>Ga0105107_10002330_pt1 | contig 12492 bp, 9 predicted proteins | sample PPLLaktember2015_6_FD_79335 | JGI IMG/M metagenome (GOLD analysis project Ga0105107, IMG submission 79335) | Freshwater sediment microbial communities from Prairie Pothole Lake near Jamestown, North Dakota, USA - PPLs Lake P8 Core (1) Depth... | ecosystem: Environmental > Aquatic > Freshwater >... | reverse complement strand
ACTGTGACTGATGCCCTTGAAACGCCTACCTGCACCGGCGAGGATGTCTATATGCTGAAAGGAGGATTCAAGCCTCTCCTTGATGCACGTGCAGTTGATATCATTCATCCTGATCTTGCAACATCAGGCGGATTGCTTGAGACCAAAAGGATCGGAGATTATGCCGAAGAGTGCGGAGTGGCAATGGCCATGCATATGGCCGGTACACCTGTCTGCTTTATGGCTAATGTACATTGTGCCGCAGCTACACAGAACTTCCTCTCACTCGAGCACCACAGTGTTGATTCTGCATGGTGGGAAAACATGGTCAGGGTCACCGGATCTCAACCGATGATCACAAAGGGATTCGCAAATGTGCCGCTCGATTCACCCGGACTGGGAATAGAGCTGAACGATGAGGAAGTTAAGAAACATCTGCATCCGAAAGCTAAAGGGTATTTCGAACCTACTCCGGAATGGGATGAAAAACGTTCACACGACAGATTGTGGAGCTAATTGATTGAATCATCTGATTTAAATGAGAAATGTGCTTTCAAGAAAACGGTGGTACCGGTTAATACCGATAGCCTTTATCACATATAGTCTTGCTTATCTCGATCGGGCAAATTTTGGATTCGCAGCTGCAGGGGGAATGGCTGAAGATCTGAATATTACTGCAGCAATGTCTTCCTTATTGGGATCGCTTTTCTTTTTGGGATATTTCTTCTTTCAGATACCAGGTGCACTATATGCTGCCAGAAAGAGCGCCAGAAAATTAATATTCTGGTCCTTAATACTTTGGGGAGCCCTTGCGATGGCAACCGGAATGGTTAGTAATGTAAATGGACTGATTGTTATCAGATTTATGCTGGGTGTTGTGGAGAGTGCCGTTATGCCTTCAATGCTGGTGTTCCTGAGCATGTGGTTTACAAAATCCGAACGTTCACGAGCCAATACTTTTCTGATTCTGGGCAATCCTGCAACAATATTATGGATGTCTATCTTATCTGGTTATTTAGTAGACTCATTAGGCTGGCGCTGGATGTTTATCCTGGAAGGATTTCCGGCTATTATCTGGGCATTTTTGTGGTGGCGGCTTGTTGCAGACAGGCCCAAAGATGCCAAATGGTTAACAAATGACGAGAAGCATGATTTGCAGGCACAACTGGATATTGAGCAGCAATCGATTAAACCAGTTAAAAACTATGCTGTTGCTTTCAGATCCAGGGTCGTTATTTTACTTTGCCTCCAGTATGCTTTATGGTGTATTGGCGTTTATGGATTTGTCATGTGGCTGCCATCAATAATTAATGCAGCTCCTGACTCGGACATCGTAAAAACCGGATGGCTGGCATCAGTTCCCTATCTTTTGGCTATTATAAGCATGTTAACAGCATCCTACCTCTCCGATAAAACATTAAAGAGAAAATCGTTTATCTGGCCTTTTCTATTTATCGGCTCTTTAGCCTTTTATGGTTCGTACTTAATTGGTACAAGCAACTTCTGGATGTCATATATTTTACTTGTAATTGCTGGCGGAGCTATGTACGCACCCTATGGACCATTCTTTGCAGTGATTACTGAAGTCTTACCACGGAACGTATCTGCTGGTGCCATAGCATTGATAAATAGTCTGGGTGCCTTGGGATCTTTTGTTGGTGCTTATATTGTGGGGTATTTAAATGGCACTACAGGTGGATTTGGGGCTTCTTATATTTTCATGGCAGGTTCCCTCTTCGTTTCAGCGATATTAACCATCATTGCATTAAAAAGAAAGTATGCGTTTCAAATCTGAATATTTATTCCTTTGTTAGTTAAATAATTGGTTAAGGACACATATTTCAGCGTACTACCCTGCCCGATCCATCTCCTTTCATAAGCTGTTCAACTTCGGTGACAGAGACAAGGTTGTAATCGCCATGAATTGTATGTTTAAGGCACGAAGCAGCTACAGCAAAGTTCAAAGCTTTCTGATCATCACCAGGATAGGTTAACAAACCGTAAATCAATCCACCCATAAAAGAATCACCCCCTCCTACTCTGTCCACAATATGGGTTATCTGATATTCAGGTGCTTCAAATAGTCTATTCCCGTCAAACAGAACACCCGACCATGAATTATGGTCTGCATTTATTGAGCCGCGAAGTGTTATTATCACCTTCCTTGCCCTTGTAAACTGCTTCATGAGTTTTATACAGACCGATTTATATTCAATAGAACTTACCTGGCCGGCGGAGACATCCCCCCTCTCCGGTTTAATTCCAAATACCTTTTCTGCATCTTCTTCGTTTCCGAGTATTATATCGCAACCGTTTACCAGATCCGGCATAATCTCTCCTGCATCCTTGCCCCATTTCCAGAGATTCTTCCTGAAATTAAGATCACATGAAACAGTTATTCCTTTTTTGTTTGCGGTTTTGATCCCTTCCAGGCAAACCTGTGCTGCTCCTTCTGAAATAGCCGGTGTAATACCTGTCCAGTGAAACCATGAAGCACCTTCGAATATCTCATCCCAGTTAATCATCCCGGGTTTAATCTCTGCAATTGAAGAATTAGCGCGGTCGTAAATAACTTTGCCTGGTCTTGATACTGCTCCTGTTTCAAGAAAATAAATTCCCAACCTGCCGCCACCACGAATTATATGTTGTGTGCCGACATTATGTTTTCTCAAATCCATAAGAGCTGCCTCTCCCAGGTCATTTTCAGGCAATCGGGTCACAAACTCAGCATTTAATCCATAATTGGCAAGTGACACAGCAACATTGGCTTCGCCGCCCCCGAAAGTTGCGATTAAAGAAGTTGCCTGAGTAAATCGATGATGTTCAGGTGTTGCCAGACGCAACATAATCTCACCAAATGTTATTATCTTTTTTTCCATAATTAAGGTTATTTATTTTTACATTCAGGATAAATAAAAAATATATTCAAGGAGAAAATTATATCTTAGATTTTTTTATTAAAAGTTTAGACCAAATATATAATAATGAACAGAATAATTGTTATTGGAAGTTCTAATACCGACATGGTGGTAAAATCAAAGAGGATTCCATCTATGGGGGAAACAATTATAGGAGGCATCTTCATGATGAATCCTGGTGGAAAAGGTGCAAATCAGGCAGTTGCCGCTGCAAGGCTTAATGGAAATGTAACATTTGTTACAAAAACAGGAAATGATCTTTTCGGTGAACAGATAAAGCATGTTTACGATTTTGAGGGAATAGATACCAGGTATATTGTAAAGGACCCTAAAAATCCATCAGGAATAGCATTAATTATGGTGGACCAGAACGGAGAAAACTGTATAGTTGTCGCACCAGGTTCAAACGGGACCCTGTCGGCATACGATATCGCCGAAGAGGTGTTTGGGAAGGATCCTTCTGACGTTTATCTGATGCAGCTTGAGATCCCTTTAAGTACGGTGGAGTTTGTTGCTCAAAAGGTTTGTGACAGGGGTAACAGGGTAATATTAAATCCTGCTCCGGCAAAACAGCTTTCAGACGATCTCTTAAACTGTCTCTATTTAATAACGCCGAATGAGAATGAGACCGAACTTCTGACCGGCATAAAGGTAACAGATGCCTCTTCGGCTGAAAAAGCTGCTGAAAAGCTTATCAGAAGAGGAGTTAAAAATGTGATAATAACAATGGGGGCTGCCGGGGCTTATCTTCTGTCTGACAAGGTTTCAAAACTGATCCCTGTCGTGCCGATCAGGGCATTGGACACAACTGCTGCCGGTGACGTTTTTAATGGCGCACTTGCTGTGGCGATTTCTGAAGGCAGCGACCTTGAAGAAGCCGTTGTGTTTGCAAATACAGCTGCCTCTATTTCAGTTACACGCATGGGAGCGCAAGCTTCAGCACCATTCAGGAAAGAAATTAATGCGCCTTCAGGAGGGGAAGGGGAATGAATGAATTTGATGTGGCTGTCTCAAAAGATAAAATCCATTAACCGCAAAGGTCGCCAAGGCAAAACGCAAAGATCGCAAAACCTAATTTACAAGGATTTGACTTTGCGGACTTTGAGCTAACTTTGTGTGCTTTGCGGTTAAAAATAACATTTAATACAACCTCTTTGATATATAAAAACCCGATAATATGTTTACTATGAAAATCTTCTACTATCCCCTTCTGTTATTCCTGCTATTATTAGGCAGTTGCTCAAACCAGGTACAAAAAAAGGGGGATCTGCCTGTCAAAATCATTTTCGACACCGACCTTGGTCCTGATTATGATGATGTCGGGGCATTGGCCTTCCTTCATGCTGTGGCCGACAGCGGAAAAGCAGAGATACTGGCGACAATATCATCTAATAAACATGAGCTTGTTGCCCCTTCGATTGAAGTAATAAACCGGTATTTCAACAGACCTGAGCTGCCAATCGGTGCTCCAAAGGGTGAAGGTGCTGATATGGAAGCCTGGCAACACTGGGCTGACTCAATAGTGGTAAAATATCCCCATACAATCAAATCAACCTCCGATGCCCAGGATGCTGTATCATTATACAGAAAAATACTTCAAAATCAGCCTGATAAAAGTGTAACAATTGTTACTGTCGGATTCCTTACCAACATATGCGGCCTGCTTAAGTCAGAGCCCGATGAAATCAGCCCATTATCAGGAAATGAGCTGGTAAAGAAAAAAGTCTTAAAACTGGTTTCTATGGCCGGCGGGTTTCCCGAAGGAAGAGAATTCAATGTTTTCATTGATTCGGTATCTTCGAAATATGCCTTTGAAAACTGGCCCGGAGAGGTAATTTTTTCCGGCTTCGAAATTGGTAAAGAGATTTTAACGGGCTTGCGGTTAATGAGTTCGCCTGTTCAGAACAGCCCGGTCAGGGATGTTTTCAGGATCAGTATTCCCATGTCTGAAGAGGATAAGAACGGACGAATGAGCTGGGATGAGACTGCTGTCCTGATTGCTGTCTACGGAACAGAAGGATTCTTCGATACAAAAAGGGGAACCATAATTGTTAAACCCGATGGGAGTAACAGCTGGAAAGATGATCCGGAAGGAAAGCACCGCTATGTTATTCAGAAGATGCCGGTACCGGAAATAACAAAGTTCATTGAGGATAGAATGATGCATTTACCGATTTCACGCCCCCCTACACCGTAAAAGGGGCTATTGAATTAAGAATGAAGAATGAAGAACAAACGAACAGCGAAATAAGAACTTCTGAATTCAACATTCGTAGGTTCCAATGTTCTTGCTTCTAACCAATACAGATAAGTACAAACAAAAATAATTAATAAGTCTATGAAAAGAATCAGCTATGTTTCAGGATTGCTCCTGGGATTGATAATTTTTACTTCCTGTAAGGATTCTTCACCCGATTTAAAATCCATCGGTCCTGAGGTTCTTAAAGACAAAATCGCCGGTGGCTGGGCAGGGAAAATGATTGGTGTTACTTATGGAGCACCAACGGAATTCAGGGCGCAGGGGAAAATATATTCTGACTCAATAAAATGGGAACCTGAAGACATCAGGGGCAGCATGTGGCAGGATGATATCTACGTTCAGCTTACATTCCTGATGTCGATGGATAAGTACGGGATCGATGCTCCTGCTAAAAAATACCAGGAGATGTTTGCAAAAGCGGGATATCCCCTGTGGCATGCAAACATGCAGGCCCGCAAGAATTATTATGACAGCATCTTTGCTCCTCTTTCAGGTACTCCGGAATATAATATCCATGCTGATGACATTGATTTTCAGATAGAAGCTGATTATATCGGATTTATGTGCCCGGGAATGCCCAGGACGGCCTCAGAAATTGCGGATAAGATAGGAAGAATCATGAATTTTGGTGATGGTGTATATGGAGGAATATTTGTAGCAGCTCTGTATTCAGAAGCTTTCTTCGAAACAGATTTGAACATAATAATTGAAAAAGCACTCCTTTCATTGCCTTCAGCAAGCGATTATTACAGAATTATTAAGGATGTTATAAAACTGCATAACCAGTATCCTGATGACTGGGAAGCTTCATGGAAGGAGCTTGAAGCAAAATGGGGTGATGTTGATATATGTGGTGCAGGATCGACCTTCAATATTGACGCAAAGCTAAATGGTGCCTATATTGTTATGGGATTATTATACGGCAATGGTGATCCTTTGAAGACTCTTGAGATATCAACCCGATGTGGTCAGGATTCCGACTGCAATCCTTCAAATGCACTTGCTGTTCTTGGAGTAATAAAAGGCTTCAAAGGACTTCCAATGGAAATGCAGCAGGGAGTCAACGAACTAGGTGATTCCCTTTTTATCCATACATCCTATTCATTCAACTCAGCTGTAGCTTCAACTTACAAGTATGCAAATGACCTTATCACTAAAAACGGCGGATATGCCAGAGATAAAAATATTATGATTAAGCTTCAGGATCCGGTTGCCCCTGAGCTTGAGGTGGCATTTCCGGATGTTGTATTTGATAAACGAATTTCTGTTTTCGAAAAAGGGGCATGGAAAATGAAGGGGAAATGGAATACAAATGAGGTTTCCGGAAGGGATGGTCAGGTACAGAAACAGTCAATATGGTCCGATAAACCAGGCGATGAGCTTGAAATAAGCTTTAATGGAACAGGGATTTCATTGACCGGAAACTGGTTCAGGGACGGCGGAAAAGCTGATATTTTCGTTGATGGCATTCTGAACAGGACAATTGATACCTACTATTATTTTGCTAACCAGGAGCATACTGAAAGCATCTGGCATATAATGAACCTCAAGCCTGGTGATCACACAGTCAGGGTTGTAGTAAAGGGAGAAAACCGTCCGGAATCCAAGGGATCCAGAGTCTACATAACTTCCGCTACGATTTTCAAAACAGCTCCGAAAAAGAATGAAGCGATTAAGTTTTCTTTTGAAAAATAATTAATTAAAGGAATGATCAATAACATCCCCCTTGCCCCCTTCAAAGGGGGAAATAAATCCATAAAAACTACTCCAACACCTTGCTTAATTGGGGCATCCATCCCAATAGGGAATCAAAACCAATTTACTTTTATCTTTTTACTTTTATCTTTTATCTTATAGAAAATGTTTATACCTCAATCCTACTCATTAGCTATTATCCTCTGCATTGTAACAATGCTTTGCTGGGGATCGTGGGGTAACACCCAGAAACTTGCAGGTAAATCCTGGCGGTTTGAACTTTTTTACTGGGACTATGTGATCGGGATAGTCTTGTTTTCCTTAATTCTGGGGTTTACTCTCGGCAGCTCAGGACAGGACGGAAGAAGCTTTATCCAGGACATAAAGCAGGCTGAATCGGGAAATATATATAAAGCAATGCTTGGCGGGGTGATTTTCAATGCTTCGAACATATTGCTTGTGGCAGCTATGGCAATAGCAGGCATGGCGGTTGCTTTCCCTGTCGGTGTAGGTATTGCCCTTGCACTCGGAGTGATTATCAATTACATATTTGCGCCAAAAGGCAATCCACTTCTCCTTTTCATCGGAGTAGCTTTTATCGTAGCAGCAATTATCATTGATGCAATAGCATATAAGAAACACAGCGCTTCAATGCAGAAGGTATCGGGAAAGGGGATCATGCTGTCTGTTTCGGCAGGAATACTGATGGCTCTTTTCTATCGGTTTGTTGCCAGTTCTATGGTTACTGATTTCGCCAATCCTGAATCAGGAAAGCTGACACCCTATTCTGCAGTCTTCTTTTTAGCACTCGGGGTTCTTATCAGCAATTTCCTGTTTAACTATCTGATAATGAAGAAACCTTTTGAAGGAAAGCCCCTCTCCTTTAAAGATTATTTTGCCGGAAGCGCAGGTGTACACCTGACAGGTGTTCTGGGAGGCGTAATCTGGAATATCGGAATGGCAATGAGCATTATTGCTTCAGGGAAAGCAGGTTATGCAATATCCTACGGTTTGGGACAGGGTGCCACACTGATCGCCGCCCTGTGGGGCGTATTCATCTGGAAAGAATTCAAAGGAGCTTCCAAACCGGTTAACAGGCTTATCCTGCTGATGTTCCTTGCTTATCTTGCAGGTCTGGCACTGCTTGTATATGCCGGGACATAGTACTATGCCGGACCTGCTTCCTTCCTTCAACTGTTACCGACAGGATTTTTCTCTTGTAAATTCAAATGTTTGAAATTATTGCATCGGCAAATTCAGAGGTTTTTAAAAGGGTTGCATTCTCCATAAGACGATGAAAATCGTAGGTTACTTTCTTGTTCTGAATAGTTCTCTCAAGACCTTTATAAATACTCTCAGCCGCTTCCTCCCATCCGATATAGTCGAACATCAGAGCGCCTGAAAGGATAACCGAACCCGGATTGACTTTATCCTGACCGGCATATTTTGGGGCTGTTCCATGAGTAGCTTCAAAAATTGCATGACCGGTCTCAAAATTTATGTTAGCTCCGGGTGCAATGCCAATGCCCCCGACAATTGCAGCAAGTGCATCGGAAATATAATCCCCGTTAAGATTCAGTGTGGCAATTACAGAATAATCTGATGGCCGTGTAAGTATCTGCTGAAGGAAAGCATCGGCAATAACATCCTTGATTATTACCTTTCCTCCTTCTTCTGCTGTTTTCATTGCCCTTTTTGCCTGTTCCTCACCCTGCTCATCCGAAATACGGTTGTATTGCTTCCAGGTAAAAACATCCTGTCCGAATTCCCTTTCTGCAAGAGCATATCCCCATTTCATGAAAGAGCCTTCAGTGAATTTCATAATATTACCCTTGTGAACAATCGTGACAGACGGCAGCCTCTTTTCAATTGCAAACCTGACAGCCTGCCTGACAAGACGTTCTGTGCCTTCGATTGATACAGGTTTTATTCCGATTGAAGAAGTGCCAGGGAAGCGGATAGATGTCACTCCCATCTCATTTATCAGGAAATTCCGTAGTTTTTCGGTTCCGGGTTCACCATTCATATACTCAATACCTGCATAAATATCTTCGGTGTTCTCCCTGAATATATGCATATTAACCATTTCAGGATGTCGGACAGGACTGGGTACTCCGCTGAAATATCTTACCGGCCGGTAGCATGTATAAAGATCCAGAAGCTGACGCAAGGCAACATTTAATGATCGCATTCCTTCGCCAACAGGAGTTGTAAGGGGTCCTTTTATACCTACAAGGTACTCCCTGAAACTTGAAAGTGTCTCATCGGGCATCCATTTGCCAGTAAGCCTGAATGCTTTTTCACCAGCAAGAACTTCCCTCCATGCTACTTTCCTTTTACCTTTAAATGCTTTTTCAACTGCAGCATCAAAGACTCTCACAGAGGCTCTCCATATATCAGGTCCGGTTCCGTCGCCTTCAATAAAAGGGATCACCGGTTCGTCAGGTACTATCAGCTTTCCATCAGCCAGTTTTATTTTCTCAGACATACAGTGTAGTTTTTTTTGTGTTTTTTAAGATTTTTTACTCGATTTTCTAAAAATATTCAATGCACTTCCGGCTTTAAACCATGCAATCTGAGTCTCATTATACGAATGGTTTGCTTTCAGGTTATCTATGCTCCCATCTGCATGTTTTAATACTATGTCCAGCTGCTTTCCGGGAGCAAAACCTTTTAATCCGGATATATTAAACCTGTCATCTTCCCTTATTTTATCATAATCATCCTTATCCGAAAATGTCAGTGTTAAAACCCCCTGTTTCTTAAGGTTTGTCTCATGTATACGTGCAAAAGATTTTACGATTACCGCCTTTACATTCAGATACCGCGGTTCCATTGCAGCATGCTCTCTCGAAGATCCTTCTCCAAAGTTCTCCTCTCCGGCAACAACAGTACCGATTCCGGCAGATTTATATGCCCTGGCAACAGCAGGAACATGATCATACTCTTTTGTTAACTGGTTAAGGACCAAATTCGTTTTCTCATTAAAAAAATTCACTGCCCCTATCATGTAATTATTCGAAATATTTTCAAGATGACCACGATACTTAAGCCAGAAGCCTGCCATTGAAATATGGTCGGTAGTGCACTTGCCTTTTGCTTTAATGAGCAGGGGGAGATCAGAAAAATCAGAACCATCCCATTCATTAAAAGGGACGAGAGCCTGAAGTCTTTCAGAGTCAGCAGCGATAATGATTTCATTACTATTACCGTTTTTTGCCGGCTCCTGGTATCCGGTTTCCGCACCGGAAATAGTATCAGGAGGAAGATTAATGCCTTCAGGCTCTGATAGTTTTACCTCCCTGCCTTCTGAATTCATTAATGTATCAGTAAGTGGATTGAATGCGAGATTGCCAGAAAAGGCAATTGCAGCAACGATCTCAGGGGAGGCTACAAATGCATGTGTATTAGGATTCCCGTCAGTTCGTTTTGCAAAATTCCGGTTAAAAGAATGAATTACCGTATTAACCTCGCTTTTATCAGATCCCTTTCGGTCCCACTGACCAATACATGGTCCGCAGGCATTGGCAAAAACCTCACTCCCGGCTTCCCGGAAAATATCCATAAATCCGTCCCGCTCCGCTATGACCCTGATTCTTTCTGATCCCGGAATCACAATTAATTCAGCCTTTGGGATCAGTTTTTGTGATATTGCGTTTTTAACTACTGATGCAGCCCTCGAAATATCTTCATACGACGAATTGGTGCACGATCCGATAAGCCCCGTTTCAACTTTTAAAGGCCACCCGTTTTTCGCAGCCTCCTCTTTCATTTGCGATACAGGGATTGCACGATCGGGAGTAAACGGCCCGTTGATGTATGGTTCAAGGGATGAAAGGTCAATTTCAATGACCTGATCAAAATACTTTTCCGGTTCTGCATATACTTCGGCATCACCGGTAAGGTTATCCAATTGATTGGATGCAAGCTCAGCCACCTCACCCCTTTCAGTAGAAGTGAGGAAATCTGCCATCGCCTTGTCAAAACCAAATAGGGAGCAGGTGGCGCCGGTTTCTGCACCCATATTGCAGATTGTAGATTTTCCGGTACATGATAATGACCGGGCCCCTTCACCAAAGTATTCAATTACAGAACCTGTTCCGCCTTTTACAGTAAGCATCCCTGTAAGCTTGAGGATAATATCTTTTGCTGATGTCCATCCATTGAGAGAGCCGGTAAGCTTCACACCGATTATCTCCGGGAATTTCAGCTCCCAGGCCATTCCTGTCATTACATCAACAGCGTCTGCACCTCCTACACCCGGAGCAATCATTCCAAGACCACCCGCAGTTGGCGTGTGCGAATCAGTCCCGATCATCATACCTCCCGGGAATGCATAATTTTCAAGTATTACCTGATGAATAATACCGGCTCCCGGCTTCCAGAATCCGATATCAAATTTGCTGCACACTGAACTAAGAAATTCATATACCTCATTGTTCGTTCCAAGAGCTGACTTAAGATCCGGTCCTGCACCTGATTTGCCTGTAATAAGGTGATCGCAATGGACAGTTGAAGGAACTGACACCCGCTCTTTTCCTGTTACCATAAATTGCAGCAATGCCATCTGAGCTGTAGCATCCTGCATGGCAACCCGGTCAGGCTTAAAAGCGGCATAATCTGTTCCGCGCCTGATATCTGCAATTTGAGATCCTTCAGCAAGGTGGCTGAACAGGATCTTCTCGCTAAGCGTCAGAGGACGTCCCAGTCTCTTCCTGATCTCCTGAATTTTTTCCGGGAGTGACTGATAAAAAGATTTAATTACATCAATGTCAAAACTCATCTTAAAAGTATCAGTTGGTATTTATTTTCGCATCTGACTGTTACCATCAATTATCCATTTATAGGTAGTTATCTCTTCAAGCCCCATCGGACCCCTGGCGTGAAGCTTTTGTGTTGAGATCCATGTTTCAGCACCAAGTCCGAGACTGTTCTCTTGTGGGTAATACTCTGCGCAATATTAATCGAAAATGTTAATATATTAAAGCACTAAAGTATTAATTAGGATTTTATATATTCATCTTCCCTAAAGGAGATGAAAATTAAATTAAATTAAATTATATTTTTATAAAACTTAAGAACAGTATATTTTCAAAACTTCTGTCCCATGAAAATAATCAATCATTTTAGTAACAGACTTTTTATTGCCGTAACATGCTCATTAATGATTTCATGCGATTTTTCTCCTCAGGTTCAGATAACAGGCGAGCTGAAAGAATGGCATAATATCACCTTTACATTCACAGGACCGGAATCAGGTGAATATGACACAATTAATCCATTTACCGATTACCGTCTCGATATTGAATTTTCTGACGGACAGCAACAAATTAATGTTCCTGGTTATTTTGCTGCCGATGGAAATGCAGCTGAGACCTCAGCCGGAAAAGGCAATAAATGGCGGGTGCATTTTTGTCCGCCAAATGAAGGCACATGGAATTACAAAGTCCGGTTCCTGAGGGGAAAAAATATTGCTGTTGCAGAGGATATGAGTAAAGGTGAAAAATGTTTTATGGATGGCAAAACCGGATCAGTTACTATCGAAAAGACAGATAAAGCTGGTCAGGATTTCCGTTCAAAGGGAAGACTGAGATATGACGGTACACGTTATCTGAAACATTCAGCGACCGGTGAAGTTTT
>Ga0105107_10002329_pt1 | contig 12494 bp, 14 predicted proteins | sample PPLLaktember2015_6_FD_79335 | JGI IMG/M metagenome (GOLD analysis project Ga0105107, IMG submission 79335) | Freshwater sediment microbial communities from Prairie Pothole Lake near Jamestown, North Dakota, USA - PPLs Lake P8 Core (1) Depth... | ecosystem: Environmental > Aquatic > Freshwater >... | reverse complement strand
CCGCTCGCGATCCGTAGGGCGTTCATGTGGTACTCCTGGCCCGGCAACGTGCGGGAGTTGGAGAACCTATGCGAGCGCATCACGCTCACGTGCTCTGGCAGTCGGGTGGAGGCTGCTTGTTTGCCGGCGGCCATGCTGGAGGCAGGCAGCGAGGCGCGCAAGATCGAGGCAACTCAGGAGCCAGCGCCGGCCGTCCACCTGCCCGCGAAGGATGCGCTCACACCGCTGTCGCTTGACGATCGGCTGCATGAGCTCGAGGTCAATCTCATTAGCTGGGCGCTCCGCGTCACCGGCGGCAACAAGTCGCATGCCGCGCAGCTTTTAAAGATCAAGCGTTCCACTTTGAGCGACCGCATCAACCGGTGTGGACTGAGCGTGCCGCAGGTGCCCGAGGAGCCGCAGAAACTGCACGCCATTGCGTAGCTCAATGGCACACGGTCGCATCTCGTTAACCACCTGGACGCAGGCAATTCTGCGTTCGTCAGAAGGGCCGAAAGAACGCCACGCGCACCGACAGGACGAACGCGCGAAAGGTCGGAATCGATCATGAGGGCTGAAGCCGGAGACGTTCAACCGCGTTGCTCGACGTGCGGAGGCCCGCTGGTCAACATCGGCAGCCCTGAGGCGGGGATCACAGAGGTGGATGTTCGCCGCCGGCACGCATACTGGTGTCCGGCGGGATGCCGTGGCCCCGAGCCTGACGGTACATTCGAGTTCTTCGAGTGTCCGTCCTGTGGGAGCCGCGACACGTTCTCGAGCCCGCGCGGTGACGGCGTCGAGGAGGTGGAGTGCAATGCCTGTGGCACGATCTCCAGCCTGCAGATAGCAGCTGCCGATCAGCGCGAGATGACGTGAGAATGCACATTCATGTGCGCGTTGAGAATGGGCCAGGTCGTCCTCAGCGCTTCACGTCGAGCTGACGGCACGACGTTCCACAAGCCGCGTGAAGACGTGACCATCGTCGGTGTGCCACACCTCGACGTTGTGAGACTGCGCGAATGCGTCGGCTCGTGCGATTGCTTCCTCGAATGTGGCGCAGGCGATCTGCGGAGCTTCCCCCGTTGTGGTCAACGTATAACGATACGAGGCATCGTTCGTACGCCTCAAAATGACGTCGCCGATTTTCGGAGACAACGAAGGGATATGAACCATGACAGCCTCGCCATCGGAAGTGACAGTGCGAGAAGGATCACGCAAATGAGGCGCTCGTCCATCTACCAAATGTCATGACGGCAAATCAACGGTAGCTGGGATGTAACGGCGATGCCGTACGAAACCGTACGACTCTCGGTTGCACCAGGAAAGATCTAAGAGAGAAGGCGAGTGAAGAGGCGTTTGAGCACGGTGTAGCATTCGCAGGACGCCGATTCAAGTCCCGCGCGATCGAGAACGACCATATGCCCGTGTCCGTAGTCGATGAGTCCTGCCCGTTGCAATGCGCCGAGGGCGAGCGTTACCGACGGCCGGCGAACGCCTAGCATGGCGGCAAGGAACTCCTGTGTCATCGGGAATTCTTTGCGGCCGGCTCGATCGCGGGTGGTCAGAAGCCACCGGGCGCAGCGTTCGTCAACCGAATGGAGCGCGTTGCACGCCACCGAACGTGCGAGATAAGCGACGAATCCCTCTGCGTAGCGGTGGATCACTCTCGCGAACGGCCCGGGACGGCTCATCTCTCGTCGAAAGGCCCGGGCACTCATGGCTTGAGCGCGGCTATCCGCAACCTTCACGACGGCGCCGGCGAGCCACCGGTTGCCGCCGAAGAGAGCGCTCATACCGATGAACCCTTCATTCCCTACGGTAGCGACCTCGACCGTTTGGCCGGTTCGCATCGATTCCGTAATCGAACACACGCCGTCGCCAGGGAAGTAAATCGTGCGTAGCGTTTCGCCTGGTGTGAGGATTACATGCCGGAGCGGGAGGGAGACCAGCCTAAGAACGGCGCGCAAACGTTCATAATCGGCGGCCGGCAAACGAGCGAGCAGCTTGTTCGGACTGGCACGTGACGATGAGGAGGCGGATGTCGCATGCATGGTGCTCGGTCGGGACCGCCGGCGGCGATGTCGGTGGCCTGACCTTCTAACGCGTGACTCCCGGGAAGGGGCAGTTACTGTATCGGATCGATGTTCTTTGTTCAGCACGCACCGGGGGCGGGCAGTGGTTGTCCGGTGGAGCGGTCTGCAGCCTTGTGAAACAACGTGCAGAATATGGTGCCGGTATGAATCGATCCAGAACCCCGTAAACCCGGTGTGCCCGAAAGAGAAGTCATCAGGGCCGGCGGCGAAGGGCTGGGCGAGAATCCCAGCCCAATCCGCGCACGCGAGGCTCCCATTCCTGTTCGTCGATGAGCTCGTTGGTGCGATGCGATGTGCCTGACGCGGTCAGGTCGGAAGCGCGTTTCCTTCATGCCGAGCGGCTTGAAGATGCGCTCATCGCCGTAGCGGTCGCCGGGTACGGGCTATTGTCGGGAATCCATCAATAGCTTCTAAAGTACAGTCGCAAAGCGGAGGCTGGCACATGAATTGCCCTAATTTCGCTATGGACTCGACGGGCGCGTCGAGTTGAGGATGCGCTGGTCACCGGACGTTGACTGGGAAGCGATCACCGCCGACGCATCTGTCGCCGCGCCGGATGATGCCACGTAGCAGGATGTCATGTTCACTACACTCCTTGCTCTCCAAGTTCTCGTGTCCGCACCAAACGTCGATCCGTTCGTGTTCTTCCAGCCGTCGGTGAATATTACGAAAGAGGATCGCCGCCAACTCGATCGCGGTGAGCCGATAGCTCACGTCATTGGCGGCGAACGTCTCGAGATCGCAGCGCTCGCGGTGGTGCCCGTCAACGTCGATGGCGATCGGCTCGCGATATGGATGCGGCGGATTGAGGAGTTGAAGAAGAGCTCGTATGTGTTGGCTATCGGCCGGTTCTCGGATCCGCCTCGGATCGAGGACCTGGCCGACCTTGCACTCGACGACGAAGAACTGTCCGACATCCGGAAGTGTCGACCTCACGATTGCGCTCTGAAGTTGTCGGCCCGGGAGATGACTCAGTTGCAGAGTGCGGCAGCGGAAGCGAAAGGGGGCTGGAAGGAGGCCGTTCAGCATGCGTTTCGCGAAGCGCTCCTCCGGCGGGTCCAGATGTATCTCGCCACCGGTGAGGTGGCGGCTTATGAAGACGACAAGGACCCCGTGTGGCCGGCAGCGCGATTCGCCTCGGTCTTACAGCACTCGTTGTTTCTCACTGAGCGCCTTCCACGATTTGCAGAATACTTGCGCGCGTATCCGTCGGCCGCGGTCCCGGACGTGGAGTCGTTTGTCTACTGGTCAAAGGAACGGCTTGGCGGGAAAGCCGTCATCAGCGTGACACACGTGAACATGCAGCGCTACGACGATACCCGGCTTCCCGATGCACTCGCGGCAGGAAGACAGATCTTCGCGACGCACTATCTCAATGCGTCGCTGGGGCTGACAGTGATCATGCGGGGTGAGCCCGGCGGGACGAACTACCTCGTTTATGTAAATCGATCGGAAGTCGACATGTTGGGCGGTCCGTTCGGAGGTGTCATCAAGTCGTTCCTCCAGCGCCGACTGAAGGCCGAGGCGGCCGGCGTGCTTCGTGGACTGCGGCGACGACTGGAAGGCGGCGAGCCACCGCGGCTCGCAAGGGAGACGTCACAGTGACATACGAGAGGGTCCTGACCAAACGCCAGCGATGATTCCTTCAATGTCCCCGCGTGATTCCTCGAATCTCCCCGAGGCGGCCATCAAGAAGTCCTCGCCTTTCTCCTACGGGAGTCGGTCGAGCCAGGACCGGCTCGTTGTCAGCAAGTCAAGTGCAGCGCCGCAACGACACGGGCGCGCTGCGTCTGTAGATGGTTGAAGTCCGCGACAGCCTGGCGGGTTCGCGCTTCCCGCACTTGGATGCCGTGCGTTTCCAGATAGAGTCGGGCCTCATCAGACACAACCATCCGGCCGAAATAGCCAGTGCCGACCACAAGGATGTCGGGCTTGGCGGCGATGACGTGCCCGAGGTCATCGACCGCCAGATCGTGACCGTCCTTTCGCCACCAGCTGTCGATGATGCCCTCGGGAGTGATGATGACATCCGAAGTGTACGACCGGTCATCGATGTCGATCCTGCCGAAGCGGTACCCACGAATGTTCATGACGCCAGCCCTGTCACTTCAGTGCGTGGCCAGCAGTGGGTGGCGGCGGTACTCGTCACGCGTTCGGATGGCCACTCCAGCGCGTCCACCAATCGTCTCGATCAACACGATCGCATCGGGATCGTCGAACGTCACGCGCGCCGGATTTCCCATTTCCCGTGTTGCAGCGAGAAGCGCATCCGCCAGGGCCCGCTCTTCGTCAGGACTCACCAATGTGCGTTTCCGACCGCGGCGATGAACTCGTACATGGAAGCTCTTGCCTGCCAGTCGCGGCGCCCAGGCCAGCCCGACCTCTCGAGCCTTCGATTCGAATTCGCTTGTGTCTGAAAAGTCGAAACATCGCTCGGCGGTAAAAATGGAGGCGATTGATTCGGCAAGCTCCGGGTGATCGGGCAAGAGCCGTTCGAGCCGCTCGAGAAACGTTTCCGGTTGATCCGCGTTCATGGCCAAGACGTTGTAGAAGCCCGTCCGTTGCACATGGCCAAGCGTGCGGAGGGCCCCGCGGGCTTCCGGCAAACGGTCCCCTCGCGCCGTGATGACGGTATTCCATGCGTGACGGGCTTTCGGCACACCGTTTCGAATCCTGGGCACTTTCAGCCTCTGCATCCTCAATTCCCAAATGCGCGCCCGACCACCAGATCGTGAGAATCACATCGACCACGGGGGCAAGTGGCGACCGCGTAGTTCACGCCTAGAAATACCGCAAGGATGGTGCCATCTCTCCGTGAAACGGATCGTATGAGGCACGCGGCATGCACGAGGGAGTTTTGACGGATGGAGTCTCTATGAAACACATGACGCGGGAAGAAGCTATGGAGCGACGCGTGTTGCAACGCGCCCGGACGGTGGCCATCATCGGTGCGAGCCCCAGCCCCACACGGCACAGCCATACGGTGGCCGTGTACTTGAAGACCGCCGGGTACGACGTCATTCCCATACGCGCAGATCGAGCCGAAGTGGCCGGGCTGCCGACCTACGCGACGTTGGGCGCTGTTGCCGGTCCAATCGATCTGGTTGTGATCTTCCGCCGCCCGGACGCCGTTTCGGCACACATCGGCGAGGCTGCCGCTAAACACGTGGAAACCGTCTGGCTTCCACCGGGCGCGTGGAGCCGCGAGGCCGAAGGCGCAGCTCAGCGATACGGTTTGATGCTGATCAAGGAGCGCTGCATCGCCGAAGAACACCGGCATTTGTCACAGCAAAGCGGCCATCCCAGCAAGTGGGGTGTGCACGTGCGCCAGCGGAAGGCGACGTATGAGGACAATCGCCGCCGGCCTGATGATGCTGGCTATGGTGCGGGGGGCGGCGGAGGTCATGCGGCGGGCGGCGGGGTGCGCTCGATCCTCGATGAGAAGAAGATGGTAAAGGGGGCACCATCCCGACGTTCAGGTGCATTCAAACGAAGGCCGCAGTGAAGCCTTCGGGCCGATCGCGCTACCGGATTTCCGGCATCTCGCAAAAACCATGGGACTTCGGGGAGGGATTCGCAATTGCGTGAGCTTCCACGGAGGGACCTGACGGTCGGAGAGTTCTGTAACCGGCAGGTCGTCTTTGCACGCAGGGAGGAAGCCGTCGCGGACGCGGCTCGCCGCATGCGCGACCTCCACGTTGGTACGCTGATCGTTGTCGACGAGCACGATGGCCGGCGCCTCCCTGTCGGCTTGGTGACGGACCGCGATCTGGTGGTTCGCGTCCTGACGGAGGATGGTCGAGCCGCGGGCGCGGCGGCCGTGGGTGAGGTGATGACATCGAACCTGGTTACGGCACAGGAAGACGACAGCCTGCTTGATGCACTCAAGAAGATGCGCTCGTTCGGGATCCGCCGGTTGCCGGTCGTCAACGACGGCGGTGGACTGGAAGGCATTCTCGCCTTCGACGATCTTGTGGATCTGGTTGCCGAAGAGCTGTCGGATCTGAGCAACCTCCTCGCCCGCGAGCAGAAGCGTGAGCGTGAGCGGAAATTGTAGTTCCGAATGGAGATCGGGCACGACCTCCGGCGAAGCTCGTTGCCGCGACCGGCGTGGCGTCCGCCGAGGCGGTGCGACTCATCGGCCGGGAGGCCGACGACGTGGTGTGTCTCGAGACATCGGCGATTCTGTGCGCAATCGGTTATCACTTCCGCGACCTCTCGAAAGTGTCGGATGAAGATGTCGTGGAACGCTTGGGGAGGCGCGCCGGGCTCGCGTGGCGGCGGGCGAGAGCGGCTGACGTCCCATGCTCGTGATTGACGGCGCGCAGCAGTCGGGAAGCGGCACCATCGTCCGCTACGCGGTGGCGCTTGCGGCATTGCTCGGCCGGCCCGTTCACGTGTTGAACGCTCGGAAGAGACGCCGACTACCGGGACTCCGGCCCCAGCACGTGATGAGCATTCGCGCGTGCGCAGCCATGTGCGGCGCGACGACAGAAGGGCTCGAGGTCGATAGCACGGAGTTCGCGTTCGTCCCAGGGCCACAAATCCCGGGCGGAACGTACGAGTGGGATATCGGAACGGCGGGTTCGACAACGATGCTCGCGTTCAGCGTTCTTCCGCTGGCCTGCTTCGCGGATGCTGCAGTCCGAGCCCGGATCGAGGGTGGAGTCTTCCAGGATTTCGCGCCGTCTCCTTATCACCTCCAGCACGTGCTGGCCGCGCTCCTACGACGGATGGGCGCGAGCGTGCAGCTGGATGTCACGCGGCCTGGCTATGTTCCGCTGGGCGCCGGCATCATTGAGCTGACCATCACGCCAGCGCCAGGAGAGCTTCAGCCTCTGACGCTCACTGAACCCGGAGTGGTCCGAGGGATCCGCGGCATCGCCTTGGCCAGCCACCTGGCACAGCGCCGCGTCGCGATCGGATGGCGTCCGCGTGTCGAGGTCATCTGACAGCGGCCGGGCTGTCGTGCGCGATCGAGCGCGTCGACGATACGACCGCACACCATGCCGGGGCCAGTCTCGCCATCTGGGGGGAAAGCACATCCGGCGGTTGCCTCGGAGCCGATCGAGCTGGGGCAATCGGGCGAAGCTCAGAGGCCATCGGAGCCCTCGTTGCGAAGACGTTCCTTGAAGACCTTGGAAGCGGTGCAACCGTCGACCGACACGTGGCGGATCAGCTTGTGCTCTTCGCGGCCCTTGCGCGCGGCACCACGCGCTACCTCGTGCCACGCGAGTCGGAGCACCTGGCCACCAATCTCTGGATCATCGAGCAATTCGGCGCGCGCGGGTCCGTCGACGGAAAGCGGGTCGTCGTCGACGGGCTCGGGCTCGTTCGTGTGCGCAAATCGGAAGGGGTGGGCGTACGGCAGCCGGCGACGAGCGCGTGACGCTGTTCTTGTGCGGCGACGTGATGACTGGCCGGGGTGTCGACCAGATCCTGGCGCATCCGAGCGGGTCCCAGATTTTCGAGCCGTACGTTCAGGATGCGCGCGAATACGTCGAGCTCGCCGAGCGGCGCAGCGGTCCGATCTCGAAACGGGTGGCAGGCACCTACATCTGGGGAGCGGGACTTGCCGAAACGCTCGAGACGCTGGCGCGAGCAGGACTCAAGACGGCCGGCGCCGGGCGAAGCCTGGCCGAGGCGCGGGCGGCGGCCGTCGTGCCTCTGGAAAACGGCGCACGGCTGCTTGTCTTTGCGTTCGGTACAGAAAGCAGCGGCATTCCTTCGAACTGGGCGGCCCGTGACGATAGGCCAGGCATCGACCTGCTGCCGGATCTCTCGGAGTCAACGGCAGCCGGGATTTGCCAGCGGATTCGCCAACTCAAGGTCAGCGCGACATTGTCATCGCATCCATCCACTGGGGAACGAACTGGGGTTACGAGATTCCGCGTGATCACGTGCGGTTCGCCCGTTGGTTGGTCGACGGCGGCGCTGACATCGTCCACGGCCATTCATCGCACCACCCGCGCCCGATCGAGGTGTACCGGCAGCGCCTCATCCTGTACGGCTGCGGCGACTTCATCAACGACTATGAAGGGATCGAAGGCTACGAGCAGTATCGGGACGATCTCGTGTTGATGTACTTCGCAGCCCTGTCGCCCGAGACGGGCGCGTTGACCGCACTCCACATGGCGCCGATGCAGATCAGGAAGTTCAGGCTGAACAAGGCGTCAGGCGCCGATTCGCGCTCGGTCCGCGAGACCCTCGAGCGCATCTGCCTGACACATGGGACCCATGTCGATCTGACGGCGAACGGAATTCTGGCGCTTCGATGGGAACCGCGCGCCTCTGATTCAGGCTGAGATTCATCTGCTGACGGAAATCCGGTAGCAACAGACCGCGCCACGGCTACTGGGCCGGCAGTCTGCTTGCATTGAAAACGTCACGGTTATCTATGAGTCCGACAACGGGTGGACCGCCGCCGCTTGTCATGCGGATCGAACCGCAGCTCACCCCAAATGCGCAGGAGGTTCTCCGCGCACGGTCGGTCTGACTGCGACGGTCCGCCTTCAGGAGCGGAGCCTCGCGTTCTTGCCTCGAGTCCTCTCTGACGTTACTGGAATCGCACGACGAATGATGCCGCACGCCTCACGTGCACCCAATGCGCGACGCTGGATCAAGCGTGACGCCAGCGCGCGAACTCGCAGTTGCATCCACCGAAGATAGCGCTCGTCTCCGCTCGGGTCCCACAGAGATAACCGGCATAGCGGACCGCCTCATAGAAATCGAGGCCGCTGCCCAGGGACTTGGCGCGGCCGAGGGCCATGCGTTCCGCCTGGCTGCCGGCGAGGAGCACGATGATGCTGCGTTCGATGATATGACCGGTGTGCACGTCAGCGATGCGATTGGCAACGGCCCCGTGAGCCAACCACAGTTCGACCCACCCGAGCTCTCGCGGTTTGCCGTTGCCAATGGCGACTCGCCGAAAGCGGGCCCTGACGTGGTAGGCCGCAACGGCGTGTCCGGCCTCGTGAAACGCCGCGGCGATCAGGCGTCGCCGCTCGGCCCGTGATCTCTGCGTCCGTACCCGCGCCGTCGCGCGTTTCAGCCGCTTCCAGTGTCCTCGTATAGCTTCTCGATCGCAGCCCGCCACCGCTCTTCGACCACACGGCGTTTCACTTTCATCGTGGGTGTCACCTCGCCGCCATCGATGGTGAATTCCGATGGAAGCAGAGCGAAGCGCTTGATCGTCTCAAAGTGGGCGAGCGTGGCGTTGACGGCGTCTACAGCTTCCTGGAACAGCGCCAGGACGTCGGCGCGGACCACGAGCGCGTCGCGCGTGCCACGCGGGCGGCCCAGGGCGGCGAGCCGGCGCTCAAGTACTGGAAAGTCCGGCACGAGGAGCGCGGCGATGAACTTGCGGCGATCACCGACCACGACAGCCTCGGCAATGAGTGGGTGGCGCTTGAGCGCGTTTTCAATCGGCTGCGGCGCGACACTCTTTCCGACCGAGGTGAGGATGAGGTCCTCCTTTCGATCCGTGATTGTCAGGTACCCCTCGGCGTCGAGCTTCCCGATGTCGCCGGTATGGAGCCAGCCATCGGGATCGAGGGCGGCCCGCGTCGCCTCAGGTCTGTTGTAGTAGCCACGCATGATATTCGGCCCGCGCGCGAGGATCTCGCCGTCCTTGGCGACGCGCAACTCGACGCCGGGAAGCGCCCGGCCGACGGTGCCGAACTTCGGTCGGTCGGGCGGATTGACCGTGAGGACCGGCGAGGCCTCGGTGAGTCCATAGCCTTCGATGATCGTCAGGCCGACAGCGTCGAAAAACTCCGCAATCATGCGCGGTAGTGGTGCGCTGCCGGATACGAGTACCCGCAGACGCCCGCCCGTCGCCTCACGAATCGCGTGGAACACCAATACATCGGCGAGACGGTTCTGTAGGGTGAGGAGGGCGCCCACCGGCCGGCCGCTCCGAACCCTTGCCGACCGCCGACCGCTCACGCCCATAGCCCAACGAAAAATCGACTGGCGGATCGCAGAAGCATGCGCGACCCTGTCGTGAATGCGGGCGTACAGTTTCTCGAAGACACGTGGCACGGCGGTCATGAGCGTCGGCCGCACGTTGACCATATCCCGCGCCACGGTCTCGGGCGATTCGGCGAATGCGATGGTGGCACCGGCGTAGAGATACGTGTAGAGCACCATCCGTTCGAACGCGTGGCTGGGCGGCAGAAAGGACAGCGCCACATCCTCGTCGGTCACGCCGAGCACTTCGACGGCCGCCTCGACGTTGCAGAGCACATTGCGGTGAGTCAGCATCACGCCCTTTGGTTCGCCGGTCGTGCCGGACGTGTAGATGATCGTTGCCACCGCCTCGCGCGTAACGCCAATGGCGCGCTCGACACGAAGGTGGCCTTCGATCGCGCTCGCGTTGAGATGCGTGTGGCCACGCGCGGCGACGTCGGCGAGCGTCAGCACCCCCTCGGGCCACGCCGGGCCGTCTGCATCCATCACGACCACCGTTGCGAGGCCGGTGAGCTGTGCGCGAACGGCCGCAATCTTCTCAATCTGCGCTCGATTCGAGACGACGGCAATTTTCGCAGCGCAATCGCCCAGGATGCTGCACACCTGTCCAGACGTGAGCGTCGGGTAGACCGGCACCGTAACGCCACCCGCGGTCAGCACGGCCAGATCGGTGATGCACCACTCGGGACGGCTCTCGGCGATCACAGCCACGCGATCGCCGACGGCGAGGCCGAGTCTGCGCAGGCCCGAACTGAGGTCGCGGATGCGCTCGAGGAAATCGAGGCCAGAGATGTCGACAAAGCCGTCACCCCGGCAGTGACGCACGACGGTGCGGTTCGGAGAACGTTCCGCGATGTATAACGGCAGGTCGGCAAGCGACTCGACGGCCGGATCGATCACGCGCACCTCATGTAGCAGTGCAGGCGCAAGAGCAATGCCCACACCAAAAGCACCTCGTCATGGACCACGTGACGGGATTTCGTCGGATATCGGCGGACATTCGGCAAGCCCTCGACTCGACTCTCGCGAAGCGAGGCCTGACGGGCCGGTACTGATGACACGCCTCAAATCGATTGTCCGTAGATTCAAGTCGATTTTCGGTAAATGGCCGGTGCAGCCGGCAACGGGAGAAAGCCCGCATCGGAGGGGAGGGTCTCGTGACTCCCGATTACGAGAAACCCGCCTGTGCGCAAACGTTTGCTGATGTGAGCGAGGACGTCGCGTTGTACCGGCTCGCTGAAATAGGTAAACGCCACGTTGCGGCAGAGGACGAGGTCGAACTCGCGGCCGGTTGCCTGAGGCGAATATCCTCGTGGCGGAACTCGATGCACGCCTTCCAATGATCGCGGAGACAGTACACATTTCCACGCAGGCCATCGACGGTCCAGAGAGGGCAGCGCCCACTGCAGCAGGCTGACACACTGCGCGTCATTCATGACTCGTCCTCGGAGGGCAATTGCAGTGCCGCCGGATCAGCGCAATTGCCGGAAATCCGATAGAGATTCGGCCTCAGTCCTCGGGACGAGACTGCGCAACTGAATTCCGGTGAGCTAGGCGGTGGCTTTAGCTATCGCCTCTGCACGGTCGTGATGGACAAGCTGGTCTTCGCCCCCGCCTCCAACATGTACGGCATACGAGCTGTGATTCGCGCGCCTCTGGGACGACTATCACGTCACCGGCTTCAGGACGAACCCTGTGCCTGCGGAAACCTCCATGCCGAGACACGAAGCAAGCGGTACGCCACGACCAATCGCGCCCGCCACAACATTCCCGACGACGTGCAACACATGCAAGGTGTTTCCAGGCGCGTGGGCGAGCTCGCGGCCCATATGTGAGCGCAGCCTCAGATGCCTCACTGAAGTCGGTCGCGACGAGAATGTTCTCGAACGTAGCTTCGGCCGGCATGGTGCGTTTGAGAAAAGCCGGGAAGACCTGCGCTAAGCCGTTAACCGGAGGGTTGCTGGTTCGAATCCACACTACGAATGGGGAACTACACTGTACTTTCCGTCGGGTTCCATTTTTTTCGGGAGGTCCGACGCGCACGACAACATTCGCGCTCGTGGCGGTTCCTTCGGCAACGGTGTTCTGGCCCCGCCAACTGTTGGCCATGGACATCCAGCAGTTCGCCCACATGACAACAGAGGATCAGCAGCATTACCTCGCATTTCTGGTGAGCGAAGTTCTAAGAGCTGCTGATTCAACGCGCTCTGCGGGACGAACGAAGCGCGAAAGGTCGAGCGGCTCTTTCGCGACGCGCCATCACCGCTGCGCGCTGCTACTACCCTATTCTTGCGGGCCGCGTGGAAACGATGTGATCGACGATGTGCCTGGCATCCCGTCCCACACCTCCCAATAGCGCCGAGCTCAGGGAGTAGAGGAAGGGAAGCCCCACGAAGTAGAGACCGGGACAGGACTCGACGATGCCCCGATCGTGAATGGGAACACCGTTGT
>Ga0105107_10002328_pt1 | contig 12495 bp, 9 predicted proteins | sample PPLLaktember2015_6_FD_79335 | JGI IMG/M metagenome (GOLD analysis project Ga0105107, IMG submission 79335) | Freshwater sediment microbial communities from Prairie Pothole Lake near Jamestown, North Dakota, USA - PPLs Lake P8 Core (1) Depth... | ecosystem: Environmental > Aquatic > Freshwater >... | reverse complement strand
ATTCCTTCTTCCTTCTTCCTTACTTAGTAACCACATCCCCCCGAGCCGTCGCTGAATTGTTCTTCGCGTCGTACGCCCGCAGTATCAGACCTCTCGCTTTATCGCCGTTCTCCAGCGTCAACTCGAACTGCTCGTGGCGTGAATCGAAGATGCCGTCGCGCGGATAGACGACCAGCCAGCGCTGTGCGTCGAGCGAGTATTCCACCTTCGAGACCGACGACCAGTCGTCCCGGACCTCGAATTGAATGGTCGTGCGGCCGTTCGAGGGGCGGGTTGCGGTGACGGTCACCACGGGCGGGCCGTTGTCGATGTCGAACGCCGAGCTTTCGAGCTCGCCTTCGAGCGCCGCGCCCGGAGTGTTCGCTGCCTGGTCCGATGCGACGACTTTCACCAGGTACGTGCCATTGGGCACCGAGGTCGTATCCCACACGAAGATCGCTTCTTCGAGCTCGCCCTTGAGCGACTTCCACTCCGTTTCGCCCTCGCGCCGGTAAAGAATCTCATACTGCAGTTCGTCGTCATTGGCATCTTCTGCGCGCCACACGAACGTCTGCAACCCGCGCTGATAGACGCGGCGGCCGAGCGTCGACGAGCTCCCGGGGTTCCCAGTCGAGCTCAGAATACGGCGGTCTGGCGCCTGATCGTCGAAGCCGGCAATGTCGGGATCGCCGGTCGGATAGGGCTTCTGGAATACCGTGCCTGCCGGATGCACCGTAAGGCTCGTCACCTTTGGCCGGAGGTTGCGCTGTACGTAGGCGGCAGAAACAGACGTCAGCACCGGACTGGCCTGCTTGCCTGCCAGCACGGTCTTCCACTGCAGATAGCGCGCATTCGGACTCTTGATTTCTTCGCCGTTGGCGGCCGAATACGGCCCGCTCCACGCGCTCCAGGTGTCGTCTGGCGTCGCGGTGTTGCCTGATCGCGTAAAGACGTCGACGCGGCCGCCAGCCGGGACGGTTGCGCGCCAGCTCAACGTGCCCCAGTCGGCAACCGTCTGCGCATCGCGAACGAACGACGTGTATGTGCCTTCCGCCGCGCGCTCGGACGAAAGCTTGAACACTTTTCCGGGATTCGAGGTGGCGTAGTAGATGTTTCCCCTGGCGTCACGCGCAAAGCCCGTCACCTGCTGCGCCGTCGCCTGCACCAGCAACGTCGCCGTTGCCGGATCGCCGGTCAGGCTGTAGAGCTTGCCGTTACGCCCTGTTCCGACGATGAGTGCGCCGTTGGAATCGAACATCAAGTCGTACGGTGAGTCCTCGCCAGATTCCCACAGGATGTCCCACAGCCCGTCGGGCCGGATTCGATAAATCGCCCCGCGTCCTCCGCGGCGATCTTCGCGCACCGGCGCCTCCGTCGTTCCGATGGACGCCCCGCCCGTGTCGACGACGGCAATCGCGGTGACTTCGGTGGTGACCGTGGGGACCGGCTCGCGCGCTGCTGACGGGCTGGCCTCGGCCGGGGGAGTGGCCGTGGGCTGGCTCGCGGGCGAGGGACGGCCGCTCAGGGCAGCGAGATAGATGTTTCCCTGCGGGTCGATACGAATCGAGCGGATTTCCTGGAACGTCGAGTCGAGCAGCAGGAACGCCTTGCCCGCGGTGTCCACGCGGAAGAGGCGCCCTGGACTTTCGGTGCCCGCCAGCAGCTGGCCCGTTCGCTCGAAGGCAAGCGAAATGACGTGCGTGGCTTTCGTCGCGTACAAGACCGTGCCTTTTCCGTCGGGCGTGATCTTGTAAATCAGCCCTTTCTCCCCGGTGCCCGCATAGAGATTGCCCTGGGGATCGAGCGCGAGGCTCCAGATGTACTTGTCTTCGGGATCGAAGAACGGCGCGCCCTTGCCGGTGCGATCGATCTTGTAAACGCGTCCGTCGGGCGAGGTCGCGGCGTACATCGTCCCGTCTGGCGCCAGGGCGAGCGCATGCACCTCGAGCTCGGTCGAATCGAAGAAGGTGGTCGTCTTTCCGGCAGGGTCGATCCTGAAGACTTTGCCTTCGTTGCCGCTCCCGACATACAGAGAGCCGTCGGAGGCGACCGCCATCGCCCACAGGAACGGGGAGGTGGTTTCGGCAACCACTTCCGTGGCCGGTCCGAGGACGAGCCGGCCATGACTGTCGACCGACAGATTCTCGACCTCGCCCCGCAGAAAGTCGTTGAGCGTAGCCGTCTGCCAGAACACCGGTTTGGAGGCCGAAAGTGTTGCGGCAGAAGCCGCAACTAGAGCGAGCACGAAGACACTTCGTAGGGGTAGACGCATTCGGTTCTTACTCGATGTTGATCGTCAGCATGCGCGAGCCGACGAGGGCGAACTCGGTCGGCAGGTTCCATTCGCCGAGGGTCGCATTCCGAAGCGGCACGAAGTCGCCGGTGCTCCGGTCGGCTTCGAACACCCCCAAAACGGACGGAGGCAGCGACGACAGCGGCTCTCCGCTGACGACGGCGCCTGCGTCCGAGGCAAGCAGGCGCACGTAGAGACGGTTGTTCTTACGGGTGGTGTTCAACGCGCGCATCAGTTGCGGCATGCTGCGCGGTTCGGTCGGTTGCCGCACTTCGCGGCGCTCCCACTGCGCGAGCCGGGCGCCGTCGGACACCATCACCGAGAGCGATCCGCTCGCGTTCGGCGGGATTTCCAGCGGCACGGTTTGCACGATCTCTTCGCCGCGATATGTCCGCATCAGCACCTTCAACGGCACGGTGCGGCCGGCGCGCGCCCGCACACCGTCGAGCCAGACGCGCTCGATCGTCGCGGTGCGCGGCTGTTCGGTTGACTGGATCGCCAAGTCTACCGACTCGATTTGAATCGGCTCGAAGTCGTTGTCGAGCAGGAACGTGAGCGGCGCCATCACCGAGCCGGCGGTATTGAGCGACGCGCTGGTGCCCGAGAACAGATCCTCGATTCTGATTTCGCCGTGCGATTTGACGTTCATCGTGCCCTTGATGTTGAACGTCGCGGCGCCGGTCTCGCGCTCGTACGAGGTGAGCGTGCTCAAAATCGAGGCATAGGTGAAGAGCGGCGTGAACAACTGGTCGTTCACCACTCGGAACTCGAACTGCTTCTGGAATCCGCGCTCGGACTCGAGCGAGATCTTGACCGGGATGGTGGCCGGCGCGTCGCCGGTCAGCCCGGCAATCGTCGTGGCTCTGTCCTGACGAACCGTGCCCACCACGTCGCCCAGTGTGGCGATCTTCATGGACGAGGTCATGCTCGGCAGCAGGGTATGGACATAGGCCTTGGTCATCGGGAATGCGATCGGCCCAAGGTTGAAGAACGGATGCCCGAATGCGTACACCCGATTGCCGATCACCTCGGTGACCGTCCCGGTCGCCCCCATATTGAAGTCGCCGCTGACGATGTTGACGCCAATGGCGGAGCCAGGACGCAGGGGGCCATCGGTGACGGCAGCGGATTGTCCTCCGGCGGCCGCACCCGCAACCGGCAGGAAGCCGTAGTCGCGAAACGACGCGCCGAGCATCTCGGCGACCTCCGACGAGAATCCGCCCAGGTTCAGCGGGGTGGCGATCGGCCGAAGCATGGTCGCAACCTGTGCGTTGACGCCGTCGCCGAACACCTGCACGTCGCCGGACCGGTCCGCGAAGGGACGGGCCCACGACATCGACCCGCGGATGGCGCTGGCGACGCTGTCGCGCGTCACCGGCAGCTCGAGCCGCGCCCGTGTGCCCATGGGCGCTCGCGGCGTGTCGAGCGTCGCGGCGTCAATCATTTCTGTGATTGGGGTAATCCCGGCGATAGGCTCCTTCGAAAACGCCCCAAGCGAGTAAGAAACGGCGCCGACGAGCTGACCGTCGATATACACCGGGCTGCCGCTCATGCCGGCAATGACGCCGGTCTGGGCCAGCGGTCCGCCCTCGAGCCTGGCGAGAATGAGGTCGCGCTTCGGTCCGATGACATTGCGCAGGACACCGATGATATGGACCTTGAACTCTTCGATCTTGTCGCCCTGCCAGACGGTGTATCCGGTTCCGACGGTCCCCGGCTTCACCTGGTCGAGGGGGTAGTACGGAGGAGCGGCCGGCAGTGACACAACGAGCAGCGCCAGGCTCGTAGAGAGGGCGAAAAGAAGTCTCTTCATGTCGTTGAATCTATTGGAAATCCTTTCTAGTTATAGTGGCACATGTCTTGACAATTTCAAAGACTTCCTGATATCGTGACGGCTTCATGGCCTCCACCAAATGTGCCCCGCGCCCGATTGTCGTCGCGCTGGGCAAGCTGTCGTTTGGTTTTGGTTGGTGGTATTACGCCCGAACTGAAGGGGCAACCGCCTTGGCCTGAGATCGAACGCAACCCGAAGCCAAACCAAGCCTCTTCAGCCGAACCGGTTGAAGAGGCTTTTTTTATGTCCAGACCACTTTTAGTCATCACCGTCGCCGCGCCCACCACGGCGGAGCTGCGGCGTCGCCGAGATGCGGCGTCACAGGCGGGCGCCGATCTCGTCGAACTCCGGCTCGACTCGGTGAGCGACCCAGACGTGACCGCCGCGCTGGACGGGCGGAAGAGCCCCGTCATCGTCACCTGCCGGCCGGAGTGGGAGGGCGGGGCGTTCAAGGATGCGGAAGCGGACCGCAGGAAGATTCTCGAGTGCGCGCTGCAGCAGGGCGCCGAGTACGTCGATCTCGAGTTCAAAGCGGCATTTGCCGCCGAGCTCGTCGCGTCGACGCGCGGACAGCGGATTGTGTTGTCGTTTCATGACTTCGATGGTGTGCCTGCGGACCTGATCGAGCGCGTTCGCGCGATGCGCGCCGCGGGAGCGGAGATCGTCAAGATTGCGATTACCGCGCACTCGTTGGCCGACAACCTGCGCCTCCTCCAGCTCGAGCGCGCCCGGAACACGGTGCTGATTGGCATGGGGCCTGTGGGCCTCCCGACCCGCGTGCTGGCGGCGCATTTCCATTCTCACTGGACCTATGCGGGCGATGCGCACGCGCCCGGCATGATCCCGGCGACCCGCATGCTCGAAGAGTTCCGGTTTCGCGACGTGACGGATGCGACGTCGATCTACGGCATCGTCGGTTCGCCGCTGGCACATTCGGTGTCTCCCGCGATGCACAACGCCGCGTTTCGCGCGGCCGGAATCGATGCCGTGTACCTGCCGCTCGTCGCCTCCAGCGCCGACGACTTCACGATGTTCGCCACGGCGCTTGGCGTGCAGGGTGTCAGCATCACGATTCCCTACAAGGTCGATCTGTTTCAGCGCGCAGACGAGACGGACGAGCTCGGCAAAAAGGTGGGAGCCGTCAACACGTATCGACGTGCGGGCATCGGCTGGGAGGCGCGCAACACAGACGTCAGCGGGTTCCTGACGCCGCTCGCCGGCCGGCTGAATCTGCGCGGCATCCGCGCCGCCATTCTCGGGACGGGTGGCGCCGCGCGCGCCGTCGCCGTGGCGCTCGGATCGGCGGGCTGCGTGGTGACGGTGTATGGCCGCAACCGCGGCAGGGCGAAGGACGTCGCGGCCCTGGCTGGTGGCACCGCATCGGCATTTCCCGTCGAGGCGAAGAGCTGGGACCTGCTGGTGAACACGACGCCGGTCGGCACGTTTCCTAACGACAACGAGACGCCATTCGAAGGCGCGTTCGACGGCCGGATGGTGTACGACCTCGTTTACAACCCGATGGCGACGCGCCTGCTGAAAGAGGCGGCCGCCGCGGGCTGCGAGACGATTGGCGGCCTCGACATGCTGGTCGCGCAGGCCGAGGACCAGTCCGAGTGGTGGCTGGGCAGACGACCGCCTGCGGGCCTGATGCGCGAAGCAGCATTGCGCCGTCTCAGTACGAGCGTCGGTACGTAGTGTCCGGCTTCAGCCGGACCGTGGCGACATTAGGGGACCGAGAACCGTATGAAGCAGACATCCTTCGAAACATTCGTCGAGCTCGCACAACGAAGCACCTTCGTCCCCGTGGTGAAAGAGCTCGTCGCCGATCTCCTCACCCCCGTCTCGGCGTTCCTGCGTATCGCCGAGCACTCCGATTATGCGTTCCTGCTCGAGAGCGTCGAGGGCGGCGAGCACCTCGGACGTTATTCGTTCCTCGGCAAGGATCCGTTCGTCATGCTCCGCGCGCGCGACGGCACGACCATCGTTGAAAAGGCCGGCGTCACCACCGAAAAGGCCGAACGGTTCATCGACGTGCTGCGCACGATGATGGCCGACTTCAGCTCGCCGTTCGTCCCAGAACTGCCCAGATTCACAGGCGGAGCGGTCGGCTATTTCGGTTACGACACGGCCGCGTGGTTCGAGCCGATCACGCTGCAGCACGATGGTCAGCCGGAGGCCCTGAAGGACGAAGCGGGCTTCATGATCTTCGACACGGTGCTCGCGTTCGACCACGTGCAGCATCGCATCCTCATCATCGCGAACGCGCGGATTACTCCCGACGACGACCTCGAGGCGCTGTACCAGTTTGCGTGCACGAAGATCGATTTCCTGGAGCGCGAGCTGCGGCGCGACCTGTCGCACCCCCAGCCGAAGCCGGGCACGGGCGTCGACGTCACATCCAACGTCTCGCGCGAGCGCTTCATCGAGATGGTGAAGACGGCGAAGGAATACATCGCCGCCGGCGATATCTATCAGGTGGTGCTGTCGCAGCGGTTCGAAGCGCAAATCACGACCGACGCGTTCACGGTGTACCGCGCGCTGAGGCACGTCAACCCGTCGCCGTATATGTACTTTCTTCGCATGGGGAAGGTCTCGATCGTGGGGTCGTCGCCTGAAATGCTCGTCCGCGTCGAAGGCGGCATGGCGCAGACGCATCCGATTGCGGGAACCCGGCCGCGCGGCAGGAGCGACGAGGAGGATGCGCGCCTGGCCGAGGAACTGAAGCGTAACGAGAAGGAACGATCGGAGCATGTGATGCTCGTCGATCTCGGCCGCAATGATTTGGGCCGCGTGTCGCAGTTCGGCACGGTGCGCGTCCCGCAGTTCATGGGGCTCGAGAAGTACTCGCACGTGATGCATCTGGTGTCGATTGTCGAAGGGAAGCTCGCCGACGATCAGGATCGGCTCGATGCGCTGGTCGCCTGTTTTCCGGCCGGCACCGTCTCTGGCGCGCCGAAAGTGCGCGCGATGGAAATCATCGCGGAGCTCGAGCCCGATCGACGCGGTATTTACGCGGGCGCGGTCGGCTATCTCGACTTCGCCGGCAATCTGGATTTCTGCATCACCATCCGCACGCTCGTCATTACCGGGCATCGCGCGATGGTGCAGGCCGGCGCGGGCATCGTGGCCGATTCCAACCCGCAGGCCGAGTATCAGGAAACACAGGACAAGGCGAGAGCGTTGATTCGCGCGCTCGAACTGGCGCAGGAAGGGCTCTAGGGAATTCGCAGATAGGTAGATTGGTAGATTGGTAGATTGATTGGCAGATTGAACATGATCTTAGTCATCGACAACTACGATTCGTTCACTTACAACCTCGTCCAGTACCTTGGCGAGTTGGGCACGCAGCCGTTCGTGCGACGCAACAACGAAATCACGCTCGACGAGATCGCGGCGCTCAAGCCCGAGCGCATCGTCATCTCGCCTGGCCCCGGGCGACCGGAGCAGGCGGGCATCACGATCGACGTGATCAAGCGGTTCGGCCCGACGACGCCTTTGTTGGGCGTGTGCCTGGGACATCAGGCCATCGGCGCGGCCTTCGGCGGCGCCGTCGTCCGCGCCAACGCACCCATGCACGGCAAGACGTCGAACATCAGCCACGACGGCCAGGGCGTGTTCAAGGGTATTGCGAGCCCGTTCAGCGTGGCGCGCTATCACTCGCTGGTGGTGGATCGCAAAGGCTGGCCCTCCGAGCTCGAGGTCGCGGCTCAGGTGGATAACGACGGCACTGTCATGGCCCTGAGGCATCGGACACTGCCGATTCATGGCGTGCAGTTTCACCCGGAGTCGATCATGACCCGCGAGGGCCAGCATCTTCTGCGCAATTTCCTGAATTTATGACGATCTCCGGACTGCTCGAAAAGCTGATGCGGCGAGAGAACCTCACGGTCGAGGAATCGGCCGCGGCGATGGGGGCCATCATGAGCGGCGATGCCACGCCGGCGCAGATCGGCGCGCTGCTCGTCGGCCTCACGATGAAAGGCGAGCGGCCGGCGGAGATCGTCGGTCTCGCGATGACGATGCGCGCCAATGCCGTCCAGTTGTCGAAGAAGTTCGACGACGTGTTCGACACCTGCGGCACCGGCGGCGATCGTTCCGGGACGTTCAACATTTCGTCGGCAGCGGCTCTCGTGGCCGCCGCGGCCGGTTTGCGCGTGGCCAAGCACGGCAATCGATCGGTGTCGAGCCAGTGCGGCAGCGCAGACGTGTACGAGGCGCTCGGTGTGAACGTCGCCGCGGAGCCGGCCATCGTGGAACAGTCGCTCGACCAGGTCGGAATTGCGTTCTTCTTCGCGCCCACGTTTCACCCGTCGATGCGCCATGCAGGACCGGTCCGGCGCGAGCTCGCGGTGCGAACCGCGTTCAACCTGCTCGGGCCGTTGACCAATCCGGCGGGAACCAAATATCAACTCGTCGGCGTGCCGCACTCGGAGCTCACCGAGCTCATCGCCAAGGCACTGTTGCTGCTCGGATCTGACCGCGCGTGGGTTGTTCATGGCGCCGACGGCATCGACGAAATGTCGACGACCGGTCACACGAAGGTTTCGGAGTGCCGGAACGGCGCGGTCTCGACGTTCTACGTGCATCCGTCGGACTTCGGCATCCCGAAAGCGGACCGGAACGATCTGAAGGGCGCCGATACGGCCACGAACGCGGCGATTCTCCGATCGATTCTGGCCGGGGAGAAGGGACCTCGCCGCGATGTCGTGCTCTTGAACGCCGGCGCCTCGTTGTTTGTCGGCGGGCGGGCGGCGTCCGTTCGCGAGGGGATCGAGCGGGCTGCCGAGGCGATCGATTCGGGAGCCGCGCGGCAGAAGCTCGACGCGATGGTGGCGGCGTCGAAAGCGGCGAGCCGCGCCGAAGCGCAGGCGCGCGAAGGCGGGGCGGCATGACGTCGACCGTGCAGACTCCGGACATTCTGGCGGCGATTGTCGCTGCGACGCGACGGGTGGTCACGGTGCGTTCGGCCGTGACGCCGCTCGACGAAATCGACCGGCGCGCGGCCTCTGTTCAGCCGCGCCCGGGCCTTTTCCGGGAGGCGCTGGCGCGGGCCGACCGCATCAACGTGATTGCCGAATGCAAGCGCAGGTCGCCGTCGCGAGGTGTCCTGAAAGCGGAGTACGACCCGGCCGTCATCGCGGCGGGCTACGAGCGTGCCGGTGCGGCAGCCATCTCCGTGTTGACGGAGCCGACGTTCTTCGACGGCTCGATCGAGCACCTCGCGGCGGTGCGTCGCGCCACAGCCCTTCCGATCCTGAGGAAGGACTTCATCGTCGATCGGTATCAGGTTCTCGAGGCGCGCGCGGCTGGCGCGGACGCGATTCTGCTGATTGTCGCGGCGTTGAGTCCTGCGGCTTTGAAGAGCCTGCATGAGATGGCGACCGGCGCGGGGCTCGACGTGCTCGTCGAGATTCACGATCTGTTCGAGCTGCCGATCGCGCTCGATGCCGGCGCGTCGATCATCGGCATCAACAATCGCAATCTGCGGACGCTGGCCGTGGACACGGAGGTGAGCGGCGCAGCGGTGGAGCTGATTCCCGATTCAGCCGTAGCCGTCGCAGAGAGCGGGCTGAGGACTCGCGACGACCTGACGCGATTGAAGGCCGCGGGCTACGACGCGTTTCTCGTCGGCGAGCGCCTCATGACGACAGAAGATCCGGGCCGTGCGCTCGCCGGCCTGCTGGAGGGCATGTGAGCGGCGAGCCACGCGGGGCAGGGGGGCCGCCGCGTCTGTTCGTGAAGATCTGCGGCATCACGCGATCGCAGGACGCCGATCTGGCGGTGGGGCTTGGGGCCGGCGCTCTGGGATTCGTGTTCTGGCCGGACAGCCCGCGATACGTGCATCCGGCGACGGCCAGGGCGATCGCGGCGACCGTGCCGCCATCTGTTGCGAAAGTCGGCGTGTTCGTGGATGAGCGGGCCGAAGAAATTGCGCGAATCATGGACGACGTCGGGCTCGACGTCGCGCAGTTGCACGGTCGCGAAACCCCGGCATTCTGCCGCCAGTTGAACCGGCGGGTTTTCAAAGCTGTGGGGCTGAACGACAACGGGATTGTGGAGATCGCCGATTTCGACCCGGACGTGGTGCTCCTCGTGGACGCGCACGACCCGGTGCGGCACGGCGGGACCGGCAGGACCGCCAACTGGGACTCCGCGCGCGACATCGCGGCGACGCGCCGCACCATTCTCGCCGGCGGCTTGAACGCCGCGAACGTCAAGCTGGCGATTCGCTCGGTACGGCCGTTCGGCATCGACGTGGCGTCGGGCGTCGAGGCGTCGCCCGGAATCAAAGACCCAAACCGACTGAGGACCTTCTTCGAGGCGCTACATGACTGACACACGATTCGGCCACCGCGATCCGAGCGCGCGCGGCTACTACGGCGACTACGGCGGGAAGTTCGTTCCGGAAACCCTGGTCGCGCCTGTCGAAGAGCTCGAGCAGGCGTATCTCGAGGCGCGAAACGACAAGGCATTCCTGAGCGAGTTCGATCGGCTGCTCGCGCACTATGTGGGCAGGCCGACTCCGGTGTACGAAGCCGCGCGGTTGGGGGCTTCGCTGCCGAAGCAGGCGGCGCGCATCTTCCTGAAACGCGAGGATCTGGCGCACACCGGCGCGCACAAGATCAACAACGCCCTGGGTCAGGCGCTGCTCGCTAAGCGGATGGGCAAGACCCGCGTGATTGCCGAGACAGGCGCCGGCCAGCACGGCGTGGCGACGGCCACGGTGTGCGCGCTGCTCGGGCTCGAGTGTCACGTGTACATGGGCACCGACGACATGGCACGCCAGGCGCTGAACGTCGTGCGCATGCGTCTGCTTGGCGCGACCGTTCGAGGAGTGTCGGCGGGAAGCCGCACGCTCAAGGACGCGATCAACGAAGCGATGCGCGACTGGGTCACCAACGTCACCGACAGCTACTACCTGCTCGGTTCGGTGCTGGGGCCGCATCCGTACCCCCTGATGGTTCGCGAGTTTCAATCGGTGATCGGACGCGAGGCGCGCGGGCAGATTCAGGCGATGAGCGGCCGGCTGCCAGACGTGGTGGTCGCGTGCGTCGGTGGCGGCAGCAACGCGCTCGGCATTTTCGACGCCTTCATCGCCGACCAGTCCGTTCGGCTCATCGGTGTGGAGGCTGGGGGAGAAGCGCTCTCGGCCGGCCGTCACGCGGCCAGATTCGCGACGGGCCTCGCGGGCGTACTCCAGGGCACGCGCACCTACGTGCTGCAGGACGCGAATGGCAACATCGAGCTGACGCATTCGATCTCGGCGGGACTCGATTACGCCGCTGTCGGCCCCGAACACGCGTGGCTGCGCGACATGGGCCGCGCGGAGTATTCGTGGATTGGCGACAACGACGCGCTCGACGCGTTTCAACTGCTCGCACGCACAGAGGGCATCATCCCGGCGCTCGAGTCGGCGCACGGCGTGGCGTACGCCTGCAGGCTGGCGCAGGAGCTTGGACCCTCGGCGCACGTGCTCGTCAATCTATCCGGCCGGGGCGACAAGGATGTCGACAGCGTCGCACGGCTCCTCGACCAGAAAGGGGCCCACGGTGCCGTCTAGCATCTCCAACGCATTCGCTCGCATCCGGGCGGAGAAGCGCACGGGGCTGGTGACCTATGTCACCGCCGGCGACCCCGACCTCGCGCGTTCGGCCGACATCCTGCGCGCGCTCGATCGCGCCGGCGCCGACGTGCTCGAGGTCGGCATTCCGTTTTCCGAGCCGCTCGCCGACGGCCCGGTCATCCAGCGTGCAACGGAGCGGGCCCTGGCCGCGGGCGCGACGGCCGCGGGCGTGCTCGATCTCGTCGAGCGGGTGCGCCCGGACGTCAAGGCGCCGATCGTGCTGTTCACCTACGCGAATCCGGTGCTCAGGATGGGCGTTGATGCGTTCGGCGATCGGGCGCGCGACGCCGGCGTGGACGGCGTGCTGGTGCTCGACCTGCCTATCGAAGAAGCCGGAGGATTCCGCGACGCGATGGCCGACCGCGACATCGACATGATCTTCCTGCTGAGCCCCACCACAACCGATGCCCGCATGAAGGAAGCGGCACGGCTGGGACGGGGCTTTCTGTATGGCATCTCTCGGCTCGGCGTGACGGGCACGCGCGACAAGGTCGCTGACGGCGCCGAGGCGCTGGCGAGCCGGATGAGAAAGGCGACGTCGCTGCCGATCGCGCTCGGGTTCGGCATCTCGTCGCCCGAGCACGTGCGGCAGATTGGACGATTCGCCGACGCGGCGGTTGTCGGCAGCGGGTTGGTCGGGGTCATCGCGGAAGCGGGGCAGAGCCCGGATCTGATTGAAAGGGTAGAATCTTACGTTCGCTGGTTAAAGAGCGACGGGTCCAAAGAACAGGACCCGTCCTACGTACGTAGGCCGGGTCTTGCACT
>Ga0105107_10002327_pt1 | contig 12498 bp, 8 predicted proteins | sample PPLLaktember2015_6_FD_79335 | JGI IMG/M metagenome (GOLD analysis project Ga0105107, IMG submission 79335) | Freshwater sediment microbial communities from Prairie Pothole Lake near Jamestown, North Dakota, USA - PPLs Lake P8 Core (1) Depth... | ecosystem: Environmental > Aquatic > Freshwater >... | reverse complement strand
CAGGATTAAATATAAGGATAGTTTCAGTTTTGACAAAAATAAAATCCATTAATTAAAAATGGTTTTGATGGAACTAACGTTTTTAATGGAAAAATTATTTTAAATGATTAACCTGGAAATGGTTAGTTAAGCTGATAAATTTTTCTTTTTTCTTTCCAGAAGCTCATAGGTTCTTAACTGATCTTTATAAAAATTATAGGAATTAAGTTTCTCTATATCAAACCCAGCATCAGAGTTATCTTCCCATCTGCGGCAGTAATAAATCGGTTCATAAATTCTCCCGATTTTATAATCGCGCGAGATTGCTAATCCAACAGCATAATCTTCTCCATAACTTACATTTGGGAAATTAATTTTTCTTATGATTGGTGTATAAAAAGCACGGGGTGCTCCAAGTCCGTTTATTCTCAGAGCATTGTTCCTGCCATTTTCTTCTGTCCATTCTCTATGATTAATAATACCCGGAGGAATTTGGTTCAAATTAAAATCAGTTAAAATGTATGAGCCGATAATCATTGCTGCTTTTTCTTTCTTGAAAGCATCAATAATTTTCTGTAAAGTGTTTTCATCTTTATAAAGATCATCGCTATCCAGCTGGCATGCAAACTTTCCACATAAAGGATGATGAATCCCTTCATTCCAGCATCCGCCAATCCCAAGATCTTTTCTTTCCGGGATAAGATGAATTAATCTTTTATTTTTCTTCGAAATTGATTCCAGGATTCCAGTTGTTCCATCAGTAGAATGATTATCAACTACAATCAGATTAAAATCTGCTTTTTGTGTTAGTGCAGATTCAACAGCTTCTTTTATTGTTTTTATTCGATTTCTTACCGGGATAATAACAGAAACTTCAACCGGAAAACTACTTTCATAAAAATCTATTTCTTTATTCTCAGGCTTAAGAAAAGCATCTATTTTTTTTAAATGATCGGTGACAGTCTGTTCCATTTCAATCTGCACTTCCCTGTTTTTGGGATTCACATATTCAAATTGTTTTTCGCTTTTTCCCTCAACCTCAATCTTCCTAACATCATAAAGAAATTCAGGTATCCTTATTAAAGGATGAGTTCGCGATATTTTTAATCTTAAATCATAAAAACCTGCGTATTCAAAATCCATATTAGAAGATTCAATAGCTCTTTTTAGAGCATCAGTTTTTAAGAATAAGACAGAGCCAAAATCAAAATCATCCCGAAGGCTGCCAAACTGGTAATCAATTAAAGGATGTGGAAAAAACTTTTCACTCTTCAATTCATTATAGTCAGAGTAAAGTATTCCAGCGTTAGTGTTTTCAGCAACATTTAAAAATCTTTGTAATGCAAATTGCTCAAGGCTTATTTGTACATCTTCAACTTGTATTAAAATAAATTCCGAAGAAGCATTTGAAGCAATGATTCTGCTTGTCTCCGTGCTGTAATAATTTTTTATGATGATTATCCGGCAGCCGTTGATTTCTTTTTCCTTCTTATTTGAAAGCAGAAAAATATTTTCAACCAAACCGGAATTGCGAAGTTGACTAATTAATTTTTCCTGTGATGATTCACTATAAGGGAGAAATGCAGTAATCTTTTTGTTCATAATCTTTTTTATAAAAGAAATCTATAATTTCGATTGTGCAAAAGTAATTATTTATCGAATAAGATAATGAATAAGAAAGCGGCAATAATAGAACTTGCAGATTCTCACGAGGAATGTTTTTATTCTCAAATTCTTTTTCTGAATAAAGCAGGATATGATGTTGATGTTCTTTGTCATACAAATCTTAAGGACAGAACGATTCTGTTAACAACTAAAGCTAATTTTATTTTTTACAATTTTGGCAAAGGATTATTTAATGATTTAAATATTCTTTGGCAGATAAGAAAATATTTGATTAGGAACAAAATTAAAAAAGCAGTTCTTAACAGTGCTGATGGAATTAAAGTAAGAAATCTTCTGCTGTTTTCATATCCCGTTAAAATTGAGTTTATCGGTGTTTTGCATGATGCAGAAAAAGTAATCATGAGCGTTAACCAGAAATTCATTAATAAAAAAGTGATGAAGTATTTAGTATTAAGCGATCATGTTCTTGAGTATATAAACTCATTAAATCTCAGGGAAAAAAGATTTTCAAGTTTTTATCCTATTTTTCAGCCGGATTATTCATCATTAAAAATTCAGAAGCCTGAAGATGAATTTTGGGTTTGTATACCCGGACGTGTTGAACAAAAAAGAAGAGACTACAAATCTTTGTTAAATAATCTTGGAAAGACGAGCTTATCTGAAAATATAAAAATTATTTTGCTTGGAAAGATTGATGACAAATTAAATTTTGAACTTAAAAGCACTTTATCAAAATTAAATCTGGATAATCAGTTTATACTCTTTGAAAATTTTATCTCAAACGAAATCTTCTATTCATATCTTAAAATGAGTGATCTTGTCCTTCCTTTAATTCACCCGGAAAACGTGTGGTTTAATAAATATTCTAAGACGCAAATTTCCGGTTCATACAATATGGCTTTCACTTTCAGAATTCCAATGATGTGTGAAAAATCATTTTCAGAATATGAAGATTTTAAAGACACAAGTTTCTTTTATGAAACCGAAAATCTTATTACTAAAATAAATGAGCTGGTTGTTAATAGAGATTTTTTTCTATCAGAAAAAATTAAATTTTACAAATTGCCCAAATGGAATTTTGAATATCAATATAAAAAGTATCTCGATTTTATTGATTCTTAGAAGATGATTTCTTCCCGAATTCAGGATCGAGCGGTATAAACTTAGTTACAATAAATCCCGGTATAGTTGCAATGCAAACCCAGATAAAAAATAATTGGTAACCAATATTTTCCTGAAACCACCCACTAAACATTCCTGGTATCATCATTCCTAAAGCCATAAAACCTGTAGCAATTGCAAAGTGTGAAGTTTTATGATCTCCTTCAGATACATAAATCAGGTAGAGCATAAATGCAGTAAATCCGAATCCATACCCAAATTGTTCAATAGCAACCATAAGATTTATAATTAAAAAGTTGGAGGTTTGAGAATAAGCAAGATAAACATAAACAAGATCGGGAAGATTAATAGAAATAATCATCCACCAAATCCAGTATTTCAAACCATTTCTTGCAGCGAGAAAACCCCCTAAAATTCCGCCAAGTGTCAGTGCAATTATTCCAACTGTGCCATAAACAAATCCTATTTGTCCGGTTGTTAGAGATAGTCCGCCTGCTTCGTAAGGATCAAGTAAAAATGGAGTTACAAGTTTTACAAGCTGCGCTTCACCAAGTCTATAAAGCAGAATGAAAGCTAAAATTAAACCGACATGTTTTTTCTTGAAAAATAGAACAAAGATTCTAAAGAATTCCTTCAAAACATTTTTTATTGATCCTTCATTTATTACAGATTTATCATCAGCCGGGTAAGGAAGAATCAATTTATGATAAATAAAAAACAGAATAAAAAATCCTGCAAGAATAAAAAAAGTAATCATCCAAGCAAAAGGAATTTTGTCCGGATTATTACCTTCGAGAAATCCGGCAATCATAACCAGCAATCCCTGACCGGTTATCATTGATACCCGGTAAAATGTTGATCTTATTCCAACAAACCATGCCTGGTCATGTTTTGAAAGACCGAGCATATAAAAGCCATCCGCAGCTATGTCATGCGTAGCAGAGCTGAAAGCCAGCAGCCATAAAAAGGCAAGTGTATATTGTAGAAACCCTGACGCTGGAATTGTAAGAGCAACACCTGCTAATCCTCCTCCAATTAGAAGCTGAGTAATGATTATCCATAATCTTTTTGTTTTGAGAAGATCAACAACCGGGCTCCATAAAGGTTTTATAACCCAGGGAAGATAAAGCCAGCTTGTATAAAGGGCAATCTCGGTATTTGAAATTCCCATTCTCTTATACATAATAACCGATACTGTCATAACGACTACATAAGGAAGTCCTTCGGCTAAATAGAGAGATGGAACCCAGAACCAAGGATTTCGTGTAGAAGGTTTAGCTTGAGGCATATTTAATTTATTTGAAAGAATATCCGGAATAATTTTTCAAAAGATATAAAAAATCATTTAGATTAGGAAAAATAAAAAAGCCGGTTTCACCCGGCTTTAAGGAGATGGATCAGGACGTTGTTGGTTTTAAATTCTGCTTTTATAAGTACAAACTCTTTGCCAAAGATTATCATCGCTTTTAATTCTTTTTAATAAATTTATTATTTATTTAATGTATCAATGAAATACAAATCTTAGTTATGACACATTTTAATCTTGCAAATGAGGGAATTGAGATTTAATTTCTTTACAGGAAGAGATTTAATTTTATATGATTCTTTTAACTACAATCTTATTATTAGTAAACGTTGCCCTGGCATCAGAAAATAAATCAACTGCGGATTACCAGTTTCGCCAGTTTACAATAAAAGAAGGATTATCCCAGAGTGCAGTTCTTTCAATCATACAGGATAAAAAAGGATTTATGTGGTTTGGAACTGCAAACGGGCTTAACCGCTTCGACGGGTATTATTTTATTACGTATGTTCATAAACCTGGTGATGTATCTTCAATTTCCGATAATGTGATAACTTCAATATTTGAAGATAAGGATGGTTATTTATGGGTTGGAACAGTAAAAGGTATTTTAAATAAGTTTGACCGCAAAACGGAAGTCTTTGAATATTTTTATCCTGACAGCTCCAGAATTAAAGCAATTCTTACTGAACCATTTACAAAGTATCCGATTTCTTTTATCAGGAATGATAACAGTTCGATAACATCTATAACTGAAGATAAAAACGGGAATCTTTGGATTGGAACATGGGGTAATGGGCTTTACAGGTTTGATAAAAAAACAGAAAAGTTTGAACATTTTATTAATGATCCGCAAGACGTGTTGAGCCTGAGCAATAACAGGGTTACTAAAATCATTATAGATAACAAATCAGTAATATGGGTAGGAACTTTTGGCGGAGGACTAAACCGGGTAGCAAAAATTCAAGACGAAAAAAGTGAAACCAAATATCGTTATGGCTTCATTAATTATAAATCAAACGAAAGTCAATTTAGTATAAGCAGTAACTATGTATTGTCAATCTTTAATGATAAAAGTAACAATATCTGGATCGGAACTTATGAGGGTGGGTTAAATAAGTTAACGGATTCTCAAAAATTTTCTAAAGTTAAAGAAACAAAATTTATCCGTTATTTCTCTGGTAATGATTCAAATAAATTCCCATACAAAACAATTTTCACGATAGTTGATGGAGATGAAAACAATATCTGGTTTGGAACTCTTGGTGGAGGCCTTGTACAGTTTAATTCTATTACAAATTCAATTTTAAATTTTAAACATAATCCAATGGATGCAAATTCAATATCGGATAATGACGTGATAATTCTTGAGAAAGACAGATCGGGAATATTGTGGATTGGAACTTCCTTAGGTAATGGAATTAATCAACTGCAGATTAATAGGAAAAAATTCAATCATATAAAACATTCGCCAGGTGATAAGAACAGTCTTTCAGATAATGTTGTGTGGTCTATAACTGAAGATAAGGAAGGTTATGTCTGGATAGGTACTTACAGAGGAGGATTAAACAAGTTCGATAAAAAAAAGAAAAAAATCATTTCATTTGAAAATAACAAAATAAGTCCAAACAGTATTCCAGATAATCATATACGTTCTCTCGCAGTAGATAATCACAATAACTTATGGGTAGGATGTTATGAGGGTGGTTTAAGTATGTATAATGATAAAACAAAAAATTTTATTCACTTGGATAAATTTGGTATTAATGAAAAGACATTAGGCTCTAAACAGATAACCGATATTTATATTGAAAATGATTCCATATTCTGGATAGCAGCTTATGGCGGTGGTTTAACAAAATTTGTTTTCAATCCAAAAAATAAATTAATGTTAAAAAGATATGTACACGATCCGAACAACAAATCAAGTTTAAGCGATGACAGGACCTACACAATTTATGAGGATAAAAGCGGAACTTTATGGATTGGAACTTTTGGAGGTGGCTTGAATAAGTTTGACAAACGAACAGAAAAATTCACAAACTTTAGAAATTCACCTGATGACACATATAGTATTAGTGAAGATAGAATACTTAATATTTTTGAGGATAGCGAAGGAATCATCTGGATTGGTACATACGGAGGAGGATTAAATCAGTTTGATAGAGAGTTAAACAGGTTCACCAGAATTACGGAGGATGAAGGACTAACAAGCTATGTTGTTTATGGTATCCTGGAAGACGAGCACAAGAATTTGTGGATGAGCACTAATAATGGAATTTTTAAATACAGCCGGGATGAAAACATTTTTACACAATATGATCTTTCAGATGGAGTTCAAAGCTTAGAATTCAGTGGCGGCGCATATTATAAAACCAGAGATGGTGAAATGTATTTCGGAGGTATCAATGGTATTAACAGTTTTTATCCGGATAGTATTAAATACATTTCTTATATTCCAAACATTGTGATAAGTTCTTTAAAGGTATTAAATAATCCAGTTAAAGGGGAAAGAAAGGAAATTGAACTTTCTCATACAGAAAATTTTTTCTCATTTGAATTTGCTTCACTTGATTATTCAAATCCTGAAGATTGCCGGTATGCATATATGCTTGATGGTTTTGATGAAGAATGGAGATCTACCGATGCTAAGCAAAGAGTTGCAATGTATACAAATCTCCCTTCGGGTGATTATGTTTTTAGAGTTATTGGATCAAACAGTGATGGAATCTGGAATTATGAAGGAGCTTATATAAAACTAACAGTCCTTCCCCCATTCTGGAAAACATGGTGGTTTATTATGGGAATTATTATACTGTTCTTATTGGGAGTTTACTTTATAAGTACACTCAGAATTAGAAGTCTGCTTGCTATAGAAAAACTTAAAACAAAACTTGCAGCAGATCTTCATGATAGTGTAGGTTCCGGCTTAACAGAAATATCTATCCTGAGCGAATTAGTATCAAGGGAAGTAAATAACGGCTCAGGAAATGTATCTCAGAACCTGAAATCAATAAGTGAAACATCAAGATATTTAATTGATAATATGAGCGATATTGTTTGGGTTGTTAATCCACTTAGGGATTCGCTTCACGATCTTATTATCAGGTTAAAAGATTCCTATAATGATGTTCTTACTTATAAAGGTATTTTATTGAAGACCACAAATCTTGATAAACTTGAAAACATCAGACTTCCAATGGAGTATAGACAAAATCTTTTCCTGATATTTAAAGAAGGAATAAATAATTCATTAAAGCACAGTAAATGCAGTCAAATCATCCTTGAAGCAAATATTAGGGGAGACGTTCTTGAAATGGTTTTAAAAGATAATGGAATTGGTATGAGAAGTGATGAAAAAATTATGGGAAACGGTTTAAGAAATATGGAAGAAAGAGCCCGTATTATTGGAGGAAAACTGAAATGGAGATCTGTTTCAAACTCAGAGACCACAATTACATTTGTTGGTAAAATTGATAGTGGGAATAAATTATTATACTCGGTTAAAAGATTTCTGAATGTTTCAAATTGATTAGTGCAAATTTAAATTCCTTTAGCTTATCAATTATATAAATTATAATTAAATACTTTGTTAGATATTTTTTATGATAAATGTAGCTATTGTTGAAGATAATAACACAATAAGAGAGGGACTTGCAGCATTAATAAGTGGAACTCCCGGTTATAACTGTACTGGTGCTTATCCGGATTGTGAAAAATTTCTTACCAATCTTCCAAAAATAAATATTGATGTAGTTCTTATGGATATTGGTCTCCCGGGCATTAATGGTATTGAGGGAGTTAAAAAAGCAAAGATAATAAATCCTGCACTTAATATTCTTATGCTTACAATTTATGAGGAAAGCAATGTTGTATTTGAAGCTTTATGTGCCGGGGCTTGCGGCTATCTTGTTAAAAAAACTCCTCCTAGCAGACTGCTTGAAGCTATAAACGATATTTGTGAGGGTGGCTCACCTATGAGTTCTCACATTGCCAGACAAATAATTTCAGTATTTCACCAGAAAAAAAATCTGAATGGAAATAGTTCGGATTATGAACTAACTCAGCGGGAAAAAGAAGTATTAAACCATCTTGCTGATGGGTATAATTACCAGGAGATTGCAGATAAATTATTTATAAGTGTAGATACTGTAAGGCATCATATAAGAAATATTTATAAAAAACTTCACGTCCATTCACAATCAGAAGCAGTGGCAAAAGCAATTCGTAAAGGCATTATCTAATCCTCCTACACTGCACAAATATGCAGGTTGTTCATCTTTTAAGTACTACTTTTTTAAATAATTGCACATTTATGCTGTTGTTAAAAGAATGATTTTGTATTAATTACAATTAGCAGCAGGAAGAGTTTTTATTTTTAAACAACCTTAAGGAGGAAACAATGGAAAACTTAAATCTGAATGAGCAGAACAGTAATCCTCTTGCTGACCTCATTAGTAATGAAGTTTATGAAACTTTAATAAGCCGTGGACTTATAAATGAGACTTCTGTAAGGGACAGGGAGATACGGAAGAAGTTCAAAATACTAAGGGTTAATAAAATGAGTGCTGGTGATGCAATAGATACTTTACGTGAAGAATATCCTTATTTGCAATTTGATACTATAAGAAAGATTGTTTACAATTCCCCAAAGAAGAATTAAAATTGCTCTCCAAAATGTTGAACTAACTCAATCTCTTCCTCTTTTCTGAGTATGACGGCCCGCGTAAGAAAGGAAAGGAGGATTGGGATTGAGTTAGATTAAAACTTAAACCGAATTATTTAAAATAAAAAAGACGTTCCCGAAGAACGTCTTTTAGTTTGAATATTTAATTAACCTAAATAAGCTTTAAGGTTTTTTGTTTTGGGGGCATGCCTTAAAGTTCTTATCGCTTTTTCTTTTATTTGTCTAACTCTTTCACGTGTAAGATTAAACTTCTCACCTATTTCTTCAAGGGTAGCAGAGCGTTCACTATTGATTCCAAAATATAACCTAAGTACATCCGCTTCTTTTTCAGAAAGAGTTGATAAAACATTCTGGACTTCATTTTTAAGAGATTCACCCATTAAAGAGATATCAGGTGCGGGCTGTTCTTCATTAACCATAACATCAAGAAGATTGTTTTTATTATCATCTCCATTCTGAAATGGTGCATCAACAGAAATATGTCTTCCATAAAGCTGAAGTGAATTAGCAACATCCTCAACATCCATATCAAGTTCCTGGGCTAATTCCTGTGCATTTGGTTTTCTTTCATATTCCTGCTCAAGTTTGCTATATGCTTTACCAATTTTGTTAAGCTCACCAACCCTGTTTAATGGTAAGCGAACCATTCTTGACTGTTCAGCAATAGCCTGCATAATTGACTGTCTGATCCACCAAACAGCATAGGAAATAAATTTAAACCCTCTGGTTTCGTCGAATCTTTTTGCTGCTTTTATAAGTCCAAGGTTTCCTTCATTTATAAGGTCACCTAATGATAATCCCTGATTTTGAAATTGTTTAGCAACACTAACCACAAACCTGAGATTTGCCTTTGTAAGAGTTTCAAGAGCAGTCTGATCTCCTCTTTTTATTCTTATCGCAAGTTCTATTTCCTGATCCGGAGTTAACAGATCAACTTTCCCTATTTCCTGCAAATACTTATCCAAAGATTTACTTTCCCGACTCGTGAACTGCTTGGTTATCTTCAATTTACATCACTCCTGATTGTTATTTTAATTTTTCGTGGTTTTTCTGACAAGTCACTTTTCCAAAAAGTTGACTTTAAACATACAAACATTTTCTTCAAAAGTTAAGTCAAAAAATAATCTCATAATTATTTCTTCCTGCTTTATTAGATGCTTCTTTTAACTTAAAGTTGTAAGAAAAAGAAGGATATTTTAAAATCACTCTTTAAAACCTTAAAAAACAACACCTTTTCTTAAATTATTCTATATACAAATTAATTACCCTATAAACGGCTTCCTCACAAACTTTACAATAAGGTTTTTTACCTTTAGAGAACATTAAACAGTCAATCATTGGTCTATAAAGTCCTTTTGAAAGATAACCGGCTCCTTCAAAGACGCCTATTTTTCCCCAATATTTACTGTTTTTTAAAAATTTATCAACTTCTTCGGAATGCAGTTTATCTTTCAAGTTATAATCTTCTTGAGATCTAATAATACTATCTGAAGAGGCTTTGTTTCTTTTCAATTTCGCAATATTCTCATTTAATGATCGTCTTTCTTTCTGCCATTTAAAATCCATACTATCAAATTGTGCTTTTCTCCACATAGTAGGAATTTCTACTCCATCAGAAACAGATTTTCTCCACTTGAATTCATCGGGGTTCAGCAAAGCTGTAAGATTTGGTTCAACTGGTTCTACATCAATTTTGTAAAAATCATTATATGCTACATCAGAAGTGTAATATTCATCTGCCAGACCAGCGAAAGAATGTCCGAATTCATGAAGGAAAAGATATTCAAACCACTGATTATCTGATGTTAATGTACAGAAGAGATTATAAATTCCTCCTCCTCCATAACGATTATGATTTGTAATAATTACAATTGCATCATAAGGAACATTTGCAGCAATATCTCTTAAAACTTTATTATCTTCGGTCAAGAGATATCTTTCCGAACCGAGTGAATAAAAAGTTGTTCCTAATGCAGTGTTCTTATAAATGCTCGCACCGGGTTCATCAGATCCGCTATCCTCAGAAGGTTTCAGAACCCCATAAAAATTAAACTCTTCTTTATTGGATTTATATGGTTCAATTTCGAATAATGTATTAACAAGCCTGTTAAAATCTTTCTCAAACTTTCCGGTTTCATTATTAGTATATCCGTCTCCCAGAATTGCTATATCAACCTGTGAATGAGGATCGTTATTATTTTCAAGTTTTAAGATTTTGACTGAGCTATCAAAAATTTTATCCTTTACAATATAAATATCTTCAGGATTAATTTCGGTGTTAAATATTTCAAATAAGTTATTTTTCTTATCTCTTCTTTCAATTGAGAATTTAATTTTATTTTTAGGATACGGAATTAAAGCTGATTCGTGATAAGTTTTCTTAATCCCATTTGTTGCTTCAACACTTGTTTGATACTCCCCGAAGTAAGTATCAAATCCTTTTGAATAAATTAATCTTTCCGATTCTGAATCATAAATTTTTACATAATATTTACCATTGTTAAGATTATCTATTAAGTTTGTAATGCTTCCGGCCCAGGTTCCATACCTGTAAATCCTATCTATACTCATCATTTCAAATTCAGAATCACCTGTATGATGATAATCGATTCTCATTATTTCATCCAGAAAATAATTGTTAAAAGATATTTGAGATATCCCTTTACTAATGAATATTAATGAAATGATACAAACGAGAAAAGAAGACTTCATAAATTCTCCTCTTAATAATTTTAATTAAAAAAATTCAACTGCCCGCTTTGAACAATTGAATCAAAAGAAAGATCTAATAATACAAGAATTGAATCTGCAATTGGCTTAAGCTGCTTTTCTATGTAATGCTGGTAATCAATATCTTTTGGATTGAGCTCTACAGGTACTGGTCCTCTTTTAGTAATAATATAATGTACTACATTACCAACTTCATTTAACATTTTTGCAGCACGAACTTGAGGAGGAATATTCTTAACATATTCCTCAACATCTTTTCTTAACCTTTTTCTATAAACAAGCTTCTCATCAAATTCACCTTTGTAAATTTTATCAACAAAATCATTCATCCATTTTGAAATTTCCTTGTTATAAAGAACTCTTTTATAAAGTTCAACCTGGAATTCCTTTGCGAGTCTCGTCCAATCAGATCTGACAAATTCCATTCCCACAAACTCAAGATTTTCATCACCATTATTAACAACAAGGCCAGCATATCTTTTCTTAGCTCCGGTTTCTGCACCTCTTGCAGGAGTAATAATAAATTTTCTATAAAATTTTTCAAACTCCAGTTCAAGATGTGAAGTAACTTCATATTCTTTTTTTAATCTTGATTTCCAATATTGATTAAGCTCCTTTGCAAGTTTTTTACCATTATTTGAACCATCACCTTCAGCGGATTTTAACCTGATGAATAAGGAATCAGTATCACCATAAACAACTTCATAACCCTGCGATTCAAGATATTTCTTGCTTTGAAGTAAAAGCCACTGCCCAGTTGAGGTAATTGCTGAAGGAAGGTGAGGATGATAAAATCGGCAGCCTGTTGATCCCATTACACCATAAAAACTGTTCATTAGGATTTTTATTGCCTGGGAAAGAGGCTTCTCTGCATCTTTAATCGCCTTTGCTCTCTGTTTCATTAAATGATTAATAAAATCCGGAAGGAAATGTTCTGTCGATGAAAATTTGTACCCTCCCGGAGTTATTATTGGACTTATATCAGACATCAATCGGGAATATGGATCTATTTTGAATGTCTGAATTATTGAAGGATACAGACTTTTAAAAT
>Ga0105107_10002326_pt1 | contig 12501 bp, 9 predicted proteins | sample PPLLaktember2015_6_FD_79335 | JGI IMG/M metagenome (GOLD analysis project Ga0105107, IMG submission 79335) | Freshwater sediment microbial communities from Prairie Pothole Lake near Jamestown, North Dakota, USA - PPLs Lake P8 Core (1) Depth... | ecosystem: Environmental > Aquatic > Freshwater >... | reverse complement strand
TGTCTGCGGGGCAAGCACTTTCGAAGATCATATCGCAACAAGAACGGTTGACGGACACTGCGATTGCATGGTGCCGATAAACACATACATGATTGATTTTCAGAATATCGGAGCACTGATTGCACCCAGGCCGCTTCTTATCGGTCAGGCTGACCGCGATGGTCTGAACAAGATCGAATCGGTTCACCGGATCCATAACGATCTCAAAAAGGTTTATGAACTTTACGGAGCTACTGATAATATCGGTTACGTTGAATCTCCGGGAGGTCATTCATATCATGAGATCTCGAGGGAAATGATTTTTTCATTTTTCATAAAACATCTTATGGGTAAAAATGTCACCCCTGACGAGGCAGGAGATATTGACCTTTCGCCTGAAAACCTTCTTTCGGAAGAAACACTGAAAGTTTATGTTGACGGGCCTCCTGAGGATGACCGTACCACAACTATACAGGATTCGTTTGTAAAGCTGGCTCAGGCTCCCGAAATATCTGATGAGAATGCACTTATTGCACATCGAAAATCCGTTACGGATTTCCTTAAAACAAAAAGTTTCGGAGCATTTCCTGAAAATCCTCCTTCATTTGATTCGGTAAAGGTTTTCAGAACACTGGACAGGGCATCACGGGGATGCGATATCTACAGCTTTGTTTCCGAGGAAGGCTGGCGCCTGAAAGTTGATATCCGATGGAGAAACGATCCGTCAGAGAAAAAACCGTTGATGATCGTTTTGCGGAATCGTGATGAAAACCGCTGGGAATCTGAGGGATTTATCAGCGGCCTGAAGGATGAATGGAATCTGGCTTTTCTTGAAGTCAGAGGTGTCGGCGAACCGGGATGGGAACCGGCTCTGCAATGGCATGTCCGCCGTGCATCGGCATGGACGGGAAGGACCATTGCTTCAATGCAGGTCTATGACCTTCTCCGGTGCATCGAATTCTGCAGGACACTCGAGGGTGTAGACCCTGCCTCAATCGGTATTGCAGCCAGGGATGACATGAGTGTAGTTGCTATGTACTCAGCTCTCCTTGACGGGAAATGCAAATCACTGATTCTGAAAAACCCGCCGGCCACCCAGGATGTGGCAAGCAACCCGGATGGCAGAGGGGCAGCAATCGAGATCCTCAACTGCCTCCGCATTACAGATCTCTGGCAGTTACCGGCATTATTGGCACCAGCAGAAATAGTTTTTATCGACGAAATACCTGAATCATACAAATGGTCTGAAAACGTACTTGCAAAACTCGGGAAGAAAACACTTATAAAAGTTGATAATTTATAACAGGTCGCTCCTACGGAGCTCAAACTTAAAATTTGGTACCATAGTTCTACAAACAGGTCGCTGCTACGCAGCTCAAAACCGAGCACCGTAGGTGCGATCTGTTTGTAGTAAATAGTAATTCATAGAAAGTTGAGCTCCGTAGGAGCGACCTGTTTATTCCGTGTATTCCTCCGTGAAACTCCGTGTGACTCCGTGGTTAATGATTTCTTTTTTAATTAAAAATAATCTCATTTATACCTTTCCTCAGGTCGAAACAAAGGATTGTACCTGTCCTGTCCGAAAACCAGGTTCCCTCTTTTAATGCCTTTACATCTTTTATCCTTACTAATGGCTTCTCCTCTGCTCCTTCCCTGATTCGCAGATCACGGACTGAGGTATCTGTCTTAACCGTAAAGCCCGGCGCTGCAAACGGAGCTTTCAGTATGAGTTTGTTTTTCTGGAGCGTAATTTCAGTTAATTCCTTAGCAGCCCAATATCTTGCTATCTCGCCCAGCTTCATCCAGATAAGATTATCATACTTCTGATCAAGTCTTTTTTTAATCTCTTTCAGGATATTAAAACCCACCCTCTCGCCATTAAACCAGATCCCAGGCCAGTGGCAAACCATTATAGCCGGCTCACCGCTGTTGATGACCTCCACCATTCGTCCTGACTGAAGATCCTCCGTAATGAACTTATTAACATCCCCCGGGACTAGCCCGTCCCACCCGCCAAACCAGTCGCCGGCGCAACCAATGATCGATACGACGCATTTCGGATCTGGTCCGTCAAGACCGGAAGGGTGCAAAACCAGGGGGGCAACACTTTGACCTTTTTCGGTGAACAGATCACGGAAATAGTGCGGTATTTCAGCACTGTAAACATCCCTTACGGCTTCAAGCGTACTTAGTGCCAGGTTATTCTGATTCCGGCTGCCATAACCTCCCGGAGTTGTCAATCCTTCGCACGGCAACCCGGCTTCCTTCAGGATAGTCAATGCATAAGCCTGGTAGGCAGCAAGTTCATCGGTGCTTTTTGTCTGGCTCCATTCCCAGTTTTCCATGTATTCCGGAGTTGCATAAGGATATGGTTTCCCGGTTTTAATATCGATAACCCTTGTATGGCTGACCATTTCAGGGTGGATATCCCAGTTAGGGACTATCACTTCCCTTACCAGCTTCAGGCTATCCTCAAGTTCCCGTTTAGTCCAGCCCGGGATGAACCTGTTCACCCAGCCTGTACAGGCGGGAAAGGGAACAATTGTGTACTTTCCCTTTACTCCGGTCGCAAGGCTCCACTCGCCAAACTCCCTGACAAAACTGTCCGGAATTTCACGGGGAAGCTTTCTCCAATCCTGTAAATACTGGTCGGGTCTTACTTCTCCGAACTGCGGTATCCCGAAGTGAGCCATATTGACAAGGCAGGTGGAATCATCGATAATATGACTTACCGGCACGCGGTTATAAGGATTCAGTACCACCGGAGTACCGGCCTTATCGGATTTCATATCGAAGGGATTTGAAGAGGCAGCTGCCATACCTCCCACCCCGGCAATCTTTACAAAGGAACGTCTTGATATTTTCATTTCTTTTCGATTTTAACCGATCTCGAAAATGTAATTTACTCATAAAAAAGCAGATTCAAGTACGCCGTCTGATTTCAACAACAAAGGCGCACAGAGGACAACACAAGGGATCACCGAGTGATTATGATTTGGAAATCACTCCGTGTTTTTCCTCCGTGTAACTCTGTGTTACTCCGTGGTTTAATGATTTATAAAAGCTACTTTTCATATACAATCTCTTTTAACCCGGAGATTGTATTGCCGGTCGCAGTCACATTTGATGATTTCTTCCCGACAACAATTGCTGTTTCCTGATTACCCTTCCCTGTTGAACGGATTGTATTATTGACAATCTTAATGTCATGAGTTTCACCACCGATATAGAATCCGGCCGGCGCCTGCTTGTTCCCGTTGTTTTCAATTATGTTATTTGTGAAGGTATTCCTGTGACCACTGTTCTGCTCATTTTCATTACGGAATAAAACTCCATAATTATTGTTTTCATAAACATGGTTGTTCTCGAAAATGTTATCGGTATCCTTATGACCAATTGAAATCCCGTTATCCCTGTTGGCATAAACCTTGTTATTCCTGAAAATCCCGTTCTGAACTCTCCAGCACAGAAAGATCCCGTCACCCTTATTATGGTGGCTGATGCAGTTTTCAATTATTGAGTGATCCGATCCTGTGCCCGGGTGAAATCCGAGTCCATCCCCGTTGGAAGCTTCACATCCCTTCATCGTAATGTTTTCAGTTATCTGCCAGCTGAATGTATCCCCGTTAAACTCATTGATCCTGACATTCTCAACAAGACAATTCTTCGATTTGTGAATATAAACACCTCCTCCACGGCATCCGTTGATGTAGCTGTTTGTTGCTTTATTGCCTTCAATGACAAGATCTGCTATCTTAGTGTTTTCCGCCTCTACTGCCTCAATTACCGAACAACCGTTTGTAACTGTCCCGTTCAGGGAGGATTTGTAGTCGTTAACCGTATTATTATCAAAATAAATGACATTATCCTGAATATCAGTTATTATGGCCGTAGTGACATCCCATCCTGAGTCGTGCTCATCATCGTACAGCTGGATGCCCATTCCCTTCCTGAAGCCGCTTGCATCCTTCACCACAGCCTTCAGCATCCCCCAGTCGGCATCAATTATGAAACTGGTTTTGAATCCGTTACATTTTTTCAGGATGGTTTTCGCACCAGATCCGATCAGAGACGTATTATCCGAAAGTCGCACCGGACCAATAATATCATAAACACCCGGATTTAGTTTTACAACACCACCACCTCTTGCTTTAATTGCATCCAGGGCAATCTGGATCGCCCCTGATGTATAACCGGAAATATCTGCATTTGCTCCTCCGACTGTTATGACCTGTTCAGCCTGTTTAACATTTACAAGTCCGATGTTCTGACAGTTACTTCCCTGATTTAATGACAGTCCGAAAAGTATCAGACTGAGCACACAAATAAATTTGTTTTTCATATTAATTTTTTTTTATAAATCAATTCACTTTTTTACCAGATGTAATACCATATTATTTTCTGCCGATGGAGACTTCAAAGTTACCTTTTCTCCGCCTTTGATCCTTCCTGATTTGATAAATTCTCCCGTACCGGTATTGAACCATTTCACCCGGAATGAACCGCGGGCATCCTCAAGATTTACCGACACTTCACTTGTTTCAGGAAGATAAATCAGGTATTCTGATCCTCTGTCTGCAAGACAATATGAGGTGGATGCCAGTTCGGGAAGGGGAACCATTGAAACCAGATTGATCTGGTCAGCGATCCGGCGAGTGTACCCTAAACTTATCCGCATTGTGTCCAGCCAGCCCGGTTTACAGGATTGTGCAAGTATCCTGCATTCATACGGATCCATGAACAAAGTATTGAATCCGCGGAGAAAACTTTTCCAGACCCATCCCTTATTCCCTCCGATACCCCAAAGGTGATCCGTATCGTTCACAATGACTTTTGACCCATCTGCCGGTGACGGATTATCCCTGTACCCACCTTCATTGTTAGGTGAGATCCAGTCGGCAGGACTGTCGAACAGCACCTTATTACTGCCACCTCTGTATTGAAATGTCATGCCAACAGGGTGTTGCTTTGGCAGATTCTTTTCATAATCCCTGATGAAGTTTATCATATGGTATTGCCAGGGTGTTGAGGGGGGATGATTTTCATTGGAAATTTCATAAAGCACGTTATCATACTTATTAATTATATCTATAACATACTTCACATAAGTTTCCTGCATTGAAGTGATTTTTTCATTTACCAGTTCATGGATTTCCGTCCCTGAACCATCTCCGTTGGCATCACCATTGATGCCATTGATATTGTTATCCGGGTGGAACGGATGATTTTTAAAAGCATCAGGTGAGAACTGTATTCCCCATCCCTCAAACAGCATTACCGCCAGGTAAACACCTGAGCTCTCAGCCATTTTTACTCTTTCTTCCAGACGGGTAAAATAATCCGGATCGAATCTGCTCAGGTCAAATTTCGGTTGGCCATCCAATGCCCGCCCAGGCCCGGTCCGCAGCCATGGATGGGGAACTACATTAAATTTCCGGGGTTCATTTTCCCTGTTCCCCTGAGTATTCCAGTTTAGCAGCTCCCAGGCCCACAGACGCATAAAGTTGTGATTGTAACGCTTCATCCATTCAAGGTAAGCAGCAAAGTCAAATTCTCCCGGAGAAGTGTCGGATGTCATATCCACAAGATTATTCCAGGTGTGAGAACCCGTGAGATAAACTGCTTTCCCCTTATTATTTGTGAAATATCGGGGATTCTTTACACTTGTTCTTAAAGGTCCGCTGATCTCAGTTTTTTGCCTCTGACCCGACAAAAATATTGTCCATGGAAGGAAGCATACAATGAAAATAAACCTGATCCAAATCTTTTTCATACAACATTTTTTTAAAGTTCAAAAAAAGTTTATCGATGATATTGTCTTCTTATCTTTTGCCCTGCTTCTGCAAATTAACTAAATTTGGTTAAACAGCATTATTTTAAAATCCTGTCAATATGCAAAACAGTTTTTTTTCTGCAGTAATTTTGGGTGTATTATTAAGCCCTTGCCTGTGTCAGGCACAGGAGGTCAGTTCATACCGGATAGATACCGGCAGGATTAACGGTGCATTGTTCAGGATCATTATCCCTTCAAAATGGAACAATAACCTCCTAATGTATGCCCACGGGTATGAATCTCCGTCAGTTATGCATACTTCCGGGAGTTTCCAGAATCCGTCAGCTGATATGAATTTCGTGCCTTTTCTTGACAGGGGTTATGCAGTTGCACGTTCATCGTACAGGAAATCGGGATGGGCACTTACCGAAGGTGTTGATGACACTGAAGCACTCCGGCAATATTTTGTTTCGAAGTACGGTAAACCCGATACATGCTTTATTACAGGTCATTCAATGGGTGGCGGGATAACACTGGCAACCATTGAAAATTTCCAACAGCATTATAACGGGGCCATGCCGATGTGTCCCCTTGCAAGCCGCCCATACATTCATTTAAAGATGACATTTGACATCAACGCAGTTTTCTCAGCGCTATTTCCCGGAGTGATCCCTCCTCTTGATTCTGTGTTCAATGGATCTGCATTGCCGGTTATGGTAGAAGCAGTTGAGGAGGCTATAAAAAAAGACACCATGCTGGCTGCAGCCATTGCCGGGCGCTTTGAACTAAAGCCAAAGGACCTTGCGAGGGTGATCAGATTCAATGACGGGATACTTCGTGACATTGGCAGTCAGGCCGGAGGTTGTCCGTTCGATAATACAAATACCCAGTATAGCGGTTTCCCCGACGACTGGGAACTTAACCGGAAAGTTGAGCGACTTTTAATGACACCCGGAACAGAGAATTTCTTTAAAAATTATGACAGATCCGGTCTAATTGACCGTCCCACTCTGCTGTTGCATACAATTTATGATCAGCTGATCCCTGCAAGCATGGCAGTTATCTCATATGATAATATGGTTCAGGATCAGGGAAAGAAATCAAATCTTGTTGTCCTCTATACAAATGGGCAGGCTCATTGCAGCTTCACTTCCCTGGAGACCATGAAAGCCTTTGATCTATTAAGGAAATGGGCTTCTGAAGGTAAAAAACCTCAGCCGGGAATACTGGAATGAACCAGGAGACGGGAACATACGGGTCAATTAAAAACAATCAAATTTTCGATTCTAAAATAAATTAAAATCATGAAAATGGACAAACGGGAATACAAGGTGAGAAATGCGACCACATCCGAGTTTGAAAAGATTGGCAGATTATTGATTCAGGTCTATTCACAACTTGAAGGATTTCCAAAACAGAATGAACAGCCTGATTATTACAAAATGCTTGCTAACGTGGGTGACTTCACATCCAGGCCTGGAACGGAGCTTTTGGTAGCTGTTTCGCCTGAGAATGAAATTGCAGGAGCGGTCGTTTTTTTCAATAATATGCAATATTATGGTTCCGGCGGAACTGCAACCCTAGAGAAAAATGCTGCCGGATTCAGATTGCTGGCAGTAAATCCGGCTCTGAGAGGACAGGGAATCGGGAAACTTTTAACACTTGAATGTATAACCAGAGCAAAAAATAAAAATCTGGACCAGGTTATTATTCATACAACAAAAGCGATGCAAACAGCATGGAAAATGTACGAGAACATTGGTTTTAAAAGATCCGGAGACCTGGATTTTCTGCAGGGCGAACTTCGGGTTTACGGATTCAGATTAATGCTGAAGGAAGCAAATTGACATTGAGGTCAAAAAGCCTGACCGTGATATCCGGAATAACTGGTATGTAGTCAGGAAATGAAATTAAGCTTAATTAGAATTATTTCCTGAAATATACCCCGAATTCTCCTTCAGCCTTTTTATCCAGCCAGTGTTTGTAACCAAGACCTGATGTTTTATCAAGTAATGGTGCAGGAACAAACGGTGCAATTATTTCCAGGATCTCGTCTTCATTCAGTTTTTTTATTGCTACAAGCACCTCATGTACAGGCTGTTCCCCTTTATTCAACATTTCACGGATATCAATGGTGTTCACAACTGCATCCCTGTTGAACCAGTCCGGACGGGCTGTAACGTAATTTGTACCGGTTTCGCCCGATTGCCCAATATTACCCTGGCCAACCTTTTCACGAAGCTTGTTTACCAGTTCTTCTACGTTAAGGTTGGCTATAACGGCTGCCTGGCTGATGTTGGTGACGCGGGCAATAGTCTTCCGTAAGACAGGATTTTTCAGTCTTTTAAACTCAGGCGCCGACGCTATCAAAGTATCCTCCAGTTCCGGGTAAGCTTCAAGAAGGTCATAAATCTTTGTCTTTGGTGTAATTATCAGTTTTATCATGGCTTACTCTTTTTTATCATTGTAAGAAAGAATTCTTTTTTCGCCTTCCAGAGTCCGGGCATTTGTCAGGTCCTGCGAAACTTCGAGTGTTCCCAGATATTGCCCGTTCTCATCACGGAGGGCAAAGTATTCGATATGGATAAACCGGCCCTGTCTCTGTATCCAGAAGGGTGCCCGGGATGTTCTGCCGGATTTGAAATCTTCGAGGATTTTTTCAATGATGTGCACGCTGCCGGGGGGATGACAGAGCCTTACATCGCGGTTAATTATTGAACGGCTGCGCGTAAATATGCGTTCGATGCCCTGGGTGAAATACTTAACCTTGTCATTCCTGTCGACAAAAGTCATATCGACCGGGACTGTATTCAAAATTGCCATGATTTCGCCGGCAGTAAAACTTCCGGAGGGCAGCTGAACGGTCTGGCTCCCGGATAATACTCCTGCCATTTCAGGGCCATCCTCTCTTATACCCTGCGGTTTCCATTCGACCACCGGGTCATAAAGCGTGAATCCGAAGTCAAGTGTCTGCCTGTGTATCTGCCACCAGTCGTCTGTTGTAAGCTTGTCCATGCACATCGGGAACAGGATCTCCTCCTCCTTTTTTGTCATGTCAGCAAGTGCTTTTAAAACAGGTGCAAATAGGATTTCATCTGCTTCTTCAAGATCAGATTTCGTCAATTCAGCATTTCTGAGTATTTCAATACAGCCTTTAAGCTGCTCGCGGATCTCATCATGCTTCCCCCACATTACTTTTGGCGGCCCGGTAACCTCATATTTTTCAAGAAACGGAAATACCAGGTATTCCTTCCGCTTATAATGCTTGTCTACATCCATCAGGTCGTTGAAGCATGAAAGGATTTTGAGTGCGTACTCTTTAAAATCCTCCTCATTGACTGAATTGAGTGTGCCAATCAGCATTTGGGCTTTATCTGTCACTTTAAGCAGTTCCCTGTTCTCCTTCGTAAAAACATCGACAGGATGACCTTCGGGCACAACCCTTGCACCACTCTGGTCGATATGTCCCTCCAGAACCTCGCCATGAACGTCACACAGTTTCAGTACCTCGGTTTCAGGCAATCCTTCCGAGATCAGTTCCTGTTCTACCTCGACAACTTCCCCATAGGGTATCTGCTGAAGGGTGCTGATAAGCTCTTCCCTTACTTTTTTGGGGTCCTCACCCCCATGAAGTTTCAGAATAAGCTCTTTCAGCTTACCCTTCCTGTATTTTGAATTATCAATAAGTTCGCTCATTTTTATACATGTCTCTGATTGATTTGCTCTCAAATTTAGTACGAAACAACATTAATAAAAAAGGATTTCTGTTTATTTCGTATGCTAAATTCAATCCGTCTGAAATCACACCCTCCTGATACTTTCAACAAAATAAATTGATTCCGGTTTTCAAATGGTGTAACTTTACCTTTTTATATAAGTTGTCCGGGGCTGACACGAACAATTAAGCCCTGGCGACAACAATATCGGAAAAAAGTATAATTTTAATATCTGAATTTATAATTATCGATAAATTCACCCATGATCAGGTTTGTCCCGGCATAGTCATCAGGATATTAATAAATAATTATTATGCAAAAGCTTAATGGATTTCTGTCGTTAATTATCATGATTATGATGATTATATTTCTTGCTAACTGCAAGAAGGATGATAGTTCACTAAAAAACCTGAATATCACCGGATATGCCCAGAAAGGTCCGTTTATTAATGGAAGTTCCGTTACTGTTTATGATTTACAATCGGATATGTCGCCCACAGGTAAATCATATAACGCTCAGATTAATGATAATAAAGGAACATTTCAGTTGAATAATCTTTCTTTAAGCTCAAATTATGTCAGCTTAAGAGCCGATGGATTCTACTATAACGAAATTACAGGACAACAATCTGCATCACAGATCACTTTATATGCACTCTCGGATATCAGGGAAAAAGATAATATAAATGTCAACATTTTAACGCAGCTGGAGAGGTCTCGGGTTGAACATTTAATGAATAATGGTATGTCTTTTACAGATTCAAAAATCCAGGCACAAAGAGAAGTACTGGCTATTTTCAATATTGAGGAAAATGACATAAAGGCTTCTGAAAACTTAAATATTTCAGAAAGTGGTGATGATAATGGAATTTTACTGGCAGTATCCTCAATATTGCAGGGATATCGCCTGGAAGGTGCATTAACAGCACTATTGGCAAATATCAGTAATGATATAAAAGAAGATGGTGTTTTAAATAATGGCACCCTGGGTTCTGCTTTAATTGACCATGCAATTCTTCTAGATACTGTCTTAATCAGAAGCAATTTAACCAGCCTGTATCAGGATCTGGGAGCAAACGTAAGTGTTCCTGATTTTGGAAAATATATTTCGAATTTTATTTCAAATTCAGGATTTGAGATCACACAATCTACCATAACTTATCCTGATACATGTGCGTATGGAGACAATATCCTGTCATTAACAAAAACGACATATAAAGGCGGATTTGATATTTCTCACAGTCTTTCAGCATTTTTAAACTATGGTATGGCTTTAAAAATCAAAATAACCTCTCTGGTTCCCGGGAAAAATACAACCACTCCAAATGATACGATTACCCCGGTTCCTGTACCCGTATGGGGCTATAACCATGATTCAAATATTAACTGGTCAATTTCCACTTTTGATAATATAAATTATACTCAGACATTTACTGCAATAGAATCAAACAGTTTATGTGATTTAAGAATTCTTTTTGAAAAGGGTTCCTTTTTGATAGAATATTTTGAGATGAATTCTGCTGTTCCGGCAAGGAGTAAAACGATAATATTTAATTAAAAATTAAAAAGGCAGGGACTGGATGAACTCCATATTTTAGTACGCTGAAATACGCTGGTAGTAAGGGTTGCAGCTATAAATGGATTACTTTCTGATATTAACTGGTATATATATGAATCCGTTATTTAAGGCAGCACTTAATGAAAGTGATGCCTATTTCAGGCAGAAAGAAAATAGTAAAGCACTTAAAGCTCTTACTAAAGCCAGTTTATTTCTTCCCAAAGCTACCTCCGGGACAGGTTATTTATCGGATTTAATTCAGATCAAAGACAGATCAATCGGAATTTGTGCAAAGGATGAAAACCCCAATTATGAGGCTTATTTAATTTTTACATTAGAAGCCCATGCCCTTGATATCTTACGTGATTTATCCGGATTCCCATATTTAACAGGATTTTATTACAGAAAGAATATTCAGTTTTCACCTTATCGTGACGACAGAAATGTTAGTATTAATATGCCGCCTGATGAGGATGATTTTATGGATATCGCTTTAAAGAAATTAAGTCTGTTTAAGAATCGAAAAGAAATGTTTAAAGAATATATGGATTTCATATACAATGAATTACCAATAATATATGGCATACCTGCGAACTTCAAGGAAGGATCATTGAGGAGAATAAGTCCTGTGAAAAATCATGAGAAGCTGCAGATACTAAAAAGACTCGAGTATGATTTGCATAAAAAGAACCTTTCCGCAATTGTATTTGAAATACATGACTTCATTGTAAAACTCCTGAAGAAATATCACAAGTGAATTTAAAAGGGGGACCTGGTTAATGTAGATGGATCGGTTCCCATCTGTTTTCACTGGTTAACATTAATTAACTTTATTACCAGACTGTCAGCAATAATGGTTTTCCTTTATGTAAGATGCTTTTATCATCTTCACCCTGATATTTCAGCCTTTATTGTTAATATTACAGATTTACATATGAAAGGACTGATTAAATTATATGATTCCTGAAATGAAGCAAAAAGCATCGCGACCTCAACATAAAATTTCTCCAAAATCGATAAAAGCAGTCGAAAGTAACCTGACCGATCATAAACTGAGCGAAAAGGAAATTTACAGCATGGCGAAATTCCCCTCCGAAAATCCTAATCCGGTTTTACGGCTGAGTCAGGAGGGTATTGTTTTGTACGTAAATAAAGCCGGCCGGCAGATCATTCGGAAATGGAAAACAATTGTTGGCAGTACCGTCCCTGAAGAGATAAAATTAATAGTCAATGATGCGTTCTCCCGTGAATTAACAAGAACAGTTGAAATTGAATGTGATGAAAAGATTTTCTCATTCCACTTTGTCCCAATAATTAATGAACGCTATATCAACCTGTATGGACAGGATGTAACTGAACGCAGAAAGGTTGAGGAGAAGCTGCGTCAAAGTGAGGAAAAGTACCGACATATTTTTGAAATTGCGAACGAGGGCATTTGGATTACAGATAGTAATCGAAAAACCATCCTGGTTAAT
>Ga0105107_10002323_pt1 | contig 12506 bp, 13 predicted proteins | sample PPLLaktember2015_6_FD_79335 | JGI IMG/M metagenome (GOLD analysis project Ga0105107, IMG submission 79335) | Freshwater sediment microbial communities from Prairie Pothole Lake near Jamestown, North Dakota, USA - PPLs Lake P8 Core (1) Depth... | ecosystem: Environmental > Aquatic > Freshwater >... | reverse complement strand
TAGCGACCAGTTCCTTGAGCGTCTTGGCCGGGATCGACGGGTGGATCACGATCAGACTGGACGTCGTCATCACCGTCGTCAGCGGCTGCAGGTCGCGTAGCGTGTTGTAGGGCGGCTTCGCGTAGGTCACCATGTTGATCGACGAGACGCTTGCGGTGGCCAGCAGCAAGGTATACCCATCGGGGGCGGCTCGTACTACGGCATCGGCGCCGATGGTGCCGTTGGCCCCGGCGCGGTTGTCGACAATGATCTGCTGGCCGAGCAGTTCCGTGAGGCGCGGCGCAACGGTGCGCGCGGTGATGTCGGCAGGCCCACCGGCCGAGAACGGAACGACGATCCGGATCGGTTTCGTCGGAAATGCCTGCGCCTGCACCAGCAGGGGTGACGTACAGACTAGTGCTAGCGATGCCATCTGCATGAATCGCATGACGCCCCCTCTCGATGACCTTGCCGTATACCCGCTGCCGTCCGCTCGCCGCGCAGCCCTCGGACAACGGACCTCATGTACTGGACCGGGAGGCTGCACCTTGCGGCGTTTCGAGCGGCTGGGGCACCACGCAAACATGCCGCCCTGCGCCGAGGTCCAGCCGACACTGGCGGAGAGAGAGGGATTCGAACCCTCGATACAGGTTTTAGCCCGTATACTCCCTTAGCAGGGGAGCGCCTTCGACCTCTCGGCCACCTCTCCGAACGCGCTGAGTATAGCTCAGCGTCGGTTGCGTCTCCAGCGCCGCGCCGTTCATGTGCTGCCGCTCATGCGGGCTGATCCAAGCTGAAGACCTTGTGGAGCACCCGCACGGCGAGCTCCATGTATTTCTCGTCGATGACGATGGAGATCTTGATCTCCGAGGTCGAGATCATCTGAATGTTTATTCCCTCTTCGGCCAGAGCCCTGAACGCAGTGCTCGCGATCCCAGCGTGCGAGCGCATGCCCACCCCGACCACCGATACCTTGGCGATCCGCTCGTCTCCGATGACTCCGCGCGACTTGATGTGCGCATCGACGGGCTTGAGGATCCCCATCGCCTTCTGGTAGTCGTTGCGGTGCACCGTGAAGGAAAAATCGGTGAGCCCGTCGTGGCTGACGTTCTGCACGATCATGTCGACGTCAATGTTCGCGTCACCGACCGGGCCGAGAATCTGATAGGCGATGCCAGGACGGTCGGGCACGCCTAACAAAGTGATCTTCGCCTCATCGCGATTGCACGCGATGCCCGAAATAACCGCCTGCTCCATGTTTGCATCGTCCTCGAAGGTGATCAGCGTTCCCTCTCCGTCTTCCTGGAAACTCGAGAGAACGCGCAGCCTGACTCTGTACTTCCCGGCAAATTCTACCGACCGGATCTGAAGCACCTTGGATCCGAGGCTTGCCATCTCCAGCATTTCTTCGAAAGTTATCGTTTTCAGACGACGCGCCTCGGGCACGATACGGGGATCGGTGGTGTAGACGCCGTCGACGTCCGTATAGATCTGGCATTCGTCGGCGCCAAGTGCCGCAGCAAGCGCCACGCCCGTCGTATCCGACCCGCCGCGTCCCAGGGTCGTGATGTTGCCGAGTTCGTCGATCCCCTGAAATCCGGCAACGACTACGACGAATCCCGCATCCAAATCGGCACGAATGTTCGCCTGATCTATATTGAGTATTCGCGCCCTAGTGAATGCGCTATCCGTCAGGATCCGTACCTGAGCACCCGTATAGCTCCGGGCCTTCAACCCGAGCTGCATTAAGGCCATGGAAACCAGGGCAATACTGACCTGCTCGCCAGTGGATACCATCACATCAAGCTCGCGCGGGTCCGGATTGCGCGCCACCTCCTTCGCCAGGCCAATCAATCGATTGGTTTCTCCTGACATTGCCGAAACCACCACGACTACCTTGTGGCCTTGGGAGACGAAGCGCGCGATCCGCTGCGCGACATGCTTGATGCGCTCGGGGCTGCCGACCGACGTGCCCCCGTACTTCTGTACTATGAGCGCCATGCCGATGCGATAAGATTGCGACAGCGCTCGATTTTACCGGAACCCGGCGCGCGCTACGAGATCCAATCTCGTTATTGAAATGTGCTGCGACATCGGAACCCACCTCGGGTTCCTCTGTCAATCAGCTATGCCAGTGTGATCATCTCTAGGAAACCGTCATGCGAAACGCTACACGCCTTGCCAATCCCGGCGACATCCGACGCAAACTTGGTCTGAACCAGAGCGAATTCTGGGGCAAGATCGGCGTCACCCAAAGCGGAGGGTCGCGATACGAAAGCGGCCGCAATATGCCACGCCCGGTGCGCGAGCTCTTGCGGCTGGTACACATAGAGGGGATCGACCTGACACGCGCCAAGGGGGAGGACTTCGCCATCGCCGAACAGCTCAAGCGCAGTAACGCCCGCTTGTACGAGAAAATGCGCAGTACCGTGCGCAGCAGCGCCAGCGGTAGCTCGCGCCGTCCGGCCGGACGCAAGCAGTAGTGTAGTTCTCCGCCGACACCGCGCCGGGGTGGCCTGATCGCTAGGCCCTCCGGCGGGGTGTGAATGCCTGCCGAACGCCTGTGACGCTCCCTTTCGCTCCCTTCGCGCGAAGATACATCTCGTTCGCGCGGCACGCCGTTCGTGCGTGGTTCCGCACCGGCTGTGCGCCCCCGTCAGCGACATAAGTAAGGTCCCGCGCCTCACACTCCGGTTTTCTTGAGTATGGCTGCGACAGGATTCGCCCTCGCTCAAGCGATGCCGGACCTCATCCGCCGGGATTTACGAACAATTCCCCGTCCAGTTGCAAGCCAGTCGTGCCTGGCAGCGCTCCGGGGGGGCGGATCCAGGCCGTTTCCTGGCGGAGAGAGTGGGATTCGAACCCACGAGGAACTTGCGCTCCTGCCGGTTTTCAAGACCGGTGCATTCAACCGCTCTGCCATCTCTCCACTGCCTTGGAGCACCGGTCTTTCAAACCTCCGGTTTTAGCTCCGACTAACCTCGTTCAGCCCGAGGTTAGTCTACGCAAGCGGAAGCTGCGCGTCCGCCAAGACCGGTGCATTCAACCGCTCTGCCATCTCTCCACTGCCTTGGAGCACCGGTCTTTCAAAACTCCGGTTTTAGCTCCGACTAACCTCGGGGGCATAGCATCGGCCGCCGCACGGCGCTCACTCGCCTCGAATGTTATCGTCCCGAAGCTTCCGGGGCCAGCTTGGTTGCAACTTTCATAGAGGCTTGATAGTCTGATAGCCGACCAACGTGGTCGACTAATAGCGAGAGGAGCCATGCAACCGAATATGCAATCACGCTCTGGCGACTTCCGTCAGCCGGCAATTGTCGGCCAGGCAGCAGCGTCAGCGCAGCGGAAAGTTCTCCGTAACACCTATCTGCTGCTCGCGATCACACTCATTCCGACCGGGATCGGCGCGCTTGTCGGCTTGAATCTCAACTTCGGAATCTTGCGCGCAAATCCCATCGTCTCGTCCCTGGTGATCCTTGCCGTTGTCTACGGCATGTTCTTTGCGATCGAGAAGAATCGTGACAGCGGCTTGGGCGTCGTACTGCTGCTCGCTCTCACGTTGTTCCTGGGCGTCATTCTCGGGCCACTGTTGCAGGTGGCGCTGGGATTGAGAAATGGCGGAGAGCTCGTCGCCATGGCAGCCGGCGGCACCGCCGTCGTCTTCTTCACCATGGCCGGCATCGGCGCCACGAGCAAGCGCAATTTCAGCTTCCTGGGCAACTTCCTGCTGATCGGCTGTATCGTGGTGATGCTGGCGGTCGTTGCGAATATATTCGTCGCGAGTCCGGCGCTGCACCTTACCATTTGCGCGGTCTTCGTACTGCTCTCCTCGATGATCATCCTGTATCAGGTGAATCAAATCGTCCAGGGCGGCGAGACGAACTACGTGTCGGCGACACTGACGCTCTACATGAGCATCTACAATCTGTTCGCCAGCCTGCTGCAGTTACTCATGGCACTCACCGGGCAGCGCGAGTAGGTCCCGGCAAGGCAGCACACGACGAACCGGGAGGGCGAATGCCCTTCCGGTTTTGTTTTGAGCGTCTACCCCCGATCATTGCATTTCAGCGCTGGAATACGGCTATCGACTCCACATGCGCGGTATGGGGAAACATGTTCACGACGCCGGCCGCCTCCAACCGGTAGCCTAGAACCTGTACGAGCACGCCGGAATCGCGAGCGAGCGTAGCCGGGTTGCATGAGACGTACACGATCCGCTTGGGGAGCGGCTCGCGCAGGGCCTTGATCAGCTCGATCGCGCCATCCCTCGGCGGATCGACCAACATCCGGTCGAAGGGACCATCCGCGGCCAAAGCCGCCTCGGCCTGTCTATAGAGGTCGGCCCTGACGAAACGGCACAAGCCGGCAAGGTCGTTGGCCTCGGCATTGCGGGTCGCGCGTGCGATGAGCGTTGCCGTGCCCTCGAAGCCGACGACATTCGCCCCGCCGCGTGCGATCGCAAGACTGAAGTTGCCCAACCCGCAGAACATGTCCGCCACTCGCTCGCCGGCTTGTGCACGGAGCAGGCCGACTGCCCGCGAAACCAGAACCCGATTCACGGCCGCATTCACTTGGGTAAACTCGGTCGGGCCGAACCTCATGCTCAAGCCGAAAGCGGGCAAGTTGTACGCGAGTTCAGGTGCGGGAACGGGGTGAAAAGGCTCTGCGGATTCGGGGCCGCCGGGCTGGAGATACAGGACGACATGATTCGCGTCCGAGAATCCGCGCAGGCGCTGCTCGTCTGCGGCATTCAATGGTTGCAGGATGCGCAGGACGAGGACATCGACATTCTCGCCGCACGCCACCTCGATCTGGGGCAGCCTGTCACGGACGCTCAAACCAGACACCAGCTCTCTCAGACGCGGGAGCAGCGACGAGATCCGCTCGGGCAGCACCTGGCACGAGGTCATGTCCGCGACGTAGCTGCTGCTGCGCTCGTGGAATCCGACCAGCACGCCGCCCTTCTTCGGGACGTTGCGCACGGCGAGCCGTGCCCGCTGCCTGTACTCCCAGGCCGGCCCGTATATCGCCGGCAGGACGTGCTCGGGCTTGACGCGGCCGATATGCCAGAGCGCGTCCTCCAGGATGCGCTGCTTGGCAGCGACCTGCGCACGCGCTTCGAAATGCTGCAGGCTGCAGCCGCCGCAGACACCGAAGTGCGGGCAGCGCGGCACGACCCGTTGCGGGCTCTCGTGCAGAATCCTGGACAGACGCGCGAACTCGTATGCAGGCTTGCGCCGATAGGGAGAGAACTCGACACGCTCGCCCGGCAAGGCACCCTCGACAAAAATCGTCTTGCCCTGCCACCGTCCGACGCCCCGCGCCTCCTGCTCCAGCGACTCGATGCCGATGATTCGGGCTTCCGCAGCGCCGGGTGCTATGCGTTCCATCCGTCCAGAAACGTCTTCCAGTGCGCGCCAGGCAATCGGCCGAGCGCCTCGCGTGCCAATTTGCACTCGCCGGCATAGGCCTCACCCGACAACAATCCGCGCATCTGCTGGAAGCGCAGGTAAACGAGATAGGTATTTGCCACGTCGGCCTCGCAGTAGCTGCGAATCGCATGGATCTGGCCGGCCCGGAACGCTTCCCAGACCTGCGAGCCGTGCATGCCGATCTTGCCCGGCAAGCCCAGCAGCTGCGCGAACTCATCCAGCGGCACCCGGCTCTGGTACAGGCCGAGCAAATCCATCAGGTCCAGGTGCCTGGTGTGATAACGACTGATGTAGTTGTTGTAGCGGAAATCGCGATCCTCGTCGCCCAGCTCCCAGTAGCGCTGCGCGCGAACACCGCACAGCATCGCGCGATAGTGCAAAACCGGCAAATCGAAACCGCCGCCGTTCCACGACACCAGTTGCGGGGTGAACTTCTCGACACCGTCGAAAAAACGCTGAATGAGGCCGCCTTCGCCCTCGTCGGGTTCGCCGAGCGACCAGACCCTGAAGCCGTCGCGCTCGCGCAACGCGCAGGCTATTGCCACTACCCGGTGCAGGTGCAGCGGCAGAAAGTCGTGCCCGACCGACTGCCGGCGCCGCTGGAACGCCATCTCTGCGACTTCGGTATCAGGTATCGCAGCCGATAGGTTGTGCAGGCGCCGAAGGCCGTCGGTATCTGGCACCGTTTCGATGTCAAAGGCGAGCACCGGCACCATGCCATCAATCCGGGAATACGCCGGTCGAGAGATAGCGGTCGCCGCGATCGCAGACGATGGTGACGATGACGGCATCGCGGACCCGTGAGGCGACCTGCAAGGCCACCCACATGGCGCCGCCCGAAGAGATGCCTGCGAAAATACCTTCCTCCCGCGCAAGCCGGCGCGTCGTCTCTTCGGCGTCCGCCTGGCTCACCTCGATCAGCTCGTCGACGCGAGGACGCTCGTAGATGCGAGGCAGATAGGCTTCCGGCCACTTCCGTATCCCGGGGATGTTCGAGCCCTCGGAGGGCTGCGCGCCGATGATACGGATGGCGCCATTGCGCTCCTTCAGATAACGCGACACGCCCATGATGGTTCCGGTCGTGCCCATGCTGCTCACGAAGTGGGTCACGCGCCCCTCGGTGTCGCGCCAGATCTCGGGCCCCGTTCCCTCGTAGTGTGCGACCGGATTATCGGGATTGGCGAACTGATCCAGAATGATGCCCTTGCCCTCGTCGCGCATGCCTTCTGCGACATCGCGCGCCATCTCCATGCCGCCGCTCTTGGGCGTCAGGATGAGCTCGGCCCCGAAAGCGCGCATGGTCTGGCGGCGTTCCACGCTCAGATGTTCCGGCATCACGAGGATCATGCGGTAGCCCATCATCGTCGCCGCCATCGCGAGCGCGATGCCGGTGTTTCCGCTGGTCGGTTCGATCAAGGTATCCCCGGGCCTGATGTCACCCCGCTCCTGGGCGCGCCGGATCATGGAAAGCGCCGGGCGATCCTTCACGGAACCTGCCGGGTTGTTTCCCTCGAGCTTTACCAACAGCACGTTGCCCTCGCCCGCGCTCATGCGCTTCAGCCGCACCAGCGGCGTATTGCCGACGAAGTCTTCGAGAAACTTGTTCATGTCCGGATCTCCTGGAGGCGCATGATACCCTAGGAGGTTATCGGACTTGATTTCACGCGCGAAATCAAGTTCAAGTCCGACAGGCTCCTAGGCAGCCGCGGACACTCGGTCAGCTCCGGGCCGCGGACGGGACAGCCTCGTGCAAATCGGCGAGCAGGCGGGAGCAATAACGCTTCACACCCTCTTCGACGCTGAGGAACGATTCCGGGTAACCTGCTGCGCGCAAGGCACTGAGGTCCGCTTGGGTAAACGCCTGGTATTTCCCCCTGAGATCCACGGGAAACGGGATGTACTCGACGCAGCCCGCGCTCACGAGCTCCGCGATCGTTCGCGGCGCTTGTCCCCGCGCTGCCGCGACACTATTGATGACCGCAGCCGCGACGTCATTGAACGACTGCGCGCGACCCGTGCCGACGTTGAATATGCCGCTCACCTCCGGGTGATCGAGGAAGTACAGGTTCACCTTCACGCAATCCTCGACCGAAACGAAGTCGCGCCGCTGCTCGCCGTCGCCATAGCCGTGGCTGCCTTCGAACAGGCGCACCTGGCCGTGCGCCACGCACTGGTTGAAGAAATGCCACGCCACCGATGCCATACGGCCCTTGTGCTGCTCTCGCGTTCCGTAGACGTTGAAGTAGCGCAATCCCACGACCTGCGCCGTCTGCTCCTCCCAGCGGCTGCGCAGATAGCGATCGAACAGCATCTTCGAATAGCCGTAAACATTGAGCGGCGCCTCGCACTCCCCTGACTCGCGACAGTGCGTATTGCTCCCGTACACCGCTGCGGACGACGCGTAGATCAGAGGAACGCGCTCAGCCCGGCAGAACTCGAGCAGCCGCACCGAGTAGCGATAATTGGTGTCGAGCATATAGCGGCCATTGCGCTCCGTCGTGTCCGAGCACGCACCCTGGTGCAGCACCGCCCTGACCTGCCCCGCAAACTTTCCTTGCTCGAGCAGCCGAGCGAACTCGTCCTTGTCGAAATAATCCGAGATCTCGCGGTCGGCCAGGTTGACGAACTTGTCGCCCTGCTCCAGATCGTCCACCGCGATGATGCGCGCGACGCCGCGGTCGTTCAGCGCCCTGACGAGATTCGAGCCGATGAATCCGGCGGCTCCGGTGACGACGATGTGCATTGCCGTGAGTGCCTCCTAGTCGGGACTTGCAGCCTCGGCCGCGGCGAGCTCCTCGGGATGCACAACGGCGGTCCCGAGCTTGCCGACGACGATGCCGGCAGCGAGATTAGCCGCCTTCACGGCTTGGCGCCAGCTCGCCCCGGCTGCGAGCTTGACGCCGAGCGTGGCGATGACCGTATCACCAGCACCACTCACGTCGTAGACTTCGCGCGCCTCGGCCGGCACGTTCAGCACGCTCGCCTTGCGAAACAGCGTCATGCCTTCCTCGCTGCGGGTGATCAGCAATGCTTCGAGCCCCAGACTCGCGCGCATCTGTTGCGCCTTGGCGACCATCTCGGCATCGGTCTTCCAGGCGCCCGCAACCTGACGGAACTCGGCCCAGTTCGGTGTCAGTACCGTGGCGCCGCGATAGCGACGGTAATCGTCTCCCTTCGGATCGACGAGCACTGGCTTTCCGAGCCTGCGGGCGAGCCGGATCATGCGATCGACATGCGCGAGCGCGCCCTTGGCGTAGTCCGAGAAGATGACCAGGTCGTTCTGAGCAACGCTGCGCTCGAAGTCCTGCAGCTTGGCCGCCAGCACCTCGTGGCTCGGCAAGGTCTCGAAGTCGATCCTGAGAAGTTGCTGCTGGCGCCCGATCACGCGAAGCTTCACCGTCGTGGGTACGGTGCCGTCGCGGTGCAGCCGCGCGCGAATTCCGTCGGCGGTCACCAGTCCGGACAGGCAATCGCCGGCTTCATCCTGCCCGATCACCGACAGCAGCTCCACCTCGGCGCCCAACGCGGCCGCATTGCGAGCGACGTTGGCCGCCCCCCCCGGTCGCTCTTCGCTGCGCTCGACGAGCACGACCGGGACAGGAGCCTCGGGGGAAATACGCCCGACCTGCCCGAACCAATAGCGGTCGAGCATGACATCGCCGACCACCAGCACGCGAGGCGGGGACTTCCGGCGGCGAACGACTCGTGCGGGCGACTTGTGCTGCCGCGCGGCGCCCGTTTGCCGGCGGTTTCCCAGACGATCGGTTCGTGGCCGCGTCGATTTCATGCTGCCGGGCTCGACTCGATGCCATCGAGCTCCGCGTGGATCGCATCGAGCATCGCTTGCGGGTTCGCAGCCCGAGTGATGGGCCGTCCGATCACCAGAAAATCCGCGCCCGCAGCGACAGCCTGAGAAGGGCTCGTGATGCGGCGTTGATCGTCACCCGCCGCACCCGCCGGGCGAATCCCCGGCGTAACCAGCTTGAATCCGACACCGAAGCGAGCGCGCAGCAGTGCAGCCTCCTGCGCAGAACAAACTACGCCATCCAATCCGCTCGCATGAACGAGCCCAGCCAGACGCTCGACCGCTTGCGCCGGCACGGCGTGGATCCCGACCTCGTGCAGATCCTGTTCGGTGCTGCTCGTAAGCACGGTCACGCCAATGAGCAGCGGCCGAGGCATGGCTGGCGCGAGCGCATCGCGCGCGGCTTCCATCATTGCCCGACCGCCAAGGGCGTGGACGTTCATCATCCATACGCCAAGGCGCGCCGCCGCACGGCAGGCCGAGGCCACGGTGTTGGGAATGTCGTGAAACTTGAGATCGAGGAAGACCTCGAAGCCCGTCGCGTGCAGGCGCTCGACCAGGCTGGGTCCCGCAGTGGTGAAGAGCTCGCTGCCGACTTTCACCCGGCACCGTGTCGCATCGAGCTGGCTCGCGATCGCCAGTGCCTCGTCCGCCGACGCCACGTCCAAAGCGACTATTACCCGCTTCGCTGTCATTTCGGCAATCCTTTCTCTTCGGTGCGCCGAGGCGAATACGTTTCCCAGCCATTGCACGCGGGACAGCGCCAGTAGAACTGACGTGCCCGAAAGCCGCAATTATCGCAACGGTACATGGCCAAGCTACGGGTGTGCTGATGCACCAGGTCCTTCACCAGTTCCAAGTCCCGTCGCCGCTCGACTGGCGCATCGAGCAACTGCGCCTCGAGGAGCTTGTCGAGTCCGAGCAGCGTGGGATTTCGCCGCAGCTCCTCTCGCACCAGCCGATACGCGGACTCGGGTCCGGCAGTGTCGAGATCCGCTTGAAAAGCGACGTTCAGAAGATCAATCGAGGCATAGCGCGCAAGATACCCCTTGAGCAGGGTCAAGCCTTCCTCCAGGCGGCCGAGGCGGCGAAAGGCCTCGATCAGGCGTTCGGCGACCAAAGGCAGGAACTCCGGATTCTGCGACTCGATGCGCTGCCACGCCTCGATTGCTGCCTCGTCGTTGCCGCAGGCCCGCTCGACATCGCCGAGCAGGATGTTTGCGCGCACGCACAGCCTGTGATGCGTGAGCGCCTGCGCGAGATGCGGTCGCGCCGCATCGAAACGCGACTGCATGATCTCCCGGGTCGCGATCTCGCAGTAGAAATTGGCGATTTCCTTCTGCCGCGACTGTCCCGAGCTCGCTTCGAGCCGTGCCGCGGTGGTGACGGCCTTCTCCCAATCCTTCTCCTGCTCGTAAATATCGAGCAGGAAGCCGAACGCCTGCTCCTCGAGACGCGTCGATTCCAGCTGCTTGAAGTATTCCTCCGCCCGATCGAGCAAACCCGCCTTCAGATAGTCCTGGGCCAGCTCGAATACCGCCTGGGCGCGCTGCTCCGGATCCAGATCCGGACGCTCGGCGAGATTTTGATGCATGCGGATCGCACGTTCCACCTCGCCGCGGCGACGAAACAGGCTGCCGAGCGCGAGGTGCAGCTCGATCGTCTGGGGGTCGACCTTGACGACCTCGATCAACGCCTCGATCGCCTTGTCCGGCTGTTCGTTGAGGAGAAAGTTCAGTCCCTTGAAGTACGACATGGGCAGCGCGCGCGATTCCGACACGAGATGCTTGATGTCGATCCGCGCCGCGAGCCAGCCGAGTCCGAAGAACAAGGGAAACGCCAGCAGCCACCAGTACTCGAACTCCATGGCCGCAGCGTCTCAGGAAGCGTCGGTGCTGGGCGTTACCGTATGAATACCGGTGCGGGCCCCGGCGCGAAGCTCGCGCTTGAGGTCAGCGATCTCGCGGCGCTGGCGGAACACCTGCCCCAGTGCGGCGAGAACACCCAGCACGACGCCGGCGCACAGGCAGATCAGCAGCACGAACACCATGGGTGCCCGCCACTCCGCGCCGAAATAGTAGTAGACGGTGACGGGATCGCTGTTCTTGACAGCGAAACCGAGCAGCAGCAGGAACAGGACGATGCGCAGCAGCCAGAGGACGTAGCGCATGGGCTATCGAGGTTGGGTGTCGGATTCTTGGCCCATGCCCGGCAGCGCAAGCTCGCGCGGGCGCGGTTACGCCTTGGCTTCGGGCTCGCCGCCTCCGGCCTGCACCGCCTCGATCGCACGCACGATCATCGGCTCGGGCCGGCGCGCATCGACCCGCTCGCGCAACTCCTTGCCGGCCTTGAAATGCGGCACGTGCTTGGCCGGCACCCTGACCTTTTCGCCCGACTTCGGATTTCGCCCGACTCGCGGCGGACGATAGTTGAGACCAAAGCTGCCAAACCCGCGGATTTCTATGCGCTGCCCCTGGGTCAGGCTTTTGGTCATTGCGTCAAGGATCATCTTGACCGCAAGCTCGGCATCTTTGGCGACAAGCTGGGGATAGCGCGTTGCCAGCCGCGCGATCAACTCCGACTTGGTCATGGGCTACCCCGTTTATTGCTCCGAAGAGCTGTTTGCCGTATCGAGTTTCGCCTTGAGCAGCGCCCCGAGATTTGTCGTCCCTGCACTGGTCGGCCGTTCGGATTGCATCCGCGCGAGCGCCTCGTTCTCCTCAGCGAGGTCCTTCGCCTTGATCGAAAGATTGATCGTGCGGTTCTTGCGGTCGACGTTGATTATCATGGCCGTGACGCTGTCGCCCTCCTTGAGCTTCGAGCGGATGTCCTCGACCCGATCGCGCGCCACTTCCGAGGCGCGCAAGTAGCCCTCGATATCGTCGGTAAGAGCGACGACGGCGCCCTTGGCATCGATGGCCTTCACGGCTCCGGTCACGACGCTGTTCTTGTCGTGCATCGCGACGTACGAGTTGAAAGGATCGCCCTCGAGCTGCTTGATGCCGAGCGAAATGCGCTCGCGCTCGACGTCGATCGAAAGCACGCCCGCCTCGACCTCCTCGCCCTTCTTGTAGCGGCGAACCGCCTCTTCCCCCGTCAACGACCAGGACAGGTCGGACAGGTGCACCAGACCGTCGATGCCCCCAGGCAAGCCGATGAACACGCCGAAGTCGGTGATCGACTTGATCTGGCCTTTCACGCGGTCGCCTTTCTTGTAGTTCATCGAGAACTCTTCCCACGGGTTGGGCATGCACTGCTTCATCCCCAGCGAGATGCGGCGGCGATCCTCG
>Ga0105107_10002321_pt1 | contig 12509 bp, 10 predicted proteins | sample PPLLaktember2015_6_FD_79335 | JGI IMG/M metagenome (GOLD analysis project Ga0105107, IMG submission 79335) | Freshwater sediment microbial communities from Prairie Pothole Lake near Jamestown, North Dakota, USA - PPLs Lake P8 Core (1) Depth... | ecosystem: Environmental > Aquatic > Freshwater >... | reverse complement strand
TGCTACGTGAGGCAGGTCTCTGCTCTGGCAGCCATACTGTCTAGGCCGACCGGTTCGCCATCAGGGTGTACCGCACAGCCATCTGCGTGAAGCGGGGAGTACTTGACTCGACGTGTTCTGGCTCTTCTCGGCGCCTTCGTGGTGGTCTCTGCGCTGCAGTTCGTTGGCGTCCTGTACGTCTACAAGCTGCTCGTCATCGTCGCGCCCGCAGGCGAGCCCCTCGTTCCGCGTGCGCTCGGCTTCGTGCTGTCGATGGCGCTCCTCGTGCTGTTCTTCGACTGGGTGAGCGGCCACATGCGGCATCCGTTCAAGGCGGCCATGACCGTCGCCATCTCCCAGGTGCTATTGGTCGACGTCGACTACGTGCTGAGCGGCGAACGGACCGTCGCCGCGGGCGCCGCGAGTGCCCTCGTGCTGCTCGTGTCGTGGGGCGTCGCGGGCCTTGTGTATGGACGCGTACTCCAGGCGGCTCGCGGGTGAGCGTTTGTTCCGTCGCCTCGCCGCCCCACGCGCTGTTCTGAGGCGTGCGGCGTCAGGCCTCGTGAAATGGGCGGAGGGGCGGTATAGCGACGCTTGCTGCCGATGGCCGCGCTGCGGTAGCGTGGGCGGGGCGCTCGCCGATGGGTACTGCCGAGTCTAAGGAGCGCCCCACCCACGCATTTTGTTGGAGCGTCCACGGCAGAAGCAAACGTTCGACCGCCCCATCTGTGACTTTGAGAGGTCAGATTCATGAGGAGCCTGTTGAGCGCCTTCTGTCTCCTGTTGTTGGGGGCGTGCGCACAGACGCAGACAGCCGACCTCGCCATCCGCGGCGCCACAGTCGTTGATGTGGCCGCTGGCGCGCTGGTGTCCGGCCAGACCGTGCTCATCGAGGGCAATCGGATCGTAGCAGTCGGCCCAGACCACGCTGTCGGAGTACCCGACGAGGCGAATGTGTTGGACGCCGCCGGTGGCTACCTCATCCCAGGCCTGTGGGACGCCCACGTCCACTCGGCGGAGAACGTCGGCTGGCATTTCCCGCTCTACGTCGCTCATGGCATCACCAGCGTGCGCAACATGCATAGCGGCGCCGACGACCCGCTCGACCTGGCGCATTCCATCAAACGACGGGTCGCGGCCGGCGAGCAGCTCGGGCCGCGCTTTCTGGCCAACGGCAGCGTCGTCGACGGTGCTCCCCCCGTATGGCCTGGGAGCGTCCTGGTCAGGAACGCCGAGGAGGCGCGTGCCGCGGTAGACCGCCTGGCCGACGGCGGCGCGGATTTCGTCAAGGTCTACGACCGCCTCACCCCAGGGGCGTATTTCGCAGTCCTCGAGCGTGCGAAGGAGCGCGGGATTCCCGTGGATGGCCACGTGCCGTTCCTGATCCGGCCCGAGGAGGCCGCGGCTGCCGGCCAGCGCACCTTCGAACACACCTCGGGGATCACCATGGGCTGTGCCTCGGGGGCCGACGCGCTGCGCACCGACTATGTGGGTTACCTCGAACGAGTGCCGGAGATGCCACCCTACCCCGACCAGATGGTCGAGTTCTTCCGCCTGGCGCGCCGGGCGTTGGATACCCGCGATCCAGAGCTCTGCCGGCAGGCCGCCCGTGCCTTCCGCGAGCACGGCGTCGTCTCGGTGCCGACGCTCGTTGCAAACGCCGGCGGCGACCCGCGTGGCTTCATTGCGGACGCGGAGCGCATGAACCTGATGCCGCGCTGGGTGCGCGAAGAGTGGCAGACCATGGCCGAGGGCCCGGACCTGTTGGGGGAGCTGCTTGGCCCGGCCGCCGCGGCGGGCGTCGGAAACGTGCGCGTGCTCCACGAGGAGGGAGTCGTGATCCTGGCCGGCACTGATGTCGGCAACCCCTTCCTGGTCCCCGGCCTGAGCCTGCACCGCGAGCTCGAGCGACTGACCGAGGCCGGGCTCTCCCCGCTTGAGGCGCTGCAGGCCGCGACGCTCCTGCCGGCGCGGGTCTTCGCCCTCGAGGACTCGCTGGGCACGGTCGAGACGGGCAAGCTCGCCGATCTCGTTCTGCTCGACGCCAACCCGCTGGAGGCGATCACGAACACCCGGCGGATCCGTGCCGTCGTCATCGACGGCCGGCTGCGTCGACGTGCCAACCTTGATCGGCTACTCGACGAGGTCTCGACGTTGAACCAACAGGAGGAGTGAGTAAGGGGCGGCAAAACAAGCGGTTGCACCTGACGGACCTCTCCGCGGCCCGCAGGTTGACAGCACGGCGTCAGGCTGGCGATGAACGCCCGTGTGCGATCCTTCCGCGATCCACGCCTATGATCAATCTCGACGTTGCGTCCTCAGCACGACACTTCGAACAGATACTCGATCTCCAGCGTCGTTATCACGAGAGTGCGCTTTCGCCCGATGCGCAAGAACGAGAGGGATTCGTATTCGCTGAGCACTCGGTGCCGCTACTCCGCGCATGTCCGCCGAACTCCCTCAAGCGATCGCTGTCGCAAACGACGACGTCGTCGTGGGTTACTGCCTGTCCTTGCCCCTGTCACTTCGACACGGACTTCCGACCCTTGCACCCATGTTTGACCAGTTCAGTCGCTGTGCCTACCACGGTCGGCCTCTCTCTAGCTTCAGGTTCTTCGTGGGTGGCCAGGTCTGCGTGGACCGCGCCTATCGGGGTCGCGGACTTCTCGCCCGACTCTACGAGCAAATTCGGCTATCAGCACCGAGGACCTACGATCTGTGCGTCACCGAGATCGCCGTTCGCAATCAGGTGTCCGTTCGGTCTCACGAGCGGATGGGCTTCGAACAGATATCGACGTATTCAGACGGCAGCGAAGCTTGGGTGATCGTTGCATGGGACCTTGCTCGTCCAGCCGTTCTCGCGTAGTAATCTCGCCTTTCATCAGACACGTCGGGCAGCCGAACCGAGTCGTTCAAGACCGCCGAACCGGACAACGGTGAGACCGAAAATCGACCTCCGTCCGTAGTCGCTGCGTTCGCGGATGAACGGTCGTGTGTGCCTTACTCATGAATGAACGTTGGCGCCGGCTTGTCCGAGTGGCTTGGCCGTGACGGAGGCGGCGTGGTTCTGACCGGCGGCGAGAGCATCGTAGGATGGTCCTCATGAACGACGAGCTGCCGTGCCTCGACCTGCTGGAAGCGACGCCGGCAATACTGCGCGGGTTGATGTCGGAGATGTCCGATGAGGACGCACGGTGGAAGCCCGCGCTGGATCGCTTCTCGATCGCGGAGGTGCTGGCGCATCTATCGCACTCCGAGGAACATTGCTACCGCGCGCGCGTGGACAAGTTCCTGAGCGAGGAGATGCCGGAGCTCGAGCCCGACGAGGCCCAGATGCATCTGGAACTCTACAAGAACGCCGACCCGGAGGAAGACCTCGGGCACTTCGAAGACCAGCGGGAGACCAACATCGAGCTGCTGCGCGGGCTGCCCGCCGAAACCGGGGCGCGCAAATACCTGGCGGGCGCGGGGCCGCTCGGCGAGGACTATCGGTTGAAGCCATGACGATAGGGCGATGGTCGCGTCGAGACGGTTCGTGGCGACCATGATGTCGCGCTGGAGGCGCGCGATGGTCTCACGCACCAGGTCCCTGCCCCTGGCGGCGGCCTCGTCCACCATCGCCTTCAACCTCCACACGGGAGACGCCTGGAGGGTCGCCAGATCTGCGGCGAGCATGTCGAGCTGCTCTTCGATCTCCGAAACCCGGCGAACGAGCCGCAATCGCATTGCTTCGGGGTCCCTCCCGGGCCCGGCGTCGCGGCCCCTCTCCCAGGCCCGAAGAATCCAGCGGAGCTGTTCCTCGTCGCCCAGGGCATACGCACGGTTGGCCTCGACCATCAGGGCGTGACGCCGGTCTCGCGCGGACTCGTCGCGCGCCAGGTCGGGGTGAATCACCTTCGCGACGTCGCGAAATAGCCTGCGGACGGCGTCCGACGTGTATCGCGGCGGAGGCTCGGGCCGCTCGGCGGCGCCTGCCTCAGCGGGCTCCCTCGGGCCGCTCTCCACCTCCCTCGATAACTCGCCGAGCTCGGCCTCGGCAATCTCGAGCTCGAGCTGCTCGAGCTGCTCGTGCAGCAGGCCGACCCGTTGACGGTAGGCAATCCTGAACGCGTTGAGCTCCGCCCGCACCAGGGCCACTCCGGCGCGGCGCTCGCCGAGCAGGGTTTCGAGATCGGCGACGCGAGCGCAGCCCTTCCAGGTCGTGGTCGTCCCGCTCCTGAGGTCGAACGAGCGTGGTCACGCCAAAAATGATAGCTCGGCCCCGAGCGCCTCTCGGGAGAACTCCAGCCGCTGCTCGGGAAACGTGCAGAGCGCCCGCGCGCCCGACGATGAGAAATCGACGCGCCAGGTCTGCTGCTCTACGGGCCCGTGCAAGCGGAATGCGCGACAGGCGAGGATGGCGAGATTGACCCCGCGGCCGGGGTCGCGCGCGGACTCGTAGCGCAGCACCTCCACACCGGCGTCGCGGGCGTGGTCCGCCAGGCCCTGGCAGGCCTCGTAGTTCGTCCGGTGCGTCCACTGCGCGCGATCCCGGTCCAGCGGCGACGCCGACAGGTCCAGCGCCGCGCGCGAGCGAAGCTCCACCGCGAACGCCGTGAACTCGCCGGGATTGGCCGGCCACGGCGTGCCTGGTGACTCGGCGAAGAAGAGCAGCCGGTGAAAGCTGAGCTCCGCGATGGCCGTCGCGGGTGTCCGCGAGCCGTAGAAGACACCGGGCGTGACGCCGGCCCGGCGAAACCGCGAGCCGCGCGGGTAGGGCGCCCCGTAGCGGAACGGCGTCAGGAGGAGGTAGTGCAGGTGACGGCACGGCGCGGGGACCGGCGGCTTGCTTCGCTCGAGGACGGCCTCGAGTGCTTCCTGCTCCGCCAGCGTGTCCACCAGCTTCATCGTCGAGACGCGGTGCTGCGCCTCGACCACGCGCCAGCAGCGGCCCGAGAGGCGACGGCGCTCAGACGAGAGCGCGGCGGCTGTCCAGGTAGGCGACGACATCCACCAGTCCCGTCACCGACTGGATCCGCTCGAGCGGCACGCCGCCCAGCGCGAGGTTCTCGCTCGTCAGCCAGGCGCGCGCGGCGGCCTCGTCGCCGCCCACCATCGCGTCCAGCGCGCGAAACAGCCGCACGAACAGCGCCGCCAGCTCGAAGGGCTTGTCGGCCGGCGCCAGCGTCACGCGGCCGGACTGCATCCGCGATACCGTCGCCTCCGAGACGCCGATGATGCGGCTGACGGACTTCTGCGGCACGCCCAGCCGGCCGGCTGCCCGCAGCAGCGCCTTCGTTACGACGGCACCGTCCGAGACCTGAACCGGGGCAATGGCAAGGCTGGTCATGGTCTTGTTCTGGAAACGTTATCACTATTGAATTTCACATGCAATAACTGTCGGCACGGCCCCCGCGCGCGCCATGTGTCAGAAACCGCGCCTCGCCGCTCCCTCCGCAGACGCAGCCGCTGCGTACCTCCGTGGCCGGTCATGCTCGAATGGGCCGGAAACGTGATGGAACCAGCCTTGCTCCTCAGGCCCCCGCCAAGGAGGGCTCATGGAAACGCAGGACGGCTACATCGTCGGCATCTTCAACTACTGCGACCGTTGGTGCGAGCGGTGCCCGCTCACCGCGCGGTGTCGCGTGTTCGAGGCGATCGCCCGGTTCGACTTCGAGCAGGATCACGGCGCCATGCCCGCGCCGGAATCGGAGCCCGAGTGTCGCTCGCCCGGCGTGATGGCATTGCAGGCGTGCCCCGGCGACGACGAGGAAGACAACGCGCCCGAGCCTCCAGCGGTGATGCCCGGCTGGCCGCGGCCCAGGCTGGCGCCCGATGCTCAGGCTCTCGAGGACCGCGTGAAGTCCCTTGGCTTCCGGCTCGCCACGTGGCAGCCCCCGGAGGGCACCGGTGTGGGGGAGGCCGTCCGAGACGCGGTGGACGAGCTCGGCCACTACGGTATCTTCATCGGCGCCAAGGTGCACCGGGCGCTCCTCGGGCTCTCGATGCCCGACGAGGGGGGCGGGGCGCTGAGCGACGCCAACGGCTCCGCGAAGGCGGCGCTGCTGGCCTTCGACCGGCTGGGCCATGCGTGGCGGACGCTCGTGGAGCGAGGGGCGGTGGGCGCGGCCGCCGCCGAGCCCACGCTCACCGAGCTGGCCTGGGTGACCCGCGAGCTCGAGCGGCTGTTGCCGCAGGCGCGCCAGTTCGTGCGGCCCGGGCTCGACGAACCGACCGCGGTAGCGATGCTCGAGTGGCAGGAGCGCGGGTGACCGGTCCGCGAGTGGGGCGGGCGCGCGGAACCCGAGAACCCGAGAACCCCGGAACGCGAGAACCCTCTTACCGCTTGCTGCCCACGTCCCACTTCGACGTGAAGCCGTTGGTTCCCGAGTGCTTCCAGTTGTGCGTGGCACTGGTATGGGTGTGCGACACCGAGCGGAACTGCGTGTAGTCCTGGAACACCGCGGCCGGCAGGTTCAGGATCTTCACGGCCTGCCCATTGAAGCCCTTCATCACTTCCATGTCCACCGCCGACTCGGGGCCGGAGAAGCGCACCCGCGTGTCGCTCACCTCCATCGTGATGGGCGCCTTCGTGAACGACAGCATGCCCTTCTGGAAGCCGGCAAAAGCCAGCGGCATCAGCGCCTCGACGGCCTTCATCTGCTGGTCGCTCACCTTGTCGCTGATGTAGATCTTCGACCAGGTGCGCATGTGGAACGTGACGAGCAGCTGCACGCCCGCCAGGTCCACGTTGTTGTAGTGGCCCTTCTCGATGGAGATGATGCGGTTGCCCTCGCACTTGCCGCCGTCGGGCTCGCCGCCGAAGTTGCACCGGCACGCGATGGCGCAGCTGCAGCTTTCGGCCACGGTGGCCGTCAGGTGCCAGTCGGGCGCCTGGCCGCGAGTTGGCACGACAAGAACGAGCAGGGACAACGAGACGAGAGCGGCAGTGGTGCGCATGAGGGCTCCTCCAGGGACTGATCCGGCACAGCCTCTCCGATCAGTCGCGGTCTGTCAAACGCCGCCGACTCCCGCCTTCTGCCCTTCTTCCTTGTGCCGCCTGCCTTGTGCCTTCTGCCTTCCTACCGCGTCCCCCCTGCTTCACGGATCTTCCGGAACACCCGGTCCTCCATCCAGTGCGTGTCCCACCATTCCACCGGGTTCACCGCCGTGCCCTGCAGGAGCATCGTGAAGTGCAGGTGATCGCCTCCCGCCAGGCCCGTCACTCCCGTGCGTCCAAGCTCCGCGCCCTTCTCGACGCTGTCACCTTCCTTCACATCGAGCGAGGACAGGTGCGCGTAGAGCGACTGCACGCCCAGCCCGTGATCGACGATCACGCAGTTGCCGTAGATGCCGAGGAAGTCGGCGAAGACCACGACGCCCGCGTTGGCCGCGTGCACGGCCGCATGCTGCACCGACGCCAGGTCGAAGCCGAGGTGCACCTGCCGATCGATCTCCTTGCCCTCGAAGAAGTACGTGCGCTGGTCGGCGAACCGCGACTCCACCTGCGAGTTGCCCATCTGCGCGAACGCCTCACGCCACAACATCCCGGGCGCCGACTTCGCCGCCTGTGCGCGGATGGTCTCCGCGTTCTGCTGCCGGAGCTGCCCGTTGATGGTGAGGAATCCCTGGAGCAGCCCCTCGGCAGAGCCGGTGTCCACCTTGAGTTCCGGCGTCTGCGAGACGATGGCCGGCACGACGCGGTCGAGGAAGCGCTGGTCGATGGGGATCTTCGACTGGACGAACCTCTTCGCGAACGGCCGGTGCTCGATGGGCGTCGTCACCTGGTTCCCGGCCTGGTCTCGCGCGAAGGCGGCGATAGGGGTGTTCACGTCCTGGTCGTGCCTGAGCGCGAAGAACGCGACGCGTGCGGACACATCCGGCAATCCCACGGCCGAGCCCGGATAGGCCGGATACTCCGCGTCGCCCACCCGCACGCCCACCTCCGCATCGTCCGGCGTGGCGCGCAGGACCACGAACTCGGCGCCGCCGAGGTTGATGAAGTGATGCAGCGATGCCACCGAGACGCGCGGGGGCTCGAGCCTGACCTGGAGATCCCTGGTGACCGTGCTCGTGGCCGTCCGCAGCCCGAAGAACACCGGACGGACGGCGGTGACCACCAGCCGTGCCGGGCCGGACACGAGCGCGGGTTGCGCCTGCTTGCCGAGCGGCTGCGAGATGGACAGGCTCGTCGGGGTGCGATCGTCGCCTTCCCCGGGCGTCTCGGGTGATCCCTCGCGCGAGTACACGGGGACCTGCTGGCCGTTCTGCTCGAGCACGGCATCGACGCGGCTCAGCTGTCCGTCCGGCGTGGCCACCGTCATCTCGAGCGTGGCCGATTGGCCGATGAATCCCTCAGGGGAGGTGACGACGATGGTGGGACCGGCCTCGCGACCCGCCAGGAACCAGCCGACACCGGCGGCAAGAGCGGCCAACACGACGAGCAGCAGGAGTGCACGCACGAGAAATCGCATGCACAGATGATAAGGCTTGCGGGCTCAGCGCCGTCGAACGGTCCGGTGTGTCGGCGTGGCCGTCCACGGGTCTTCGGGCCACGGATGTTGCGGGTACCGGCCGCGCAGCTCTTTGCGGACCTCGGGATAGGTGCGCTCCCAGAAGCTCCGGAGATCGCGGGTCGTCTGCACCGGCCGGCCGTTGGGGGCGAGCAGCTCGAGCGTCACCGGTTCGCTGCGACGGCCAACGCGCGGCGTGTCGGCCAGGCCGAAGAGCTCCTGCAATTTGACCGCCGCTACCACGCTGCCGTCGTCGCGGTACGTGAGCGCCACCGAGCGCCCGCTGGGCACCTCGAGCTGCTGAGGTGCGCCCTCGTCCAGCGCCTGCCGCGTGTTCCAGGGCAGCGCATCTTCGATGCGGATGTCCGACACCGTGCGCGCAGTTGCCGCGGCCGAGGTGGCAAGTCCCGGGAGATCGACGTCGATCCCCGCGAAACGCGCGCGCGACAGGAACCGGGCGGTCGTCTCGTCGGGCCCGCGGTCCAGCCAGGCCCGGGCGAGCAGAGCGGCGCGCACGACGGGATCGGCCGCCACCGGGCGCTCTCGCATGACGAGCGTATCGAAGCGTTCGACATCGACAGCGGCGACCGTACCCTTCGCCTCGTCCAGGCGATGCTCGATGGTGCGCTCGGTCGGCTCGATCCACTCGGAGTCCACCGCCGCCGCCAGGCGGACCAGCGCCTCCGCATGGGCGCCTGCGCGTCCGCCAGTCAGGTCCAGCGCCACCAGCCACTCGCCTTCGACGACCTGCGACTCGCGGCCCAGGGCGGCGCCCCGTCCCGATGCCGTGGTCACGCGGGCGCGGTCCTGCGGTCGTCGTCGGGCCAGGCGGTCGGGGTATCCAAGGAAGAGCGCATGGCAGAGCGCGCGGTCGTCGATGCGCGGCCGGGCCTGGTTGCCCAGCACGTCCGACGCCAGTCGTTGCAGGTGGTCGGCGACCTGGCGTGTGTGAAATGGGACGCCCTGCCATCGATCGATCAGCGGCAGAAGGTCGCAGACGGTGGCTCCGCCGCCCACCGAACGCGTTCGCGGCTCCGCGAGCAGGGCGCATGCGGCGGCGGCCTGGAACGACCCTGCGCCCGCCAGCAGCACGCGACCGAGACGCGGGTGCAGGGGCAGGCGACGCAGCTGGTGCCCGAGCGGGGTGACCGCGAGGCCGCTGACCGCGCCCAGGCGCCTGAGCAACGAGAGCGCGGCGTCGATGCGATCCGGCGAGGGCGTCTCGTACCACTCGAACGCTGCGGGCCGATTCCCGGCCGCCAGGATGCCGAGCAGGGTGGCCGCGAGATCGACGCGACGAATCTCGGGCTCGCGCTCCGGGCGCAGCCGATCGCGTTCGTCCCACAGCCGGCGCACCACGCCCGGGCCCAGCCGGGCCGCGCGCCCGGCTCGCTGATCGGCGCTGTCGAGCGTCACGCGCTCGAGCACCAGTTCGTCGATGGCGCGTTCGGCATCGTAGCGGGCCACCTTCTGCAGACCCGTGTCGATGACGACGGACACGCCGGGCACGGTGAGCGAGGTCTCGGCGATGTTGGTGGCCAACACCACGCGGCGCTGCGCGGTCGGCTGGAGCGCGCGGTCCTGCGCGTCCGCGTCGAGCGACCCGTGAAGCGGCACCAGCTCCACGGCGCGGCTCGAGGCCATCCCTGTGGCTTCCTGCGCGGCGCGCTCGATCTCGCCAGCCCCGGGGAGAAAGCACAGCACCTGCCCGTGCGTGGTGGGTAGCATCTCGTCCAGCGCCCGCGCCAGCGACTGGCCGGGCGCGTACTCCACGCGCAAGGGATGTGCGGCGCCCGGTACGGTGATGATCGGGCAGTCGTTCAGGAAGCGCGACACGGGCGCGGGATCGAACGTCGCCGACATCACGAGCACGCGGAGGTCGGAGCGCGCCAGCCACGCCTGCTTCACCAGCGCCAGGCCGATGTCGGTGTGCAGGCTGCGCTCGTGGAACTCGTCCAGCACCACGGTGGAGACGTCGCCCAGCAGCGGATCGTCGTCCAGGTAGGCCGTGAGCATGCCTTCGGTGACGACGAGCACGCGCGTGTCGGCCGTGAACCGGCGCTCGAACCGGACGTGCCAGCCTACTTCGCGGCCCAGCGTCCAACCCTGTTCGACCGCGATGCGTCGCGCCACCGCGCGCGCGGCCACGCGGCGGGGCTGCAGGACCACCACGCGCCCCGGGCCCACCAGCGCGGGCGGCACCCTCGTGGTCTTGCCCGCGCCCGGGGCGGCCACCAGCGCCGCGGCGCGGTGGCGCGCCAGCGCCTCACGCACCTCTTCGAGATGGCCGTCGACGGGCAGGGGAGCGAGGGCAGGTCTCGAGCGATCAGCTCTCACGGCGCAACTCTCGGTCCCGGCTTTCTGCTTCTGACTTCTCACTTCTCACTTTTCACTTTTCACTTCGGGCCCGGGGCCCGTGAGCGGCCCGCTGGGCTACGATACTCGCGTTCGAGGTTGCCATGAGCCACATCACCCCGCAAGCTGGCGATGCCCTGGTCGTCGTCGACATTCAGAACGATTTCGTGACCGGCAGCCTCTCCGTGCCGCATGCGCGCGAGGTCGTGGCGCCCATCAACCGGGCGATTGACGCGTTCACCGCGCGAGGCCTGCCGATTTTCGCCACCCGCGACTGGCATCCGCCGGACCACTGTTCCTTCCTGGCGCAGGGCGGCCCGTGGCCGGTGCACTGCGTGGCTGGCACCGATGGCGCCGGGTTTGATCCCCGGCTGCACCTGCCCGAAGGCGTGATTCACATCCACAAGGCGACGGAACGTGACAGCGAGGCTTATTCGGCTCTTGCCGGCACGCAGCTCGCCGAAGAGTTGCGCTCCCGCGGCGTGCGACGGATCTTCATCGCCGGCCTGGCCACTGACTACTGCGTGCTGAACACCGTGCGCGACGCGACCCCGCTGGGCCTCGAGGTGATCGTCCTGGCCGACGCGATCCGGGCGGTCAACGTGCATCCGGATGACGGCGCGAAGGCCGAGTCCGAGATGCGGCAGCTCGGCGCCGAGTTCATCCCGGTCGATGCCATTGCTGGCGCGGCCCAGGGCCAGCCGGCCACGACCGAGGAACCGTGAACATGCCCCCGGGCGCCCTGCTCACCGACCTCTACGAACTGACAATGATGCAGGCGTATCTCGAGCAGCGCATGCTCGGGACCGCCGTCTTCGAGTTCTTCGTCCGCAAACTGCCGGCCCAGCGGAGCTTCCTGGTTGCCGCCGGGCTCGAGCAGGTGATCGAGTACCTCGAGACGGTGCGGTTCACCGACGAAGAGCGCGCGTACCTCGCGGGCATCGGCCGGTTCACCCCGGCATTCATCGACGCCTTGAAGGACTTCCACTTCACGGGCGACGTGGACGCGATGCCCGAGGGCACCGTGTTCTATCCCGATGAGCCCATCCTTCGCATCGTGGCGCCGATGCCCGAGGCGCAGCTGGTCGAGAGCCGGGTGATGAACCTGCTGCACTACCAGACGATGGTGGCCAGCAAGGCGGCGCGATCGGTGATCACCGCACCCGGACGGGCGCTGGTCGATTTCGGCTTCCGCCGCGCCCACGGCGCCGAGGCGGGCGTGCTGTCGGCCCGCGCGAGCTGGCTGGCCGGCTTCACGGGGACCGCCACCGCCGAGGCCGGTCGCCTGTTCGGGATGCCGGTCTACGGAACGATGGCGCACTCGTACGTGCAGGCGCACGACGACGAGGTGCGCGCGTTCGAGTGCTTCGCGCGATCGCAGCCGACCAACGCGGTGCTGCTGATCGACACCTACGACACCGAGCGCGCCGCTCACCGGGTGGTGGACCTGGCGGCCCGGCTTGCGCGCGAGGGGATTCACCTCAGCGGCGTGCGGCTCGACAGCGGTGATCTTGGCGACCTGGCCCGCCAGGTGCGCGCCATCTTCGATGCCGCCGGATTCCCCGGTATCACCATCTTCGCCAGCGGCAACATCGACGAGTTCAAGTTGCGGGACCTCGTGGGCCAGGGCGCGCCCATCGACGGCTATGGCGTGGGCACGCGCATGAATACGTCGGCCGACTG
>Ga0105107_10002320_pt1 | contig 12512 bp, 8 predicted proteins | sample PPLLaktember2015_6_FD_79335 | JGI IMG/M metagenome (GOLD analysis project Ga0105107, IMG submission 79335) | Freshwater sediment microbial communities from Prairie Pothole Lake near Jamestown, North Dakota, USA - PPLs Lake P8 Core (1) Depth... | ecosystem: Environmental > Aquatic > Freshwater >... | reverse complement strand
TGCCCCTGCTCGGCGTGGGCGGCGCCCAGATGTTCAAGGCCGAGACCCCGGGCCCCATGAAGGACACGAAGCTCACGCCGCGCATCACCGAGACGGCGAAGGGCCTCTGGGCGGTGTACTTCGCAATGACCTTCGCCTGCATCGTCAGCCTCAAGCTCGCCGGCATGACCTGGCTCGACGCCCTGATTCACGCCTTCTCGACCATGGGCCTCGGCGGATTCTCGTCGCACGACGCGAGCTTCGGCCACTGGGACTCCCCGGCGATCGAGGCGGTCACGATCATCTTCATGCTCGCGGCGAGCCTCAACTTCGCGACGCACTTCCTCGCGGTGCGACGGCGCTCGTTCCTGCCGTACGCGCGGGATCCGGAAGCGGGGATGGTGATGCTGGCGATGCTCGGCAGCGTGCTGATGATCGCGCTGTACCTGTGGTGGACCGCGACGTACCCGAGTTTCTGGACGGCGTTGCGGTACTCGGCCTTCAACGTCGTCTCGATCGCCAGCACCACCGGGTTCGCGAACACCGACTTTTCGCTCTGGCCAATCTTCGCGCCGCTGTGGATGCTCTACCTTTCCTGCTTCGCGACGTCGTCCGGGTCCACGGGCGGCGGCATGAAGATGATCCGGGCACTCGTGCTCCTCAAGCAGTCGTTCCGCGAGTTCACGCGCATCATCCACCCGCGTGCGATGGTGCCGTTGAAGATCAGCGGCCACGCCGTCGAGAACAACCTCATCTTCGCCGTGCTCGCGTTCATGCTGGTTTACGGTGCAACGATGGTCGGGATGTCGCTCCTGCTGACTGCGACCGGACTCGACTTCATCACGGCGTTCTCCGCGGTCGCCGCCTGCATCAACAACATGGGCCCGGGGCTCGGGCAGGTCGGGCCGGCAGCGAACTATGCGGTGCTCACCGATTTCCAGACCTGGGTGTGCACCATCGCGATGCTGCTCGGGCGCCTGGAGCTCTTCACCCTGCTCGTGGTGTTCACGCCGGCCTTCTGGCGCAAGTGACGCCCCTCGCGAACGTCCCGACGCTCGTCCTGATCGGGCCGAGCGGGGCCGGAAAGACCACGCTGATCTCGCGCCTGCTCGCGGCACGTCCGCACGCGGAGACCTGGGCGGTGCTTGCGAACGATCGCGGCGCGGTCCGGATCCGCCCGCGCGACGGCGTGTCGGTCGCGGAGGTCGGCGGCTGCGCGTGCTGCACCGCGCAGGTCGCACTGCGCGTCGCGCTCACGCGGCTGCTGCGCGAGGCACGTCCCGCCCCCCTGTTCGTCGAGCTCGACGCCGCCAGCCACACAAACGAGGGGCTGAAGACATTGCGCAATCCGTGGCTCGCCTCGATCCTCGCAATCGAAGCGGTGGTCGGCGTCTTCGGGGACGGCGGACAGCCATCCAGTGCCGCCGTGCAAGAAGGCCTCGCCTCGTGCGACGTCGTGTGCATGCGCGGGGATCCCGCGGCATTCGCGCAGCTCGCCGCCGGCAAGCGAGTGCTCGATGCAAGCCGCGCGACGCTCGCCGCGCTTCAAGGCGTGAGCGTGAGCGACCCGAGGTAGAGCGACAGGTCAACGCGTTCGGCGCGATCCTTCCGGCCGACGAACACCACCTGATAGAACCGGCCGTTGGCCGCGACCACGCGCGCGGCGACCAGCATCGGGGTGCCGGCGACCACGCCTTCACCGGTGAACTCGCGTCCCTTCGCGGCGGTGCCGCGGACCTCGACCTCGCGCTCGGTCACGAGCGTACCGTCGATGTTCCGCAGCAGCGCGTCGCGCGCCATGGGCAACAGGGCGCTCGGATCGCCGGGCGGCAGCGGCGCGTACGCGACGCCGAACGCCATTCCGGTCACCTGCGTCTGCAGCATCTGCATGCCCAGCTTCTCGCCCCCGAGCACGACGTCGCGCGCGGACTTCGACGGCCTGCCGGGCAGCATCACTTTGAGTTTGGCGTCTTCCCAGTAGAGCTCCCGCCAGTCGAGCTCGGCCGAGCAGCCGGCGAGGGCGAGCGCGGCCGCGAGGGCCGCCAAGGCACGGATCACGGCTCCCTCCGCTTGAGGTAGATCTCGTCCCTGAACGTTCCGACCCATGCGGGCTTGTAGACGACGAAGAGCGTGATCAGCATCCCGGTGAGCGTTGCCTCCGCGAACGCCAGCATCAACGCGGTCGCGGTCCATGCATCGCCCAATGATGCGCCGGCGGGCTGGGCGAGATCGATTACACCCGCGACCGCGACGGCTGCGCCGAGCATCGCGAGAGCGCCGCCGAGGAACCCGGCCACGAAGACGTAGACGAAGAAGTTGGCGGGCAGGCGCGCCTCGGCGGCGCGCAGCACGAGGTGGCTGACGAGCACCGGCAGCGCTCCCGCGACGAGCGCCCGGCTCGCGATGGCCATCCAGTCGCCGCCGCCGGCGACATTCGTCGCAACCGCCACGAGCGTCATCCCGACGATCGCCAGCGGCAGGCCGAACATCAGGTAGAGGATCGTCGCCCCGAGCAGATGAAAGTGGACCACCGGACCGACACGGCCGCCTATCGTCCAGAGCAGCGCGATCGCGACGAGCGCCCCGAGAAACACGTGGCTCTGCTCGTTCACGCCCAGGCGCGACCACGAGCCGCGCAGCAGCGCCCACGCCAACAGCGGAGCGAGCACCAGCCATGCGGCGACGTGCCAGCTCGTCGGCAGACCCTGGGGCAGATCCATCAACGATGGGACCGTCGTGAAGTCGGACGGTTCAAGGCACGGCGACGACTGCGTCGCCGACGCGGAGTGTCCCGCGCTCGAGCACGCGCGCAGTGATGCCGCCGTGGCCGCGCATCGCGCTATAGCCGCCCGCGCCCAGCGCCTCCTCCATCCGCGAGCAGGGATGACACGGGCCGCTGTACGCCAGCAGCGCCTCCCCGATGCGGAAGCGGCGGTCCTTGAGCGCGACCAGGTTGATGCCTGCGACGACGATGTTCCGGCGCACGAGCGCCGGGTTGACGCGCGGCACGCCTACGAGCGACGCAACGGCCGCAAGGTGCTCCGCCTGGATCAGCGTGACCTCGCGCATTCCGCCGCCGGAGTGGTCGCCAAGCAACCCGCCGTCGATGGCGAGCACCTCGGCCACCTGCTCGACGGGCACGTGCCGCGCCGGCCGCACCCCGATCCATTCGACGCGCCCGGCGCGCGGGAACGTCGCGAGCAGCCGCGCGAGCGTGCCGTCGGGGTGCAACGCGCTACTTCGCCGCGACGCAGGCGATCTCGACGAGCATGCGCGGATCGGCGAGCTTCGCCTCGACGGTCGCGCGCGCCGGCAGGTTGTTCGGGTCGATCCACGCCTTCCACACCCCGTTCATCCCCTCGCGGTTGCGGATGTCGGTGACCCACACGTTGGCCCACAGGATCTTCGACTTGCTGCTGCCCGCCTTCGCGAGCGCCGCGTCGATCGACGCCAGCACCTGCTTCGTCTGGCCCGAAATGTCCTGCGTCAGGTCGTCGGCGACCGTGCCGGCAACCCAGACCAGACCACCATGCTCGACTGCGTCGGAGAGGATGCCGCCGTGGGGGTTGTGGCGTTTGATCGTCATGAGCGCTCCTGGTCAACGAAGGAAGTGGGAGGGATTCGGCAGGGGGTGCGCAGAGCAGGAGCGGATTCTACGCGGGCCTCGCACGCCGCCGCACCGGACGCCGGAATGCCGTCCACCTACCTCACCGCCCGGTAACGCTTCTTTACAAGCCGTTGCCGTCCCGGCAACAAACCGCGCCGCCGTTTCTGATCTAATCGGGAACCGGTCGCCGCGAGCGCCAGCGGCCGGGCTGCGAACATCCGATGAACCGTCCATCCGACCCATCGCTGCGGGAGCAGCACGTGCGGGACGCCCCGACCGTCGGGCAGCGGCGAACGCACCTCGCGTGGTGGCTCGTCGCGCTCGCCGTGGTGGCTGCGGTCGGGTACTTCGCCTATCAGCGATACGCCGAAGCGCCTGCGGCGCCCGCGCCCACCCCCTCGGGCCGGCCCGGCGGTGGGGGTCCTGCCGGTCCGGTGCCGGTCGTTGCCGCGCCGGCGCGCAACGCCGACATCGACGCTTTCCTGACCGGCCTCGGCACTGCCGCACCGCTCCGGACGGTCGCGGTCAAGAGCCGGGTCACGGGTCAGCTGCTGCGCGTCGCGTTCGAGGAGGGGCAGCTCGTCAAAGAGGGCCAGCTGCTCGCCGAGATCGATGCGCGAGCGTTCCAGGTGCAACTCGCGCAAGCCGAGGGACAGATGGTGCGCGACCAGGCGCTCCTCGAGAACGCGCGTCTGGACCTCGAGCGCTACCGCACGCTGTTCGAGCAGGATTCGATCGCGAAACAGCAGGTGGACACCCAGGCGGCGCTCGTCCGCCAGTACGAAGGCGCGGTCAAGGTCGACCAGAGCGCGATCGACAACGCCCGCCTGCAGCTCACCTATGCGCGCATCACCGCGCCGATCTCGGGCCGCGCGGGCCTGCGCCAGGTGGATCCGGGCAACATGGTGACGGGCAACGAGACGAACGGCCTCGTCGTCATCACTCAGCTGCAACCGATCACCGTCGTCTTCAGCATTCCCCAGGACAACGTCTCGGCGGTGATGAAGCGGGTGCAGTCGGGCGACAAGCTGCCGGTGGAGGCTTGGGACCGCGAGCTGAAAGCGAAGCTCGCGGCCGGCGTGCTTGCCTCCGTCGACAACCTGGTCGATCCGGCGACCGGCACGGTCAAGCTCCGCGCGCAGTTCGCCAACGATGACAGCGCGCTCTTTCCCAACCAGTTCGTCAACGTGCGCATGAAGCTGGACACGTTGCGCGACGCGATCGTGATCCCTTCCTCGGCGGTTCAGCGCGGCGCGCAGGGGTTCTTCGTGTACGTCGTCAAGTCGGATCAGACCGTCACGGTGCGCACGGTGAAACCGGGAACGGTCGACGGGCAGCGGATCGCGATCTCCGAGGGCCTTGCGCCGGGCGAAGTCGTCGTGATCGACGGCATGGATCGGCTGCGCGAGGGCGCGCGCGTCGAAGTCACGCAGCGGCCGGAGTTCAAGCCGCCGGCCGACGGCCAAGGACGCTCGGGCAAGGGCATTCGCCGCAAGCCGCCGGCCGGGGAGGAGAAGGCACCGCCCGCTCCGGCCGCGAAGTGAGCGCATGAACCCGTCCCGGCTGTTCATCCTGCGCCCAGTGGCGACGACGCTGCTGATGGTGGCGATCGTCCTCGCCGGCTTCGTGGCCTACCGGCAGCTTCCCATCTCGGCCCTGCCGCAGGTCGATTACCCGACGATCCAGGTCTTCACGTTCTACCCGGGCGCGAGCCCGGAAGTCATGGCCTCGTCGGTCACCGCGCCGCTCGAGCGCCAGTTCGGCCAGATCCCGGGCCTCAAGCAGATGTCGTCGACGAGCTCCGGTGGCGCCTCGGTGGTGACGTTGCAGTTCGATCTCGCGATCCCGCTCGACGTGGCCGAGCAGGGCGTGCAGGCGGCGATCAACGCCGCCTCGAGCCTCGTCCCGCAGGACCTGCCCGCGCCGCCGGTCTACAGCAAGGTGAACCCGGCCGACGCACCGGTCCTGACGCTGGGGCTGACGTCGAAGACGATGCCGCTGCCGGAGATCCAGAATCTCGCCGACACGCGCCTCGCGCAGAAGCTCTCGCAGATCTCGGGCGTCGGTCTCGTGACGCTGTCGGGCGGGCAGCGGCCGGCCGTGCGGGTGCAGGTCAACCCCAAGGCGCTCGCCGCCAACAACCTCGGCCTCGAGGACGTGCGCACCGCGATTGCCGCCGCGAACGTTAAGAAGGCGAAGGGCAGCTTCGACGGCCCGAGCCGGTCGTACACCATCGACGCGAACGATCAGCTGCGCTCGGCCGCCGAATACCGCCCGATCGTGGTTGCCTACCGCAACGGCGCGCCGCTTCTGCTCTCGGACGTGGCCGACATCGTCGACGACGCGGAGAACATCCGTCTTGCGGCATGGATGAACGACGTGCCGGCCGTGATTCTCAACATCCAGCGCCAGCCCGGAGCGAACGTGATCGAGGTTGTCGATCGCATCAAGCGCGCGCTCCCTCAGCTCCAGGCCGCGCTTCCCGCCGCGGTCGACGTCGCGATCCTGACCGACCGCACCGTCACGATCCGCGCCTCGGTGCGCGACGTGCAGTTCGAGCTCATGCTCGCGGTCGCGCTGGTCGTGATGGTCATCTTCCTGTTCCTGCGCAGCCTCCCGGCGACGCTCATTCCGAGCGTGGCGGTGCCCGTGTCTCTCATCGGCACCTTCGGTTTCATGTATCTGTCCGGCTTCTCCATCAACAACCTGACGCTGATGGCGCTCGTCGTCGCGACCGGGTTCGTGGTGGACGATGCGATCGTGGTGATCGAGAACATCGCGCGCTACGTCGAGCAGGGCGAGCGGCCGCTCGAGGCCGCCCTGAAGGGCTCGCGCCAGATCGCCTTCACGATCATCTCCCTCACGTTCTCGCTCGTCGCGGTGCTCATTCCGCTGCTCTTCATGGGCGAGGTGGTCGGGCGGCTGTTCCGCGAGTTCGCGATCACGCTCGCCGTCGCGATCCTCATTTCCGCGGTCGTGTCGCTCACGCTCACGCCGATGATGTGCGCGAAGATCCTGCGGCGGACCGACGCAACCGCGCACGGGCCGTTCTACCGCGCGACCGGGCGGCTGTTCGAGCGCGTGATCGAGCGCTACGGCCAGGCGCTCGACTGGGTGCTCGACCGGCAGGGCGCGACGCTCGCCGTGGCGGTGGCGACCCTCGTGCTGACGGTGGTGCTGTACCTCGTGGTGCCGAAGGGATTCTTCCCGGTGCAGGACACCGGCGTCATCCAGGGCATCTCGGAGGCGCCGCAGACGGTCTCCTTTGCGGCCATGGCCGAGCGCCAGCAGGCGCTGGCAAAGGTGATCCTCCAGGATCCCGCGGTCCAGAGCCTTTCGTCGTTCATCGGCGTCGATGGCACCAACGCGACCCTGAACAGCGGGCGGATCCTGATCAACCTGAAGCCGCTCGCCGAGCGCAGGACGCACGCCTCCGACGTGATCCGGCGGCTCCAGGGCGAGCTCGCGAAAGTGCCGGGCATCACCCTCTACATGCAGCCGGTCCAGGACCTGACCGTCGAGGACCGGGTGAGCCGCACGCAATACCAGTTCACGCTCGAAACGGCGGACCCGAGACTGCTGAGCGAGTGGGTGCCGAAGCTGGTCGAGCGCATGCGCGCGCTGCCCGAGCTCACCGACGTCGCGGCCGACTTGCAGGACCAGGGGCTGCAGGCGTTTGTGCAGATCGATCGCGACAGCGCCGGACGCCTGGGGATCACGCCGGCGGCGATCGACACTGCGCTCTACAACGCGTTCGGCCAGCGCCTCGTCTCGACGATCTTTACTCAGGCGAGCCAGTACCGCGTCGTCCTCGAGGTCAAGCCGGAGTTCCGGCGCGGACCCGACGCCCTCAAGGACGTCTACGTCACCTCGTCGTCCGGGGCGCAGGTGCCGCTGTCGGCGATCACGCGGGTCGAGGTGGGCACGGCGCCGCTCGCTCTGAACCACATCGGCCAGTTTCCTGCAGCGACGATCTCGTTCAATCTCGCCCGTGACGCCTCGCTCGGCGCGGCCGTCGACGCGATCCAGGCCCTCGAGCGCGAGATCGGGCTTCCCGCAAGCGTCCAGACCGCCTTCCAAGGCGCGGCCGCCTCGTTCCGGGAGTCGCTGTCCGGCACCCTGCTCCTCATCCTTGCGGCGATCGTGACGGTCTACATCGTGCTGGGCGTGCTCTACGAGAGCTACATCCATCCCATCACCATCCTCTCCACGCTGCCCTCCGCGGCGGTCGGCGCGCTCGCCGCACTGCTCCTGGCACGCAGCCCGCTCGGCATCATCGCCGTCATCGGGATCATCCTGCTGATCGGCATCGTGAAGAAGAACGCGATCATGATGATCGACTTCGCGCTCGACGCCGAGCGGAACGAAGGCAAGACGCCGCGGGAGGCGATCTACCAGGCGTGCCTGCTGCGCTTTCGTCCGATCCTGATGACCACGCTTGCGGCGCTGTTCGCCGCGCTGCCGCTCATGCTCGGCAGCGGCGTCGGGTCCGAGCTGCGCCAGCCGCTCGGGCTCACGATGGTGGGCGGGCTCATCGTAAGCCAGGTGCTGACGCTCTTCACCACGCCGGTCATTTATCTGGCGTTCGACCGGCTGGCGAAGCGCGTGCGATCGGACCTCAAGCCACCCGAGCGCCCGGCGTCGCGGGGGGCGCGCCCGTGAACCTCTCCGGCCCGTTCATTGCCCGCCCCGTGGCGACCACGCTGCTCGCAATCGGCCTCACGCTCGCCGGCGCGGTGGCGTACACGCAGCTGCCGGTCGCACCGCTGCCGCAGGTCGACTATCCGACGATCTCGGTCTCGGCGAGCCTGCCGGGCGCAAGCCCGGAGACGATGGCCGCGACCGTCGCGACGCCGCTCGAGCGGCAGCTCGGACGCATCGCGGGGGTCAACCAGATCACCTCGTCGTCCTCGCTCGGATCGACGCGCGTCGTCCTGCAGTTCGATCTCAGCCGCGACATCAACGAGGCGGCAACCGAGGTCCAGTCGGCGATCAACGCGGCGCGTGGCCAGCTGCCGACGGGCATGCCGGGCAATCCGACCTACCGCAAGGTCAACCCGGCCGACTCGCCGATCATGGTGCTGACGCTCACGTCGGAGACCCTGACCCAGGGGCAGTTGTACGACTCGGCCGACACGATTCTGGGTCAGAAGCTCTCGCAGGTGAGAGGCATTGGGCAGGTCAGCGTGGGCGGAAGCGCGTTGCCCGCCGTGCGCGCCGAGCTGAACCCCAAGGCGCTCGCTGCGTACGGGATCGGCCTTTCGGAGGTGCGCACCGCACTCGCCAATGCGAATGCCAACCGCCCGAAGGGCCTGGTCGAAGAAGGCGATCGGCAATGGTGGATCTACGCCAACGATCAGGCGCGCACGGCGGCGGAGTACCTCCCGCTGATCGTGAGCTACCGCAACGGCGCCGCGGTGCGCCTCGCCGATGTTGCCGAGGTCGTGGATTCGGTGCAGGACGTGCGCAATGCCGGCTCGGCGAACGGCCGGCCCGCGGTCCTGCTCATCATCTACCGCGAGCCGGGCGCAAACATCCTCGAGGTCGTGCAGCGCGTGCGCGACCTGCTGCCCTGGATGCGGGCCTCGATCCCGGCCGCGATCGAGCTCGATGTCTCGATGGAGCGCACCTCGACGATTCGGGCCTCGCTCGCGGAGGTCCAGAAGACGCTGCTCATCGCGGTGGCGCTGGTGATCCTCGTGGTGTTCGCGTTCCTGCGCCGGGCTAGCGCGACGTTGATCCCGGCGGTGGCGGTGCCGGTGTCCATCATTACGACGTTCGGGTTCATGTACCTCGCCGGCTACAGCCTGAACAACCTCTCGCTTATGGCGCTGATCGTCGCGACCGGGTTCGTGGTCGACGATGCGATCGTCGTGCTCGAGAACGCGACCCGGCACGTCGAGTCGGGGATGCCGCCCCTGGCGGCGGCCATTGCGAGCGCGCGGGAGGTCGGCTTCACCGTGGTCTCGATGAGCCTGTCGCTCGTCGCGGTGTTCATCCCGATCCTGTTCATGGGCGACATCGTCGGCCGGTTTTTCCGCGAGTTCGCGCTGACGCTTTCGGTAGCGATCCTCGTATCGCTCGTGGTGTCGCTGACGCTCACGCCGATGATGTGCGCGCGCCTGCTCGCGCCGCGTCGAGCGGGTGCACAGGGCGCGCTGTCCGCCGCCGCCGAGCGGTTCTTCGGCACCGTGCAACGCGGCTACGAGCGGAGCCTCGCCTGGGCGATCCGGCACTCGGCTGCGATGATCGTCGTCCTGGTCGCGACGATCGGACTCAACGTCTATCTCTACATCGCGATCCCGAAGGGCTTCTTCCCGCAGCAGGATACCGGGCGCCTGATCGGCTGGATCCGCACCGACCAGTCGAGCTCGTTCGTTACGACGCGGGACAAGATGGCGCGTCTGGTCGAGATCGTCCGCGCGGATCCCGCCGTCGAACAGGTCACGGCGGTGACCGGGGGCGGGTCGCGCAACTCCGGCACGATGTTCGTCGCGCTCAAGCCGCTCGCCGAACGGCGCGCCTCCGCGGGCGAGGTCGTCGCCCGGCTGCGCCCGCAGCTCGCGGTGGTCCCGGCCGCGAGCCTCTTCCTCGTGCCGGTGCAGGATGTCCGGATCGGCGGACGGCCGGGCACCGGGTCGTATCAGTACACGCTCCAGAGCGATGATGTCGAGCTGCTGCGAACCTGGACGGTGCGGTTGCAGGCCGCGCTCCAGGACGTGCCGCAGCTCACCGACGTCAGCACCGACCAGGAGACGCGCGGGCTGCAGACGACCGTGGTGATCGACCGGCCCACCGCGTCGCGGCTCGGCATCACGCCGGACCTGATCGACACGACCCTCGGCAACGCGTTCGGCCAGTCGATCGTCTCGACGATCTACACCGAGCGCAACCAGTACCGCGTCGTCATGGAGGTCGATCCGCGGTACGCCCAGAGCCCGGAAGCGCTCAAGGACGTGTACCTCCGCACGCCGTCCGGGCAGCAGGTGCCGCTCTCGGCGGTCGCGCGCTACGAGTTCACGAACACGCCGCTCTCGGTGAACCACCAGGGGCAGTTTGCCGCCGCGACGATCTCGTTCAGCCTGCCCGAGGGGGTGTCGCTCTCGACGGCGACCGAGGTCATCAACGACGCGATGGCGCGCATCGGCATGCCGACCTCGATCTACGGCGGGTTCCAGGGCACCGCGCGGAGCTTCCAGACGACGCTCGCGCGGCAGCCGTGGCTGATCCTCGCCGCGGTCGTCGCGATGTACCTCGTGCTCGGAATCCTCTACGAGAGCTTCGTCCTGCCGATCACCATCCTCTCGACGCTGCCGTCGGCCGGCGTCGGCGCCCTGCTTGCCCTGCTCGTCTTCGGCGCGGAGTTCAGCGTGATTGCGCTGATTGCGGTGTTCCTGCTGATCGGGCTGGTGAAGAAGAACGCGATCATGATGGTCGACTTCGCGATCCAGGCCGAGCGCGACGAAGGCAAGCGGCCCGAGGAGGCGATCCTCCAGGCCTGCAGCCTGCGCTTCCGGCCGATCATGATGACCACCATGGCGGCGCTCCTCGGCGCGCTGCCGCTGGCGCTCAAGGCGGGCGACGGCGCCGAGCTGCGCCAGCCGCTCGGCATCGCGATCGTTGGCGGCCTGATTCTGAGTCAGCTGCTGACGCTCTATACGACGCCTGTCGTGTACCTTTATCTCGACCGGTTCCGCCTCTGGTGCCGGAGCAGGTGGTCGGGCGGCGCGACGCCTGAGCTGGAGCCCCGATGAGCCTGCGCAACTTCGTCCTTCCGGTCGCGGCGCTCGCGCTCGGCGGATGCATGGTCGGACCGGACTATGTGCGCCCGAGCGTCGACGCGCCGGGCGCCTACAAGGAGATGGAAGGCTGGAAGCGCGCCGAGCCGCGCGATCAGATCGCGCGCGGCCAGTGGTGGGAGATCTTCGGCGATCCCGAGCTCGATGCACTCGCCCGGCGCGTCGACATCTCGAACCAGAACATCCGCATTGCGGAGGCGAACTTCCGCCAGGCGCGCGCGATCGCGGAGCAGGCGCGCGCGGGGCTCTTTCCGACGGTCTCCGCGGGCGCGACCGCCACTCGCAGCAAATCGCCGTCGCTCGCGAACGATCCGAACTTCGCGAACGGTGCGATCAACAACTTCAATCTCGTGGCGAGCGCGACCTGGGAGCTCGACCTGTGGGGCCGGGTACGCCGCGGCGTCGAATCCGGCGAGGCGAACTGGCAGGCGAGCGCGGCGGACCTCGAGTCGGTGCGGCTGTCCACGCAGGCGGCGCTGGTGCAGACCTACATCGCGCTGCGCGTCGCCGATGCCCAGCGCCGGCTGCTCGAGGAGACGGTCGCGGCGTACCGGCGTTCCCTCGAGCTCAACTCGAACCGCTACGCGGCGGGCATCGCGGCAAAGGTCGACGTAGTGCAGGCGGAGGTGCAGCTGAAGAGCGCGCAGGCGCAGCTCGTCGACATCGGCGTCGACCGCGCGCAGCTCGAGCACGCGATCGCGATCCTCCTCGGCGTGCCGCCCGCCGCGCTCTCGGTCCCGCCCGCCACCCAGGTGGTCGCGGTCCTGCCCGCGATCCCGGTCGGCGTGCCCTCGGAGCTGCTCGAGCGCCGGCCGGACATCGCGGCGGCGGAGCGCAGCATGGCCGCGGCAAATGCCCAGATCGGCATCGCCCAGTCCGCGTTCTATCCGACCCTGACGCTGTCGGCGGCCGGCGGCTATCGCAGCGCGAGCTTCGCCGACTGGCTGTCCGCGCCGAGCCAGTTCTGGTCGCTCGGCGCCGCCCTCGCCCAGCTCATCTTCGACGGCGGCCTGCGGCGGGCCGTCTCGGATCAGGCGATTGCCGCCTACGACGGGCAGGTCGCGCAGTACCGACAGACGGTCCTGACCGGCTTCCAGGAGGTCGAGGACAACCTCGCGGCGCTCCGG
>Ga0105107_10002319_pt1 | contig 12515 bp, 9 predicted proteins | sample PPLLaktember2015_6_FD_79335 | JGI IMG/M metagenome (GOLD analysis project Ga0105107, IMG submission 79335) | Freshwater sediment microbial communities from Prairie Pothole Lake near Jamestown, North Dakota, USA - PPLs Lake P8 Core (1) Depth... | ecosystem: Environmental > Aquatic > Freshwater >... | reverse complement strand
CGCTTCGTCCGGCAGCATCACGGGAATGCCGTCACGCACGGGAAACGCGAGCCGGTCGGCGCGGCACAGGTATTCCTGTGTTTCGCCGAGCCAGCGCAGCGTTCCCTTGCAGACCGGGCAGGCGAGGATGTCCGTCAGTCGCTCAGTCACTTTTCAGGTCTCCCGTCCGGCCGGCCGCTCTGTGCACGATGGCATCGACGAGGGCCGCTGCGCCGTCGGTATCGATGCGCGGCACGACCTCGACCCAGGCGGCGCCGTCCCATCCGTCACCTTCGCATTTTACGGCATCCTTCTCCGTCAGCAGCACGGGCTTGCCCCCGCCTACGCCGGCGCGAGCCGGCGTGAAACGGGCGTGGTCCGGCAATGCGCGCGTCTCCACGGTCAGGCCATGCGTGCGCAACATTGCGAAAAATCGCTCGGGATTGCCGATGGCGGCGGCCGCGACGACCTCCCGCCCCGCCAGTTCCGAGAGTGGTCGGCGCGAGCCGTCCCCGAGGGACACCAGGGTCACCGGTTCGAGTGTCATGCGGATTGCGCCCGGCCGGTCCTGGCCCGGCCCGTTCACGACCACGGCATCCACCTCGTCGAGCCTTGCGACCGGCTCGCGCAGCGGACCCGCCGGCAGGCGCCAGCCGTTGCCGAAGCCGCGCATGCCGTCGATGACGGCGATCTCGAAGTCGCGCGCAAGTGCGTAGTGCTGCAGTCCGTCGTCGCAGACGATCGCGTCGCACTCCCCTTCCAGCAGGCGTACGGCCTCGGCACGCGCGGCGCCAACGGCGACGGGCATGTCCAGGCGGCGGCGGACCATGAGCGCCTCGTCGCCTGCCTCAGCGGCCGGATCGGTCGGCTCGATCCGCCGCGCGGGGCCGCGCGCGCCGCGGTAGCCCCGCAAAGCGACACCGACGCGCAGGCCGCGCCGCGCCAGTTCGCCGGCCAGCCACATCACGAGCGGCGTCTTGCCGGCGCCGCCAACGGTGAGGTTCCCGACCACCACGACAAGCCGCGGCGAGCGGTACGAAGGGAAAATCCCGCGTCGATAGAGCCAGCGCCGCAGGGCGGCGGCGGCGGCGAACAGCGCGGCGAGCGGCAACAGCCAGGCACCGCGCCGCGTGCCCCCGTACCAGGTCGTGACGAACCAGTCGTGAAGACACGTGCCCATGCTGGGGAAGCTGCGCACCTAGACGTTGAACTGCATCCGGTGCAGCGCGGCGTAGACGCCGCCCGCAGCCAGCAGCGCCGCGTGCGTGCCGGTCTCGACGATTCGCCCCTCGTCCATCACCAGGATGCGGTCAGCCCGCTCGATGGTGGCCAGCCGGTGCGCGATGACCAACGTCGTTCGCCCCCGCAGGAGCTCATCGAGCGCCGTCTGCACCAGGTGTTCCGACTCGGCGTCGAGTGCAGACATCGCCTCGTCGAGGATGAGTATCGGGGCGTCCTTCAGGATGGCGCGCGCGATGGCGACACGCTGGCGCTGCCCGCCGGAAAGCAGCGCGCCGCGCTCGCCGACAGGTGTCTCGAGACCTTCCGGCAGCGAGTTCGCGAACTCGAGCACCTGGGCGGCCTGGGCCGCACGTTGCACCGTCTCCGCATCCGCGCGCGGGGCGCTGAAGGCGATGTTGTTGCGGATCGTGTCGTCAACCAGCATGACGTCCTGGCTCACCATGGCCAGTTGATTGCGCAGGTCGGGCAGGCGGTACTTGCGGATGTCGATGCCGTCGATGAGCACCATCCCCGAGTCCGGGTCGTGGAAGCGCGGCAGGAGGCTCACGAGCGTGGACTTGCCGCTGCCCGAGCGGCCGACGATCGCGATCGTCTCGCCCGGGGCCGCCCTGAAGCTGATGCCGGTGAGCACGCGGCCCTTCTCGGTGTCGTAGGCAAAGGCCACGTCGCGATACTCGACCTCGCCGCGCGCGCGCACGAGGGCGATGTCGCCGCCCCGGTCTTCGGCTGCCGCGTCCAGGACCTCGAATACGCTCTGCCCGGCCGCGATGCCCTGCTGCAGCGGTCCGACGACGCTGACGAGTCGCCTGAGCGGGGCCGTGACGAGCAGGAGCGCCGTCAGGAACGACGTGAACTCTCCCACGGACAGGCCGTGCGCCAGAACGTCCCGGATCGCCGCGTACATCACGGCGGCGAGGCCGACGGCGGCGATCATCTGCACGACGGGATTCGACACGGCCTTCACCGTGATGAGCTTCATGAAGCTCGCCCGGTTGTGCTCGTTGACGGCCTCGAAGATCTCCAGCTGCTGCGTCTCGGCGTTGAAGACCTTGATCATGCGCTGGCTCTCCAGCGACTCCTTTGCGACCCGCGTGACGTCGCCCATCGAGGCCTGGATGCGTGCGCTGTAGCGGCGGAACAAGCGGCTCGTCAGCCGGATCAGGCCGATGATCGGCGGGGCAACCACCAGCGCAAACAGGGTCAGCTTCCAGTTGAGGTAGATGAGGTAGGAGAGCAGGCCGATGATCGTGAGCGTGTCGCGGATGATGAAAGTGATGGCGTTGGTCGCCGCCTCCGCGACCAGCTCGATGTTGTAGGTCAGGCGCGAAAGGAGCTGGCCGATCCCGTTCCTGTCGAAGTACGAGACCGGCAGCTGCAGGTAACGCTTGAACAGGTCGTGCCGGATCGACTTGATCACCTGCCTGCCGACCGAGCCCGGCGCAAATACCGAGAGGTAATCGCCGACGCCACGCACGACGAACAGCGCGATGATCCCGCCCGGCACATAGAACAGCATGTGCGGGTCGCGCTCGACGAAGGCGCCGTCGAGGAACTTCTTGACCAGGATCGCGAAGCCCGTGTCCACGGATGCGAACAGCACCATGCCGAGGACGCCGAGCATGAACATGGGCCAGTGCGGGCGCGCGTAGGCCAGGAGCCTCAGGTAGGTCCTGAGCGCCCCGACGTCGAGCGGCGGCCGCTCGGCCTTACTCTTCCGCAGGCTGGCTGACTGTCGCAATGTTGACCTGCGTGAAGCCCTGGCGGGCGGCGACGTCCATCGCCGTCACGACCGCCTGGTGCGTGGAGCGTGCGTCGGCGCGGATCGTGACCGGCCCTTCCCTGGATTCCCCGGCCACCTGGCGCAGCGCCGCGCTGAGCGTCGCACGCTCGTTGTTGACCAGTGCTCGATCGTTCACGCGGTAGCTGCCCTGGGCGGAAACGGTAATAACGACCGGATGGGCGGTGCGTTCGGAGCTGGCGGAACCCGCCTCCGGCAGCGCGACTCGCAGGTGCGAGTCCTGGACGAATGTCGTCGACAGCATGAAGAAGATGACCAGCAGCAGCACGACATCTACCAGCGAGACCAGGTTGAGCTCGACCTCCTCAGCCCGCTTGGCCTGAAGCCTCATGACGCCGCTTCGCGACGGTGCTGCGCGCGATCCGGCCGCCGGCTCAGCAGGTCGAAAGCGCGAACGAGCTTGATTGCTTCCTTCTCCATGTCGACGACCAGTAGATCGACGACGCCGCGCAGGTAGCGGTAGGCGAACAGCGACGGGATCGCGACGATCAGGCCGGCAGCGGTGGTGATCAGCGCCGCGCCGATGCCGCCGGACAGCACCTTCGGGTCGCCGACACCCTCGTTCGAGATGGCCTCGAAGGCTTGGATCATGCCCGTCACCGTGCCGAGCAGGCCGAGCAGCGGCGTTACGGCGGCAATGGTGCCAAGCGTGCCGAGGAAGCGCTCGAGCTCGTGCACCACGTGACGGCCCGTGTCCTCGATGGCCTCCTTCATGATCTCGCGACCATGGTCGAGGTTGGCGAGGCCCGCTGCGAGCACGCGTCCGAGCGGCGAGTTGTGGGCCAGCGCCTCAATGTGGCGGTCGTTGAGGCTGCGCGACTCGACCAGCTTCCAGATGCGGTCCGTCAGCTCGCGCGGGATCACCCGCTTTCGCTGCAGGGTCCACAGGCGTTCCAGGACGATGGCCGCGGCGACCACCGAGCAGAGGATGATCGGCCACATCACCGGGCCGCCCGCGAGGATGATTTCCCACATGGCGCGGCATGATACCGTGCGCGCGCATCCAGTGCCTCCGCGGGGTCAGCCGGCGGGTGCGGACCGCCACCACCGCGGTGCGTCGCGACGCGCCGAGTCGATCTCGATCGGGCCAGGTCGGATCGGGAAACTCGCGCGCACCGCGCCCTGCTCGGCCGTCGCGAATACAGTCGTGCCCGCGCCGCGCCAGCGCGCAACCACGCCGCTGTCGGGCATGCCCCAGCGATTGCCGAAGCCCGCCGAGGCGATCCCGTAGCGCGCGGAAACCGCCGCGATGAGCGCCGCCCCTGAGGAACTGCGGCTACCGTGATGCGGCAGCAGTACCAGGTCGGCGGCGAGCGACTGCGTCAGCAATTCCGCCTCGGCGGCCGCTTCGGGGTCCGCGAGCAGCAGTGCACGTCCTCCGGGCCCCGACACGAGGATCGTGCACGAGCGATCGTTGTCGCTGCCCTCGAAGCCGGCGGGCGGATGCAGCACGCGGAACGCGACCCGGTCCCATTGCCAGGTGTCGCCGCGGCGGCAGGTGTCATGGCGCATGGCACGCGTGCCCGGCCCGGCCAGGGTTCTCCGCACCGGCAGGGACGATCGCAGGCGCTCGGCGCCACCTGCATGGTCCTTGTCGTCGTGGCTCACCACGAGCCGATCGACGTCACGTATGCCACGCGCGCGCAGGTAGGGCAGTAACGACACCTGGGCAGCGGCGCCGGAACCGGGCCAGGCGGGACCGGTATCGAACACGAGCACGTGATTCGCGGTCTCGATCACTACTGCGAGTCCCTGCCCGACGTCGATCGCCGTCAGCGTGAACGCGCCTTCCGCCAATCGTTCGGATCGGCCGAAGGAGAGTGCCGCGATCAACGCCGTGGCCGCGAGGCGCATGCCGGCGACCGGCACGAGCAGCGCGACGAACAGCGCGATGCCGACCGCCGCGACCAGCACGGCGGGCTGCGCGGCCGGTGCCCAGCTTGCGCCGCGCCAGGCAGCGATCGATTCCAGCCACGGCCAGGCGCCGTCCAGGAGCGCCGCGAGTGCGCGCCAGAGCCCTGGCCAGGCAGACGGCTCGACGGCAGCAATCACGGTCCCGGCCAGAACCGCCGGCAACAACAGGAAAGTGAACAAGGGGATCGCGATGGCGTTGACGAAGGGTGCCACGAGCGAGATGCGCCCAAAGGCAAGCGCGAGGACGGGTGCCAGCAGCACGGTCACGGCGGCCTGGCTTCGCGCAAAGCCGAGCACGAGCCGGCGCAGGTTCCCGCCTTGCGTCGCAACGGACATCAGGGCGGCGGTTGCCACGAAAGAGAGCCAGAAGCCGGTCGAGGCGATTGCCAGCGGGTCCGCGGCGACGAGCGCGACCGCCGCGAGGGAGAGCGTGCGATCCAGCGGCACGGAGCGCCGCAGGAGACGCAAGGCGGCGAACAGCGCGACCATCGTCAGCGTGCGAAGCGCGGGCAGCGACGCACCGGACAGGAACGTGTAGAAGGCCGAGACGCCGACCACGAGGACGCCCTCGGCAGCGACCCTTGCCGGCAAGCGCGCGATCGCCGGGATCCTCCCCACGAGCCGGAATCCCGCCAGCGCGAAAAGTGCGCAGCCGGTGACGTGCAAACCGGAGATCGCGATCAGGTGCGCGATCCCCGTCACCGAGAACGCTTCCCACAGCCGGTCGGGAATGGCTCCGCGAACGCCGACGGCGAGTCCCTGCAGGACGGCGATCGACGGGCCCGGCGGCAGCGCAGACGCGATCGAACCGGCGATGCGGGCGCGCAGGCGCTCGAACGGGCGCGCCTGCGTCACGGCGAGACGCACGGGCGTGGAATTGCCGGCGACGTAAGCGGTCGCGTCGATGCGCTCGCGCAGCAACGCGAGTTCGCGGTCCGGCGCGCCCGGATTCACCAGTCCGCGCCGGCAGCGCAGGCGCAGTTCGAGGCGCCAGCGCTCCCCGGGCGCCAATTGCCGGTCCGCCTCGTACCAGGACACCCGGATGCGCCGCGGCCAGCGTCCCGGGGCATCGCCGCGTGTCACTTCAAGGTCAAAGTCAGTCCGGCCTGGGCGCACGAGGGGTGGGCCGTCGACCTGCCCCTCCAAGATCGCGACTTCGCGGTCGCGCGCACAGGGCCAGCTCGTCGCCATCCAGGCCGTCGCCAGCACATGGGACCAGGCAAGGCCCGCGCAGGCCGCTGCCAGCATTGGCCAGCGTCGCCTGGCCAGCAGCGCAGCCGCGCCCGGCGCGGCGGACAGGAATGCGGGCCCGAGGGCAGGCAGCGCGTGCAGGCTTGCCGCACCTGCCAGGAACGGAATTGTCCAGCGCCACATCGCCACCGCCCGCAATCGAACCGCGCCCAGCATGCCGGCCGCGCCTCACGACAGTGGGCCGATCAGGCGGTGGCTTCGCGCAGTATCCCGTCTTCGAGCACCAGGACGCGGTCCATGCGCGCGGCGAGCCCGTGATCGTGGGTCACGATGACGAGGCTGGTCCCGAGTTCGCGGTTGAGTTCCATCATGAGCTCGAGCACCTGCTGAGCATGGCGGCCGTCGAGGTTGCCGGTGGGCTCGTCCGCCAGCACGATGCGCGGCCGCGTGACGAGGGCGCGCGCGACAGCTGCCCGCTGCCGTTCCCCGCCGGAAAGCTGCGAGGGCCGATGCGAGATCCGCCCGGCAAGGCCGACGCGGCCGAGCAGCGCCGTTGCCTCCCGCTCCGCTTCCCTGCGCGGCAGGCGCCGGATCAGGAGCGGCATCGCGACGTTCTCGAGCGCACTGAACTCCGGCAGCAGGTGGTGGAACTGGTATACGAAACCCATCGCCGAATTCCGCAGCAGCCCCCGCTCGGCGTCATCGAGCGCGGACATCTCGCGTCCGTCGATCAGCACGCGTCCGGACGTCGGCAGGTCGAGGCCCCCGAGCAGCTGCAGCAGCGTCGTCTTGCCGGAGCCCGAGGCACCGACCACTGCCACGCGCTCGCCGCGGCGGACCGTGGTGTCCACGCCGGCAAGCACGCGCACGAGCGCCGGGCCCTGGTGGAACTCCTTGACCAGGCCCTCGCAGGCCAATACGACGGCTTCGCTCATGGTCTTGTGCTCATACCTCATGGCGCAGTGCTTCGGCCGGCAGCGTCTTCGCGGCGCGCCAGGCAGGGTACAGGGTCGCAAGCACGCCGAGCGCGAGCGCGACGACGCCGATCACCAGGACTTCCCCGCCGCGAATGTCGGCCGGCAGCTCGGAAATGAAGTAGACGCGCGGGTCGACGAGCGTCGCGCCCGTCAGCCGCTCGAGGAGGCCTGCAATCGCCGTCACGTTGTCCGCAATCAGCACGCCGAGCACGATGCCGGCGACGGTTCCGGCGATCCCGATCACAGAGCCCTGGGTCATGAAGATGCCCAGCATGTCGCGCGGCGAGGCGCCGAGCGTGCGCAGGATCGCGATGTCGGCACGCTTCTCCTTCACGACCATCACGAGCGTCGAGATGATGTTGAAGGCGGCGACGGCGACGACCATCAGGAGGACGAAGAACATGATCGACTTGGTCACCTGGATCGAGCGGAAGAAGTTCCCCTGGCGGCGGCTCCAGTCGCTGATGTAGTAGCGGCCTTCCAGGCCCTCGGCAATCGCCCGGATGCGTTGCGGAGCGGTAGCCGGGTCGTCGAACGCATAGCGCAGGCCGGTCACGGCGTCGCCGAGCCGGAACAGCCTGCGCGCGTCGTCCAGGTGCATGAGCGCCAGCCCCTGGTCGAATTCGTACATGCCCGCGTCGACCAGGCCCGCAACGTGCAGGCGTCGCATGCGCGGCATGACCCCAGCAGGCGTCACGTTGCCCTGTGCAATCACGGCCAGCACATCGTCGCCCGGGCCGACACCCAGCTTCTCCGCCAGGCCCTTGCCCAGCAGGACCCGCCAGCGCCCGGGTGCGAGCTCGTCGAAGCCGCGGCCGCTGAGGTGGCGTTCCAGCGCCGATACGCGACGCTCGGCTTCGGGCAGCACGGCGCGCAACTCCACCGCCGCGGAGCGTTCGCCGGCGACCAGCATGCCCCGGCCTTCGACGAACGGCGCAACCGCGACGACGCCGGGCCCGCCTGCGCTGTCGGCGGCGATCTCGCGCCATGCGTCCAGCCGGCCGCCGTCCCCTTCGAGCGTCGCGTGCGCGACGATGTCGAGGATGCGGCGCCCGAGCTCGCGCTCGAATCCGTTCATGACCGACAGCACCGCGACCAGGGTAGCGACCCCAAGCGCGATGCCGGTCATGGCGATGCCGGAGATGAAGCCGACAAAGCGGTTCTTGCTGCGCGCGCGCAGATACCGGAGCCCGATCCAGCACGTCCAGCCGGCCGGCAGGATTGACGCGCGACGCGAGTGGCCGGGGGCGTCATTCATAGCGCAGCGCCTCGGCGGGCTCGGTGGCGGCGGCCCGCCGCGCCGGGTAGATGGTCGCCAGCAGCGTGAGGACGAAAGCCGTAATGGATACGAGGGCGACGTCCGTGGCCCGGAGCTCCGACGGGATGCGGCTGATGTAGTAGACGGCGGGATCGAAGATCGTGAAGCCGAACCAGCGTTCGAGCGTCGCAGCAATGTCGCCCGCATGGACGGCGAGCAGGATGCCGAGGCCAATCCCGGCGATCGTGCCGATCCAGCCGATCAGCGTGCCCTGCACGACGAACGTGGCGACGACTCCTCCGCGCGAGAAACCCATCGTGCGCAGGATCGCGATGTCATTGCGCTTCTCGGACACCACCATGACGAGGCTCGCGATGATGTTGAACGCGGCTACGGCGACGATCAGCAGCAGGATCACGGTCATCATCGCCTTCTCGAGCCGGATTGCACCGAAATAGGCCGCGTGCTCGATCGTCCAGTCGCGGCTCGTGCCGGTGCCGAGCGAGGCCGCAAGTGCAGGCGTCCGGTGCGGCGCGAGGAACGGGTCGTCATAGAAGACGTGCACGCCCGCGGTCGCTGCGGGACCCGCGAGCGTGGCGACGTCCTCGAGCGCGGCGAAGGCCAGCGTGGCATCATGGTCCGCGAGCCCCACCTCGAACTCACCTGCGAATTCGAGGGCGCTGATTCGCGGCGCCAGTGCCCCGTCCGCGTCGCTCTGCAGCAGCAGCATGGTGAGCGGCCCTTTGGGCGCCGCTTGCAGCTGGAAAGCCAGCACGCGACCCAGCACGACCCGCCGGCTGCCCGGAACGAGCTCCGCCAGGCTACCCGTCAGCATGGCGCGCGCAAGCGGCGAGTCATCGCCGTGGTCGGCGGGGTCAATGCCGCGCAGTACGACGCCTGCGAGCGTCGTACCGTGCGACAGCAGCCCCTGGACCTCGACGAAAGGCTCGGCCCTGACGACATGCGCCTCACGCCGCGCTCGGCCAGCCAGCGCGCGCAATGCCACCGGGTCCGCCGGCGCGGGCAGGGTCGCATGTGCGGACAGTGCCAGCAGTCGGGTGCGGAGCTCACCCTCGAATCCGTTCATGACCGACAGGACGGCGATCAGCGCCGCCACCCCGAGGCAGATCCCAGCGAGGGATACCCAGCTGATGAACGAGACGAAGTACTGGTGCTGGCGAGCCCGCACGTAGCGCAGCCCGAGCCCCAGTGGCAAAGGCGTCAACATGAGCAATGGTTCACAGGATTCGGGATGCCTATCAAGGAATTATCGGGGCAACCTCGACAGGCTCCCACCCGGTGCTACACTCGAAAGCGGAGGTATCGCGATGCCTATCCTACGCATTTTGCTGTTGCTTGCGTTGAGCGCAGCCACACCCGCACTCGCGGAAACACTCAGCACCGATACCGGAAATCCGGCCGCAAGCGGCGGCCAGCCGAACCGGGGCAGCACGATGGCTGCTGTGCAGGGCCGTTTTGGCGAGCCCACCCAGCGTCACGCCACGGTCGGCGACCCCCCGATCACCCGCTGGGACTACCCGCAGTTCTCCGTGTATTTCGAGCACGACCGCGTGCTTCACGCGGTGCTCGTGAGAACCGCTCCCACCGGCTGAGCAGAGCCGCCCAGGCAGCGGTATCCTGCTCGCAAGACCCCGCCGGGTTCGCCCGGAACGGGGTGTCTTGCCTGCAGGATGCCCGATGACCGAGCGCGCCTCGCCGTTGTTTCGACTACCCCAGGGAAGGGAAATGCTCCGTTGGGGCGAGCTGTATGGCAGCAGTCCCGCCTATTTCCTCGCTGAGTCCGCTGCCGCTGCCGATGCGCCAATCATCGTGGTGGCCGGCAGCGGCCGCGAAGCCGAGCAGTACCTCGCGGAGCTGCGCTTTTTCGCCGGTGCCGGACTCGAACTGCGGTCATTTCCCGATCGAGAGACGCTGCCGTACGACCCGTTCTCGCCGCATCCGGATATCGTCTCGGAGCGCCTCGCGACGCTGTCCGCACTTCCCGGGCTGAAGCACGGCATCGTCGTCACGACGCAGGCGGCCCTGCTCGACCGGCTCGCTCCGCAGTCGTTCATCGCGGCACACGCCTTTTCGCTGGCCGCCGGCGAGCGCATCGACCTGCCGGCGCTGCGCAAGCGGCTGGTCGATTCCGGCTACGCGCAAGTCACGCAGGTGCTGAGTCCCGGCGAGTTCGCGGTGCGCGGCTCGGTCGTCGATCTCTATCCGGCTGGCGCGCCCCGACCCTATCGGCTCGACCTGTTCGACGACCTGATCGAGTCGGTGCGCGTCTTCGATCCCTCGGACCAGCGATCCGGCGAGCGGCTTCCTGCAGTTCCGCTCCTGCCGGCGCGCGAGATACCCGCGTCGCCCGAAGCGATCGCTGCATTTCGCAGCCGCTGGCGTGAGCGTTTCGAAGGGGACCCCCAGGCGAGCAGTGTTTACCGTGCGGTCTCGGCCGGACAGATACCGGCCGGCATCGAGTCCTGGCTGCCACTCTTCTTCGGCGTCACGGCGGGGATCGCCGAATACCTGCCGGCAGGCAGCGTGATCGTCGATCTCGTGGGCCTCGATTCTGGGCTTGCGGACTACTGGGCCGACATCGGGCTCCGGCACGAGCAGCTGCGACACGATCGGGAGCGTCCGCTGCTGCCGCCAGAGGAAGCCTTCGTGCCCGCGGATGAGACGCTCGCTGCGCTCGCGCCGCATCCGCGCATCGCACTCACGCCGGTCAAGGTCGAGCCGATCGGCAGCGCCCTGCCCTACGCAAACTTCGCATCCGGTCCGCCCGCGGCACTTCGCGCCGATGCGCGCGCGCCGCAGCCGCTCGACAAGCTTGCCGATTTCATCGCCCGCTTCGACGGCCGCGTCCTCGTGACCGCTGATTCCGCCGGCCGGCGCGAAGTGCTCGCCGACATGATGCGACGGCAGGACCTCGCCGCCGGCATCGCGCCCGACTGGTCGGCTTTCCTCGCAGGCGGCGCCAGACTCGGGATCGCGGTCGCACCCGATGTGCGCGGCTTCCTCCTGCCTGCGCAAGGACTCGCCGTGGTCGCCGAGGAGCAGCTCTTCGGCGAGCGCGCGCGCCAGGAGCGGCGACGAAGGCGGGCCGAGCGCGATCCCGAGGCTATCCTGCGCGACCTCGCCGCGCTGTCGCCCGGGGCGCCTGTCGTGCACGAGGAATACGGCGTCGGCCGCTACCGCGGCCTCAAGGTCATGCAGGTTGCGGGCAACCCGGCCGAGTTCCTCGTCCTCGAGTACCTGGGGGGCGACCTGCTCTACGTGCCGGTGCACACGCTGGAGCGCGTCACGCGCTATACGGGCGGTACGCCGGAGTCAGCGCCCTGGCACCGGCTCGGCACCGAACAGTGGGCCCGCGCCCGGCGTCGCGCCGCCGAGCGCGTCCGCGACGTGGCGGCTGAACTCCTCGATCTCTACTCGCGGCGAGCGGCCCGGGTCGGCCGCCCGCTGGTTTTCGACGAGAACGCCTATCGCGCGTTCGAGGCGGCTTTCCCGTTCGAGGAAACCATCGACCAGCACGAGGCCATCGAGGCCGTGCTCGCCGACATGCGCTCGGGCCGGCCGATGGACCGCGTGGTCTGCGGCGACGTCGGCTTCGGCAAGACCGAGGTGGCGCTGCGCGCCGCGTTTGCCGCCGTCACGGGCGGGCGCCAGGTCGCGGTGCTGGTGCCAACGACCCTGCTGGCGCAGCAGCATGCCCAGACATTCGCCGACCGGTTCGCGGACTGGCCCGTGCGGGTCGAAAGCCTGTCGCGGTTCCGCACCGCGATCGAGCAACGCGCCGTCGTCGAGGGGCTCAAGGCCGGCTCCGTCGACATCGTGATCGGGACCCACCGGTTGCTGCAGCGCGACGTCGGTTTCCGCGACCTCGGGCTGGTGGTCGTCGACGAGGAGCATCGCTTCGGCGTCACGCACAAGGAGCGCCTGAAGAAGCTGCGTGCGGATGTCGACATGCTGACACTCACGGCAACGCCGATCCCGCGCACCCTGAACATGTCGCTCGGCGGGCTCAGGGACCTCTCGCTCATGACCACAGCGCCGGCGGAGCGCGTCGCGATCGAGACATTTGTCACCGAGTGGAGCGATGGCCTGGTGCGCGAGGCCTGCCTGCGCGAGATCCGCCGCGGCGGCCAGGTGT
>Ga0105107_10002316_pt1 | contig 12520 bp, 11 predicted proteins | sample PPLLaktember2015_6_FD_79335 | JGI IMG/M metagenome (GOLD analysis project Ga0105107, IMG submission 79335) | Freshwater sediment microbial communities from Prairie Pothole Lake near Jamestown, North Dakota, USA - PPLs Lake P8 Core (1) Depth... | ecosystem: Environmental > Aquatic > Freshwater >... | reverse complement strand
GCTGAAACCAAGGGGCCCGACGTCGCCGCAGGGCAAAAGATCGCAACGCAGGTGTGTGCGGCCTGCCACGGCGTCAACGGCCAGAGCCCGTTGCCCGCCAACCCTCACATCGCCGGCCAGCACTATGACTATCTCGTCAAGCAGCTGGTTGATTTCAAGGCCAACAAAGAACGCAAAAATGCCGTGATGATGTCTATGGCACAACCGCTGTCGGCCGACGACGTGCGCTCGGTAGCGGCGCACTACGCGTCACAAAAGCCCAGGGCGGGCGCAGCCGCCAACAAGCAACTGATCAACCTGGGCCAGAAGCTCTATCGCGGGGGCAACCCTGCCACCGGCGTGCCCGCATGTGCGGGTTGCCATGCGCCGAACGGTGCTGGCATACCGGCCCAATATCCGCGCTTGTCCGGCCAGTTCGTCGAGTACACCGTCGCCCAGCTCAAGGCGTTCCGCTCGCTTGAACGGGCGAACGACCCGAACCAGATGATGCGCGCGATCGCGGCCCGGATGACCGATCAGGAAATCGCGGCTGTCGCCGAATACATCTCTGGGCTGCAGTAGCCCTTCGCAGTCGACCGGTCGACCCAGGCGCCGTCTAGGAGCCTGTCGCACACGTGAAATCAAGTCCGACAGGCTCCTTGCCCATGCTCGCGTAGCGAGCGAAATGCGCGTTTCGCGGCGGTGAACGTCGCGTTTAGTTCGTCTTCGCCATGCGCCGCCGATATGAAGCCTGCTTCGTAGGCTGACGGCGCAAGGTAGATCCCCTCGCTCAGCATCGCGTGAAAAAACCGATTGAAGGCGGCCTGGTCGCACTGCATGACTTCCGCGTGGCTCGTTGGCGGGCGCGATGCGAAATATAGCCCGAACATTCCCCCCACGGCCTGGGCCGAAAAAGCGACCCCGGCCTCGCGCGCTTGAGCCGTCAATCCGCTTACCAGCTGACCCGCGGCTGCGGCGAGTCGATCGTAAAAGCCAGGCGCCTGCACGAGCTTGAGCGTTGCGAGGCCTGCCGCGACTGCCACCGGATTCCCCGAGAGCGTACCTGCCTGATAGACCGGGCCGACCGGCGAAACGAACTGCATGATTTCCCGCCTGCCACCGAAAGCGCCAACTGGCATGCCGCCGCCGATTACCTTCCCGAGCGTAATCAGATCCGGGATGATGCCGTAGTGGCCGCCCGCCCCGTGCAGTCCTACCCTGAATCCGGTCATGACTTCATCGAATATCAACACGGCGCCATGACGCTCGGTGAGCGTGCGCAACGCGCGCAAGAACCCATCGGTCGGGGTAATGAGGTTCATGTTGCCGGCGACCGGCTCGACGATTACTGCGGCAATCCGATCGCTCAATTGCTCGAATGCACGCTCTAGGCACGCCGTATCGTTGTAAGCCAGTACCACGGTGTGCTGGGTCGTCTCGGCGGGAACGCCGGCCGAACTCGGCTGGCCGAAGGTGAGGGCGCCGGAACCCGCCTTAACCAGCAGGGCGTCGGCGTGGCCATGGTAGCAACCCTCGAACTTGATGATGTGGTTGCGTCCCGTGAACCCGCGTGCGAGGCGAATGGCGCTCATCGTTGCTTCGGTTCCCGAGCTGACCAGTCGGACCTGCTCCAGCCCCGGCACCAGCCCACACAGCAGCTCTGCCATCTCCAACTCGGCTTCGGTGGGTGCCCCGAAGCTCAGGCCGCGTGCCGCCGCCGCCTGCACGGCGCTCACGACCTCCGGGTGGGCATGCCCGAGGATCATCGGTCCCCAGGAGCCGACATAGTCGACGTACCGCCGACCCTCGACGTCGGTGAGCCACGCGCCTGTGGCGCTCTTGAAGAAGACCGGTGTTCCGCCGACGGCGCGAAAGGCGCGCACGGGGGAGTTGACCCCGCCGGGTATCAGCCGTTGCGAGCGCGCAAATAGATCCGAGCTATTCACGTCCTATCCTCGTAAACAATGCGGTAAAGCTCTGCGCCGCATCCCGCACTGAACCGGCGGCGAACAGCGCCGAGATTACCGCGACCGCGTCGACGCCCGCGGCCAGCAGAGTGGGCGCGTTGGCGAGCGTGATCCCTCCTATGGCGACTACCGGAAGTCCTACGGTACGTTTGGCCTCGGCAACGATCGCAAGCGGCGCGCGCGTCGCCCCTGGCTTCGTGGACGAGGCGAAGAAACTGCCGAATGCGACGTAGTCGGCACCAAGGCGCTTCGCCACCTGAGCCCGGCCTATATCGCCGTAGCAGGACGCCCCCAGGAGCGCGCTCGGAAGTCGGGCGCGCGCCTGCGCGAGGTCGCCATCGTCGCGACCGAGATGCAGCCCGTCGGCGCCGATCCGCGCGGCGAGGTCGATGTCGTCGTTGATGATCAGCGCAACCCCGCCAGCGCGGCATACGTCGAGCAGCGCCATCGCCTGTTCAGCCCGTAGCTGCGCAGACGCGGTCTTATTGCGGTACTGAACCAGATGCGCGCCCCCGGCAATGGCTTCACCGACCATTGTCGCGAGATGTTGCGTGTCGGGTTCGTCGGGCGTGACAGCATACAAGCCCGAGATGATTCGATCAGTCGTTCTCATCGCCGTGACGCGCCCAGAATAGACGATCGGGAATGTGCTGGCCCATCCCTGGATGGAAGCCGAACTTCAGCGTCTGCCAGGTGTATTCCTGGGCGTCGTGAACTGCCTCTTCGACGGCCAGTCCATTGGCAAGGGTCGCGGCGACTGCGGCCGCTAATGTGCAGCCGGAGCCGTGATACGACGCGGCCAGGCGCTCCCAGCTGTCACTTCGCACGATGCCCTGTTCGCCATACAACGTGTTGATCACTTGGGGCGTGTTGGCGTGGGTGCCGGTCACTAGGACGTACTCACAGCCGAGTTGAAGAAGCCGCTCCGCGATCGCTCGCTCGTCGAGCTCCAGCACTTCTTCGCCGTCACCCAGCAGTCGCCGGGCCTCGACGATGTTCGGCGTAAGGATGGTGGTCTGGGGAAAAAGCATCTCCCGCATGGCCGCGATCAACTCCTCGCCCGCGAATTCATCCCCGCGGCCGGAAGCCAGCACGGGATCGAGCACCAGCGGCACATCCGGATAGTCGGATACCACCTCGGCAATCGCAGCGATGTTCTCCACGCTGCCGAGAACCCCCAGCTTGAATGCCGCCACGGGCATGTCCTCGAGCACGCAGCGCGCCTGATCGGCCACCCATTCGGCTTCGATCGGCATTACCGCCTCGACGCCGATCGTATCCTGCACGGTAAGCCCGGTGATTACGGAGAGCGGATGACAGCCCATGCTGGCAAGCGTGAGGATGTCGGCCTGCATGCCCGCGCCGCCGCTCGGATCGTTCGCGGCAAATACCAACACGATAGGAGGTGAGTCGCTCATCGGCGTGGCTGCCGCCCGAATATCGATTAGAATCCTCGGTCATTCTATCCGCAACCTCGGCTCCAAGCCATGACGAGCGTCGACGCCACGGTTTACAAAACTTATATGTGCCTCATCTGCGGTTTCGTCTACAGCGAAGCGGCCGGGTTGCCCGAAGAGGGGATTGCAGCCGGCACGAGATGGGAGGATGTTCCGATGAACTGGACGTGTCCCGAATGCGGGGCCCGCAAAGAGGACTTCGAGATGGTCCAGATATGACGCACAGGTGAACGGAGGATAGCGATGCGTATACTGCACACCATGGTTCGCGTCGGAGACCTCGATCGCTCGATCGAGTTCTACACCAAGGTTCTCGGAATGAAGGTGCTGCGCCGCAAGGATTATCCCGAAGGCCGCTTCACCAACTGTTTCGTCGGCTACGGCGACGAGGAACACGGCGCGGTGCTCGAGCTCACCCATAATTGGGACACCAGCACCTACGAGCACGGTACCGGGTATGGGCACGTGGCGATCGAAGTCGACGATGCGTATCGCGCATGCGACGAAGTGAGCCGCCGCGGTGGCAAGGTGACGCGGCCGGCCGGCCCGATGAAGCACGGGACGACGGTGATCGCCTTCGTCGAGGATCCGGACGGCTACAAGATCGAGTTCGTTCAGCGCAAGGTCGGTTGAGCCGGCGAGGCGCCGTCGCCCGCGTCGCTCACCGCGTTGACGAGCATCACGAACTGAGCTATCGAGAGCGTCTCTCCACGCGCCTGCGGGTCTATACCCGCCGCGCGCAGCCTGTCCGCATCGGCGATGGGCGCGAGCGCGTTGCGCAAGGTCTTGCGCCGCTGTCCGAATGCAAGGGTAACGACCCGAGCGAGCATCGCCTCGTCCCGGGCTGCGGCTTCCGGGACCGCTCGCGGGCGAAGGCGGGCGAAAGCGGATTCGACTTTGGGTTGAGGCCGAAATGCGCCGGGTGGGACGAGAAACAACCGCTCGATCTCGAATCGATACCCCAGCATCACCGTGAGGCGGCCGTAGTCCGCGCTTCCCGGGCGCGCGACCATGCGTTCGACCACTTCCCGCTGCAGCATCACGTGGATGTCCAGAAGGCTGTTCGCGCATTCCAGTAGCCGGAACAAGAGCGGCGAGGAAATGTTGTAGGGCAGATTACCGACGACGCGTAGTCGCGGGCCGGCCGCGGCGAAGTCGTACTTGAGCGCATCCGCCGAATGCACGCGAAGACGGTCCGCGGGGCCCCGCTCGGCCAGCGCAGCCGACAGGTCTCGGTCGATCTCGATGACGTCCAAGCGGCTGAGGCGATCGAGCAGCGCATGAGTCAATGCGCCGCGACCTGGACCGATTTCGATCATCCGGTCGTCGGGCTGCGGGTCGATTGCTCGAACGATGCGCTCGATGACGGCGCGATCGACCAGAAAGTTCTGGCCGAAGCGCTTGCGCGCTCGATGCGATTCGTAGCCGGACATTGCGACCATGGGGAACGACAGCCGTTCAGGCGCTAGGCGCCGGGCTGCTGCGCGAGCCGCGTGTCCAGCGCCGAGGAGACGAGTATCAAGCCGAGGATTCCTTGGGCTCCGGTGCCGCTGAGGGCGCCCGCGCGGAGAGCGCGTTTTCAGCCATCGTGGCAGCGGCTTCGATCGCTTCGAGCAGGCTCGATTCATCAGCCTTGCCGCTGCCCGCAATATCGAGCGCCGTGCCATGGTCGACCGAGGTTCGGATGATCGGCAGCCCGAGCGTGACGTTGATACCTCGCCCGAAGCTGGCGAACTTGAGCACCGGGAGCCCCTGGTCGTGATACATCGCGAGCACCGCGTCGAACGCCTGGAGGCGCGCGGGGGTGAACAGCGTGTCGGCCGGCAGCGGACCCTGGATGTCCAGCCCCTCACGCCGCAGCCGCTCGATGACCGGAATGATCACGTCGATCTCTTCACGGCCGAGATATCCCGACTCCCCGGCATGCGGATTGAGTCCGGCCACGCCGACGCGAGGACGCTCGATCGCGAAGCGCCGTCCGAGGTCCGTCACCAGGATGCGGAGTGTTTCTTCCAGCATGCGCGTGTCGAGCTGATCGGCCACCTCCCGCAAGGCGAGATGCGTCGTGGCGAGCGCCACCCGCAGCCCGGCACCGGCGAGCATCATCACGACGCGGTGGGTTCCGGTCCGCTCGGCGAGCAGTTCGGTATGCCCGGTGAACGCGATCCCGGCCTCGTTGATGATCCCCTTGTGCACCGGCCCCGTGACCATGGCGTCGAACGTGCCGTCGAGGCAGCCGTCCACGGCGCGCTCGAGCGTCTCGACCACGTAGGCGCTGTTACGCGCGTCGAGCTTGCCGGCCGTGACCGGAACGCGCAGCGGCACGCCTAATACATCGAGCGCATCGGCTGAAGCATCGGTCTCCCGGGACCACTGCCTGATCCGGGCAGGCAGGCCGAGCTGACGAGCCCGCTCGACGAGGAGACTCGGATCGGCGACGACGACGATTCGCGCGGGCAGGCGACGGCCTATCAGTTTCAACACGATGTCAGGGCCGATGCCTGCTGGTTCGCCGGGTGTGAGGGCAAGAGTGATCACGGCGCTTTGCTCGCCGATTCGGTGCTCTGGGAGGGCGACGAGGTCGGGCGCACCGTCAGCGCTCTTCGGTCCGGAATTCGACGTAGGCCTTGTCGCGCAGTTGGCGCAGCCACTCTTGGTAGGCTTCGTCCGACTTCCGTTCGCGCAGCGACTGCCGGGCGTTCAGGCGCAGCCGTTGTTTCGACATGTCCTCCTCCCGGCGATCGAGCACCTGGATGATATGCCAGCCGAATTCGGTCTTCACCGGCTGCGAAACCTGTTTGACCTTCAGCTGGTTCATTGTGCGCTCAAAATCGGGAACCGTGTCGCCCGGGGACAGCCAGCCTAGGTCTCCGCCTTTCGAGGCGCTGCTGTCCTGCGATTGAAGGCGCGCAAGCTCGGCGAAATCCGCGCCGTTCTCGATGCGCTCGCGCAGCCCCACGAGCCGGTTGCGCGCCTCGCTCTCGGAAATCAGCTCGTTGGTCCGGATCAGTATATGCCGGGCATGTGTCTGCTGAACGAATACTGGCGCCGCCCCGCGTTGATCGACGAGCTTGAGAATATGAAACCCGTTCGCGCTCCGCAGCAGGCCACTCACCTGGCCGACGCGCATGCCCTTGAGCGCATCGACGAACAGCGTCGGCAGACGGCCTGCTTCGCGCCAACCGAGGCTGCCGCCCTTGAGCGCCTCGGGCGCGTCCGAGAAGGCGGCCGCGATCTGGCCGAAGTCAGCGCCCTTGTTGAGCTGTGCGAGCGCCTCTTCCGCGCGGGCCTGACGGGTCTGGATCACATCCGAAGTCGCTTGTTCCGGGACCCGGACCAGGATATGGCCGAGGTTGTACTCGTCGCTGCGTGCATCGCCCCCCTGCATATTCTGCAGCAGGGCATCGATCTCGCCTTCGGTCACCACGATCCTGCTGTCCACCTCGCGCTCGCGCAACCGCGCGATGATCATCTCGGTGCGGATCTCTTCGCGAAAGCGTGCGAACGGAACGCCGTCCTTTGCCAGGGTTGCGCGCAAGCTGTCCACGGACAGCTTGTTCTGCTGGGCGATGCGGGCAATCGTTTTGTCCAGCGCCGCCTCATCGATGCGCAGCCCGCTTTCCCTGGCGAACTGCAGCTGGAGCTTCTGGTTCACCATGCGCTCGAGCACCTGCTTCTCGAGGACATTGGCCGCCGGTGGAGGGGTGCCTTGGCGCTTGAGGGCATCGATCGCGAGATTCAGCTGCTGTGTGAGATCGACTCGGGTGATGACGTCCTCGTTGACGACGGCGACGATGCGATCGACGCTCAGGATCTTGCGGGCCACCGGCCGTGGCGGCTCTGCCGCCGTCGCTGCGATCGAGACGGCGGCGGCCACCGCCGCAGCCCAAATCATTCGAATTGTCATTTTGCTTCAGCGCAGGGGCGGTAACGTACTGCTGCTCGGCGACGGTTCGTTGAGCTTGGTGTAGCCCAGGATGTTTTGCCGCAATACATCGAGTGGATTGGATCCGACCCTAGCGATGCCATTGAGTTCCAGTTGGAGGAAAACCGATCGCGACGCATCCCCGGTTCCCACCGCGACGGTATGACCAACGAAGCGTATCACCCAGCAGCCGCCGTTGTACTCAACGCCCGCCAGGCCTTCCGCAATCCGGCTATCGCGCAGCGAGTAGTTCGCTCGACCGACACCGGTCCAGCCGCGTGCGATCGGCCATTGCGCAGACACGTCGATGTTCTCGAAGACGTTGCGCGTGAAGCGGTAACTCGCGTTCAGCACCTTGCCGACGTCGGGCTGGTAGCGGACCCCGAATCCGAGCTTGTTGGTTTGGGAAAACTCGTTGTTGTACTGCATGCCGACTTCGGCGCTGAGATTGCGGTCCAGGCGCCCGCTGAGCGCTGCGAGGATGTCGGAGGTCTTGGTCGTGCGCGGGGGCACGCCGGGGACGGTCACCTGCTGGTCCTGGAAGTAGAACCGCTGCGCCAGGCCCACCCGCAGCTGTTCGACCCCGGTGCCCGGATCGAGCAGCCGTGACGTGAAGCCCAGGGTGAGCTGATTGGCGTCGTTGATCCGATCGCTCCCGCTGAACTGGTTCTCGCTGTATATGCTGGCGAAATTGATGTCGGTGACGGCGCTGTCGAAGTTCGGCAAACGGTTCTGGTCACGGAATGGGATGTACACGTACATCATTCGCGGTTCCAGCGTCTGCAGGTATTCGGTCCCCCGTATCGTCGTGCTGCGCTCGAACACGAGTCCGCCCTCGGTGGTGTAGATCGGAACCGAGCGATTGGCCGTGCGCAGGGTCGTGCTGGCGGAGGGATCGAGGTCGTAACGGGTGTAGTGAAGTCCGATCTTGGGCGTGAGAAATGCGTAAGTCGTCTGCAGGGGCAGGCTCACGCTGGGATAGGCGACAGCGCGCCGCCCATTCACCAGCGCCGGGTGATCGAAATCGACGTAGCTGCCTGCAAATGCGATGTCGGTGTTCAGCACATCGTAGGAGTTGGCCACCAGCGTGAGCTGAGGCAGTCGATCGTAGGGCGGCGTGATCGGCGCCTTCGGGTCTTGCAGGGTTTGCCACTTCTGAGCGAACGCGGTGAACGTCCAGTTGCCGTTTTCCCCGAGGGATCCGCCGCGCGCGAGCGTCGCGTCGCGCGTCAGCAGGCTGCGCGACGTCGCCTGGATCTGCGTGGATAGATCCCGGAAGTAGTCGTCGTCCGAGACCTTCTGAAGATTGGCGACGAGCGACCAGGCGCCCCACGTCTGTTGGTGGCGCATGAACGTTGCCCACCGGTCCCTATCGGCACTCCGGTCTCCGGGCAACGCCTCGACGCGGATGTCTCCCTTGTAATTGCGTTCGAGATAGCGGAACTCACTCCCGAGGAGGATGCCGCGCTTGGCCAGCAGGTGCGGCGTGATGGTCGCGTCGCGGTTGGGCGCGATGTTCCAGTAATAAGGGATGGAGAACTCGGCGCCACTCTTGCCGCTGGTCGCGAACGTGGGCGAAAGGAAGCCCGACTTGCGATTCTGGCTCAACGGGAAGTTCATCCAGGGGGAGTACAGGATGGGCGTGTCCATGAACACGACGGTCGCGTCCCGAGCCGTGCCGACGTCGGTGTTCCGGTCGAGATCGAGGTCGCGCGCCTGGATGAACCAGTCGTCCTGGCCAGGACCGCAGGTGGTGTAGCGGCCCTGGTCGACACGATACCGGTTCTCGCCGGCGAAGATGAACTCGCGGGCGTCGCCGCGCGCGCCCTGCTCCGCGAGGGTGAAAGTCGGCTCTTGCAGGTAGCCCTCGTTGGTGTCGAGATTGAGCTTGAGCCGGGTGCCCTGGAATACGTCGCCGCCCCGCTCGAGACGCACGTTGCCCGCGGCCTCGACCTGCTCGATGTCGCTGCGGTAGAAGAGCCAATCGGCAAAGACGGCTTTCTCGCGTGTGCGAAAGCGTGCACTGCCGCGCGCCTCGAAGTCGCGGTCCTGGTGGCCCTGCAGTTGATCGGCATCGATGAATATCGGCAGGCGCTCGTTGCCGCTCAAAGCCGGGGTGTCCAGCTCGCGATCCAGCTTCAAACCCAATCCGGAACCGGCGGCCTGGGTCTCGGCGGCGAACATCATCAGCACGAGTACGCCGAGCGGTGGCAGGCGGAAAATGTGCATCGTCCTCGGATGGGAGCCTGGTCTGTTCGGCACGCGCGCGGCGCCGAAGTGCGTCAACGCTCAGGGGAATGCGTTCCGCGAGCGCCCGGTTTGCCGAATGATAGAATCGCCGCTCCGGGAAGGCAACGCAATGGCGATCGATCGGCTCGAGGAGTTGAGAATCTGGGCATCCGACCAGCTCGATGTCGCCTCGGTAGACCTCGTCCCCGCGTCCGAGGACGCCAGCTTCCGGCGCTACTTCCGCGTTGCCCGAGGCAACGCCACGGTGATCGCGATGGATGCGCCCCCGCCGCACGAGGACTGTGCGACGTTCGTACGTGTCGCGCGGTTATTCGGCGAGGCTGGTGTGCATGTTCCGGAGATCCTCGCGCAGGACTTGCAGCGGGGATTCCTTCTCGTCACGGACCTCGGATCGACGACGTACCTCGAGCACATCGACGCCGAGAATGCCGACGCACTCTATCGGGACGCCATGGCAGCCTTGATCACGCTGCAGCGGGCGAGCCGGCCTGGCGCGTTGCCCGACTACGGGGAGGCGTTGCTGCGTCGAGAGGTCGATCTGTTTCCCGAATGGTACGTGCGCCGTCACCTCGGCCAGTCGCTGAGCGCGGACGAGCAGGAACGCATCGAGGGGGTGTTCGCGACGCTGCTCGCAAATAATCTTGCCCAGCCACGCGTCTATGTTCATCGCGACTACCATTCGCGCAATCTCATGGTGAGCGATCCGAGGCCCGGAATTCTGGATTTTCAGGATGCGGTCTACGGACCCGTCACCTACGATCTCGTGTCGCTGCTCAAGGACGCCTATATCGAATGGGACGAGGAGCGCGTGCTCGACTGGGCCGTTCGTTATTGGGAAAGTGCGCGTGCGGCGGCGCTACCGGTTGCGGCCGACTTCGGCGAGTTTTACCGCGACTTCGAGTGGATGGGTGCGCAGCGCCATCTCAAGGTGCTCGGGATATTCGCGCGGCTGTGGCACCGCGACGGCAAGGACCGCTACCTGGCCGACCTGCCGCTGGTGCTGCGCTACCTGCAGCGAACGGCCGAGCGGTATCGCGAGTTGTCGCCGCTCGCCGTCGTGCTCGACAAGTTGCATGGCCGCACCCGCCGGGTCGCACATACCTTCTGATTGCCTTCGCGCGGTGAAGGCGATCGTGCTCGCGGCAGGGCGCGGCGATCGCATGCGGCCGCTCACGGATCGCATACCCAAGCCGCTGCTTCGCGCCGGTGGGCGCACCTTGATCGAGTGGCAGATCCTGCGGCTCGTGCGCGCAGGCGTGCGCGATATCGTCGTCAATGTTTCGCACCTCGGCGAGAAGATCGTCGCTGCCCTGGCCGACGGCACCCATCTCGGGGCGCGTATCGAATATTCTCGAGAGCCTGTGGCACTGGAGACCGCCGGGGGGATTGCACTTGCCATGTGCTCGCTTGGCACTGGGCCCTTTCTCGCGGTTAACGCCGACATTTACTGCGATTTCGACTATCGCCGCCTCGCGCAGACAATCGAGACCATGCAAAGCGCCGACGCGCCAGCTTTGGCCCATCTCGTGCTGGTGGGCAATCCGGATCACCACCCCAAGGGAGACTTCGTCCTGGGCGCCGACGGTCGATTGCGTGCAGGGGCTTGCCGTCGGCTCACGTTCAGTGGGATCGGTGTGTATCGGCAGGAGTTTTTCGCAGGCATCGCGCCGGGCGAGCGCAAAGCGGTCGGCCCCATGCTGCATGCGGCGATCGAACGCGGATGCGTCTTCGGCGAACGCTATGACGGGGTGTGGATGGATATCGGCACGCCGGAGCGGTTGAATCGGCTGCGGGTCATGCTGAGCGACGGCGCGGATCATTCGCGTCGCGCATGAGCGCGACAGGGACTTGGGCACTGCGCCATTGCCGGTTCATCGTCCGATGCGCCGAAAATTTGTCCATTGCGCGCGACCCGGCGCAGTGATGCAATTGCAAGCTTGTCGTGCCGAGGCAGTGCACAGCGTCCGGCCCAATCGACATGGAGTACCGCGGTGAATTCTTCGATAGAGGCATGCAAAGCGCGGCGAGCGCGCCTTGCCGAGACGATCGGCGAGGGCGTGGTGATCGTCCCGACCGCACCCGAGCGCACGCGCAATCGCGACTCTCATTTTCCGTACCGCTTCGACAGCTACTTTTACTACCTGACGGGCTTTACCGAGCCCGAGGCGGTGTTTGTGCTGGTCGGGGGCAGCGCGCCGAGGAGCCTCCTTTTTTGCCGCAGCAAGGACCCGGAGCGCGAGATCTGGGACGGATTCCGCTACGGGCCGGAGGCCGCGCGTGCGGCGTTCGCGATGGACGAGACGTTTCCGGTCGAGCAGCTCGACGAGCAGGTGCCGAAGCTGCTCGGCGATCGGGAGCGCGTATTTTTCAGTCTCGGCGCCGATCCGCAGTGGGATGCGCGCCTGACCGCGTGGCTCAACACGGTGCGTGCCCAGGTGCGCATCGGAATCCGGCCGCCTTCGGAAGTCATCGACCTACGCAGCGCGCTCGATGCGATGCGTCTGGTGAAGGACGCCCACGAGCTCGACACCATGCGCCGGGCCGCCGCCATATCGGCGCGCGCGCACTGCCGCGCCATGCAATTTGCCAAGCCTGGTGTGCGCGAGTACGAGGTCGAAGCCGAGCTCATGCACGAGTTCATGCGCAACGGCGCGCAAGCGCCCGCGTACACCTCGATCGTGGCTGCCGGTGCCAATGCCTGCGTGCTCCACTACGTCTCGAACCGCGCCATCCTCGCACCGAAGGAATTGCTGCTGATCGATGCCGGCTGCGAGCTCGACGGCTATGCGTCCGACATCACGCGTACCTTTCCGGTGGACGGCCATTTCGAGGGACCGCGCAAGGCGCTCTACGAGGTGGTGCTGGAGGCGAACCGGCAGGCCGTCGAGAGCTGCCGGCCCGGTGCGCACTTCATGACGCCGCACGAGACCGCGCTCGGGGTG
>Ga0105107_10002313_pt1 | contig 12529 bp, 6 predicted proteins | sample PPLLaktember2015_6_FD_79335 | JGI IMG/M metagenome (GOLD analysis project Ga0105107, IMG submission 79335) | Freshwater sediment microbial communities from Prairie Pothole Lake near Jamestown, North Dakota, USA - PPLs Lake P8 Core (1) Depth... | ecosystem: Environmental > Aquatic > Freshwater >... | reverse complement strand
CTTCCAGGAGAACGGTACCGCTGTTCTTGGATTCAAGGGGGTTGAACCCTCCGAGAGGGGGCATCTCCCGCCAGAGATTTCTTTGGGCGGCCTCGTCGGCGGAAAAACGGGTGATCGGATGGTTCGCGCCCGCGCGGCTGGGTCTCACCGTAAGGGAAGCCGGGCGGCGATAGCTCTCCCGTCCGAGCCAGCGGGTCGGCAAAATTTCTTCCAACGGAGTTCCGCCATATCCCCCCTCCCCCAGGAAATTCGCCCCGCCGATGAAGGCAAAAGCCCCGCCCTCCCGGACGAAATCCCGGATGTTCCCGAGGTACTGGGTCCGGAAGAACGGATGGTACAGGAAGTTGTCGAAGATCAGGAGGTCGAAGTTCTTAAGGTCTTTTGTGAAAAGAGTGTCCACCGGGAACGGGATCAGGCTCTGCTCCTGCACCGGGACGTTCAGGATGTTGGAAGGCAGACGCAGAATGACGAAGGACAGAAGGTCGATCGCCGGGTCGTTCTTGAGAGCCGCGCGCAGGAAGCGGTAATTCATGCTGGGGGCTCCCGATACCATCAGGATCCGGATTTTGTCCCGCACCACCTTCAAGGAAAAATTCCTTTGGTTGTTCGCGGCCAGGGCCTCCCCGACCTGCGGCGGGACCATCAGCGACAAAGTGTACGAACCGATTTCCTCGGGGGTGAAGAACAACGTGACGGCCCCTTCCGCCGTGCCGCTGGGGAGGCGGATACTCTTCGTAGCCAGAAGTCTCTCTCCTGATTTCAGGATCACCGGAATTCGGAGCCCCTCATACCCGTAGCCCTTGATCACGGCATCAACGACGACTTCTTTCCCCCGGAAGGCGATCGACGGGGCCTTCACACTTTTGACGAAAACATCCCGGTATTCATCGCGGCTGCCGAGCGGATAGGCAAGAAGCGGCAGGTCCCCCGCTTTTCTGTTTTCCCATTTCACGTTCCCGTCGCTGAATAACAGGGCGAAATGATTTTTCCCGGCGATCGTTTTTAGAGCATCGTTCAAGTCGCCCCTTTTTGCCCCGGTTTTGATTTGGGAAATCTCGCCGCCTTGAAAAGCCTTCAAAGATTCGCCCAGTTCAAAGAACCGCACCTCATATTTTTCCGAAAGGGATTTCAAAAAGGGGCTGGAACCGCTAAGGAGCGCCTCTTTCGCATCATCCAGCCTTGTGCCCTTGCCGGAGTTTCCGGCGAGGCCCATGCCCGGCGAAGTGTCCAGCAAGACCGCCAGGGAAGGAGAGATTTTGATTTCCTTTCTTTCCGTCCAAAAAGGATTCAGGGCGATGAGCCCAAGGAGGGCAAAAGCACTTAGGCGGAGGAAGGAAATGAGCAAGGCCCTCCTCCCGAGAAGTCTCCTTCTCAGGAGACGGAACTGGAAAACGCAGGCCGCGGCGCCGGCAGCCAGGAGGAGCAGGATCAGCCAAAGAGGAAGGATCGGCGCAATGCTGAGTTGACTGAGGTTCATAAATTCTGCCGCCTCTTGATAAACGGGTGGTGGATGACGTCCTTCTTGTAATCCGAAGTCAGGGAGTAGACGATGATGTTGACCCCGGCTTTGAAAGCGGCGAGCCGCTGGAGTTCCCCACCGGGAACGCACTCGTTGATCCACTTTCCGAATTTGTCTTTGGCCCAGGCTCCGGCCAGGTCATTCTGGCAATAAATCACCGGCGTCCAGTTGTCGACGACGATCCCTTCCAGAAAGGAATTAACCCTTTGCCTGCCCCCGATGGCGTCAAGGAGGTAAAAGCTCTGATAGACCGAGTGATCCGGGGGGAGGCGGCGCAGCGGGTGATTCGGGAAAATCTTCTGCATCTCCCCGCGGAAGGCGCGGTCGAACCCGAACCCTTTGGCCCCCATGGCGTCTTCGGCCAGCAGAAACCCCCCATAGGTGAACAGCCTGCGCAGGATCTGCTGTTCCTCAACCGTAAACGGATCAAACTCATACTTCCCGGATAGGTACAAGAAGGGGTAATAAAAAAGGTCCGGGTCCGTGATCTCCGTGACGCGCCTCTCGGCGAAGGCCTTGATGCTGGTCCGAAGCTCCAGTTCCTCGACCATGGGTTTCACGAACTGGGGATTCGGATCCCACTCCCCGCCGCGGTACCGGATCTGGGTAAAGAAGAACTGCGGGAGGGTTTTGGCCCACGACAAACCCGGCCTGAACAGCCCAAGACCGGCTGCTGCTTTGAGCCACATAGAAAGAAAAGTTCTCCTCGTGATCATCATTGCCCTATAATAATCTGATTATTCGGAAAATCGCATAGCGCATAGCGTTGCTATTGGGAAAATAATATTTTTATGATTTGGGTATCACCTTGCTTATAAAAATTAATGAGTTCGTAAAAAGTCGTCACTCCGGCGAACCCCGGATCGAGTCCGGGGCAGGCTCCGGAGTCCATGAAATTTATTCCCATTTAAAAAACTGGATTCCGGCTTTCGCCGGAATGACGAAATAGTTCTTTTTCCGAATTCCTGGGCGATTATCCCATTTGGTTTTCAGCCGTTACTCCATGCTCCCTGCTCCATGCCCCCTGCCGTTTTGTTTTTTTTCTTTTACGCTATGCCCTCTGCCCTATGCGTTTTTATATCCTTCCCGCAACCCCCATCTCCACCGCCAGGACGGCCAGCAGAAATCCCAAAAGGTGGGGCCACGCTTCCTTCCGCCCACCTCGAAGATCCCCCCCTTCCCCCTCCTTGAATTGCGCGACCTTCACGGGGAGAGATCCGAATTTCCTGCCCACTTCCGTCTCCGTCAGTTTTGCCAAATTCGATTCCTCGATAGGAAGGTTCACACCCTGCCACGATTCCCCTTCCTCCCCGAAGAGCTTATAGACGCCCAAGCCTCCCTGCGTCCCCCTGACCTGGATAGGTGGAATTTTCCCTTCCGGATTGCGCCCGTAACGAACGCTCCGGGGAGAGGAGTCTTTCCCCATGGCGGCGGCATCCTGGAGGAGCCCGTAGATCAAGGGGAGGTACCCTCCCTTCAGGGGCAGATCGTTCCAATCCAGGTCGGCGCTGGACGCAAAAAGAAAGAGCTTGCCCTTGCCTATTTCCGTCTGGGAAAGAAGAGGATCGCCGTTTTCCAAAGTCAGGAGATTTCTAGCCGCCCCCTCGAGGCGCAGGTAGCGCCGGAAGAGAGCGCTCCTGAGGCTCTCCCCTTCTCCGGCGGAAAAGCCCTTCAGAGCCTCGTGGCTGAAATCGATCTGTCCGATCCGTTGGGGTTTCAACCCTTCCTTTTCCTGGATTTCCCGCAGGCGCCAGGGGAAGAGAGGCATGCGGTTGTACTCTTCGGGCATAACCTGATCCCCGGCAAAGATGAAAACCGGCTTCCCGCTGTCCAGGAAGGAAGCGATCCGGGAGCCCTGCGGCCTGCCGACGTTCAACAGGAAAAGCGCGTCAAAGGAACGAAGGTCTAAGCCCTCCCATTCTTTCTCGGTCGCCACGCGGGAAAGGAAAGGCGTCTCCTCTCCTCTTCCCGGGCTCAGGGCGTTGACGAGGTAGTAGCTCTCGCTCGCCTTCAGGGCTCTTTTGGGGTCGCCGTCCACGATCAGGACTTTGACTTTGTCTTTCACTTTCAGCCCGAAAAAAAAGGAGTCGTCGAGGGGCAGGAAATCCCCTCCCATCCTCACCTCCCCCTCGACCCAGCCGGATTTTTCGAAGAAGGCTTCAAAAGAAATTTTTCCTTCCTCGCCGGCTTTGAGTTCCAGGTTCTTCTGGTCCCGCTTCACCCCCGTAAGAAACAGGGAGACGGTTGAGGAAACGGGCGTGTCGGAATAGTTGACCAGCATGGCTTCCAGGCGGGAAGAGGCGCCGGCCACGGCGTCTCCCTCTGTTAGGCTCACTTCTTTGATGGCGACGTTGGGGTCCCGTTTGGGTCCGCCGATTTGGAGAAAGGTGATGCCGGTCTCCGCCGGGACCCGCTCCGTCTTGCTCAAATCCAGCCCTTCCCAGTCCCCCCGCGTCAGATCCGTGAGGATCAGAATATTTCCCGATCCCTTGGCTTCTTTCAAGGCCCGGAAAGCTTCGTTCAGGCCCAAGGAGGCGTCGCCCCGGCCATAGGAGAGCGGGATTTCATCGATCCTCCGTATCCCTTCCCCTGCCCCCGTCCACCGGGCTTCCTCCTTTTCGGAAATCCTGCCCGGGTTCGAAACAAGGGGGAGCACGAGAACCTGGCCGGAAAGATTCCGGAGAATCTCTTTTCCCGCTCTTTTGGCCGCCTCGAACCGCTCCCCCCCTTCGTCCCGGTACCCCATGCTGGCGGAGTTGTCGAGGAGGATCACCGTCGCCCCTTCCCCGCTCATGGTTAGGAGTCCGGGTTGAATCAGGATCGGCCTGGCAACCAGAAGAACCAACGTCACGACGGCAAGGATGCGCAGGGCTAAAAGGAAAAAATGTTTCAGCCGCTGGGGCCGCGCCATATTCTGTTGCGACTGGATCAAGAGGCGGACCGCAGAGAATTTTTTGGTTAGGGCCTTGCGCCGGGTGAGGCGGTGGATCAGGATCGGGAGGATCCCGGCCGCGAGCGCGAATAGGAAGAGAGGATTCATGAAACTGAGATTCATAGATTAACGCCAAATTCTAAATATATTCACCACAGAGGGCACAGAGAACACAGAGTCAAAAAAAATCTTAAATCAAAAAGCAAATTAGGGGGCAAACAAACACCGATAAGATTCCCTTAAATTTTAAACGTCATGATTTAGCAGAATTGGAAACTTTGGATGGTGATAACTCTGCGCCCTCTGTGCTCTCTGTGGTGAATATTTTTTTAATCAGCCTCTTCGGAATTTTTCCCTCCACGCGAGATACCGCACCAGCGCCCGGTCGAGCCCCGTGGCGGTGTCGAAAAGGGAATAATCGATCCGGTAGGACGCGCAAGACTGGCGGTACCCCTCGATCAGGTCTTGAATCGCCTTCTGGTAGGCCGGGCGGATGGCCGGAGGGTCGGTGAGAAGCTTCAGGTCTTCCTCCAGGTCCTCAAAAAGCGTCGAATCCTCGAAGGGAAAATCCAGCTCGTCCCGGTCCAAGAGATGAAAGACGATCACGTCGCTCCCCCTCGACCGCAGCTGCTTCAGCCCGCGAAGCACTTCTTCCGAACGGTCCAGGAGGTCGGAAATCAGGACGATGAACCCCCGCCTCTTGAGGGAGCCGGCCAGCTCCTGGAGGATGGCCCCGGCCGCGGTTTCCCCCCGCGGCGCCGTGTCTTCCAGCTCCTTGAGAATGGTGAAGAGATGCCCCGGCGCGGCCAAGGGCGGGACCACCCGGTCGATCTTTTGCGCAAAAGTCATCAGGCCCACGGAATCCTGCTGCTTCAGCATGAGGTAGGCCAGGGAAGCCGCGAGGGTGGCCCCGTAATCGAACTTGCTCCACCCGTTGGAGGCGTAGCTCATGGAGGAGCTGGCGTCCAGGAGGATGTGCCCCCGCAAATTGGTGGCTTCCCGGTACTCTTTGATGAAGTACCGGTCGGATTTGCCGTACGCCTTCCAATCGATGTGGCGGATGTCGTCCCCCTGGGTGTACTCCCGGTGCTCCTCGAACTCGGAACTGAACCCTTTCGACCGCGAGGGGTGAATCCCGATCATCAAGCCGTCCACGACGAACTTCGCCCGCAGGTAGAGGTTTTTCAATTTTGCCAAGACCTTGGGATCGAAGTAGTTCAAGGGGCGACCTCATGGAGGAGGCGGCCGACGATCTGCAGCGAGGTGATGCCGTCGGCCTGGGCCTTGAAGTTGATGAGGATCCGGTGGCGGAGGATTGAGGGAGCGACCGCCCGCACGTCCTCCACCGAGGCCACGTATCTCCCCTGGAGGATGGCCCGGGCTTTGGCCGCCAGGATGATGTGCTGCGAAGCCCTGGGCCCCGCCCCCCACTCCACCCAGTCCTTCACGAACCCCGGGGCTTCCGTCTCTTTGGGGCGTGTGGCCCGGAGAAGATTCACCGCGTACCCGATCACGGGCAGAGACGCCGGGACCCGGCGCACCAACTCCTGCATCTCCAGGATCTTCTCCCCGTTGATCACCTTGTTGAGGACCGGCTTGTAAGACGAGGTCGTGGTCGCCACAATCTCCATCTCCTCCGCCAAGGGAGGATAGTCGATGCCGATGTTGAACATGAACCGGTCTAATTGCGCCTCCGGCAGGGGATAGGTCCCTTCCTGTTCGATGGGGTTCTGGGTCGCCAGGACGAAGAAAGGAAGGGTCAGGCTGTACGTGACCCCGCCGGCCGTCACCTTATACTCCTGCATGGCCTGGAGCAGGGCCGCCTGTGTCTTGGGCGGCGTGCGGTTGATCTCGTCCGCCAGTAGGATGTTGGTAAAGATCGGCCCCTGGATGAAGCGAAAGGTGCGCTTGCGTGTGGCCGGGTCTTCCTCCAGGATGTCGGTCCCGGTGATGTCGGAGGGCATCAAGTCCGGCGTGAACTGGACCCGGTTGAAGTTGAGGTCCATGATCCCGGCCAGGGTGGAGATGAGGAGGGTCTTGGCCAGACCCGGGACCCCCACTAAGAGGCAATGGCCTCGGCAGAAAAGGGCGATCAGGATTTCCTCGATCACCTTGTCCTGGCCGATGATGACCTTCTTGATCTCCGCCGTGATCTCGTTCTTCTTACGGCCCATCTCCTGCGCCTGGGCCAAGTCAGCGTCGGTTATCGGGTGTTCTTGATCCGTCACTTTCATTCCTTCCTCACGCGATTTATCCTGCCGGTCTCGTAAAAAGTCCATCTGCGGCGCTTCAACCCCGCCCCGTTAGATCATAATGCCGCTTTTGGGATCCAGGAATAACCCCTCTGATATTCGAAGAGGAAGACCCTTTTGAAAAGTATCTAACGGGGTGAATCGTTACAGCGCACCCGTAAGGGCGGTTCGCGAACCGCCCCTACTGATTGCGGGCCTTGCATGATAGGGGCGAGCGGCGCTCGCCCGAACATAGGCGTCCGGCCGGACGCCCCTACAATCGAAACCATCGTTCTGTCGACTTTTTACAAGATCATCAAGCTTTTTTCTACCCAGCATTTTCTCCCTCTCCCCGTTTAGGGGAGAGGGCCGGGGTGAGGGCATTACCTTTGGGTCAACTTTCGAAATGCTTCTCTTTCCTTCCGCGCAGATTCCTTATCCCCCAGCATCTCATACGCCAGCGCCAAATCCCGGTGCACCTCCGGGTTGAACGGGTTGACCTCGATGACCTCCTGAAAAGCCTCTTTGGCTTCTTTGAACTTTTCCAGCTTCAGATAGGTTTGGCCTAACTGCGTGGAAACGGTCGGGTGATCCGGGGAGAGCTCCTTTGCCCGAAGAAGCATCTCCAGGGCTTCCCGGCGCCGATCCATCAGGATCAGCGCGGAGGCCAGCCGGTTGACGATGGGGATGGATTCCTTGTTTTCATCCAACGCCCGGCGATACTCCACGACCGCCGCCCCGACTCTGCCCCGCTCCTTGAGGAGATCGCCCAAATGGGCACGGTTCCTCGCCACCAAGGATTTGATCTCCTCCATGTCCGCGGTCTCCTCATTGGCCTTTCCTTCCTTTATTTTGTACCGGCGCACGCCGGCCCCCCCGGTCTCCTTCAGCCCTTTAGCGGCAAGAAATTCCCTCCACTCCCGCTCGAACCTTGTAAAGCCCACGTTCAAAACCCCCCTCAAGGCTTCCCCGGCCCCGCGGGTCGGGGAGGAGGACATCCGGCTAATGACCTCCCGCAACCCTTCGTAACCCGCCCTCCCGATGATGAACTCGATGGCCGAGGCGGCTTGGGCATAGGCTAAATGAACATCCTCCGGGTTTTCGAGCCTTACGAGGGATGGCTCCATTTTCTCGAAGGGAATCAATTTGTCCGCGGACAGAGCCCGGACCAGAAGGTTCCGGTACGTGGCCGAAAGGTAGGAGGGGCCGTCCCGCCAACGCGTCTCCTCGTATTTGGAAAGCCCCTCGTGGAACCAGATCGGGGCCTTGTTCGCCGTCTGCCTGACGATCAGGTAGTGCATGTATTCGTGGCTGATGGCGTCGAGCCAGCGGTAGCCGTAAACCAGGCTCCGGGGCGAGAGGAGCATGAGCTTGTTGAACTGGGTGAGACCCACGGCCCCCGTGACTTCGATATCCCGCGCCGAGAGCGTGGAAGCGTAATAGAAGGCCTTGGTGTCGGGAAAGACTTCCACCCGCACTTTCTCTTTCGGCTCGAAGGCATACTGCCGGGCCATGGCCTCATAGGTCTTTTCCAGGGTGTCGATGAGGTAGTCCTTGAGGACCCCGTCCTGCTTCTCGTCCAGGAGGATAACGAAATGAGGACTTTCGAATTTGGCGTAGGAATTCAAAACCCCGATCGTTTGCTCCACGAAAAGAGTGAAGGCCCTCTTACGCTCGTCTTCTTCCCCGGCTTCGAGGGACGCCCTCATCAGTTTCAACGCCTCCGGGTAATCTCCGCGGTGGAAGGCAATTTGGGCGGCAAGCTCAAGAAGCTGGGGATTCTTCGGCTCCCGGGAAAGATTCGTTTTGACCTCCGCCCAGGCATCCTCCACCTCCCATTTTTCCAGTTTTTCCGTCAGAGCGCGGAAGTTCTCAGGAGAGACGGGTTGGGCAGGCAAGGATAAAGGCAAAAGGAAAAAGGGAAAAAGGAAGACAAAAACCCAGGATGATCTCAGGCGCTTAGAAATTAAGCTGTGCGCAAATTGGTAATAAATTTCAGAAATCCCCCCTGTCCCCCCTTTGACAAAGGGGGGTTGGGGGGATTTCTGGGAAATTCTTGAATACCGAAATTTGCCCTTTTGATTCCGGCTATCCCGGGTTCGGATTACATTTTTTGTTGACAACAAGAGGTGTCTGAGCCATCTCATTCCGTTAGACCTCGGAAGTATTTCTCTACTTTGCGCTTGTATTGCGAAGGGACCTCCTCTTTCAGGCTCTCCATGACCTTCTCGCGGAAGATCTTGGGCGCCTGATAGGCGTCTTTCGAGGGCGTTTCAAACTCCTCGCGGTCAAGACCCGTGTACCCTCTCTCAATGGGCCGGTTGATCTGCGGCTGGGGGAGGGTCGGCATGGGAATCCAGGGTCCGTAGTACCACCCGGCCCGCGGGTCGTACCCCCAGGGGTAGCCGTAGCGCATGGCCTGCATCTGCCTGGCCATCTGCTGGGCCATCTGCTGCATGGCCTGTTGGGATTTCGCAAGACCCCGGATCGCTTCCTGCTCCGGCGGGATCGCGCCCGGGGCGTCCTGCCCGGTAAGCCTCCCCGAAGCTTCACCCATGGCCTTGCCCGCATCCTGCAGGTCCTTCAATATTTCCGAATCCATCCCCGGAAAAAGCTGAGACAGCATCTCTAACTTTTCCCTCAGGTTCTGCGTCCGCTCCTGGAGCATTTTTTCGCGGGAAGCGAGGTCGGGGAAATTCTTCTTATCCTTGGCGGTCAGGATTTTTTCGAGGTCGGGGTAGAGCCGATCCGCCATTTCCCGCATTTCGCGCAGGCGTTTCTGGTCCGCCGGCCGGCCTTCCAATCCCTTTTCCAGCTCCTCCGCCCGCTGGGAAAACATCTTCATCTTCTCATCCTTCAGCAGGCGCGAAAGCTCGTCGATCATCTCCCCTTGTTCGGGGGGAAGAGAGCGTGCCAACTCCCCCAACTCCCGGCGCAGGCGCGGAAGCTCCTGCTCGATCCGCTTGCGGATCTCCTCCTCCATCCGGCGCCTGACTTCCCGCTCGATTCCTTCGGTCTCCTTGAGGACCTCCTGCTGTTCCTCGAGGATCTTGCCGAGTTCGCCCGCCTGGCGGTTCATCTCCCCCTGCATCCGGTCCATAGCGCCCATATTCGCCTGCGATCCCGCCTTCCCAAGCGAGGCCATCATCTGGGTTAGGGCCTGCATGAGGCGCTGGGCCGCCTCCAGGGCGCCCGCCAAATCCCCCGCCATCAGCTTCTTGCGGATTTCGTCCAGGTCCTGGAAAAGATCCTGAAAATCCATTCCCTGGAGATCTGGACTGTTGACGAATTCTTCGGGGAGGCGGTTGGCTAACTTGGTCATGGCTTCCATGACCTGGCGGAGAAGCTCTTCCAGCTGCTTCAGCTCCTTCAGGACCGCCTCCAGCTCTTTCTGGTCGAATCGATTTTTCAGATCGTTCAGAGAGTCCAAAAGCCTCATCTGGCGGTTCTTGAGCTCCCGCGCCATGGCTTCCAACTCGTTCATCCGCGCCTTCTTGGCCATGTCCTCCGCCAGGAGAGCCAACCTTTCCATCTCGCGGGTCACGTTCTCCTTCGGCTCCTCCGGAAGGCGGTTCTTCAGGGAATTCAGGTTTTTCCTGAGCGCTTCCAGATCGAACCGGTCCGGCCGGTTTTCCTTTTGGGTAAGTTTCTGGTCCAGGCGCTCGAGGATCTCTTCCATCCGCTGTCTGAAGAAATCGGGGTCTTTCAGCTCCTCGAGCTGATCGGCCAGGAGGTCTAAGAGGGCGTCGGCGAACTGCTGGGCCTCTTCTCCCTCTTTGGCGGCGCGGCTGCGGTCGTCCCGCACATAAAGATGCAGAGTCCGCGAGGAACTGAACTTCGGCCCGGAGACCGAATCGTTGTCCCCCGCCTCGATGCGGTAGGAAACCCTTTCCCCTGGCGCCAAGGCCAAGCCGGCCAGGTCCCACTTGAAAGTCTCGGGCCCGATGGACCGCCGGCTCGCCGAACTTTTCAGAGTCAGGATCTTCTCTCTTCCGCTCGTCTGAAAATTCATTTTCACGGTGGAGACCCCGAAATCGTCCCGGGCCGAATAGACGATCGGGATCGTCTCGTTTCCCGCAACCTCCAGATCTTCAAGCGGGTTCAGGATTTCCGCTTCGGGATATTTGTCCGGGATCAGGCGGATGGGATACCGCGCCGGATTGGGGTTTTCAAATCCCAGCTCGTCCCGCACTTCGATGAAGTAATTTCCGGGGTTGAAGACCAGCATGCTCCCTTTCAGCCGGTTTTCACGGATTTCGAGGGGAAGCTGGTTCTTCTGGTCCACCACGATTTTTCCCTCTCGGACGGTCTTTGTAACCTGGATCTCCAGATTTACCAGGGTCCCCTTCAAGGCCTCGATGGATCCGCCTTCTCTCTCCTCTTTCGGAAGGCCGGTGTAGTCCGGAGGGATCAGGGTGAGCATAACCTTTGCCACCTCGGGGGGATCGACCACCCTCACCTGGTGCGCCGGGGATGTTGTCCGTCCGTTGTAGACTTGGTAGCGGAAGGAATCCTGGGCTGAGGGGATGCGGTAGACAAACCTGCCCTCCCCTTCCGCTTTCATTTCCACCCGCACAACCTCCCGGCCGTCCGGGCGAATCTCAAGCAGGAGCTTTTCCGGGATGTGCCCTTCGGCCTTCGCCCGGATCAGGAAGAGGCTGCCGCGCAGAACCGTCGCTTCCCCCGGCTCAACCGTCAGGGTGGTCTTTTTTTGCGGCAGAGTGGAAAAAGGGTTCGTGATGAGAGCCAGGGAACGGTTGAGAAAATGCGGATCGAGGCCCAGAACGATGATCAGGGCGGCGATGAGCGGCAAGAGAATTTTGAAGTGGCGGAGGGCTTTCCGAGTGTTCACCACCCGCGAAGGCTCAAAGGCGCAGACCTCCTCGGCCGTCTTGCTGATCTGCGCCGCCACCAACCCCTCGGAGACCTGCCCTTTCCCGGCCTTCTTCATCTCCTCGAAAAGGGAGAGGGAATTGGTGACGTCGTCCCGCAGCTGCGGATATTTTTCCTCCAACTCCCGGGCGATCCTTTTCCGGCCGGGGTGGAGAAAGGCCCGCTTCAAACCGCTGAAAACCAAATAGGAGATGAAAAAAAGGCCGCCAACGGCGTAGAAAAAAGCCAGGTAAGGGACTTCTTCCTGAAGCTCAAGGGCGAAATAGCTTCCGAGGACGATTAAGATGATTCCGGCGAGCAATTGAAGGACGGATTCAAGGGTGGTAAGGAACCGGAAACGAAGGGATAGCCCCCGGAGGAATCCGGCAAGGCGTTCGTAGTCACCCGGCATCTTTCGAGAAAGCGGCACTCCCCGCCTCTTTGTCAATATCGGTCCGCGAAAGCCGGCCGTTTGAGGGCTCCAGGATTCGAGGATTCAAGGGGAAAAACAAAAAGCTTTCAGCCGGTCCCCCGGCGCTTCTTCCATTTTTTCTTACCGTACCCAGCCATATTTCTATTTTTGATTTATTATAACATATAATTGGCCGGAAGCCGGGCCAGAGGGAACCCTGCAGTCTGGCAAGAGCATTATACCCTTTTGCTCGATCCTGAAAGGAATGACCTGCATCAGGTGCTATGGCGGTCTGTCCCCAAATTTTGATTTTTTGGATCGTTTAGAGTCTTGAAAAAATATTGGCAACGCCTCTGTTTGGGCCCGGGGGCCAGGCCGGACCGCGCCGGAAGCATCGGTTGGGTTTCCCCTTGTCCTCGAGGATCAAAGTTTGTTTCCTTCGGAGGAGGCGGGGGGTATCTTCCCCGCCCCCTCCACGGAGAATTCAGCGCCTTATGATTCCAAGCGCGCCGGCCTGGCCCCCGGGCCCTGGAATCCCTTGGCCCTAATGACAAACCTTTCTT
>Ga0105107_10002309_pt1 | contig 12538 bp, 17 predicted proteins | sample PPLLaktember2015_6_FD_79335 | JGI IMG/M metagenome (GOLD analysis project Ga0105107, IMG submission 79335) | Freshwater sediment microbial communities from Prairie Pothole Lake near Jamestown, North Dakota, USA - PPLs Lake P8 Core (1) Depth... | ecosystem: Environmental > Aquatic > Freshwater >... | reverse complement strand
CTTTCTTTTCGGCATCTACGATCAAGTGAACGAGTGGCCCACTCGAGAACCTCATTTGCGGCGGACAAATCCCGTTTTTCTATCGGCGCAGATGATCGAGAAAAACAAGCGGAGAAAAGAGTCCCGCGCATGAACGGGGGCGCTCACCAAGAGCGTTTCGGGCCGCCGTTTCGCTCCGGTCTTGTGTGCCGTTGATGCAGTGGCGAGACTGGCTTTCGCGATTTCGTCAGCATGACAAATCAATGAGGTAGCATGGCCGAAATCGTCGAAAACCGAGTGCTCGTGCGGGCTCGTGGGGCGCGGTCAATGGACGTCGACTACCGAGCCTGGCTGACCGGACTGTCGGTACTGGCGGCGCTGCTGCTGGCAGGCGGGTGCGCGTCCCTCCCGCACCCTGTTACCTATCCGCCAGAGTGGGTGTCGAGTCGGGGGGCGCCGCAGCCGAATGGATGTCCCGATCTGTCGGGAATCTACGCAACTCGTGCGGCGGATGTTCATCCGTGAAACGCGGGAACACCGCCATGGTTGAATGAGATATTCGATCCGAAGGGGCAAGGGGTCGGCATCTTCAAAGCCCGCACAGCTGACCGCCACTGGCCGACACTTCCGGGCGCAACCATCGCCGCGTTCAAACTGGACGGAGACTCGCTGTCCGTTCGGTTCCGCGATGAATCCCTTGGCGAAGCCACACTGAAATTTCATCGCATTCATTTCGTGTCCGCCGATCGCGGGTCCGACGCCTTCTTCGATTGTCACGAATCGGAATTCGGGCCTGCACTGCGTTTCGTTGGACCCTCGACGCCCATTCGAGCCTGGCCGTACCTGTTCGCCGAGAAAGATATGGAGATCATGTCCCTGTTCAAGGGGGCGGATGGCTCGCTGATCGTCAATCACCGAACCGATCGGGTATTCTTCACCTCGGTTCTTCTCGGAAGCCAGGCAGATACGAGGGGTAGCGCCTGGTGGCGTTACCCGCCCGTGGAACCAAAGCTATGAAGCGGACAGGGACGAGCGGCATCCCTGACCCATCGGATCCGGACCGTCGGAATCACTCATCCAGACAGCCCGGCGGCGCGAGCGTCGTGGTCGGGGCAGGTGAAGTTCGAGTCGTTCAGAGAAAACTCGTCGGCTTGATCCTCGCTGCCTTCGGCGTCGCCATGCCGGCCCTCGTTCTCGTCTCCGAGCAACGATTCCGGCGCGACCCGTGGGCTTACCTATCCGGAGCCTTCGATGGTTTCGGCTCTGGCATGACCGTGATGGCGGCCGCGGGCGCATTACTCTGCCTGCTGCTGACCGTTTATGGCGCCTTCTGGTTGTTCTGGACCCGTCATCTCGTCGTCAATCTGCATACCCACCGGCTGCGCTTCCGCACAGGATTCTGGCCGTGGATCAAGACGATTGAAACCAGCACCCGGGAGGTCGAGGCGATCCATCTGTCGCGCATTGTGCGCAACCCGATGAGGCCAACCGGTGGCAGGGCACCAAACTGGGAGAGCTGGGAAGTCCGCTTGCACATCCCCGGCTCGGCCGAGCCGCTTTTCCTCGGCGAGTGGGGCCTGCGGCGCGAAGCGCTTGAGGAGATAGAACAGTGGAAGAAGATCTTTCCGCGATTGACGCTCGATGAACGTGACCTGCGGCCCGACGTTCCTCGGGCCGACGAGTGATCGGAGTCACATGCCGCCCGACGACGCCCTCGGGACGGGCGTGCAGACCCGAGGCTATGATCTTGCATGCGCGCCAGTTATCGACGGACGCTTAAAATGGATCCAGTAACCGGGTACACGAAGACAGCTCCTGCCGACGATTGTGACATGCCGTGACGCGTGAACCGCCAAGTTGCGACAGCGATCATGATGACCATCGTACCGTTCGAACCCAAACACGCCGAGGGCGTGATCTCGGTCGTCGTCCCGATCCAACAGGCTGAGTTCAACATCCCCATCACGCTGGATGCGCAGCCGGACCTCGAGAATATTCCTGAGTTCTATCAGCGCGGCGCAGGCAATTTCTGGGTTGCCGTCATCGATGAGCAGGTCGTCGGCACTGTCGGGTTGCTGGACATCGGGAACAATCAGTCCGCGCTTCGCAAGATGTTCGTCAAGGCCGCTTACCGTGGTCCCGAGCACGGTGTGGCCAAGGGGCTTCTTGCGCAGCTTCTCGCCTGGTGTCGCATGCACCAGGTGCGCGAGGTCTACCTTGGAACGACCGCCAAGTTCCTGGCAGCCCACCGGTTCTACGAGAAGAATGGATTCTTTGAGATCGTTCGCGAGGAATTGCCCTCGAGCTTTCCCGTGATGGTGGTGGACACAAAGTTCTACTTCAAATCCTTGTGGTGACGCCCAGCTTACCAAGGAAGAGCACGTCGCACTAAATCGGGAAATCGTGGAGCGATTGCGTGTCGCCGTCACTGCGGTGCTGATGTACCTCTACCATGCCTACCTGGACCAGGCGATCATCGAAATCGCCCGGGGTCTCGCGGTCCCGCTCAAGGAAGGCGTCAGGTGCGACGAACTCGACCCGATACGGCTCGCGTGCAGTTGCTCCGTCCCCTCGCCAGACGAGATTCGCGCTGGAAGCGGCAACCGACCGGAAGTACAAGGGACTATGATGCTCGTCAGCCGAGCCGGCCGCCGGTATGCGGTCGCGAACACGTCAATGTGGAGGTGCCGATGGACGAATACCTGGACGCCGCCATCGCGGAAGCGGTGGCCGGACTGGACGAAGGCGGCATCCCGATCGGCTCACTGCTGCTCCACGAAGGCAGAATCATCGGGCGCGGCCACAATCGCCGGGTGCAGCGGGGTAGCGCCATCCTCCATGGGGAGATGGATGCCTTGGAGAACGCCGGCCGGCTCCCCGCCGGGGTGTATGCGCACAGTGTCCTGTACACGACGCTGTCGCCTTGCTCCATGTGCTCGGGCGCGATTCTGCTGTACGGCATTCCTCGCGTCGTGGTCGGCGAGAACGTCACGTTCCGGGGCGAAGAGGATCTTCTGCGGGCACGCGGTGTCGCCGTGGAAGTGCTGCAGGACAATCGATGCGTCGACATGATGCGCCGCTTCATCCGCGACCACCCAACGCTCTGGAACGAGGACATAGGGGTCTGATGCAGGCATCGCCGGTGCTCATGCGTCCTCGTCTGCGCGTTGCATGACATCGCTTCAGCCTGATGGTTTTCGGGTTTAGTCAGGTCGTGATCGACATCGAACCGCTCGTGGCGATGATCCGGGGCAGCGCAGTGCTGCGCGGATTCACCCACACGTATATGGGTGCGACCCTCATCGGCCTCGGATCGGTGATCATCGGACGTCCGATCTACCAGTTCCTGCTCGGCCATTTCAGGCCGGATCCTCGTTCGCCGCTTCTAAACCGGCTGTTCAGCGACAGAAAGATCTCGTGGTCTGCCGCGATCACGGGAGCCTTCGTGGGAACGTACAGCCACGATCAGGGCTTAAGCGCGCGATACAGAAAAGGCAGGCTCGCGTCCATCCGGTAGTCGATGTCCGAGTGGTTGTCGTCGAACTCTTCGTAGGTGTGCGCGATGCGCGCGGTGCTCAGGCGCTTGGAGAGTATCCGCGCCCCGTAGTGGATGTGGTACTGATCGCGCCAGCCGCAGTCGATGTAGATGCCGCGCAGCGTTCTGAGGCTCGCGCGATGTCTGGCGACGAGGTTGACGGGGTCGTGGGACTGCCACCGGCGCCAGCGTTGCCGAATCAGCTCGCCGCTCTCGAGATTGAAAGGCACCCGAAAGCGCACGGGCGCCTTGGGATCCGGGTCGTAGGTGGCCGCCATGCACAGATTCATGAGACAGTGGCCTTCGGCCGCCGAGAGCTTCTCCTTGCGCCACATGTGCGCGAGAAAGCGTGCGATGCGCCCATCGTCGAGGCCATCGGCGAGACCCTTCCTGGCGGCTTCGGTCGCCGCATCGTAGGGCCCCGGCTTGCGCGGTGACGCACGGTAGCGCGCAAGCTCGTTCAAGGTGTTGGGCCAGTCGTGGCCGTAGACGAAGTCGAAATAGGCATCGCCCGAGTGATTGGCGATCGCCCCCCAGTAGCGGCTGTACTTCATCGCGTGAATCATGGCGCCGTACCCTCCCGAGGACTTGCCGAAGCATCCGCGGTGCTCGCGGCTCGGAAGCGTTCGGAACTCCCGGTCGACGAAGGGGATGATCTCCCGGGTGAGGTAGTCGGCGTAATTGCCGATCGCGCTCGAGTTGATGTACTGGTTGCCGCCGAGCGCGGTAAAGCAGTCCGGGAAGACGAAAATCGCCGGGCCCATCCTGCGTTCGTGGATCAGCCGTGCGGCCCGCTCCGGCACATTGTCGCCGAAGGGTTTCCAGTTCACGTGCGCGAGCCCAGAGCCGGTGTATCCGACGAGATCGTAGAGGACCGGAAAGCGCCGCTTGGCTCCGGCGGTCTCGTACTGCGGCGGCAGCCAGACACCGAGCTTGCGCACGTGCGGATCTCCCAGCGGGTTGTCACGCAGTATCCTCGACGTGTGCTCGAGCACGACGAGCGTGCCGGGGGGGCCTTGCGGGCGCTTGAGTGCCATGTGCGTTGCTCTCCGAGTGGACGTTGTGCGATTTTGGCATGATCCCAGCGCGATCGAGCATCTGCGGCAGGACGAGCTTGGCGAATACGGTCGCGGTGCCGACGCTCGATCCGGAAGCCGCGCCGAACGCCGCGGCGCCCATGGCCGTCGAGATCGCCAGCCCGCCGCGCAGTCTACCGAACCACTTGATGCTGGCCTCGAACAAGTCTTCGCTGGCTGCCCGGCAGGCGCCGAATACCGCATCGAGTGCTCACGTCCCAGCCCCTCGAGGACAGGCGCGGGTCTGCGGATCAAACCTCTCGTACGACTTGAGGTTCATCGTGATCAGGTGGCCGAAGGAGGCGCCGAGCGGAACATTTATGAAATACTTGGCCACTTCGTCGTACTTCCAGCCATGCGCCATCAACCCAGATCACTGGGGAGCGGTGCTTGATTGCAGGACCGACCCCATCGCACTGCGATTATGCGCGCCGCTTTCTTCTACGATAGCCGCAGATGGTCGGTCGCTTGCGACGAGCGTCGATCCGGACCGCTTGGTTGATGTCAATCAAACGACCCTTCGTGTGCGAGGCGTATTGTTTGCACTTTAAGTCTCGATGCGAGACCCGAGGCGGGGGTCGTATGGGACGCTCGGCGAAGATTCTGTGTACCGTGATGGCCGCGTTCTTGCTCGCGACCGGCTGCACGCAGCAGACTTACACGCTGACGAGCGACGCTGCCACCCGCGAGATCAAGATCAAGGCCGGCGACCAGATTCTAGTGGTCACGACGCGGCACGAATGGCTGAGGTTCGACGTCACGGAGATCCGTGCCGACCGGTTCGTCGGCGTCACCAGCGAATTCGCGTATCCGGATGACTCTCGGCCGTCGGGCGTGTCCGACAAACCCGTGGAGGTGCCGTTCGACGAGCTGGCCGTGCTTCAGGTCACGCGCTTCGACGCGGGAGCGGCGGCGCGTGCCACGGCAGTCGTCGTGGTGACGATCACGGCGATTGGGGCGGTCATCGGCGCAGTGGCCGTGCCGGCGGCGCCGCTTGTCGTGCCCTGAGGCAGCGACCATGGCGCGTCGAGCACGGATATTCGCCACTGCGGCCCTCGCACTGACACTCGCGTCCTGCACCACGAACTACGATCCGAATCTCTGGCAAACGAGGCTGAAGCCGCTGAGCTCGATCGAGCAGACGATGGAATGCCCCGAAATCCACCTTGCGATCGATCGGGCGGAGACGGTGCGCTGGGTGATCCGCGGTCGTGGGGGGGGAACACTGGACTCCAGCGGTGTTCGGGCCTTTAACGAAGCCGTGAGACTATTCTTGGGGTCCCCGCGGCTGCTCTTCGGCGCCTCCCGCAAGGACTTGATGGAGAGTGGGAGCAGCCACTACGCGCTGGACGCGGCCGACGTACGCATCCGCGAATTGCTGCAGCTCAAGCGCGCACGGGGATGCCCGCCGCGCACCACGGCCTTGCCCGGGATGAACGACGTCGCCCTGCTGGTGGAGCTCGAGTCGGTGCAGGCCAAGCTCGATGCGGGCGGCGACGAAGGTCAGCTGCTCAAGGAGCGGACGCGATTGCTTGACGGTCTGCGGCTCGTGCCAGCCCCGGCGGCAGTTCCCGGAGCACCGGCAAATGAAGAGAAACCCGCGGCCACGGACCGATTCCCATGACCGGTCGTTCGTGAATGTTCCACAAGGGCCGCGAGCGCCTGTCCGCTGGCACTGTTCATCGCGGTTTGAAACGACCTCGGCGCGAGTGGTTCCGCGTCTGGCTTTAGAGGGTCACTGCTGCTCCATCTCGGTCAATCGACGCTGCAGGAATCGGCGCTCGGGCTCTTGCCGGGCAAGCGCCAGCGCCCGTCGATAGGAATCGCGCGCCTCGTGCGTTTTTCCCAGCCGCCGGCACAGGTCGGCCCGCGCGGCGTGCGCCAGGTGATAGCCGTCGAGCTCGCCAAGCGCGAGCAGCGCATCAATCACCTCCAGTCCGGCTGCGGGACCATCGCGCATCGCCAGCGCGACAGCGCGATTCAGGGCGACCACGGGCGAAGGATCCACGCGCATGAGCACGTCATACAGGCCGACAATCTGTGCCCAGTCGGTTTCGGCCGCATGCCGGGCCGAGGCGTGCACGGCGGCGATGGCAGCCTGCAGGGTGTAGGGGCCGACGTGGCGCGAGGCGAGCACGCGCTCGACCAGCGCCGAGCCTTCGGCGATGAGCGCGCGATCCCACAGGTTTCGATCCTGCGCTTCGAGAAGCACGACGTCGCCGTTCGCGGATGCCCTGGCGGCGCGCCGGGACTCCTGCAGCAGCATCAATGCCAGCAGTCCCAGCGCCTCCGGCTCGGGCAGGAGCTCTGCGAGCATCCGGCCGAGCCGGATCGCCTCGGCGGACAGGTCGGCGCGCGTCAGCTGATCGCCCGAGCTCGCATGGTAGCCCTCGTTGAAGACCAGATAGATGACGCGCAGCACGCTGTCGAGCCGCTGCGGCAGCTCCGCGCGCTCGGGAACCTCGTAGGGGATGCGCGCGTCGCGAATCTTGCCCTTGGCGCGAACGATGCGCTGCGCGAGGGTCGGTGCGGGCGTGAGGAAGGCGCGTGCGATCTCTTCGGTCGTAAGCCCGCACACTTCGCGCAAGGTGAGCGCGACCTGGGCGTCGGGGGACAGCGCCGGATGGCAGCAGGTGAAGATGAGACGCAGCCGATCGTCGTCGATCGTGTCGATCTCGACCTCGGGGGCGATCTCGACCTCGGCATCCAGGCCACGGGCGATCTCGGCCAGCGAGGCGTCGAAGCGCGCGCGCCGGCGGATCCTGTCGATGGCCTTGAAGCGTCCTGCCGACACGAGCCAGGCCCGCGGATTGTCGGGCACCCCGTCCTTCGGCCACTGCTCGACCGCGGCAACGAAGGCGTCGTGAAGCGCTTCCTCCGCGAGGTCGAAGCTTCCGAGCAGACGGATCAGCGTGGCGAGCACGCGCCTGGATTCGGCGCGGTAGACTGCTTCGACGGTTCGGCGCGCTTGCTCGGAGCTCATGGGTTTGCCACGCCCGGCAGTCTCGGCGTCACGATGATCGTCCGCAGTACGCCGACGCCATGCCGAGCGCCAGCAAAGTGCGTGCATCCTGGGCGATCGGACGTACTTCGAGCTCGAAATGCCGCTCGACATCCGCCTCGTGCATCGGCTCCCTCTCCTTTTCTGCAGACATCAGGCATAGATACTTCGTCGCAAACTCCGTGCTCGTCGAAGGAAGTGTCTGCCGGGCCGGTCGATTCGCGCGGCCGGGAATCGACAGACCGGCTGCGCTGCGGTCTGCTGCAAGCGGAGGGCTCGATCAGGCCGCCGGGCCACCGTCTTGAGGTTCGCGGCGAGCGCGCATGCTGCCGCTCACGATCGCGAACTCGTACAGCCGGCACTCGAGCGCGCCGTTGTAGAGCGGCGTGCGCCGTGCCGGCCTGAGGCCGATCAGCTTGGGCAGGCGCGTATCGGCGGTGAAAATGAAGCAGCGCCAGCCGGCGAAGCGCTGCTTCAGCCGGTCGCCCAGTTTCGGATAGAGCTCGGCCAGCGCCGCCTGTTCGCCGATGCGAACGCCGTAGGGCGGATTGAACACCATGATGCCTTCCGCTGCCGGCGGGTCGATCGCAAGGATATCGGCGCGTACCAGCTCGGCGACGTTGTCGAGCCCCGCGCGGTGCAGTGCCTTGCGGCTCGCAGATATCGCGCGAGGGTCGCGATCCGAGCCGAAGAGCGGTAGCCTGGCGATGCGCTGACGCTTTTCGTCCGCTGCCTCGCGCACGCGTCGCCAGGTCGCAGGATCGTAGCGAGCCAGGCGTTCGAAGCCGAAGCCCCGATGGGCGCCGGGCGGGATGTTGAGCGAGGCGCTCGCCGCCTCGAGCAGAAAGGTGCCGCCGCCGCACATCGGGTCGAGCAGCGGCACGCCGGGCCGCCAGCCCGCGACGCGCAGAATGCCGGCCGCGAGGTTCTCGCGCAGGGGAGCATCGACATCGCTGGTGCGCCAACCGCGTTTGAACAGCGGCTCGCCCGAGGTGTCGAGGTAGAAAGTCGCCGTACGCGCGTCGAGAAAGACATGAATGCGCACGTCCGGGCTGCGCGTGTCGACGTTCGGGCGCTCGCCGGTGGCGGCCCGGAACGCGTCGCAGACCGCGTCCTTCACCCGCAACGTCACGAAATCGAGACTGCGAAGCGGCGAGTGCACCGCCGAGACGGCGATGCGTATGGTGCGGGTGCGCTCGAACAGCGCCGGCCAGGGCACGGCGAGCGCGCCGCGATAGATCTCTTCCTCGTTGCGGTAGCCGCACGAGCCGACATAGAGCAGGATGCGACTGGCGAGCCGGCACTCGAGGTTGGTTCGGTACAGGAGCTGTTCTTCGCCAGAGAACGCCACGCCGCCGTCGGTGGGCACCGCGGCCTCGGCGCCGAGCTCGCCCAGCTCGGTCGCCAGAAGTGCCTCGAGGCCGCGCGGACAGGGAGCGAAAAAGCGCTGTACGCTCATGCGAGGAGATCGCGTCGAAACGCTGGCGTCATAGCGGCAGGTAGACCTCGAATTCGATCCGCTTGTTCGGCGCCCGCGTGGATTGGACTTTGCTCACCCGTGCGACCAACGGCGTACCGCGGTCCAAGTGCCGCGCGAGCGCCTCGTTCTCCACGCGCGGCACGTAACCGAGCTTGAATGTGCGCCACTCCACCCGCACGGCATTCGGGTCGTGCGGATTGTCCGGCTCGCGCACCAGTGTGAGCGGGTCTCCGGGCGCAATCTCGCCCCAGAGGTTCGGCGCCTCGTAGTGCCGGAATCCGGCGAGCGGCGAGCTTTGCACGATGATGCGGGCCTGCAACGTCTGAGCTGCGGCCCCGGGGGTCCCGGCGAGCCCGGCGGCAAACGCGAGTGCAGCCCCGCAGCCGTACGCGGTCACCCTCGGGGATGCGCTCGTGAAGGATCGCAAGCTCATTCCGGCGGCTCAGAAGGGTTTGAGCACGACCAGGACGACCGCTGCGATCAGGACCAAGACCGGGAGCTCGTTGAACCAGCGATAGAACACGTGTCCGTGGCGGTTGCGGTCGTGCTTGAACGCCTTGAGCAGCGCGCCGCAGTATAGGTGATAGGCGACGAGGACGAGCACGAGCGCGAGTTTGGCGTGCATCCAGCCTCCGCCGATGCCGTAGCCCAGCCAGAGCCACAGGCCGAGCGCGATGGTGATGATCGCCCCCGGGGTCATGATGCCGTAGTAGAGCTTTCGCTCCATCACCTTGAAGCGCTCGAGGCTCGGGCGGTCGTCGGCCATCGCGTGGTAGACGAAGAGCCGCGGCAGATAGAACAGACCCGCGAACCATGTGACCATGAAGACGATGTGGAATGCCTTGACCCAGAGCATGATGACGATGCCGGCGCGTTTCGGGATTCACGGATTCTAGACGCCTGCTCGTCGGCGCGTCATCTCGCGAAAGGCTTAGGCCTCATGGCCGCCGCTCGACTGCACGCGACTGTGATCGCTAGGAGCCTGTCGGACGCGTTCACATCAGAAGCCGGCGGCGAGTGAGCACCAGGGCGACGTAGAAGGCAGCGGTGCCGTAGAGCGCGAGCACGCCGAGATGCAGCCACAGGTCGGCCGGCAGCGCTGCGTTCATCAAGGGACGTGCAACGGCGACGGCATGGGTGAGGGGCAGCACCGAGGCGGCGGTTTGCAGCGCGGCGGGCAGCTGATCCAGCGGGAAGAAGACGCCGCAGAGCAGCATCATCGGCGTGATTCCCAAAGTGAAGTAGTACATGAAGAAGTCGTAGTTCGGGCTCAAGGCCGTCATCACCAGCCCCAGGCTCGCGAAGGTCACGCCGACCAACAGGGCAAGAGGCAGCACCCAAAGCGCGAGCCACGATTGGGTCAGGCCGAGCAGGGTCGCGACCAGCAGCACCGCAGTGCCGGACAACGTCGCCTTGGATGCCGCCCAGACGACCTCGGCCAGGATGACATCGTCGAGGTCGAGCGGCGCGTTGAGGATCGCGTCCCATGTGCGCTGCACGTGCATGCGAGAGAAACCCGAGTACATGGACTCGAACGTCGCTGTCATCATCGTGCTCGAGCACACGGTGCCGGCAGCGATGAACGCGATGTACGAAATACCCTGCATCTCGGGCAGCAGCGCGCCCAGTCCGTAGCCGAACCCGAACATGTAGAGCAGGGGATCGGCCAGGTTGCCGAGTATGGACGGCACGGTGAGCTTGCGCCAGACGAGGAAGTTGCGCCGCCAGATCGGGACGAAGCGCAGGCTCAGCCGAGGCAGGGCGAGATATCGGGCGGCGAGGCTCAAGGGGTTCTCGATGCTAATCGCGCAGCTCGCGACCGGTCAGCTTGAGGAAAACGTCCTCGAGGTTGGCGTGGCGATGCAGGTAGCGCAGTTCGTGCCGGGGCTCCAGATCCGCCACCAGCGCGGATGCATTGTGCGTGTAGCAGAAGACGGTCTCGCCGCTGTACTCGCAGCGCTCGGCGAGCGCACGCCCGTGCGCCTCTGCCCAGGGGCCGACGCTGTCGCCGTAGACTTCCACGACCTGCGGCTCGATGTGCTGCGCGATCAGGTCGTGCGGCGAACCCGACGCCACGATTCTGCCATGATCGAGCACCGACAGTCGGTGGCACAGCCGCTCGGCCTCGTCCATGAAATGGGTCGTGAGGAAGATGGTCTTGCCCTCGGTCAACAACTGCTTGAGCCGCCCCCAGATGAGATGGCGCGCCTGGGGATCGAGACCGGTGGTGGGTTCGTCGAGAAAAATCAGATCCGGGTCGTTGACGAGCGCGCGCGCGAGCGTCAGCCGGCGTTTCATGCCGCCGGAGAGCGAGCTTATTCGCGAGCGCGCGCGGGAAGCCAATCCGGCGAATTCCAGCAGATCCGGGATGCGCGCGCGAATCTCGCGGTCGGACAGCCCGAAGTACCGGCCGTAGACGATCAGGTTTTCCTCGACGGTGAAGTCAGGGTCCAGGTTGTCGATCTGCGGGACCACGCCGACGTGCGTGCGGGCCCGACGCGGGGTCGCGACGACGTCCACGCCAAGGAGCCGTATGGCGCCTGCATCCGGCGCGGTGAGGCCCAGGCACAGGCGCAGGGTCGTGGTCTTGCCGGCCCCGTTCGGGCCGAGCAGGCCGAAGCATTCGCCCGGCGCGAGCGCCAGGTCTACGCCTGCGACGACCTCATGGTCGCCGTAGCGCTTGCGCAGTCCCCGTGCTAAGAGCGGATAGTCGGCCTGCGGCACGGCTCAGGACTCGCTCCGGTAGCCTCTATGCCAGTGGACCGCGATTCGCTGCAGTTGCGTGAGTCGCCCATGGAAGAAATGCTCGCCGCCGGGGATCACCACCACCGGCAGGCTCTGCGGCCGGGCCCACTTGAGCACCGCAGCGAGCGGCACGACATCGTCTTCGTCGCCGTGCACGATCAGCGTGTCGTCGCGCACCGCTTCGGCGTCGAACCGATTCACCGCCGGCGCAATCAGCGCCAGCCTCTCGATCGGCACCCGGCGCGCGACGCGTGTCTGGACGAATGAACCGAAGGAAAATCCGGCCAGCAGCAAGGGATGATCGCCGAAGCGGCTGCGCATGTACGCCGCGACCGCAACGAGATCATCGGTCTCGCCTGCGCCCTCGTCGTATTTGCCGGCGGTGCGTCCGACGCCGCGGAAGTTCGGCCGCGCGATGCAGTAGCCCAGGGAAAAGAAGGCTCGGGCAAGCGTGGTGACCACCTTGTTGTCGCGCGTGCCGCCCTGCAGCGGATGGGGGTGGGCGACCAGGGCCATGCCGCGGCGTGAAGCTCCCGGATCGTTTATCGCGACATCGATCGCGCCGACCGGGCCCTCCACCAGCACGGTGCTCAGTGTCGACGGGTGCACAGCCCGACTTGCTCGAGCTCGGGCTCGCGCCTAGATTCGCAGCCGCTCGACCGGCCGGCCCCCCTGGATGTGCTCGCGGACGATCTCGTCGATGTCCTCCTTGTCGACGTAGG
>Ga0105107_10002308_pt1 | contig 12541 bp, 11 predicted proteins | sample PPLLaktember2015_6_FD_79335 | JGI IMG/M metagenome (GOLD analysis project Ga0105107, IMG submission 79335) | Freshwater sediment microbial communities from Prairie Pothole Lake near Jamestown, North Dakota, USA - PPLs Lake P8 Core (1) Depth... | ecosystem: Environmental > Aquatic > Freshwater >... | reverse complement strand
GTCGACGCGCCGACCACGATCGACGTTGGCGAGACCTTCGAGTTGCGCCTTGGCAGCGCGTCCGCGATCGGTCGTGTCACGCTCATCAAGACGACCTCGGCCTCGCACAGCTTCAACTTCGAGCAGCGATTCGTCGAGCTGACCTTTCAGCAATCCGGCGACCGGCTCGTGGCCCAGGCTCCCACAAGGGCGACCGACTCCCCGCCCGGGTTCTACCTGCTATTCGTGCTGAATTCCTCCGGCACGCCGTCGATCGCGAAGCTCGTTCGGGTACCGATTGCGCCGGTGATCAACCCTGCCATCACGCCGGTTATCGTGAACCCCGGGGCGCAGTCCGGCCAGGCTGGCACTTCGGTGTCGCTGCAGCTCTCCGCCACCGACCCAAACGGCGATCCCCTGGGTTACGCCGCGAGCGGCCTGCCGCCCGGCGTCTTCGTGAACGCTTCGACGGGCCTGATCACAGGCACGCCCACGGCCGCCGGGACGTTCAACGTGGTTATTTCGGCATCCGATGGAGTCAACACGGATAGCGAGAACTTCACCTGGACGATTGCCCAGGGGCCGCCATTCGTCCTCAACCCGCCGCCTCCGCCACCGCCCGCGGTGGCGGGATCGGCCATCACCTTTACCGCGAGCGTCACGGGCGGCGCGGGCATGCAGTACCAGTGGGATTTCGACGACGGCACGCCGGTGACGGCGTTCTCTTCGTCGGCGACGATCCAGCACACCTTCACCCAGGCCGGCATCTACTACGTGATGCTCACGGCCCGTGATGCCTCGGGCACGCTGCAGTCGACGACTTTCACGCAGCTCGTGCACTACCCGTTGACGGCAAACCGGCCCGGGATTTCGACCAACATCGCGTTTGACGACCGCCCGACAGGCATAGACCGAGTCTGGGTCGTCAACCAGGACCACAACTCGGTCAGCGCCTTCAATGCCGGCACGAATGCCAAGCTCGCGACAATCGGGGTCGGAACGTCGCCGCGCGCACTGACAGTCCGCGCCACCGGGGAGGTCTGGGTCACGAACAAGGCGAGCGCTTCCATCAGCGTCGTCGATTCGGCGAGCCTCGCGGTGACGCGCACGATCGCTTTGCCGTTTGCCTCGCAGCCCTTCGGCATCGTCGCCGACCCGACCGGAAACACGGTCTACGTAGCGCTCGAGGCCCTCGGCCGCGTTCTGAAGCTCGACGGTGCGACCGGCGGGGTTCTCGCGTCAGTGGATGTCGGACCGAATGTGCGGCACCTCTCTATCACCGGCGACGGCACCCGCCTCTATGCGTCAAGGTTCATCACGCGGCCGCTGCCGGGCGAGAGCACGGCCGTCGTGCAGACCAGCGCCGGCGGGCTGCCCGTTGGCGGCGAGGTCGTGGTCGTGAATGCACCGGCGATGAGCGCACTATCGACCATCGTGCTTCGGCACAGCGACGAGCCGGATTTCGAGAACCAGGGCCGGGGAATCCCCAACTATCTCGGCGCAGTCGCCATCTCGCCCGACGGGCGAATGGCCTGGGTGCCTTCGAAGCAGGACAACGTCAAGCGCGGGGCCCGGCGCGACGGACAGGCGCTCAACTTTCAGAACACCGTGCGCGCGATCAGCTCGCGCATCGACCTGGCGGCCGGGACGGAGGACCACGCCCGGCGCGTCGACCACGACAACTCGAGCGTCGCGAGCGCGGTCGCCTTCGACCGGCTCGGCGTCTATGCATTCGTCGCCCTCGAGACAAGCCGTCAGGTCGCAGTGGTCGATGCGCACCGCGGCTTCGAGCTATTCAGGTTCGGCGTCGGCCGCGCGCCGCAGGGTCTGGCGCTATCGGCTGACGGCAAACGGCTGTACGTCAACAACTTCATGGACCGGACCATCGGCATCTACGATCTCTCCGAGTTGCTCGCCACGGGCATCGCGAACGTGCCTCGGCTCGCGACCAAGGTCTCACACAGCGCCGAGAAGCTGAGCGCAGAGGTCCTGCAAGGCAAGAAGCTCTTCTACGACGCGCAGGACACACGCCTCGCTCGCGACGCGTACATGAGCTGCGCCTCCTGCCACAACGACGGCGGCCAGGACGGCCGCACCTGGGACCTGACCGGATTCGGCGAAGGGTTGCGCAACACCGTGAACCTGCGCGGCCGCGCGGGCGCGCATGGCGCACTGCACTGGAGCAACAACTTCGACGAGATCCAGGACTTCGAGGGCCAGATAAGGAACTTCGCCGGCGGTACCGGGCTTATGAACAACTCAGATTTCAACGCGGGCACGCGCAGCCAGCCGCTTGGCGACCCGAAGACCGGCCTGTCCGCGGATCTTGATGCCCTCGCCGCCTACGTCAAATCGCTGGGGACCTACCCCTCGAGCCCGCTCAGGTCCGAGAGCGGCGCCCTGACAGCTTCGGCCACTGCGGGGCGCAACGTATTCGTTGCCAAGAACTGCGGCAGTTGCCACGGTGGCACGGCGTTCACCAAGAGCGCCGCGAACAACCCGGAGGACGTCGGAACTCTCACCGCGGACAGCGGCAGCCGACTCGGTGCGCAGCTGACCGGCATCGACGTACCGACGCTGCGCGACGCCTGGTCGACGGCGCCATACCTGCACCGCGGCCAGGCAGCGTCGCTTACCGATGCCATCCTGGCGCACGCCGGGGTCAGTATCTCGGACACCGATCTCGCCAACCTCGTCGCATACGTCGGCCAGATCGGCGGCCAGGAGACATCGGCGCCGACCGGTGGCACGCCGGGCGGCACCCCAAACACCGGGACAGGCCTGCTCGGCCGCTACTTCAACAACACGACGCTTGCAGGCACACCGGTCCTCGAGCGTACCGAACAGGTGAACTTCACCTGGAGCGCATCGCCAGGCCCGGGCGTCAATGCCAACCAGTTCTCGACGCGCTGGACGGGCTTCGTCGAAGCGATCGCAAGCGGGAGCTTCCAGTTCCGCACGCGCTCCAACGATGGCGTGAGGCTCTGGATCAACGGTAACCTGGTGATCGACAACTGGACCGCGCACGCCACGACGGAGAACGATTCTGCGCCGATGACGCTCACGAAGAACCAGCGCTATAACGTCACCATCGAGTTCTACGACAACACAAGCGCCGCTGTCGCCCGCCTCTACTGGAAGCGGCCCGGTGCGACGAGCTTCACCGCCGTTCCGAAGTCGCGACTGTATGCGAACTAGCCGCTTCGCGGCGCTCGCGCTGTCCCTTGCCCCCGCCATCACCGCCTGGGCTGCTGCTCCGGCTTCCCTGCCCCGCCTTGACCGCGTGTACGTCAATCCGGAGCCCGCGTCGATCGCCGATTTCACGCTGACTGACCAAGACGGCAAGGCGCTCGCCTTCTCGAGCCTGCGCGGCGAGCCGGTGCTGGTGTTCTTCGGGTTCACTCATTGCCCGAGCGTCTGCCCGACGACGCTCGCTCGGCTCAAGTCACTGCATGCGGCCCGCGACGGCGCGCTCAGGCCGGCGCGCGTCGTGCTAATCAGCGTCGACGGCGGCCGCGACACGCCCGAGCGTCTAAAGTCCTATCTTGCAGCACTGTCGCCTGATTTCATCGGGCTGACCGGCGACCCCAAGGCTGTCTCGAAGATCGCCGCCGGGTTCGCCGCCGTGTTCTTCAAGGAGCCGGCGGCCAAGGACGGCAGCTACAACGTCATGCACTCGACACAGGTCTTCGCCGTGGACAAGGCCGGACGGCTCCGCGCCACGTTCGTCGACGCCTCGATCGAGGACATGGCGACGATCACGGATCTGCTCCTGCAGGAGTCCGGTTGAGCGCGGCCTGAAAGCCGGCGCGGAATTCCGCGAACTTTCCCTCGGCGACTGCCGCGCGCATGCGCGCCATCAGGTCGAGGTAATGATGCAGGTTGTGCAGCGTCGCTAGCCGCGGGCCAAGCATCTCCCCGCAACGATCCAGGTGACGCAGGTAGGCGCGGGAGAAGTTGCGGCAGGTGTAGCAGCCGCAGTCCGGATCGATGGGGCCGGTATCCGCCGCGTGACGTGCGTTGCGGATGTTGAGGACGCCCCCGGGCACGAACAGGTGCCCGTTCCGCGCGTGACGCGTAGGCATCACGCAGTCGAAGAGATCGACGCCGGCGGACACGGCTTCGACGAGGTCTTCCGGCCGCCCGACCCCCATCAGGTAGCGGGGCTTGCCGACCGGCATCGAAGGCAGGAGCGACGCGAGCACGCGTGCGCGCTGCTCCGGCGGTTCCCCGACGGACAGCCCGCCGATCGCGAGCCCTGCGTATCCCTGCCGCTCTAGCCCCTCGAGCGAGGCGAGGCGGATCGCCTCGTACATGCCGCCCTGGACGATGCCGAACAGCACGCCTTCCCCCGGCAGAGCGTCGAACGCGCGCCGGCTGCGCTCCGACCAGCGCAGCGACAGTTCCATGGACTCGCGCGCCTCGCGTTCACTCGCCGGATAAGGCGTGCACTCGTCGAACACCATCGCCACGTCCGAGCCGAGCGCGCGCTGGACCTGCATCGCGCGCTCCGGGTCGAGAAAAACTTCCGCGCCGTCGACCGGAGACCGGAATCGCACGCCCTCCTCGGAGAGCTTGCGCATCGCCGCGAGGCTGAACACCTGGTAGCCGCCTGAATCGGTCAGAATCGGCCGCCGCCAGGCCATCATTCCATGCAGGCCGCCATGCGCGCGCACGATCTCGGGGCCCGGCCGAAGCATCAGGTGAAAAGTATTGGCAAGGATCATCTCCGCGCCGCAGCCGAGGAGCTCGTCCGGCGTCACGCCCTTGACGGTCCCGTAAGTGCCGACCGGCATGAACGCGGGCGTCTCGACCGTGCCGCGCGCGAAGGTCATTCGCCCGCGCCGCGCGTCGCCGTCCTGGGCCAGGAGTTCGAACTTCACGACTTGGTGCCGCGCGGGGCGAGCGCTGACGGGTCCGGCGTCACGAACATCGCGTCCCCGTAGCTGAAGAACCGGTAGCGCCCGGCGATGGCGTGATGATACGCGGCGAGTACCCGTTCGCGCCCCGCGAATGCGGAAACCAGCACCAGCAGCGTGGACTCGGGCAGATGGAAATTTGTCAGCAGCGCGTCGACGACGCGGAATCGGTGGCCCGGCCGGATGAAGATGTCGGTCTCGCGCTCGCAAGGTGCGAGCGTGCCGCTGGCTGCCGCAGCCTCGAGTGCACGGACCACCGTCGTCCCGACGGCGACGACGCGCCCGCCCCGGCGGCGCGCGGCCCCGATCGCGGCGACCGTCTCCTCCGGCACGCAGATACGCTCGGCATGCATGCGGTGCGCATCGATGTCCTCGCTGCGCAGCGGGGTAAACGTGCCGGCGCCGACGTGCAGCGTCAGCTTGGCGATCGATACGCCCTGCTTCTCCAGGAGCCCCAGCGCCTCCATGTCGAAGTGCAGGCCCGCGGTCGGCGCGGCAACCGCACCCGGCACTTCGGCGTATACGGTCTGGTAGCGCTCGCGGTCGGCGGGCTCCGCCTCGCGCCCGACGTACGGGGGCAGCGGCACGCTCCCTTCCGCTTCGAAGAACGGCAGCGCCTCCCGGTCAAGCTCGAATTCGTGCAGTTCGCCGTGGCGGCAGATCGCAACCGCGACCGCGCCCCCCGGCAGCTCGACGCGCGTACCGGGCCGCACGCCCTTGCTGGCGCGCGCCTGCGCCAGGAATCGCCGGCCGCCCAGGATCCGCTCGAGCAGGAGCTCGAAGGCGCCGCCGCTCGGCTTGCGGCCCCGCAGCCGCGCCGGCAGCACGCGCGTGTCGTTGAGAACCAGCAAGTCGCCGGAATCCAGGAGCGAGCCCAGGTCGCGGAACTGCAAGTCCCGGATCGCCCCGGTCCCGCCGTCGAGCGCGAGCAACCGGCTCGCTCCGCGCGCGGGTAGCGGCCGGTCCGCGATCAGTGCTTCCGGCAGCGGATAGGAAAAGTCGGCGCGGCGCATGGGCCGCGCAGACTAGCACAGCGCGGCGGTTACCCCGCTCGCGTCGCGGCTGCCACCTCCGCCGCAGGCGGGGTCGGCGGCGGTGCGGGTGGCGGCGGTGCGGGTGTTGCAGGTGCGCGCGGCGCGCGCGGAACCGGCGCGCTCCGCAGCATGTCCCGCGCTTCGCGCTCGGGAATCTTCGCGGACAGCGTCTGTGCGCGGTGATCGCGCAGGATCCGAAGCTCGACCGACTCGCCGGCCTGATAGGAGCGCAGGATTCGCATCGCGTGGCTGCCCGTTTGCGGCTCGCGTCCGCCGATCGAGACGATCACGTCGCCATCCTTGAGCCCTAGCGCCGCATCGTCCGGTGCGCGCGCGACGAGCACGCCCTTCTCCGCGCCGAAGTATCGGCCGAGGCCGGGCGTCAGGGTGACGAACTCGGCATCGCCCCAGCTCCCCAGCAGCCAGTGACCGCCATGATCGAATGGCATCGCCTCCACCGCGGACAACGCGCGCATGAATGGCGCGCCCGGCGCGGCGATGAAGGCCGCGCGATCGAGCGGGCGCGCCTCGACGGCCAGTTCGACCGGCTTGCCATCACGCCTGACGCGCAGCGCGACCTTCTCGCCCGGCTCGATCGATTCCATCGCACGCACCAGCTCGCGGCCCGTCGCGACCGGCTTCGCCTGGATTGCGACGATCACGTCGCCGGACTTCACGCCGGCTACCGCGGCGGGACCGCCGGGGCTCACGCCCTCGACACGCACGCCCCCGCTCGGCTCGGCGCCGCCGAGGTTGACGCCGAGCATCGCGCGGCGCGGGTTGACCAGGAAGGGCTCGTATATATGCATGCCATCGGCCCCGGCCACCTCGCCGGAGAGTTCCGCCACTTCGCGCGCGGCGTCCTCGAGGCGCCGCTGCGCATCCGCAAGACGCTCTTCGAGCGAGGCCCCGGCCTCCTCACCCAGGGCAGGACAGGCGAATCCGACCAGCGATCCCGCGGCGAGCAATGCAGTCATCCAGTGCTTCATCATTACCTCCGGACGAACATTCAGATGCCGACCGCGTCCGCATAACGGACCTGGACCAGCGAATACAGGACGTCGACCCGCTCGCGCCAGAGCCGCTCCGACCGCTCGGGAGCGTTTGGCTCGAGGGTCACGCGGCTCAGTCGGTCATCGAGCAGCGCAAGGCGGTCCTCGAGTTCGGCAACGGTGAAAGCAGTGCTGCCACGCATGCTGCGGCGTTCGGGGAGCTGCGCCAGGATCCGCTCCAGGCGCTTGCTCTCGGCACGCGCGCCGCCGGCTGCGACGACAGCCGGCGGCGCGGCGCCGGCGACCAGCGCGCGCTGTGCCGACTGCAGCCAGGAGGCAAGACCCGCCGTGGCGACCAGCACGGCCGCGGCGAGCGCGAGCGGCCAGCGCCGGTCGATCCGCGCCTCGCGCGCGTCACGCGCCGCGAGCACCGCCTGCCAGGCGCCTGGCGGCGCCTCAAAGTCCGCGAGCGCCGCGAGGCGTCCGCCCCAGTCGTTCAGGTCGGCGTGCACGGCGTGCCCTCCAGGAGCGGGGTTTCACTGCCCAGCAGCTCGCGCAGCCGCCGATGCGCGCGCGAGAGCTGGGACTTCGAGAAGCTGGGCGTTCGCCCGAGCGCGAAGCCGATGTCCGCATGCGTGAAGCCCTCGACGTCGTGCAGCCAGACGACCGCGCGCGAGACCGCGGGCAGGGTCATCAGGGCACGTTCCAGCCCCGCGTCGAGCGCCTCATGCGCGCCGCAGCCCGTAGACGGCAAGCGGTCTGCGCCGCCCGGGTCCTTGTCGAGCCACTCGAGCCCGCGATGCCAGGGCGATCGCAGGTACATCAGCGCCCGGTTGACGGCGATCGTGCGGATCCATGCCGGTAGCGGGCAGCGCCCTTCATAGGCGCCGATATGCTCGAGCACGTCCACGAAAGTTTCCTGCAGCAATTCCTCGGCGATGGCCGGCCGGCGCACCAGGCGCCTGAGGAGTGTATAGATGGCATCCGCCGTCGCGGAATAGACGGCCGCGAGGGCGGCAACCTCCCCGGCGCGGGCGGCCGCTACCAGGGCGTCGGGCAGGACGATCTCGGAAATCCGCGGCATCGGCTGCTTAGATGCCCCAGTCCCCGAAAAGGTCGCAGCGCGGGCGAAACAGTGGCTGGTGCCGGGAGCGGGAGTCGAACCCGCAAGAATCTTCCGATCCGGTGGATTTTGAGTCCACTGCGTCTGCCAATTCCGCCATCCCGGCAGCGAGGCGCGAGTATACGGCGCGCCCGGCCGTGCCGCCCGGGCGCCGCCCTTGGCAAGACCGGCGGCGGCGACGACAATTCCGGCGATGAAGTTCTGCCCGAGTTGCGCCGCGCCCCTGGCGCAGCGGGTTCCGGAGGGTGACCACCTGCCGCGGTCCGTGTGCACGGCATGCGGCGCCATCCACTACCGCAACCCGAAGCTGATCGCCGGCTGCGTGCCCGAGCACGAAGGGCGGATCCTGATCTGCCGCCGCGCCATCGAGCCGCGCCGCGGTTACTGGACGGTGCCCGCCGGGTTCATGGAGATCGGCGAAACGCTCCAGCAGGCGGCGGCTCGCGAGTGCCACGAAGAAGCGCTCGCGCGCGTCGCCGTCGGCAGCCCGCTCGCGATCGTGCACGTGCTGCACGCGGAACAGGTGCACGTCCTGTTCAGGGCGCGGCTCGCGGATCCCGCCTTCGGCGTCGGCGCCGAGAGTCTCGAGACCGTGCTCTGCGACGAGCGCGAGATTCCCTGGCCGGACATCGCCTTTGCGAGCATCGAGTTCACGCTGAGGCGCTTTTTCGCCGATCGCGCCGCGGCGCGCGAGTCCCTTCACTTCCACACCTTCGACTGAGGGCTGGCCCGCGGCGCTGTGGCACAATGCGCCGCTGCAAACCCCAGGACCCGCAGCCGGAACACCCGCATGACCTTCGTCGTCACCGAGACCTGCATCAAGTGCAAGTACATGGACTGCGTCGAAGTCTGCCCGGTCGACTGCTTCCACGAGGGGCCGAATTTCCTGGTCATCGACCCGGAGGAATGCATCGACTGCACCCTGTGCGAGCCGGAGTGCCCGGTGGACGCGATCTTTTCCGAGGAAGAAGTCCCGGCCGGGCAGGAGCAGTTTCTTGCGCTCAACGCAGAACTCGCGAAGGAATGGCCGGTCATCACGCAGCGCAAGGAACCGCCCGCGGACGCGGATGCGTGGAAGGAAGTGCCCGACAAGCTGCCGCTTCTCGAGCGCTGAGGCTTACTGCAAAGCTGCCGCCGCCGCGGGATCCGCGAGATAGGCCCCGAGATAGGCGGCCGTCGCGTAACCGGCGAGGAACTCGCCCTGGTCCGTGATGATGCCGGGCGTGCCGGTGATGCCGAGCTGGCGGCCGAGCTCGTACTGCGCCGCGATCGGCGTTTCACATCGCCCGGCCTCGAGCTTCTCGCCGCGCTTCGCGCGCGTCAGCGCTTCATTTCGGTCGCCGCTGCACCAGACGGCCTCCGCCTTGCGCCAGGCATCGCTCCCCGGCCCGCCGCGCGGGAACATCAGGTAGCGGACACGGATGCCGAGGCGATTCAGCTCGGCCATCTCGCCGTGCATGCGGCGGCAATGCACGCAATCGACGTCGGTGAACACGGTCACCGTGTGGCGGGCCGCGGCTTTCGGCGCGAACACGATCGCGTCCGCATCCGTGATGCCCGCGAGCAGCGCGAGACGCCCCAGCTTGCGCCGGTCCTCGGTCAGGTTCTCCTTCGAGCCCATGTCGAAGACGTCGCCATCCACGTAGAAGCGCCCGTCCGCCGAAACGTAGCCGACTTCGGCGCCGGAACTGACCTCGTACAGGCCCGCAATGGGCGACGGGCGGACGTCCTCGACCTTGATCTCGAGACGTTTGGCGATCTCGGCACGGGGATCCGCCTTCGCGGCCGGCTGGGCGGCCTGCGGCGCGGCCCCGACCGCGCCGGCGAGCGCCAGCGACGCGACAACGGGAACCAGCAGTTTGTGGATGGGCAGCACCTGGGCCTCGAAGTTCAACGCGAAACTGCTTCGACCCCGTCCGGGGGCTGCGGTTCGGCTACGGGCGGAATTCTATCAGCCGCGCGGGTGGTGCTGCGCGTGCAATTCCTTCATGCGTTCCCGGGCGACGTGCGTGTAGATCTGCGTGGTCGAGAGGTCGCTGTGGCCGAGCAGCATCTGCACGACTCGCAGGTCGGCGCCGTGATTCAGCAGATGGGTCGCGAAGGCGTGGCGCAGCGTATGCGGCGACAGGTCCTTGTCGATCCCGGCTTTCTTCGCGTAGCGCTTGATGATGTGCCAGAACGCCTGGCGCGTCATGCGATCGCCGCGACGCGTCGGGAACAGGTGGTCGGTCTGGCGGTCGAGCAGGATCTCGCCGCGGGCACCGCGCACGAAATCGTTGAGCCAGCGTACGGCCTCCTCGCCGAGCGGGATCAGGCGCTCGCGATTGCCCTTGCCGACGATGCGCAGCACGCCCTGGTTCAGGTTGACCTGGCTGTGCCGCAGGCTCACGAGCTCGGAGACGCGCAACCCGGTCGCGTACAGCACCTCGAGCATCGTCCGGTCCCGGTGCCCGAGGGGGTCCGTGGTCTGCGGCGCCGCGAGCAGAGAATCGACCTGCGCCTCGGTGAGCGAGCGCGGCAGGCTGCGCCCGATCTTCGGCATCGCGATCTGCGCCGTCGGGTCCTCCTTGACCGCCCCCTCGCGTACGAGATAGCGGAAGAAGCGCCGGAAGCTCGAAAGCTGGCGCGCCGTCGAGCGCGGGCGGGCGCCCGTTTCCACGCGCCAGGCGATGAACGCGAGCAGGTCGCTTCGGGAGGTGCGGTCGAGCGCCGTGCCCCGCTGGCGGAGCCAGCGCGCGAGTGCAGTGAGGTCGGCGCGATACGCCGCCAGCGTGTTCGGCGACAGGCCGCGCTCCATCCATACGGCGTCGAGAAAACGCACGATCACGGGCTCGACGGCGTCGTCCGACCCGCTGGCCGTCGCGAGCGTGGCCGCGCGCACCGATGTCGAAGATTTCATAGCTGCGCTCATGGACCCGTCCTGCTACCCGTCACCGACGCCGGCGCCGGATCGCGCACGGCGCTCTGGTGCGACAGAATGCAAGCGCAGTATGGTTCGCCCCTGAAGTGGTCAGCGTGACCCGCCTCACAGACCCCCATGACCATTAACATAACCGGAACCAGTTCACAGTACGCGGCCGGCGCGGCCCGCGGGCCGTGGCCGGCATGAATCCGCTGCGGTTCATCTGGGCGATCTGGGCGTTGCTGCTCGTGGTCCCGGTCCTGCTGCTCGCCGCGCTTCCGGTCCTGCTCCTGCCGGGTCTTGCCGGGCGGCGCAGTGCAGCGGCAATGGCGTGCCGGGTCTACCTCGCTCTCTGTGGACTTCCGGTGCGCGCGGTAGGCCTCGAGCGCTTGCCGCCGGGCGCCTGCGTGATCGTCGCGAACCATGCGAGCTACCTGGACGGGCCCCTGCTGTTCGCCTGGCTGCCGCCGCGCTTCGGCTTCGTGATCAAGAAGGAGGCCTTGCGCGCCCCCCTGCTGGGACTCCTGCTGCAGGGGCTCGGCCACCATTTCGTCGAGCGCAAGAATCGGCATGAGGGCGCCGGCGACGCCCGCCGCATCCTGCGCGCCCTCAGGCAGGGCGAGGCGGCGGCATTCTTTCCGGAGGGCACCTTCCACCCGCAGCCCGGGATCGTTCGCTTCCACGGCGGGGCATTCGCGCTCGCATCGCACACCGGGGTGCCGGTTGCGCCGGTGGCGATCCGAGGGACGCGCCGGGTGCTCGGGGACGGCCGCATGCTGCCGCGCTGGGGACGCATCGAAGTCGAGGTGCTGGAGCCTCTGCCCGCGGAGACCGGCGCCGGCGACGCAGCGACGCGGCTGCGCGATGCGGCGCGCGAACGCATCGCGGCTGCCACGGGTGAACCGCTGCTCTGAGTTTGGAGGGGTCAGACCCCTTGATAATCGCCGGACGTGCGTACGCTCCGCGAATGTCGAGCTATATCAAGGGGTCTGACCCCTCCTAGCTCTTCACATGTTGCGGCGGTACTGGCCCCCGACGGCGTAGAGCGCGCGCGAGATGCGGCCCAGCGACGCCGACTTCACGGTTTCCATCAACTCGGCAAAGACGTTGCCGCTGGCCGCGGCCGCAGCCTGCAGATTGCGCAATGCCTGCTCCTGGGCCGCACCATGCGCCGAGTTGTAGGCGCGTACCGCGGAAACCTGGGCGGCCTTCTCCTCGTCAGTCGAACGGATCAGCTCGGCGTTCCGGTTCTCGTCGCCCGCGCCATGCTCGGGCAGGAAGGTATTGACGCCGATGATGGGCAGGCTTCCGTCGTGCTTCTTGTGCTCGTAGTACAGCGACTCTTCCTGGATCTTGCCACGCTGGTACATCGTCTCCATCGCGCCGAGCACGCCGCCGCGTTCCGAGATGCTCTCGAACTCCGCGTAAACCGCCTCCTCGACAAGTTCGGTCAGGCGCTCGATCACGAACGACCCCTGCCACGGGTTCTGGTTCTGGTTGAGCCCGAGCTCGCGCGCGATAATGAGCTGGATCGCGACCGCGCGGCGGACGCTCTCCTCGGTCGGCGTCGTGATCGCCTCGTCGTAGGCGTT
>Ga0105107_10002307_pt1 | contig 12543 bp, 7 predicted proteins | sample PPLLaktember2015_6_FD_79335 | JGI IMG/M metagenome (GOLD analysis project Ga0105107, IMG submission 79335) | Freshwater sediment microbial communities from Prairie Pothole Lake near Jamestown, North Dakota, USA - PPLs Lake P8 Core (1) Depth... | ecosystem: Environmental > Aquatic > Freshwater >... | reverse complement strand
GTCGAGCCCCTCGGCCTCCGCGGCTGCCTTGACCATGCGCGACCCGGGCGAGACGACCGCCGGCACCTTGGCCTTGCGCCCTTTTGCGATCGCGGCTGCCGCGCGCAGATCCTCGAGCCGGCCGTTGGTGCAGGAGCCGATGAACACCCGGTCGATGGGCACCGCGGTCATCGCGGTGCCGGGCGTGAGCGCCATGTAGCGCAGCGAGCTATCCATCCGGGCGCGGCGCAAGGGATCGGGCTGGCTCGCAGGGTCCGGCACGACGCCGCTCACCGGAACGCCTTCTTCCGGGTTCGTGCCCCAGGTCACCATCGGCTCGAGCGCCGCGGCATCGAGGCTGACCTCGCGGTCGAAAGATGCATCGGCATCGCCCGGCAGCGCACGCCAATACGCGAGCGCGGCTTCCCAGGTCGCACCCGCCGGCGCATAGGGCCGACCGGCGAGAAACTCGAAAGTGGTATCGTCGGGTGCGACCATCCCGGCGCGGGCGCCGGCTTCGATCGACATGTTGCACACGGTCATGCGCGCTTGCATGGAGAGCGCGCGCACGGCCGAGCCTGCGTATTCGATGACGTGTCCCTGCGCGCCGCCGATGCCGATCCGCGCGATCACCGCGAGAATCATGTCTTTTGCGCCGACACCGGGCCGGAGCGTTCCGTCGATCAGGATCCGCATCGCGCGCGGCTTCTTCTGCCACAGGCACTGCGTCGCCAGCACCTGCTTCACTTGGGAAGCGCCGATGCCGAAGGCAAGCGCACCGAATGCGCCGTGGGTGGAAGTGTGCGAATCGCCGCAGTTGATGACGAGGCCTGGCAGCGTCAATCCGAGCTCGGGGGCAGCCACATGGACGATGCCCTGACGGGGATCGTCCATGTGGAAATGGCGAATGCCGTAGCGTGCCGTATTGCGCGCGATGTTCTCGATCAGGCCCCGCGCCTCGGCATCGGCCACACCCGCGATGCCGAGGTGGCGCCCGAGCGTCGGCACGTAGTGGTCGTCGAAGGCGAAGCTCTGTGCGGGGCTGCGCACGCCGCGGCCTTCACGCGCCAGCGCACTGAAGGCGTGAAATGAACCCTCGTGCAGGTAATGGCGGTCGACGAACAGCAACGTGTCGCCGCCGGCGCCCTGCGTGATCACGTGCCGATCCCAGATCTTCTCGAACAGCGTGCGCGCCGCCATGGTTGCAGGCTCCTTCCGGTGAGGTCGCTCGGATACGGCGGCTAGTGTACTGTGGGAAAATGGGGTCAGACCACGTTTTCGGCGTTCAAGCTTCACGGGAAAATGAGGGAAGATGAGGCCGGGAGAATGGGGTCAGACCACGTTTTCGGCGTTCAAGCTTCACCGAAAACCGTGGTCTGACCCCATTTTTCCCCTTTTCCCTGGACCGAAGTTCAAGTAATCAGGGGAGACTTTTTCGATGCTTCGAGCGGCAGTCTATGGATTGGGGCGATGGGGGAGCCGGCTCATCGAGTCCGTGCGCAACAGCCGGAAGATACGCGTCACCACCGGGATCTCGCGCGAGCCCGCGCGGCATGTCGAATTCGCGCGAAGCGCCGGCATCGAGGTCGTGTCCTCGTATGCGCAGGTATTGAAGAACCCGGAGATCGACGCGGTCATCATCGCGACCCCGCACAGCCAGCACGGCGCCCAGGTAGTGCAGGCCGCCAAGGCGGGCAAACACGTGTTCGTGGAGAAGCCGTTCACCCTGACGCGCGCGAGCGCGGAGCGGGCGATCGACGCATGCAAGCAAGCCGATGTCACGCTCGTCGCCGGCTTCAACCGGCGCTATTCGCCTTCGTTCGTCGAGATGCTGCGCCGGATCGAGGACGGCGAGATCGGCAGCGTAGTGCACGTCGAGGGCCAGAACTCGGGCCCCACCGGCTACGGCCTCAAGCCCGGCCAGTGGCGCTCGACCCGCAAGGAGGCCCCGGGGGGCGGCATGACGGCGCGCGGCGTGCATGCGCTCGACTGCATGATAAGGATCGCCGGCCACGTCGCGACCGTGTATGCGAGCTCGCGCAAACTCGGCCTCCCCGAGGGGGTCGATATCGACGATACGACGACGATGCTGCTCGAGTTCGCCAACGGCGCGAGCGGCTGCCTCACGACGGTGTTCGTGACGGGTGATTACTGGCGCGTCCAGGCGCTGGGAACGAAAGGCTGGCTCGAGCTGCGAAACGACACCGAGCTCGTCGCGCGCGGATTGTCCGGGCAGCCGCAAGTATTTCAGTTCGCCGCGGTCGATCGGGAGCGCGCGGAGCTCGAAGCGTTCGCGGATGCCGTCGAGGCCGGCCGGCGCTTCATCGTCTCGCCTGCCGACATCGTCAACGGCGTCGCCGTGCTCGAAGCGATCGAGAAATCGTCTGTCCGGGGCAAGCCGATCCCGATTCGGTAGCCGTCGCCGCAGCGCTACTTCGCTGCCTTGGCCATTCTGCGCACGACCTTCATGCGCTGAACCGCATCGCCGGCAAGGTGCGTCCAGATGATGCCGTCGCGCACGAGCTTCGCGGCGTGCGCATCCATCGTGTACCCGGCCGCGCCGTGCAGCTCCATGTTGAGCTGCGTGACTTCCTGCACCACTTCGGTGGAGAAGTTCATCACGAAGCCCGCATTGGTGGAGGGCAGCTTCTGGTCGTGCTCCCAGGCAACGCGCAGGACGTAGCTGCGCAGCGCCTCGGTCAGCATGTTCATGCGGCCGATCTTGAGCTGCACCATTTGCTGTTCCAGCAGCGGCTTGCCGCCCTGGGTGCGCGAGCGCGCGAGCTTCAGCGAGGACTCGCAGGCGGACATGCACACGCCGAGCGCGTTGGCGGCGAGCTCGAGATCGCCGAAGAGGTCGCCCCCGGTGCGCTCGCCCTTGTCGAGGCGCGAAGCGCCGCCCGTCTGCTCGATCACGTTGGCATGCGGCACGCGGGCGTTCTCGAAGATCAGCTCGGCATTCTGGTAGAAGCGCCAGCCGCTCTTGTTGAACACCTTGCCCGAGCGAAACCCCGGCGTGTCGCGCGGGATGAGGAACATCGTGACGCCTTCCTTGACGTTCACGTTCGGGTTCGAGCGGGCGTCCAGGAAAAAGAGCTTGCCGATGTTGCCGTTGGCGATGAAGCACTTCTCGCCGTTCAGGATCCACTCGTCGCCGTGGCGCTCGGCCTTCAGCTTGAGCCCCGCGCGCGGATCGTCCTCGGGCGGCAGGCGATTGTCGGAGCCGGCATTGGGCTCGGTGATGCCCTTGCCCAGCACGAAGGTGTCGTCGGCGAGAAAGGCGCTCAGGAAGCGCGCCTTCTGTTCGGGCGTGCAGACACTCGCGATCAGGTGGCTCCACTTCCAGTTCTGGCTGAATGCCTTCGAGACTGCGCTGTCGCCGCGGGAGAGCTCGGCCATGACGAGCGCCTGGCTGACGAAGTCGGCGCCGGGCCCGCCGTACTCCTTGGGCACGGCGAGCGTGCGAAAGCCCAGCCGCGAGCCCTTCTTGAACAGGTCCCAATCCCAGGTCTCGGCCGGATCGAGAACGCGATCGCGCGCGAGCGAGACGGGTCGGATCTCTTCCTCGGCGAACTTGCGCGCCCTGTCCTGCCACTCGCGCTGCGCTTCGTTGAGCGAAAAATCCATCTCATCCTCCTTCACGCCCGGCGCGCGCTGAAATGTCCGCCGGGCCTGCCCGCCATGCGGGCGGACGTCCCTGCCGATCAGCTGCGGCGAAATTCGGCCAGGGCTTCGGCGATCCGCAGCTTGCCATCGCCGGGGCTCATGCCCGAGTGCAGAAATATCAGCGCGTCCTGGACGTACTTGTGCAGGGGCATGTCGCGCATCACGCCCATCGCACCGAAGACCTCGGCCGCGTCGAGCGCTACCCGATGCATCGCTTCGGCCGTGTACACGCGGGCGATTGTTTGCAGCGGGAGGTCGTCGATGCTGCGGCTGGCCACGGCGCCGGGATTGTCGGCGACCCACGCCGCCTTCCACACCATCGTGCGCGCGACTTCGAGGCGCAGCGCCATTTCGGCGAGAAGCGTCCCGATCGCCTGGTGCTCGATGATGCGGCGCCCGCCCTGGACGCGAATTTTCGCGTAGTCGAGCGCCGCCTCGTATGCCGCGCGCCCGAGGCCGACGTTCATGGCCTGAACGAGCGGCACACCGCGGCCGCCCGCCTCCAGCCCCGCCGCGAGCGGGCTCCTGCCTTCGGCGCCGACGAGGTTCTCCGCCGGCACGCGGCAATCCGCGAACGTGATGTCGCCACGCAAGCCGTGATACCAGCCCGCGTTCTGATCGAGCTCGCGGATCGTCATTCCGGGCGTGTCGCGCTCGACCAGCAGCGTGCTCACACCGGGCGCCTTTGGATCGGTGGCGACGTGAACGGCGATCAGCCGGGCGAGCGGCGCATTCGGCACGAAGCTCTTCACCCCGTTCACGATCCAGTCGCCGGTTGGTGTGCGGGTGGCGGCGCAATGGATGGCGGGACCGACCGGAACGGCCCGGTGGTAGTTCACGCCCAGCTCCGTGTCGCTGTCGGGCTCGTGCGCGGCCAGCGCGAGCTGTGCGGCATCGTCGGCGACGAACTGCGGCAGGAAGCGCTCGCGCTGCGCCGGGGTCAGCAGCTGATCGAACAGTACGTGGCTCAACGCCGACGTCTCGACCAGCACGGCGGCCACGTTGGGGTCGCCCGCGGCGAGCTCCTCGGCGACGATGCAGGCCGTGATGGCGTCGGCGCCCGCGCCGCCGAGCGTCTCCGAGAGGGACAGCGTGCGCAGCCCGATCTGCGAGGCCTTGAGCAGGATGTCCGCCGGCGGACGGCGCTCCAGTGCCTCCATGCGCGCCGGCCGGGTGGCGACGGGCTTGATCTCGTTGGCGACGAACTCCCGAACGGTGTCGCGAATTTCGTGCTGCTCGGCAGTGAGGTGCAGATCGTACATGGCCGTATGGCACTCCAGGGATGCCGCGAGCTCGCGGGGCGCGCATCACGCCGGCATGTGAATGGAAGGATGCGGTGGCGCTGAACCGCAATATACGCAGGCACCGGAGGGGGCGCAACCTCGCGAGAACCGAACGATCGCAATGCCGGGCAGCATCCGGTCGTGAAGACACGCGTTTCGAGGCAAGATGTGCTCGGACGGGTGATCGGGTAGAGTAGTCCCGACGGAACGGGATCCAGCGCCGCGCCGGGCGAGGGCCTGATACAGTAGAGATGAGGAGACCGAACATGGTGGAAGTGCCCACAGCCGAGTCGAGGATACTCGCCGCCTACCGCGCTCGCACCCCGCGGGCGGCCGAGCTCGCGCGTCAAGCGCGCGACCTCATCCCGAGCGGCATCGTCCACGACTCGCGCCGGACCTGGCCTTACAGCATCTATGGTGATCGCGCGGCCGGCTCGCGCAAGTGGGACGTCGACGGCAACGAATACGTCGACTACTACGGTGGCCACGGCTCGCTCATTCTGGGCCACCAGCATCCGAAGGTGATCGCGGCCATCGAGGCGCAATTGCGCAAGGGCATGCATCTCGCGGCGGCGAACGAGCTGGAGGTCGAATGGGCGCGGCGCATCCAGGCGCTGGTGCCTTCGGCCGAGCGGGTGCGATTTACTTCCTCGGGCACCGAAGCGACCCAGCTCGCCATCCGGCTCGCGCGCGCGGCGACCGGGCGGGGGCGCATCGTGCGCTTCCAGAGTCATTTCCACGGCTGGCACGATCAGGTGTCCTTCGGCGTCACCGACCACCTCGACGGCACGCCGGCCGTCGGTGTCCTGGCGGAGGTGGCGGCGAACACGACGCTGGTAAAGCCCAACGATGTCGCGGCGGTCGAGCGGGTGCTGGCGACGCAGCGCGATGCCGCAGCGGTCATGATCGAGCCGATCGGGAGCAGCTCGGGGATGATCCCGACCTCGCCCGAAGTGCTCAACGCGTTGCGCGAGCTCACTGCACGCCACGGTGCGCTGCTCATCTTCGATGAAGTCGTGACCGGATTTCGCGTCCATCCCGGCGGCGCGCAGGCGCTCTACGGCGTGGTGCCCGACATCACCACGCTCGCGAAGATCGTCGCGGGCGGCATGCCGGGCGGCGCGGTCGCCGCGCGCAAGGACATCCTCGATTGGCTCGATTTCGAGGTCGCCGCCGCGTCAAAGCGCGAGCGCATCAACCACCAGGGCACGCACAACGCCCATCCTCTGAGCGCTGCTGCCGGAATCGCAACGCTCGACTTGATCCGCGATTCCGACGTGTGCGAGCGCGCTTCGGCCACGGCGGCACGGCTGCGCGCCGGCATGAACGAGATCCTCGAGGGCGAGGGCGTCCCGTGGGCGATCTACGGCGAGCACTCGTTCTTTCATCTGCATTCGAATCCGCTCGGCGAGCCGATTCGGCCGACGACGTTCGATGCGCGCACGCTCACGCTCGATGCCCTCAAGGGCAAGGACGAGCGCGTGCTCGCCAAGCTGCGGCTCGCGATGCTGGTGAACGGCGTCGATCTCAAGGGCTTTCGCGGCGGACTCGTGTCCGCCGCCCACACCGAGGCCGACATCGACGTCACGCTGGACGCCTGGCGCAGGTCGCTGCGGGCGCTGAAGGAGGAAGAGGCGCTGCCTCGAATGTAGCGGCTTGGTCGGCCGCGGCCGGCCAGGCAGGGGCTGTGCTACGATCGGTCCCCGCCGGCGGGTCCGATGTTCGTCATTGCGCCGTTGTCCGGCGCCTTGCCTGAGCTTCGTCGAAAAATCTGTCGATCCGGAATGCCTGCCACCGATCCCGCTCTCGATGTCCTGCGCCGCGTCTTCGGCCATGCCGAGTTCCGCGGCCCGCAGCGCGAGATCATCGAGCACCTGACGGCAGGCGGCGATGCGCTGGTGCTGATGCCGACCGGGGGCGGCAAGTCGCTGTGCTACCAGGTGCCGGCGCTCCTGCGCGGGGGAAGCGCGGTCGTCGTTTCGCCGCTCATCGCGCTCATGCAGGACCAGGTGGCAGCGCTCACCCAGGCCGGGGTGCGCGCGGCGTTCCTCAATTCCACGCTGGATATCGACGCGGCGCGCTCGGTCGAGGCGGAATTCGTCGCGGGCGAATACGATCTGCTGTACGTCGCGCCCGAGCGGCTCGTCACGCCGCGCTGCCTCGAGTTGATCGGGCGTGCGCGAATCTCGCTCTTTGCCATCGACGAGGCGCATTGCGTTTCGCAGTGGGGCCACGACTTCCGCCCCGAGTATCTCCAGCTCTCCATCCTGCACGAGCACTTCCCGGGCGTGCCCCGCATCGCGCTCACGGCGACGGCCGATCCGCAGACGCGCGCCGAGATCGTCCAGCGGCTCGCGCTCGATGGGGCGCGCATGTTCGTGTCGAGCTTCGACCGGCCGAACATCCGCTACACGATCGTCGACAAGACCGACCCGCGTGCCCAGCTGCTGGCATTCATCCGCGGCGAACACCCGGGCGAGGCGGGCATCGTCTATTGCCTCTCGCGCCGGCGGGTCGAGGAAACCGCCCATTGGCTGCGCGGCCATGGGGTCGCCGCGCTGCCGTATCACGCTGGCATGGACGCGCCGAGCCGCAACGAGAACCAGGCGCGCTTCCAGCGCGAGGACGGCATCGTGATCGTCGCCACCATCGCGTTCGGCATGGGGATCGACAAGCCCGACGTGCGCTTCGTCGCGCATCTCGACCTGCCGAAGAGCATCGAGGGCTACTACCAGGAGACAGGCCGCGCGGGGCGCGACGGGCTGCCGGCGAACGCGTGGATGACCTATGGGCTGGGCGATGTCGTGCAGCAGCGGCGTCTCATCGACAGCTCGGAGGCAACCGAATCCTACAAGCGCGTCGCAACCGCGAAGCTCGAAGCATTGCTCGGGCTGTGCGAGACGGCGCGGTGCCGGCGCGTTCATCTTCTCGCCTACTTCGGCGAACGTGCGCAGCCGTGCGGTAATTGCGATTCGTGTCTCGTCCCGCCCCAGACCTGGGATGCAACCGAGCCAGCGCAGAAGGCGCTGTCGGCGATCTACCGGACCGGCCAGCGTTTCGGCGTCGTGCATCTCATCGATGTGTTGAGGGGCAGGACGAACGAGCGCGTGCTGCGCTGGGAGCACCATCGGTTGAATGTCTTCGGCGTAGGCGCCGATCTGGGCGATGCGCAGTGGCGCAACGTGTTCCGTCAACTGGTCGCCATGGGCCACGCCATGGTCGATCATGCCGCCTACGGCGCGCTGCGCCTGACCGAGACGGCGCGCCCGATCCTGCGTGGCGAGCAGCGAATCGAGATACGCCGCAGTCACGAGCGGCCGGCGAAGGCTCCGCGCAGCCGCTACGTGTCGCCGCCGGGCGCCGTGCCCGATGGGGACCTTCTCGCCGAGCTCAAGCGCTGGCGCATGGAGGAGTCGCGCCGCCAGGGCGTGCCGGCGTACGTGATCCTGCACGATGCGACGCTCGCCGACATCGCGCAGCGGGCGCCGGAAAATCTCTCGGCGCTGGGGGAGATCGCGGGCATCGGGCAGAAGAGGCTCGAGCGCTACGGCACGGCCTTGCTGGAGATCGTTCGGCACCCAGCGACACGACAGTGATAGCGCGGGGCACGACCGCGTTCGCAATCCAAGCCGAGCCGGGCTCGAGCCCGGCTCCGTTAACGAAGATCAGGAGGGCGGTGACGGCGCTCGTGAGTATCCCGATCGGCAGTGTCGCGATTGCCGGTTAGCGCAGGTACTCGAACAGTTGCGGGTCGAGCGAGCCGCGATGCTTGTCGAGCACGGGCTGTACCGCGGCGACGAAAGCCGTGCGCTCGGCCGCGGTGAGATGGACGATCTCGTTCCTGGCCGGGTCGAGCTTCGCCATGATTTCGTCGTCCTCGGTGGCGGCCAGCCGGTACCGGTACTCGGTTGCTTCCCGTGCTGCCTCGTCGACCGCGGTTCGCACCTCGGTGGGCCAGGCGTCGTAGCGCGCGCGACTGCAGACGAGCGCCGCGCCGCCGAAGAGATGCCCCGTCAAGGTGATGTAGCGGTGATGGTGGTGCACGCCGAAGTTGTACGTGTTCGTGAGCGGGTTTTCCTGCGCATCGAAACGATCGCCCGCGACCTGCTCGATGAATTCCTTGATGTCGACGGGAATCGGGATGAAGCCCAGCGCGGCCATCGACTCGGCGATGAGCTCGCTCAACTGCGTGCGAATCCGCAGCCCCTCGCAGTCGGCGGGAGTGTGTATGGGCCGAACCTTGTTGGTCAGGTGGCGAAAGCCGTTGTCCCAGACGCCGAGCAGACGGTAGGGCGAGGTCCGCGCCATCTGCCGCCCAAACCTGGCGCCCAGTTCGCCGTTCAGTGCAGCTTGCACGGCGGCGCGGCTTTGCACCACGAACGGCAGCTCGAGGAGCCGCAATTCGGGCACCCAGCGCGTGAAGCGGATCGTGGCCATGTAGCAGAAGTCGAGCTCGCCGGCATCGACCATCGACGGCAGGTCACCGGACTTTCGGCCGAGCTTCAGCACGCTGCCGATCAGCTCGAACCGAAGCCGATCGCCGAGCCGGCTGCGCAGCCGTTCGCCGAAATACGCGGCCGACCGATTGTGGATCGAGGCAGGCTCCTGGTAGCCGCCGAAGCGCAGTGCGACCGATGTCATGGGCGGATTCCTCGCGCACATCGGGGTCAGACCCCGATGTGGATAAGTGAAAGGTTGAGCCGGGGACAGGCGCAGATTTCGCCTCGACTTATCCACATCGGGGTCTGACCCCGGTTCCACCGGGCGGCAACAACAATTACTATCGGGACTCATCCGGAGGATACCGCGAAATGCTGCTCGCGCAGCCAGGGAAGATCGGTGCCCTCACGCTGAAGAACCGCGTGATCATGGCGCCGATGGGCACCAACTACAGCACCACCGACGGCCTCTCGACCGAGCGCGACAAGCTCTACTACGCCGAGCGCGCCAAGGGCGGGGTCGCGGCCATCATGACCGAGGCGATGGTGGTGACCGAGCATGCGCGCCCGCATCACAACTCACTGTGCGTCTATCATGACCGTTTCATCCCCGGCCTCGCCAGCCTGGTCGATGCGGTGCATCGTCACGACTGCTTCGTGTTCGGCCAATTGAACCACCGCGGCGCGCTGCTGCGTCGGTCGGTGCTCAACATGGAGCCGGTCGGACCGTCGCCCTGGCACAACCCGAACACGGGCGATGCCGTGCGTCCCCTCGAGGTCGCCGAGATCGAGCAGATCGAGCAGCAGTTCGTGCAGGCTGCGCGGCGTCTGGTGCGAGCGGGCTACGACGGGGTCGAGATTCACGCCGGAAACGGCTACCTCTTCCAGCAGTTCTTCACGCCGCGCATCAACAAGCGCACCGATCGCTACGGCGGCAGCCTCGAGAATCGAATGCGCTTGCTGCTCGAGACGGTCAATAGGGTGCGCAACGCCTTGCCCGCGACCGTGCTCATCGTGCGTCTGTCGTGCACCGAATACGTGCCCGACGGCTACAGCGAGGCCGACATCATCGCGCTCGCGCGCGCGCTCGAGCGTGCAGGCGTGGATGCGCTCGACCTTTCCGGGGGCAGCAACGAGAGCCCGCAGCTCTCGAAGTACTGCATCCAGCCACCCTCGTTTCCGCGCGGGATGCTCGCGCCCTATGCTCGCCCAATCAGACAGGCGGTGTCGGTCCCGTGCTTCGTCGCCGGCCGCATCGTCGATCCGGAAGACGGCGAGGCAGTGCTCGCGGGCGGCGCGGCCGATTTTATCTCGCTGGGGCGCGCACTCTACGCCGATCCGCACTGGTGTCTGAAGGCGTTCGGCAAGGTACAGGCGCCGATCCGTGCGTGCATCGCGTGCAACGTCTGCTTCGAGCGGCTGACGCTCGAGAAGGACGTGGCGTGCGTGCACAACCCCATGATCGGCACGGAGTTCGAAGCGCTCGAGCACGCCGAGCCGCAGCTTTTCCCGGAGCTTCGGGTGGATCCGGGCCGGCGCAAGCGCGTGCTCGTGCTCGGCGCCGGCGTCGCAGGCATCGAGGCCGCCCGGGTGCTTGGCGCGCGCGGTCACGACGTCGAGGTGTGGGAGAAGGCAGGCGCGCCCGGCGGCCAGATGCCGCTCGCGATGGCAGCCCCCGACAAGCGCGAAGTCGAACCGATCTGGTCGTACCGGTGGCGCGAGGTCGAGGCACTGGGCATCGAGGTGAAAACCGGCGTCGCCGCGAGCCTCCGGGCGGTGCAGGACTTCGCGCCCGATTTCGCGATCGTGGCAACGGGTGCGGTGCCCCGCCCGGCGCCGATCGACACCTCGCGTCTCGGCCCACGCGTTCGGCTCATGCATGCCTGGGATTTCCTTGCCGATCCCGAATCGATCGCCCGCGGATCGCAGGTCACGATCGTGGGCGGGGGCATGGTCGGAATGGAGACCGCCGATTCTCTGGTGACGCGGGGATGCCGCGTGCTTGTCATCGAGGCGCTGGCGACGATCGCCCAAGGCATGGCGCGAAACAACCGCCTGGAGCTGGTCGAGCGTGTGCAGGCGAAGGGTACCGAGATTCTCACCGAATGCCGGATCGTTGCGATCGAGGACGATCGGCTGATCGTTCGCGTCGGGGCCGAGGCCAGCGATCGACGGCTGGACATCGGCGAGACGCTCGTCATCGCGATCGGGCCGCGGTCGGTGCGAGAATGCGCCGAGGTCCTGGATGCGGCCGGCGTGCCGTACGAGTTCGCCGGCGACAGCTACCGGCCCGGCGATTTCCTCGCGGCGATACGCGACGCGTGGATGGTGGCGCTGTCGGTCGAGACCTTGCCGGCGCGCCAGCCGAATGAAACCAAGAGGGGGGGCTCAGCATGACGACGCCTTACGAGATCTACGCGATCCGCTATGCAATGCGCAACGTCAACCGTCCGGCCAATTTCGTCGGCGGCGACCCGCACGATGCGCCGATGGACATGGATTACTTCGTCTGGCTGGTCCGAAACGCCGAGCGCACCATCGTCGTCGATACCGGCTTCAACGCCAGGATGGCCAAGAAGCGCGCCCGCACGCTGCTGCGCACCCCCGCCGAGGGCTTGTCGATGATGGGCTTGCAGGCGAAGAACGTGAGCGAGATCGTGCTCACCCACATGCACTATGACCACGTCGGCACCTTCGACGAATTCCCGAACGCGCGCTTTCACCTCCAGGACGCGGAGATGGCGTATGCGACCGGGCGCCACATGGGCTATCGCCAGTTCGGCCACAGCTACGAGCCCGACGAGGTGTGCGGCATGGTCCGGCTCGTATTCGACGGGCGCGTCAACTTCATCGACGGCGAGGCCGAGATCGCACCCGGGATCACGCTGCACAAGATCGGCGGCCATACCGCGGGCGTGCAGTGCATGCGGGTGTGGACGAACCGCGGCTGGGTGGTGCTCGCTTCGGACACCAGCCACTACTACGAGCACTTCGAGCAGTACCGGGTGTTTCCCACGACGTTCCATCTGGGCGATGTCATGACGGGCTACGAGACGCTGCGGCGGCTCGCGGGCTCGCTGCAGCACATCGTCCCCGGCCACGATCCTTTGGTGATGAAGCGCTATCCGGCGCCGGCGAAGGAGCTCGACGGCATCGTGGCGCGGCTCGACGTCGCC
>Ga0105107_10002305_pt1 | contig 12544 bp, 11 predicted proteins | sample PPLLaktember2015_6_FD_79335 | JGI IMG/M metagenome (GOLD analysis project Ga0105107, IMG submission 79335) | Freshwater sediment microbial communities from Prairie Pothole Lake near Jamestown, North Dakota, USA - PPLs Lake P8 Core (1) Depth... | ecosystem: Environmental > Aquatic > Freshwater >... | reverse complement strand
TCATGTGGCCGACATGGCTCTCCTCGTCGATGACCAGGCCCTCGACCTGGTGGAACATCGGCGAGTGCGTCGCGTCGGAATCGACGCGGTACGTCCTTCCCGGCGCGATCACCTTGATGGGCGGCTGGTGCATGCGCGCGTAGCGCACCTGCATGGGGCTCGTATGCGTGCGAAGGACCAGCGGCAATCCCTGCGAGTCGTGCATGTCGACGTAGAACGTGTCCTGCATCGAGCGCGCAGGATGGTTTTCGGGATTGTTCAGCGCCGTGAAGTTGTACCAGTCGGTCTCGATCTCCGGGCCGTCGGCGACGTCGAAGCCGATGGAGCGCCAGATGTCCTCGATGCGCCGCCAGGTGCGGATGACGGGGTGGATGCTGCCCCGGCCGCGGCCGCGACCGGGTAGCGTCACGTCCAGCCCCTCCTCCGCGAGCCTCGCTTCGAGCTTCGCTTCGGCGATCTGCGCGCGTCGCGCTTCCAGCGCGGCCTCGATCTTCTCCTTGGCGCCATTGAAAGCCGCGCCGGCGGCGCGCTTGTCCGCCGCGGGAAGCGATTTCAGCGTGGACTGGAACCCCGCCAGCTCCCCGCTCTTGCCGAGGAATCGGGCCTTCGCGTTCTCGAGAGACGCGGCGTCGCCCGCCGCGCTGAATGCGGCGAGCGCGCGCGAAACGATGCCGCTCAGGTCCCTATCGGCGTCCTGCAATCAATGGGTGAGGCTGGCTTTGACCTGGCCCGCGATCTTGGCGAACGCGGCCTTGTCCATCACCGCGAGGTCCGCGAGCACCTTGCGGTCGATCTCGATGTTGGCGCGCTTGAGCCCCGACATGAAGGCGCTGTAGGTCATCCCGAGCTCGCGCACCGCCGCGTTGATGCGTGCGATCCACAGCGCCCGGAACTCGCGCTTCTTCTGCCGGCGGTCGCGATAGGCGTACTGCCCCGCCTTCATCACCGCCTGCTTGGCGACCCGGTAGACGTTGCCCCGGCGGCCGCGGAAGCCTTTCGCCTGCTTCAGGACCTTCTTATGGCGCGCGCGCGCCGTCGTGCCTCGCTTGACTCGTGGCATGGCGGCTCCTTACGACGCGTACGGCAGCATGGCGCGCACCGCGCGGGCATTGCTGTCGTGGACTTCGGTGGTGCCACGAAGCTGACGCTTACGCTTCGTGCTCTTCTTGGTCAGGATGTGGCGCATGAACGCCTGCGAGCGCTTGATCCCGCCGCCTGAGCGGACGGTAAAGCGCTTCGCGGCGCTCTTCTTCGACTTCATCTTCGGCATGACTGCTGCTCCTTTTTAGCCTGACGCCGGGCGGTCCGCTTGGCGGGCGCTTGAAGCCGCGGCTATCACTTGTTTGACCCGCCCTAGCGTGCCGGGGCGGGCTTTGCTGCAACCTTCTTCGTCTCCGCCGGCTCCGCCTGCGGCTTTTCCGCCTTGCTGCCTTTCGCCGGCGGCAGCGCCTTCTTCTTCGGCGCCAGCACCATCACCATCTGCCGGCCTTCCAGGCGGGGGAACTGCTCCACCACCCCGACCGCGTCGAGATCACCCCGCACCCTTTCGAGCAGACGCTCGCCGAACTCGCGGTGCGCCATCTCGCGCCCCCTGAACCGCAACGTCACCTTCGCCTTGTCGCCCTCTTCGAGGAAGGCCACCAGCTTGGCCAGCTTGATCTTGTAGTCGCCCTCGTCGGTTCCAGGCCGGAACTTGATCTCCTTCACCTGGATCTGCTTCTGCTTCAGCTTGGCTTCGTGCGCCTTCTTCTGCTCGCGGTAGCGGAACTTGCCGTAGTCCATCAGCTTGCAGACCGGAGGGTTCGCGAGCGGCGCGATCTCCACCAGGTCCACGTTCTGCTCTTCGGCCATCCGCAGGGCCGCTGCCACCGGCTGGATCCCCAGCTGGTCTCCGTTCTCTGCTACCAGGCGCACTTCGGGGGCGGTGATTTCCCGGTTGATGCGTTGCGATCTGCTGTCGAGTGCGATGAGAAAAAGCTCCTCTGCCCGTTCAAAAAATTAGCCGTGCACTTTCGCGTTCACCTCCGCTTCGAGGCGGGCGGTGAAGGCGTCGAGGCTCATGGCCCCCAGATCCTCCCCGCTTCGCGTGCGCACGGCTACCGTATTCGCCTGCATTTCCTTGTCCCCCAGAACCAGCTGGTAGGGCAGCTTCTGCAGGCTATGTTCCCGAATCTTATAGGAAATTTTTTCGTTCCGCAAATCCATGACCGCCCTGAATCCGCGTTGCGCGAGGGTGTTCTTCACCGACTCCGCGTAGGCCGCCTGGCGCTCCGTGATGTTGAGGACGGCCACCTGGACGGGCGCCAGCCACAGTGGGAAGGCGCCGGCATAGTGCTCGATCAGGATGCCCAGGAACCGTTCCATGGAGCCCACGATCGCGCGGTGGAGCATGACGGGAGTGCGCCGGGTATTGTCCTCGGCGACGTACTCGGCGCCCAGGCGCCCCGGCATGCTGAAGTCGACCTGGATCGTGCCGCACTGCCAGACCCGGCCGATGCCGTCCTTCAGGGAATATTCGATCTTCGGCCCGTAGAAGGCGCCTTCGCCCGGCGAGAGGGAGAAAGGAACGCCCGATGTCTCCAGGGACTCCTTCAGGGCGGCCTCGGCGCGGTCCCAGGCCTCGTCCGAGCCGATGCGTTTCGCCGGACGCGTCGCGACCTTGTAGATCACGTCCGTGAAGCCGAAATCGCGGTAGACCTTCTGCAGCAGTGCCGTGAAAGCCAGGCACTCGTCGAGGATCTGGCTTTCCGTGCAGAAGATGTGCCCGTCGTCCTGAACGAAGCCGCGTACCCGCATCAGCCCGTGCAGCGCGCCGGAAGGCTCGTTGCGGTGGCAGGAGCCGAATTCGCCGTAGCGCAAGGGCAGCTCGCGGTAGCTGCGCACGCCCTTGTTGTAGATGAGGATGTGGCCGGGGCAGTTCATCGGCTTCACCGCGTAGTCGCGGCTCTCCGATGAAGTGGTGAACATGTTCTCCTTGAAGTTCTCCCAGTGGCCCGTCTTCTCCCACAGGCTGCGGTCCAGGATCTGGGGCCCGCGCACCTCCTGATAGCCGTTCTCGCGGTACACGCGGCGCATGTACTGCTCGACCTGCTGCCACAGCGCCCAGCCTTTCGGGTGCCAGAACACGAGCCCCGGCGCCTCCTCCTGCATGTGGAAAAGGTCGAGCTGCGTGCCGAGCCGGCGGTGGTCGCGCTTCTCGGCCTCCTCGAGCATCTTCAGGTAGGCGTCCTGGTCCTCCTTCTTGCCCCAGGCGGTGCCGTAGATGCGCTGGAGCATCTCGTTCTTCGAGTCGCCGCGCCAGTACGCCCCGGCGACGCGCATGAGCTTGAAGACCTTGAGCTTGCCCGTGGAAGGCACGTGCGGCCCCCTGCACAGGTCGACCCAGTTGCCCTGGCCGTACAGCGAGATCGTTTCCTTCTCGGGGATGGACGCGATGATCTCGGCCTTGTACTTCTCGCCGATCGAGTTGAAGAACGCCACCGCATCGTCCCTGGACATGGTCTTTCTTTCCACGACCAGGTCCTTCCTCGCGATCTCCTGCATCCGCTTCTCGATGGCGGCGAGATCCTCCGGCGTGAAGGGCCGCTTGTAGGAGAAGTCGTAGTAGAAGCCGTTGTCGATGACCGGGCCGATCGTCACCTGCGCCTCGGGGAACAGCTCCTTCACGGCATGCGCAAGCAGGTGCGCCGTTGAATGCCGCAGGATGTCGACCCCTTCGGGATCCCGCTCGGTGACGATGGAGACGCTGGCATCCGAGGTGACGGTGTATCCGGTGTCGACGAGCTTGCCGTCGACCTTGCCCGCGAGGGCCGCGCGCGCAAGGCCGGCGCCGATGGAGCCGGCGACCTCGGCGATCGTGACCGGCTGGGAAAAGCGCTTGACGGAGCCGTCCGGAAGACGAATGTCGGGCATGGAACGGGAAAGCGTCCTTACTGCGAGATCATCGTTGCTGCGCGTCGTTCCGGCGTCTCGGGTCTTCCAGGGGGAAATTGGTAGGCGCGATTGGACTCGAACCAACGACCCCTACCATGTCAAGGTAGTGCTCTAACCAGCTGAGCTACGCGCCTGTCGTGCAAGGGCGGAATTCTATACCAGAGGTCCGCTGGCAAGGCAGCCGCCCCACGCGGGCTAGACACGGGCGACGCGGATGACCCCCTTCACCTGCTTGACCACTGCAATTGCCCGTTTCAGGTGCGCGACATTGCTGACGTCGAACGTGAAGCGCATGAAGGCGAGCTCGTCCCGGGACTGCGTGCGCACCGCGGTGACGTTGATCTTCTCCCTCGAAAGGGCATCGCCGATGTCGCGCAGCAGGCCGCGGCGGTCGCTCGCCGTGACGGCCAGGTCGACCGCATAGGTTCCCTCGCCGCGACCCCAGGCAGCGTCGATGAGACGCTCCGGGTCCGCCTCGGCAAGGCGCCGCAGGGCCGCGCAGTCCTCCCGGTGGACCGAGACCCCCTTGCCACGCGTGACGAAGCCGCGGACGGGGTCGGGCGGCACCGGCTTGCCGCAGCGCGCCAGCTGCGTGAGCAGCCGGTCCATGCCGACCACCAGGACGCCGGCCTGGGCGGGACCCTGCTTCTTCTTGCGCTCGACCGGCGCCGCAACCGGAGCGCGCTCGCCGGTGCCTTCGCGCATGGCGGCCTGCAGCTGGCGCAGGTTGATTTCGTCGCGCGCCACGGCGATGAAGAGCTCTTCGGGCTTCGCGAAGCCCAGCCGCCCCGCCAGGGCCTCGAGGCTGCCATGGGCGGCGCCCAGGCGTCGCAGCTCCTTCTCCACGCGGGTGCGGCCCGCCGCCGTCGTCTGTGCGAGCGCCTCGGTATTGAACCACTGGCGGATCTTCTGCCGCGCGCGATGGGTCTTCACGAACCCGCGCTCCGGGTTCAGCCAGTCGCGCGAAGGGCCGCCGGTCTTGACGGTCGTGATCTCCACGCGCTGGCCGCTGGAGAGCGGCGTGTCGAGCGTCACGATGTGGCCGTCGGCGCGCGCGCCGCGGCACCGATGCCCCAGATCGGTGTGCAGCGCGTAGGCAAAGTCGACGGGCGTGGCGCCGGCCGGAAGGTCGACAACCTTGCCCTGTGGCGTGAGGACATAGACCGTATCGTCGAGGTGCGCTTCCCGGGTGTCCCTGCCCCAGTCCGACACCTCGTCGCGCCATGCCAGGAGCTGGCGCAGCCAGGCGATCTTCTGCTCGAAGGCGGTCTCTGCGCGCCCCGCGGGGCGGCCGGGCTCCTTGTACCGCCAGTGGGCCGCGACGCCGAATTCGGCGTGCCGGTGCATCTCCTCCGTGCGGATCTGCACCTCGAGGGTCTTGCCCGAAGGCCCGTGTACCGCCGTATGCAGCGACTGGTAGAGGTTCCCCTTGGGACGGGAGATGTAGTCGTCGAACTCCTTCGGGATCGGCTGCCAGAGGTTGTGCACCACGCCAAGCGCGGTATAGCAGTCCTTGATCTCCGGGGCGATGACGCGCAACGCGCGCACGTCGTAGAGCTCGGAAAAATCCAGGCTCTTCGAGCGCATCTTGCTCCAGATGGAATAGATGTGCTTCGGCCGGCCGGTGATCTGCGCCTTCACGCCGGCCGACGCCAGCTCGCGCGACAGCGTCGCGATGGCGCCGGCGATGTACTGCTCGCGCTCCAGCCGCCGCTCGTCGAGCATCTGGGCGATCTTCTTGTAGAGCTGCGGCTCGAGGAACCTGAACGACAGGTCCTCGAGCTCCCACTTGAGCTGCCATACGCCCAGGCGGTTCGCGAGCGGCGCGTAGATGTCGAGCGTCTCGCGCGCATACTCCGTGCGCTCCGGATGCTGGTTCTTCGCGAACCAGCGCAGGGTCTGCGTGCGGCTGGCGAGGCGGATGAGCACCACGCGCACGTCTTCCACCATGCCGAGCACCATCTTTCGGAGGATCTCGTTTTGCTCCTGCGCGCTGCCCCGGGTGACCACGCGCAGCTGGTACAGCTTCTCCACGCCGGTGGCGAGCGATGAGATCTCCTCGCCGAAGCGCGCTCGCAGCGGCTCCACGTCCTGCAGATGCTTGGGGGCGGCGAACAGCACGCCCGCGGCGCGCCCGGGCGCGTCCATGCCAATGGCCGCGAGCCCGGCGGCAAGGCCGAGCGCGTGCAGCCAGGTCGGCTCTCCGGTCGAAAGGCGCTGCCCCGCATAGAGCGGGTCGGCGTACTCGAGCGCCCGCGCGACGAGGTCGCGGTCGGCCGGCGCGAGCCCCGCGGCCACGGAATCGAGCGCCGCCGCGGAGTTTTGCGGGTGCAATTGGACAACCGTGACCATGCGGGTATTTTACGGCGCGAGACCTTCCCCCATGCCCCGCTCCCCGGCTCTCAATCCGCACCTGCTACTCCTCCTGACGGCGCTCTTCTGGGCGGCGCACTGGATCGTGGCGCGCGCCGTGATCCCGCACACGACGCCGGCGGGGATGGCTTTCTGGCGCTGGGCGAGCGCCCTCGTCCTGCTCGCGCCGTTCGCGGCCCCCGTGCTCGTGCGCGAATGGCCGGCCTACCGGCGCGCCTGGCGCCCGATCCTGTTCTTCGGCACCTGCGGCACGGTGCTCTACAACTGCATCGGCTACTTCGGCATCCGGCAGACCACCGCCACGAACGCGGTGCTCCTGCAGTCGCTCACGCCCGCTGTCATTCCCGTCTTCGCCTGGCTACTCTTTCGCGACCGCCTGCGCCCGGTCACGGCCGCGGGGCTCGCGCTGTCGTTCTTCGGGGTCCTCGTGCTGGTCTCTCGCCTGGACGTGCGCACGCTGCTGCGGCTGGATCTCAATCCCGGCGACCTATGGTTGATCGCGAACGTCGCCTTGTGGGCGCTCTATACCGCCTGCCTGCGCTGGAAACCGGCGGGGCTGGACGGCCCGGGCTTCATGCTGGCGGTGATGCTGGCCGGCATGCTCACCGGCATTCCGGCCTTCCTCGTCGACCTCGCCGCGGGCGGACGCACCGATGCGACGGTCGGCGTCGCGCTCGGCATCCTCTACCTCGGCGCGTTTCCTTCCGTGCTCTGCTACATCATGTGGAACCGCGGCGTCGCGGCTGTCGGCCCGGCCCGTGCCGGCGTTTACCTGCACCTCATTCCGCTTTCGGGCGCCGGGATGGCGGTGGTGTTCCTGGGCGAGGCGATCCACGGCTATCACCTCGCCGGCCTCGCGCTCATCGCCGCGGGCGTCTGGCTCGCGAGCCGGGGACGCTGATGGGCTGGCTCGCGCGCTGGCGCCGGCGACGCGTGCTGCGCAGGCACCGCATCGACGAGGCCCTCTGGCGGCAGGCGACCCGGTCCCTCGCCTGCATCGAGAGCCTCTCCGCGCAGGACGCGGCTCGCCTGAAGGAACTGGTGCTCGTCTTCCTGGCGGAAAAGCAGTTCGAGGCAGCCGGGGGGATCCGCATCACCGATGCGATGCGCCTGTCGATCGCCGCGCAGGCCTGCCTGCTCGTGCTCGGCCTGGGCTTCGAGTGGCTCGAGGGGTGGACGAGCATCGTCGTCTATCCGGGCGATTTTCGCGTGAAGCGCTCGGAGCTCGACGAGAACGGCGTGCTGCATGAATGGGACGACGACCTCGCAGGCGAGGCGCTCCCCGGAGGGCCGGTCGTGCTCTCGTGGGACGCCGCGGCCCACGACACCGGCATGAGCGTCGTCATCCACGAGTTTGCACACAAGCTCGACATGCTGAACGGCGTGGCCGACGGCTTCCCGCGACTGCATGCCGACATGGACCGCGCGGCCTGGGCATCCGCTTTCCATGAGGCCTACGAGGGCTTTTGCCACGCGGTGGAGCGCGGCAAGGCGACCTGGCTCGATCCGTATGCGGCGGAGCATCCGTCGGAATTCTTCGCCGTAATGAGCGAGGCCTTCTTCGAGGCTCCGGCCGAAACGCGCAGGCGCTATCCGGACATCTACGCCCAGCTGGCGCTCTTCTACCGGCAGGATCCGGCCGCGCGCGCCTGTAGACTACCGTCATGATCATGCCGGCCGGCAGCGACAGCATCACGAAGCTTTACGACGACCTGACCTCGGGCCGCACGCAGTTCGTGCGGGTGGACGAGTTGTGCCGGCGCGCAGCCGAGGCGAGCCCGGGCCTGGTGCCCGGAGCGGCCGAGCTTGCCGCCGAGGAGGGCCTGCTCCAGAAGGACAAGAAGGGACTCGAGAAGCGCCAGGGCGCCTTCCTCTCCCGCGTGCTCGCCGATCCGCTGCGAGGCGCACATCTGTGCCATGCCATGCTGCTGCCGCGCGCCGACAGCGCCGCGGCACTGGCCGAATATGAGCGCACCGGCCACCTGCAGCTTGCCGGCGCGCAGGTGAGACGCGAGGGCGCCGCGAGCATCGTGACGATGCAGAATCCGCGCCACCTCAACGCGGAGGACGAATCCACGATCCCGGGGCTGGAGACCGCCATCGATGTGGCGACGCTGGACCGCAAGTCCCAGATCTGCGTGCTGCGCGGCGGCGCGGTGGAGCATCCCAGGTACGCGGGCCGCAGGCTCTTTGGCGCGGGCATCAACCTGACGCACCTGTACCAGGGAAAGATCCGTTATCTGTGGTTCATCCTTCGCGACATGGGGCTCGTGAACAAGCTCTACCGCGGGGTGGCGGTCCCTGACGCCTCGCCCGAGGAGGACTCCGTCGAGAAGCTGTGGATCGCCGCGGTGGAGGGCTTCGCGATCGGAGGCCATTGCCAGATCCTGCTGGCGGTCGACCACACGCTTGCAGCAAAGGATTCGTACATGACCCTTCCCGCGCGCAAGGAAGGCATCATCCCCGGCGCGGCCAATCTGCGCATGCCTCGCTTCGTCGGCGATCGCATCACGCGCCAGGCCATCATGGCCGAGCGGCGCCTTCCCTGCGACAGCCCCGAGGGGCTGCTCATCTGCGACGAGATCGTCGAAGGCGGCGAAGCGGGAATGGATGCGGCGATCCCTGGCACCGTCGAGCACCTCACGGGCGCGGGCGTCGTGAGCGCCGCGGGCAACCGGCGCGCTATCCGCATCGCGCAAGAGCCGCTCGACCAGTTCCGGCGCTACATGAGCGTCTATGCCCGCGAGCAGGCGTACTGCCACTTCAGCCCGGCGTTGATCGCCAATCTGGAGCGGAACTGGGACGCGGCAAACCGGCGGGGCTGAGCTCCAGGCGCCGGCTGTAGAGCGACATCGCCAGGCAGAAGGCGAAATACACGGCCGCGGCGAAGAGGTAGGCCTCGACGCCGAAGCCGCTCCAGGCCGGCTCCTGCAGCCCGACCTTGACGGAGGTGAGCAGGTCGAAAAGGCCGATGATCACCACGAGCGAGGTGTTCTTGAAGAAGCCGATGAGCACGTTCACCAGCGGCGGGACCGCGATCCTCAGCGCCTGCGGCAGGACGATGAACCAGGTCCTCGTCCAGTACGAAAGCCCCAGCGCGTCGGCCGCTTCGTACTGGTGTCGCGGGATCGCCTGCAGGCCGCCGCGCACCACCTCGGCGAGGTAGGCGGCGGCGAAGAGGACGAGCGCGAGCTGCGCGCGCAGGAGCTTGTCGATCGATAGGCCCGCCGGCAGGAACAGCGGCAGCATCACCGAAGCCATGAAGAGCAGCGAGATGAGCGGCACTCCGCGGATGAGCTCGATGTAGCCGATGCACAGCGCCCGGATCACGGGAAGCGTCGAGCGCCGGCCCAGGGCGAGCAGGATCGACAGCGGGAACGCGGCGGCGATGCCGAAGGTCGTCAGCAGGAGCGTGAGGACGAGCCCGCCCCAGCGCTCGTTCTCGACGTACGGCAGGCCCGCCATCCCGCCCCACATCAGAGCGCCGATGAGCGCGAGGCCGCCGGCCCACACGGCGGCCAGCCACCACTTCCACGCCATGCGTAGCGCGGACAATCCCCACAGCGCGAGCAGAACCACCATCGCTGCGCCCGGGCGCCAGTGCTCGTCGTAGGGGTACGTGCCGAACAGGATGAAGCGGTGCTTTTCCGCGATGAACGCCCAGCACGCGCCCTCCCCCTGTACGGCGCGGCACGCCGAGGAGTCCGGCGCGGTCCAGATCGCCTCGAGGAACGTCCAGTCCACGAGCGGCGGCAGCACCCGGTAAAGCACGGCGAGCAGCGCGAGCGTAAGCAGCGCGTTCGCCCATGAGGAGAACAGGTTCTCGCGCAGCCACCTCATCGCATCACCACACGCGCGTTGTACCAGTTCATGAACGCGGAGATCGACAGGCTGATGGTGAGGTACACCGCCATGATGATCGCGATGCCCTCGATGGCCTGGCCGGTCTGGTTGATGACGGTGTTGGCGATGGACACGAGGTCCGGGTAGCCGATCGCCACGGCGAGCGAGCTGTTCTTCGTGAGATCGAGGTAGGTCCCGGTCAGCGGCGGCACGATGACGCGCAGGGCCTGCGGCAGCACGACATGGCGCGTCGTCTGCCCGTGCGAGAGGCCGAGCGCGTAGGCCGCCTCGCGCTGCCCGCGACGGATGGACAGGATCCCGGCGCGCACGATCTCGGCGATGAAGGCTGCCGTATAGATGCTCAGGCCGGCCAGCAGCGCCGCAAACTCCGGCGAAAGATGGCCTCCGCCTGCAAAGTTGAATCCCTGGAGCACGGGCGCGCTGCCCGGCAGCGGGAAGAAGATTCCGCGATTGGAGAGGAACAGGCCCGGCAACGGCTCGAGCGCCTGGCGCGCCGGGGGCAGCATCTCGGTGATGAGGGCGTACCAGAAGAACAGCTGCACGAGCAGCGGCGTATTGCGGAAGACCTCCACATACGTCGTGCTCAGGGAGCGCAGCAGGAAGTTGGGCGACAGCCGGCTCAGGCCCACGGCAAGGCCGATCAGGCTCGCGAGGACGATGCCAAGCCCGGCGACCCGGAACGTATTCGCGAGCCCGACGCCGAGGGCCTTGAGGTAGCTGTCGGCGGCGCTGTAGGCGAGGAGCGGCGACTCGCCGATCTCGAACCCGGCTTCCCGCTCTAGAAAGGAGAAGCCGCTGACGATGCGGCGCTCCTCCAGGTTGGCGAGCGTATTCGAGACGAGGAACCAGGCGGCGCCCAGGACGGCGACGAGCGCCGCCGCCTGGATCGCCGCGCGCTTCGCCCTGCTCTTCAATGCCTGCTTTTCACCGCTCGTCTTAACGGATCGGCGGGGCGTAGATCAGGCCGCCCTGGGTCCACAGGCGGTTCAGGCCGCGCTCGAAGCCCAGCGGCTTCAGGTTGGCGTCGAAGCTCTCGCCATAGTTGCCCACCTGCTTCACGATCTGCAGGGCCCAGCGGTTGTCGAGGCCGAGCATCTTGCCCAGGTCGCCGGTCGCGCCGACGAAGCGCTGGATCGACGGATTCGTGCTCGAAGCCTGCTGGTCTACGTTCTTCGACGTGAGCCCAAGCTCCTCGGCCTCCATCATGGCGAAGAGCGACCACTTCACGATGTCGAACCACTGGTCGTCGCCGTGGCGCACGGCGGGCCCGAGGGGCTCCTTGGAGATGACCTCGGGGAGGATGACGTGCTCGGCCGGGTTGGGCGCGCGCGAGGCGCGCACGGCGACCAGGCCCGACTGGTCGGTGGTGTACACGTCGCAGCGGCCGGCGAAGTAGGCATTCAGCACTTCCTCGAGCTTCTCGATCACGACCGGCTTGAAGGTCATCCGGTTGGCGCGGAAGTAGTCGGCCAGGTTGAGCTCGGTGGTAGTGCCCGGCTGCACGCAAACAGTGGCGCCGTTCAGCTCCTTCGCGCTCTTCACGTTGAGCTTGCGCGGGACCATGAAGGCCTGGCCGTCGTAGTAGTTCGTGCCGACGAAATTGATGCCGAGTCCCGCGTCGCGGCTCACCGTCCATGTGGTGTTGCGCGACAGGATGTCCACCTCTCCCGACTGCAGCGCGGTGAAGCGTTGCTGCGCCGTAAGGCCCGTGTAGCGCACCTTGCTCGCATCGCCGAATACGGCGGCGGCCACCGCGCGGCATACGTCCACGTCGACGCCGCGCCAGACGCCTTTCGAGTCGGGCTGCGAAAAACCGGCGAGGCCCGTATTGACGCCGCACTGCACATAGCCCTTGCTGCGCACCGCCTGGGCGGTGGACTGCGCCGCGGCGGAGCCGCACAGAAGCACCGCAATGACTGCTGCCATGATTCTCATTTGTCGTCTCCCTCCAGAAGAAACTCGCGCACGATGGAAATCTGTTCCGGGTGCAGCAGGGTCGGAGCGTGCCCTACGCCGGCGATCTGTGCCACCTTGGCCTTCGGGCCGCGCTGCGCCATGGCCTGTGCGGTCTGCGAAGACAGCAGATCCGACACGGCGCCGCGCAACACGAGCGTCGGGCAGCGGATCGCGTCGTAGAGCGGCCAGAGCTCGATATCCTTCTCCGGCATGGAGGCGCGGAATGCCTCGGCGATGCGCGGATCGTAGTGCGGCCGCCAGCTGCCGTCGGCCTGCTGGCGTACCCAGCCTTCGGTCAGCGTGCGCCACTGCTCGTCGCTGTGAGGACCGAACGGCGCCGAGATCTGGCGCACGTACGCCTGCGCTTCCTCGAGCGTCGGAAAGGAGGGAAGCTGGCCGATGTAGCCGGCGATGCGCT
>Ga0105107_10002303_pt1 | contig 12546 bp, 8 predicted proteins | sample PPLLaktember2015_6_FD_79335 | JGI IMG/M metagenome (GOLD analysis project Ga0105107, IMG submission 79335) | Freshwater sediment microbial communities from Prairie Pothole Lake near Jamestown, North Dakota, USA - PPLs Lake P8 Core (1) Depth... | ecosystem: Environmental > Aquatic > Freshwater >... | reverse complement strand
TCTCCCTCATCAACGCTAACCTGCGAACGGGGAGGCTCCTCGTCGTGAGCCCCGACGCCAAGGGAGAGATCTATTTCGAGAAGGGGGAAATCATTCATGCCCGCTGCGACGGTTTAAACGGCCCGGTCGCCTTTCGCAAGCTCATGGACATCCGCTCCGGCAGATTCTTCTTTCATAACCATCTTCCCAATGTCCGCCGCACGATCAAGGATCCGCTCAGCATTCTGCTCCTCTCGATGAAGCCGCACGAGGAAATCGAGCGGAATCTCGAGGAGCCGGCTTCTCGCAGGAAAGCCCTTACAATTTCGCGCTGAAATCGAGGAGCGAGCAGGTTTCGCCGGCGCCGGGGGAACCCGGCTCGCGGCTGTACGTGATCTCCCACCGGATCGCGGGATATATCTCCTCGGCGGACCCGCGGCAGAATCGCACGAATCGGTCGCGGAGCCCTTCCATCGCCTCATCGACGCGCTCGCGCGAGACGCCGGCGGTGAAAACCGCGAAGCTGGACGGCTCCTCCCCCCGGGATACGAGCGCCTGATCATGCTGAAACGCGGCGCAGAGGCTCGCTTCGAGGAACTGGGCGCATCGCCGGGCGCCGGAGGCCGTCCCCGCCATGCGAACGTTCACCAGATGAAACTCGACCCTCTCGAGCTCCGCCTTCTCGATCATCACGTGGAGCGGGTGGACAAGATCCTTCTCCCGGTCGAACGGGGGCTCGAGGGGAATCGCGAGATGGACCGTGTTTCGCACCGTCGTCTCGTGGACCCCGCCGAGAGCGCGGGCGAGCTTCTCGAGGATAAGCTCTTTCTGCGCCTCCCGGAGCCGGAAGAAATCCATGAGCCCCGAGCGGCCCTCTCCCGCTGAGACACGCGGCACGAGCGAAAGCGAGAGCAGCGGCTCCGCCGCGACTCCCGCATCCGGCGCATCGTTCACCGATGCGACACATTCGACGTAGGGCGCATCCCCCGACCACTCCGCGATCGCATCGATCGCAGCCGTCACGTACTCCCTGAATCGTCCCCGGCAGGTGAGAATCGCAATATCCGGCGACCGCAGCTTGAATCCCGATATCTTTCCCGCCGTCTCGCAATCGCCGAGGATCGCTTGGAGCTCCCTGCCCGTCCGCATGAGAGAGCGGCAGCTCGCGATCTCCCCTGATTCGACCATGAATATTCTCTGCAGCTCGTCGAATGAGCTGATGAGCTTCTCCAGATTACGGCAGCCGATCTCGAGGAAGCGTTCCTTCTCGACGGCCTCGAGCGGCCGGTCGCTTCCCCCGAGTATCGAGACCGCATTACGTACCGCGGTGAGCGGCGTCCGCATGCGATGGGAGAGCATGGCGACGAATCGCGAGTGCAGCTCATCGAGCTTCCGCCACCCGCTGAAATCGTGCAGGAGAACGATGCGGATGACCCCTGCGGAGACGCACTCGACCCGGCGAACCTCGAATCCGACGGGAAGCCGCGGCCCGCCCCTTTCCCGCCCGGAGAGGTCGACGAAGGCGAGCTCCCCCGCTCCCCTGCGATCCTCCATGATTTCGGCCGCGAGGCCGCACCGTTCGAGCGCATGCACCGCCTCGGCCACGCTTCCCGCCCCGAGAATCTCGCGCGCCCGCAGGTTGGCATCCACCGGCACGCCCTCCTCGTCGATGAGAATGATGCCCTGCTCGACCGGTTCGATTGCCGCGCGGAGCACTTCGAGCGCCGGCGGCACGCGCCGTTTCCTCGCCCGTTCCTTCATAATGACGAGATCGAGATCGATGTCCTTTACCGGCTTCGCGAGGATTTCATCGGCGCCGGCGGCGACCGCTGCGGCCAGCGCCTCGTGTTCGCGGCACGCGGTGACGAGCACGACCGTGCCGCCGTACCCCGTTTCCCGGGCTTGCGCGATGAGCGCCGCGCCGCCCATGCGCGGCATCTCGAGATCGCTGAAGAGAAACGCAGGCAGCGCGCCCTTCAGGGAATCGAGGAGCCGGCGCGGATCATCGAAACGGACCGGCTCGATGCCGCGTCGTGTGAGGTGGCGCTCGATGACCTTCGACATGAGGGGATCGTCATCGATGACGAACGCGGTTGGCCGCGCCGCGCCGGTTCGTTCCGCCTGTACGCTGCATGCCTCTGCGGCGAGGTCGTTCGGCATCGGGCTCAAATCCTTTCCCCCATGGTGTCACTGTTATTCCATGCCCACCCGCGGCAAACGCAAGGCCCGTGCCTCGGCGCGCGGGGAACGACGCGGGCTTTCAGATGAGAACGCTCTATAATGGGGAACGATTGGAGCGGGGGACCGTCGCATTCTGCACGGGGGACTCAGCCGAATCGGCCTTTTCGGCGCGCGCTCGCTGAGGGAAACGGTACGAAAGGGAGATCGCAACTGCCGAGTCAAATACCCGCTCTCCCCTGTCGCCGGATTCGACGGCCCCCTCGATCCCGAGGACGAGACGCCGCGAGAGCTCCCGCGCGAGCGACACGGAATAGAGCTGCCTCGCATCGCCGTTGCGAAACAAAACATAGCAGGCGCCGACCGCAACGGAGGCCGCGTGCCGCAGGGATGCGCCGAGCGAGACCGCGAGAAGGAGATGATGATCGTTCGTAAAATCACCGGCGTCCGGCCGCTCTCCCACGAGCGTGTAGAGGGCCGCTCCTCTCACCGCCGAGGCGCCGCGGGTGAGGCGCGCCTCGAGGCCGGCCCCTCCCTCCAGGGAGGCGTATGAAAAGGGGCGGAGCCCTTTCGATCCCATGGGAATTCTCGCATCGGCCCTGAGAAAGAGCCCGTTCATCGAGAGGCTGTCTCCGCTGATCCGCGAGACGATGCGGACAAAGGCATCTCCGACCCCATAGGCGAGATCGCCGGGTCTGCGCACAGCGGGAAACTCGCAGGAAAGGCGCATATCGTGCCGCCGCTTGATCTTGAAATCGACCTCCGCGGCGAGCAGAGAGGCGGGTGAGGCGACGAGATCACATTCCGTCTGCCGCACGATCATGCGCGTCCGCGCCGAGTCGGCCGCGGAAAAAAAGGAAGGCAGGTCGATGTAGAGGCCGGTCGCGGCGCAATCACGCGCCGCATGGATGAATGCAAGGAAAAGAATCGGGAATAAGAGGCAGGATGCTCGTTTCCTCAATTGACGGCCCTTCTACGCCACTCCCTCGAGCAAACGGATCTTACCTTGGTTCACGAAATGGACGAGGATCGTTTTCCGGTGACCCGCGAGCGTCTCCTTCGCGACCACCTTGCCGTAATCATTCCAGGAGCGGTGATAGATGACTTCTCCGATCCCGTACTCATTCGACTCCTGGTACTCGCGCGCGTTCTCGGTGGAGAGGTCTTCGATCGAGAGATCTTCGCCCTTCATGCGGAGCTCCGCCTGCTCCTTCTCTTCAGCCTCATCAACATCATCCTGATTGAGCATATACGGAAGATACCCGCGGCAACCGGGGCAATTGAGCCAGATGACGTCTTCCTTTTCGCCTTCCTCGACGACCGGCATTTCGAACGTCTTCTTGCACACCGAACAGTACTGCTCGATCATCCGGCTGCGTTCCTTCTTAGCCTTGAGCTTTCGCTGCGTCACGGGCATTTCCCCCCTCGACTTTCATCACCGCAGCCGCGCACGGGGCCGCTACGAGAATATTCTACAGCATTCGTCGGCCTCTTTCGCCGACAGAAATCTCATTCCGCACACGGGGCACACGTGCTTTCCATCCAGTCTGCCCTCGGCCTCCGCCTTCGCGAGCAGCCGGTGAAATTTCACGTAGTTCTTGTCCTTCTGAAGTAGTGTATCCTCCTTTTCCACTGGTGCCATATCCGCCCTCCCTTTCCTGGATAACTGCTTCAAACCCCATATAGTGTGGTTTTCGCAACCGCGCCATACCATATATGGTGGGCTTATACCATCTCTCCTTTTTGTTGTCAATAAGAATCCGGCGCAAAAGTATTTATGAGGCCCTGGGAAGAATCACCGAACGATGATGATCTTCTTCGTCTCATTCAAATCCCCCGCCTTGACGTAGAGAAAATAAACGCCCGACGGGACGACTCGTCCATGCGAATCGATACCGTCCCAGGAGCGGGTGATAACGCCGCCATAGCGGCTGTTGTTATAGATCGTCCTGATCCGCTGACCCAACACATTGTAGATGCCGATATCGACGTCCGTCCTCACCTCGACAGCCGCAGGGGATCGCGCGGCGCCGCTCGAGAGCGCCGGTTCCCGGCTCCCGCTCGGATCGCGGAAGGTCTTCGGAATCGCAACGGTGAACGACGTGCGGTCCGCCGTCGGATTCGGAAGGAGATGAGACACCAGCTTCCCTACCGGAATCATCGCGGTTTCCGCGGCCTCCTTCGAAAAGAATTCGTACGCATGGTGCTCGCCGGAGGCATCGATCTCGAATGAACCCCGCAGCCGGTAGCGATACTCGTGTCCGGGCTTCACATCCTCGTCGAGATAGCTGTAGGCGCGCCGGGTCGTACTCGTCTCGTCGGGGATGGTGACGACGGCGATGCCCGTCTCCCCGTCGCCCGTCGTGATATCCGTGCGGAGCACTTCGAAAGCCGCGCCGAAGACCTCTCCCGCCGTCGTCCAGAGGATCTGGATGGTGCTGTCGTGCGATGCGGCAGAGATGTAATAGTACTTGAGCCCGATAACGAACACCTGCTTGTCCACCTGCGCCGCGAGATCGACGCGGTTCTTCACGCGCATCGTGATCGTATTGAGCCCCGGCTCCAGCGGATCATCGACCATATCATAGGCGAGGACCTCGGATGCCTCGTCCCACGTGCCGTCGGTCGGCGCGATCGGCAGGAAAGGCGCTCCATTATAGGATATCTCGCCGCTCCTGATCGCGGGCGCATAATCGATCCGTTGATCGGGATTCTGTTGAGAATTGATGTTCGGCACCGCGTCGTTCCAAACCTTGATCGAGAGCACGTACTGATCGTCCGGCAGCAGGGTGTCCATCTGGACTCCCGGGAAGCTCATGAATTCTATATCGGGCGCGGCTTCGTAGAGATCGGGCACCGAGTTCTCGTTGACGTCGGCGAGGCCGACCTGACCCAGCGTGTACTCGCAGATCGGCTGCGGCTCCGTGAAGGGCGGGCTCGAGGACTGCATGATGCAGGGCACCGTCGCCTGGCACGAAAAAAACAGTGTGTTTCTCGTCGGGATGTTGAGATACCCGGACCGGTCGGAGCAGCTGACCTCCGCCGAGGCATACTCGTCGAGAGCCCAGAAACCATGGCTCATCTCGTGGATGAAGACGCGGCCGAAACCGAGCCCGTACCCGTACCGGCACGCGGGGTACGGGATGAGCATGTAGGGGCCGCCGAGGTAGGAGTAGGCCACGTATCCGGCGCCTCCCCAGCATCCGGGATCGGGGCTCGGCGGGTCGGCGCTGTAATGGCCGCTCATGTCGGCTATGTAGGCGGTGTATGACCAATCGGTCTTGAGACTGTCGCGCGCGTCATTGTTGAGCTGGTGCGTTCCGAATAGAGCTCCTCCCTGATATCCGATACGCGAGAGCACCTCTCCGATCCACTCGTGATCGGTGTTCATGTTGCTCGTAATGGGCTCCACCGTCACGGGAACGCGCCTGAAGTTCTTATAGTTGTATATGAAGCTGAGATCGACCCAGAGCGCCTTCTGCAGATACTGCGCGATGCCGAGGCTCAGGGCGGCGAGGCAGTCGGCCAGCTCCGCATCGGTCCAGTTCTCGCTCCCGCCGACGCTCTCGGGGAATATGATATTGAGAGCGACCGTCCCGATGAGGAACTCCGAATTCTGGTTGATCCCGCGATCCGCGACCTCCCGCGGCGAACCGCGGCGCGGCCCCGACGGCGTCGTCGCGAGGACGACGTCCTCGGGCACACGGAGCACCCGATCCTCGAACGGCATGTCGATGCCCGGCGCGGGAGCGGCGCGCAGCATTTCCTTCCGGTTGAAGTGTGCGGCGAGAACGTGCGCGACAATAGGATCGAGGCCCCGCCCCTCGAGCTCCGCCTGCGCGAAACAGAGGGAGACGGGAAGACCGGCGAAGAGGGCCGCTTCGGGGCGGACCGGGAAATAGCCGAATATCGCATCGGGCGGAAACATCTGGAGCCCGCGCGCTCCCGCTTCCTCGGCGATGAGCCGCGCCTTCGAAAAGGTCGCCATTGTATGATCGGATATGACGATCGCGGTCGCGGCGAGATCATCGAATGACTGATACGGCGCGCCGCTGACCGCGCTTGCCGCGGGAACACCGAGCGCCAGTCCAATGACGACGGAAACCCAGAATCTCACCATGTGCCCCCCTCTTGATTTCTCACGCATAAAAATATACCTTCGCCGCACCGCAAGCAATCGAAAATCCGAACAGCGTGTTCGCGGAGTCGCGGATCGCCGGCTCGTGCGGCGGCGGTTCGTCGCTATGATCGACCGCGGGGTTTCTGGTAGGAGAGGAGAATCGATTCCGTCGTGGTCACTCGCGGCGCGGAGCTCCCCTGCCTCGCGGCCGATGACTTCGTAATGCTCCGCTTCTCGACGGTGGCCGTGACGAGTCCCCAGAAGGGCACGAGGGGCGACACGCGTACGGTGCTCGTTTCCTCTTCGATTCGCTCGGTGCGAATCCCGCCGAGATCGAGCGTCCGGCTCGTTCGCTTCGAGATCCGAACTCCCGCGCACCGGAAAACCCCGGCGGGAACGGTAATCGAGGCGGTCCCGAGCTCTGCGCGTTCCGCGTCGCCGTCCGCGGGGAGGAAAAGGGCCTCGGCGTCGAACTCATCCCGTTCCTTCTGTGTCGCCGGGCGGAACTTCCCCGTCCCCTCGCGGATCAGCATTTCGCGGAGACAGGGGGCGAACTCGGCCGGCGACGAGATCGCGCCGACGCGATCAAGGAGACGGAGCCGCACGGTGATGCTCTCCGCCGCCTTCCGCGGATAGGGCGAGGAGACGACTTCGAGGCGCACCTCCCCCTTCGCGCGATCGAGAACCCGGAGTTCCACGTATGATGAATCGACCGCCCCGAATGACGATGTGATGACGAGATAGGAAACGCGCGCGCCCGGCGCGAGCGACACCGATTCGAGGGGGACTCCCGGCACGAGAAAATCGACGGCGCGAGGTCGCGCGCCCGGCGCGAGCGCGGCGAGGAGCGCGAGAACGCAGCATGAGAAAAGCCCAATCCGGCGCACGCGACGCATCATCCCGAACCTCCGCAGTGAGGGAGCCGCTTCCAGTAGGTCTCAAAGTCGAAATCGGGGCTCCATTCCGAGGTGTGGCATGTCCGGCATGACTCGCGGGCCGCCTGCGCGTAGGAGCCGCCGCGCGCGTGGGCCGTCCCCGGACCGTGGCATGCCTCGCACTGAATACCGAGCAGGTAGGGCGCGCCCTCTTTTTCCTTCTCGGGATCAAAGCCCCCCGGTCTCCCGTATCCCGTCGTGTGACACGAGAGGCATTCGGTCTGCTCGTCCGCTCCGTTCCGGCGGAGCGTCTCGAACGCGCGGAAGTGCCTGCTCGCGATGAAGCGCGGCATGAGATCACCATGGCATCGGCGGCACACCTCGATGCCGAGGTACCGGTCGAGAAGCCTTCCGGTGATCTCGTCGCGCGAGAGATTCCGGCCGATCTGCAGCTCCTTGCGGCGCACGGCTTCCTCTTCCTGGAATGCCTTCAGGCTCTCAACAACCATCGAATCGTCGGCGACGGACCGGTTGAGGGGCAGGAGCGCCGTTTCGATGATGATCGGTTTCCCTCTCTCATCCGGCGCGATGACCGCCCGCCCGAGGTTTCTGCCGAGCTCTCCGGCGGAGAGAACGGGCAACCCTCGGCCTTCCCTCACGGAGCTGAGCGTGTCCTCGCAGCTCTCCCGGACCTTCTCGCTCGGGATCGAGTGCCCGCGAATGACGAGATCGACGCCGTCGATCCGCGGGAGCAGATCGAGGAGCTCGCCGCGTTCCATATGGGCGAGGAGAATCACGTAATCGCATTTCTTCCGCAGCTCAACGAGCACCGCACGGGCCTCGTCCGCCGCCTCGCGGAGCTCGAGATCCCCCATCTCGCGGGGTTCCTCGCCGAGAAGCGCGAAGATGCCGATCGTCTCTCCGCGGATTCTCTTTATCACCGCGGGCGGGAAGAGACGGTCCGTCCCGCGATAGAGATTCGCGCAGATGAGGGGAAGCCCATCCGCGGCCTCCGCCTCGAGCATGCGGAGACCGAAGTTGAAGTCGCGCTCGCCGACCGCCACCGCATCGTAGCGCATTGCGACCATCGTTTGCGCGAGAAAACGGCTCCGGTACATCTCGATGATTCCCGGCGCGCCGCTGAAATCGCCGGCGGAGAGGAGGAGCAGGTCGGACTCGAGCTTCCGTTGTTCGTTGAGCTCCGTGGCCCGCCGGGCCACCCCGCCTGACGCGCCGTCCCCTCACCCGGCGGGAACGAGATACCCGCGCTCGTCGCCGGTGAAGAGAATGGCGACCGGCCCTTTCTCATGGCATCGCAGAACGGAAAGGAGGGAGAGCGCGGAGAGGACGGCCAGGAGTGTTCTTCTCATTCGAGCATCGTCTCCCCCCGCGGGCGCCGAATGCAGGAGATGTCTCGCGGGGAAGGAAACCATGAAAAAGGGGCAAAGGGAACGCTCTCTCTTTGCCCCGGAGCGATCGCTTCTTACTTCGCGATACGAACCTTGAGCGCCTTGCCGGCTGAGAATGCCGGGAATTTCGTTGCCGGAATCGTAATCGCCTGGCCGGTCTGCGGATTGCGTCCCATGCGTTTCTTTCTCCTGCGCGATAGGAACGTACCGAAACCCGTGATTTGAACCTTCCTCCCGGCATCAAGCTCGACGGCGATGATACCTTCCTTGGGAGTGGTGCTGAAAATCGCCTCGACGACTTCGCGCGAACTCTTAAGGGTGAGGCCCGTCTTCTTCGCGACCTTATCGATGAGCTCGGTCTTGTTCATATTTCACCTCCTTTGACTGATAGTTGATTCAGCGCCAGCTTACCGTCCGTTCCGGATCTTGTCAATACTTATATCGCGATTTCAGGGCGCGGATACACGATTTCTTGGGTTTCGCGCCAGCGGCGACGAGGGATCATTTCATAAGCCCGCGGGGAATCCTCCGCCCGGGAACGACGCGCCGATACCCGACTGGAGCGCTTCGGTTCCGCGCTGGTACTTGATCTCGGGGTGCGCCTTGATCCCGATTTCGAAGTAGTAGCTCCAGTCGTTGCCGAACTGCCGGTGCTTGAAGCTCGCGCGCCAGCAGTGCAGATCGCGGTCGATGCTGTACCACCGCTGCGTGAATACCTGCTCTCCGATATCGTAGTAACCGCCGAAGCTCACGTTCCAGCCGCGCGACAGTCTCACGGAGCCGGAAAAATCCATATTGCTGTCGGTGCTCGTCGAGCTCGCCCCGCGGTACTGCGTCAGATTGTAACCGACCCGGAACGACCAGCTTCCGGGACCCGCCGCACCCTCCTCGCCGGGCGGCGCTCCCGGGGGCGTCTGCGCGCCCCCCTGCCCCGCGCCGCGCGCCGCCCTGATACGCTTGTGCTCCGGCGTCGTCCACGTGGCGGGGTAGAGAAATGCGCCGCGTAGATCGAACCCGGTGCTGAAGTTCGTCGAGACTATCTCCCCTTTCCGCGGGTCGATGGTGTTGTTGAGATTGAAGGAGATGAGGTTGCCGAACCTGAGCCGCATTCTGCTCGATATGTTCGAGAAAGCCTCCCTGGCCGGCTTTTCGGGATTGTAGCTCCCGTCGAGATCCCACGAGAGAACGCCCGTCTCTCTCGCCTCCTCGGCGCCGCGCCTCACCTTGAGATCGATCGAATTTCGGAGCGACCACGACATCCCCTGCGATTCGCTCTGGCGCTCGTTCAGCTTCGGCCGGTATGAATACGAGACCGCGGGCTCGATCGTATGGCGAACGCCGATGAGGGAACCGATGCGCGGATAGAAGGTGCCGTAGAACTTCGTGCTGAGACCGGAGCCGAGATTGATCGAGTAGTCGTTCCGGTCAACGGGGCGCGGGCTCGCGGCGCGCAGCGAGTCGACGATGCTATACCGGAGCACCTTGAAATAATCCCACCGGAAGCCGACCGAGGGCGAAATGCCGAGGAAACCGAGACGGAGCTGCTGGCCGAAGCTCGTGCCGTATCCCGTCGTGAGGGTCGCGGACTTCCTGACCTCGCTCTCCTCCGTCTGCCGCGTGGCCGATACCTGCGGCCGGAAGGTGACGCCGCGGAGCGCGCGTTCCCAGAAGCTCTGCATGCCCGCCGCGTGCTTGGTCCCGAACCAGAGCGACCGCTGCGGAAAATTGAGGGAAAAGGACGGCATCGTCGCCGACACGCGCGTTTCCGTCGGCGTCTGCAGATTGAGCTTCTGGTTGCGGCTCGCCGAGATGCTGAGGCTCGTCCCCCCCCAGGACTTGCGGAAGCTCCCGCTCGAATAGATCTTCCGGTCAACGAAACGCTGGAGATCCTGGGAGGCATCGATGGCGGCCTGCGCTCCGTCGCTGCTCACGAACTCGAGGCGGCTCGTGAAGCTCGCCGACGGCGAAAAGGTCTGCGAGTGCTCGGATTCGATCTGCCACTCGTTCGTCTTCGGCTGATCCTTCCGGAAGCTGCGGACGTAGTCGAAGCGGACGCCGCCGTCGAGGACATAGCGGAGCTTGTAGTTGTTTTCGATCTGGAATCTGAGATTGCGCCGCTCGTTGAAATCGGTGCGGAGAACGAAATCGGTGTAGTCGTTCGTCGCCCAGTAGTAGCCGAGGCCGCGCACGAAGCGGCCCTCGCGGCTCCCCATGCCGACGTCGAAATTCGGTTTGAGGAATCCCGAGCTCCGGCCGCGGTGCAGGGAGTTGACCATGAAGGGAAGGTAGAAGACCGGCATCTTGCCGACGTACAGGAATATCGGCCCCGTGACGATCTTGTCGTCGACGTAAACCTTCATCTTGTCCGCGCGAAACGAATAGTGGGGTTCCTCGTACTCGCACGTCGTATAGGTGGAGTTATAGACCTTGAGAACGTCCGTGCCGACCTTGAAGAGGTCGTCCCCCCGGTAGTATCCCTCGCCGTACTGCGTAGAGCCGTCGACGACGACGCCCCCGGCATTGTCCATATCGTAGCCCATATCGATACCGTACACGCGCTGCTCGTCTTCCACGAGCACCGGATCCCCCGTCGCCTCGATGAGATTGAGGCGCGAATTGTAATCGATCCGCGACGCCTCGAGGCTCGAGTTCTGATATTTGAGAACAGCATTATCGCGGAGTATGATGTTCTCGCTATCGGCGAAATACTCGATCCGGTCGGCGTTGTACTGCACCCGCTCGTTCGCGCGGGTGAAGCTCTTGAAGGTGAGGGAGCTATCGATCGTCGCGGCGAGGCTGTCGATCGTCTCGCGCGGCGCGAGGTTCACGTAGCGATAGAGTCCGGTCGAAGCGCCATCGATCCGGACGTAGCTCAGATTCTCCTCCTTGAACATGAAGAACATACGTTCGCCGGTCGAGAAGTTGTTCGAAACCTTGCCCTCCTCTCCCTCGACGGGGTAGTACATCGCCTTCGCGTTCTTGACGATCGCCACGGAATCGACCTTCTCGCTCGAAAGGTAGATGGCGATCGAATCCCCCTCGATCCATGAATCCTCTTTCCAGGGAGAACCCGCGCGGGGGGATTCCGTGAGACGCCCCGATTCGGGGAGCACGATGCGCTCGACCTCGTCCTTGTTGTACCAGAGCTCCATCCGTTTCCCGCTCATCGCGGACGAGCCGTTTGTCGCGCGCGGGTCTCCCGAGAGGTGCACCTTTCCTTGCTCGTCGTAGATGGTCGCCGAATCGCAGCTCGCCCGCGTCTCCCCTTTCGCCATCTGCACATCCCCCTCGGCGATACCGACTCTCCGCTCTATATCGAAACGCATGAGACGGCTCGTGACGGTGCCCTTCTCCGGCGCGGCGAGATCGAAGGTGAGAATCGGCTTCACGTCGACGACCGCCTCCTTGCGGAGCCGGTCATAGCGGACGTGCCTTCCCGCGATAGAGTAATCCTCGACGGTATCAATGAGGACCACGGCGCCCGTGGCGTCCGCGAGCTCCCGATCGCGGTCATAGACGATCGTATCGGCGTACATCGTCCTCGTGCTGTCGGCGAGATTCACCTTTCCCGTGAGGAACGCGATGCGGCGCGCGCGGTCGTACCGGGCGCGGTCGCAGCGCGCCCGCCACTCCCGGTCGACGAGACGCACGCGGCCTTCGAGCGTGACGGTGCTCGTCTCGCCGTCGTAGGCGCCGATGTCGCTCAGCATCACCGCCGTGCCGTCGACGACGCGGACGCTGTCGGTGAGGATGGTGTAGTGCCGTTCGGGGTAATGCTTGCCGCGGCGGCTGGTGATCGTCGTCGTCTGATGATCGATGCGCACTCCGTCCTCGAGGTAGATGACCCGCTCCCCCTCCTCGATCGTCGATTTCACCCGCCCGCCGATCGACACGCGGTAGGAGAGCGTATCCGGTGCGGGGCCCTGGTCCTGCGGCGGCGCGTCCGGCGCCCCCGCCGCGGCGAGGAGGCACGCAGCGGCCGCTC
>Ga0105107_10002300_pt1 | contig 12552 bp, 11 predicted proteins | sample PPLLaktember2015_6_FD_79335 | JGI IMG/M metagenome (GOLD analysis project Ga0105107, IMG submission 79335) | Freshwater sediment microbial communities from Prairie Pothole Lake near Jamestown, North Dakota, USA - PPLs Lake P8 Core (1) Depth... | ecosystem: Environmental > Aquatic > Freshwater >... | reverse complement strand
TCATATTCTCCGAGAATACCTATTGAGGGCTTACCTGATCCCCAGGTGGCAACAAAACAGGTGGGCATGCCTGCAAGGCCCTTTTCTACCCTGAACCCTTCATTCTCAAGTGTTCTGATAAGAATTGCCGATGACCTGAATTCCTGCATTCCAAGTTCGGCAAAACTCCAGATCGAATCTGATATATGTCCATAATTATCAAGTGTCTCAGGATTATTAAGATAGTCAATTGCGGTCTTTTTTGGCTTACTTAATTCCGCCTTTCCAAGGTATCCTTCATCAGTTTTTTTCTGACCGTTAACCGGACCCGGACAGATAAAGAGAATCATTACCAGCATGGTAATTGTCAACCTGAATTTTGTTTTCATATTATTCAATTTTAAATGGTTCAACATTGGCCTTTCCTGGGTGCAGCAATCATTCTGAAGATTACCATACAGAAGATCAGGGCTGCAATAATTCCGGTCAGGTTACTGATCATATCCTTTAGATTGAAAGTTCTTCCCGGAATAAGCTTCTGATGCAGCTCGTCTGCCATTGCAAAACAAACTATACCCAGAGTAATGAACAAATACCTTCTGGCGGGTAGCCTGAAATCGCGGCCTGCAAATGTCAGGAGGGCCAGGAACGAAAGCAATCCGTATTCGCAGAAATGAATTAAATAATCGAGCCTGATATCTTTACTCTGCGTATGTATCTTCAAAACGGGGATTGAAGGTATGGATGATACGATCAGTATTGTCAGGATCCAGACAATAAGCAGGTATTTCGAAAACGGTTGAAGGAAGACCACCAGTCTTTGTATCATCAGCAGATATGAGGTTAATTCGTTTAAATCTGTAAATTTGACAAAATTTATGTTATGATCACTAACGAACAGATAAAAGCTCTGTCGGAGCGCCGGGATGCGTTAAGGAGGTATCTTTGACATCGACGGCAAAATACTAGTTATTGAAGAGAAAGAAAACCTTTCCCGGCAACCAGGTTTTTGGAATGATCCAAAACAGGCAGAGGAACTCCTGAAAAGCATTTCACTTCTTAAAAGCTGGACAACAGAATTCAACAAGATCAGTACGGCGATCGATGATCTCGTAGTGATAAATGATTTCTTCCGGGAGGGAGAAACAACAGAGGAAGACCTGGTTAAGCATTATGAAGATGCCCTGTCGCGTGTCGAGAACCTGGAAGTCCGGAACATGTTGCGTAATGAGGAAGATAATCTTGGGGCGATCCTGAAAATAAATTCCGGAGCCGGTGGTACCGAAAGCAACGACTGGGCTGCCATGCTTATGAGAATGTATCTCAGATGGGCTGAACGTAACAATTACAAGACAAGGGAACTCGATTTTCAGCCCGGTGATGAGGTGGGCGTTAAATCTGTTACAATCGAAATTGACGGGGATCAGGCATACGGTTATCTCAAGAGTGAAAACGGGGTGCACCGCCTTGTACGGATCTCCCCCTTCAACGCCCAGGGAAAACGGCAAACAACTTTCGCTTCGGTATTTATTTCACCTCTGGTTGACGAAAATATTGAAATAGAAGTCAGTTCTGCCGATATTACCTGGGAGACCTATCGCTCAAGCGGCGCAGGGGGACAAAATGTAAACAAAGTCGAAACAGCTGTCCGCCTGAGACATCATCCGACTGGAATTGTAATTGAGAACCAGGAGACAAGATCTCAGCTCAACAATAAGGAGAATGCCATGAGGATACTCAAATCACAGCTCTATGAGCTTGAGCTTAGAAAACGATCAGAAGAACAGGCAAAGATTGAGGGCGAAAAGAAAAAAATCGAATGGGGTTCGCAAATCAGATCTTATACCCTTCATCCATATAAAATGGTAAAAGATCACCGCACCGGATATGAAACCGGCAACGTTCTGGCAGTACTTGACGGAGATCTCAATGATTTTATTAAATCGTTCCTTATGGAGTTTGCAGGAAAATGAGTAAAAACGAAAAACTTTTTGAACTGTTTCCCCCGGTCGACACAAAGGAGTGGATGGATAAGATAAGCGCTGATCTTAAGGGAGCGGATTTTAATAAAAAGCTCGTCTGGAAGACAAAAGAAGGTATTGAGGTCCTTCCATTTTACAGGGAGGAAGATCTGCAGGACCTTAAATACCTCAATTCAATGCCAGGTGATTATCCCTGGCTCAGAGGCATCAAAACCGGAAACAACAGCTGGAAAATAAGACAGAATATTACAATCACAGATTACAGGGAAGCTAACAGGAAGGCTCTCCAGCTATTGATGAAAGGCATTGATTCACTGGGATTTATGATTTCAGATGTCGAATCGATATCTGACAGTAACCTTGAGATACTTCTTAAGGATATTGTTCCCGGGGCGGTTGAACTGAACTTTCTTTCAAATGGCAAGGCTAAGGAGATAGCCCTCTTTTTCCATGAATGGATTAAAAAAGGAAGTACCGATATGCAGAAGATATCAGGTGCTGTTGAAGCTGATCCGCTGGGCCGTCTTCTTATAAACGGCACTCTGTGCATTCCTGTTGAACAGGGCTTCAATTACCTGGCTTCAGTTGCCGGTTCATTATCATCACTGCCCTCTTTCCGTGCAATCCACCTGAATGCATCATATTTTGGAGATGCCGGTGCTGATATCGTTCAGGAAATCGGTTTGGGATTATCTATGGGGACCGAATACATAACACAACTAACTGACAGAGGAATAGATGCTGCAACCGCATTGTCTAAGATCCGGTTCTCATTCGGGATCGGGCCTGAATATTTCCTTCAGATAGCAAAACTCAGGGCTGCCCGTTTATTGTGGTCAGTAATTGCTTCCGGATTTAGTCCAGAAAGAAAAGATACTTCCAGAATGGACATTCATTGTGTAACCAGCCGGTGGAATAAAACTTTCTTCGATCCCTATGTCAACATGCTAAGGACACAAACTGAAGCCATGTCGGCAATTCTGGGAGGGACAGATTCACTCACGGTTGAAGCATTCGATATTGTTTTCAGGGAACCCACGGAATTTTCTGAACGGATTGCCAGGAACCAGCAAATAATCCTTAAGGAGGAATCATATTTTGATAAAGTCGCAGATCCCGGAGCCGGTTCATATTATATAGAGAAACTAACGAACCTTCTGGCCGGCAACGCCTGGAAGCTGTTTCTTGAGGTTGAGGAGAAGGGAGGTTTTCTAAGGGCATTCCGGGAGGGATTTATCGGGAAACTCATTGAAGTATCTGCCGGGAAGAGGAAAGCTGATGTTTCAAGTCGCAGGACAACATTCCTGGGAACAAGCAGGTTTCCCGACCCGAATGAGAAACCGGTGGCTGACCCTGATCTGAAAAAACTTTTCCCGGGAAAGACTACAGGGAAAGATCTGATTGCAGAGCCAATCAGAATTTTCAGGGGTCCGGCTTCATTTGAAGAACTCAGATTTGATGTTGAAATGGCTCCCGTACGACCTTCAGTATTTGTATTTCCGATAGGTAATCCTTCAATGAGAAAAGCACGTGCACTTTTCTCCATTGACTTCTTCGGCTGTGCCGGATACCGTATAAATAACAATCCAGGATTTGAAACAGTAGAAGAAGGTGTAAAAAAAGTACTGGAATCAAAACCTGAAATAGTGGTGATCTGCAGCTCCGATGATGAATACTCTAAATATGCTCCGGTGATCCATGATCTGTTAAAAGAGTCCGCGCTCATTGTGGTGGCAGGCAATCCGAAAAGTATCGACGATCTCAAATCAAAGGGCATTGAGTATTTTATAAGCATCAGATCGGATGTTGTTTCCACGCTTAAAAATTTTAACAGGAAGCTTGGAATTATTCCAAAATTACCAGAATCAACCGATGAGACCAAAGTATAAATACGAAGACCTTAACAATCTTAAAAGCGAGACAGTTGATTTCAGGAAATGGGAAAAGGCACATTCCATTGCGAAAGACTGGATTACTGCTGAACGCATTGCAGTAAAAGGTGTTTATGCAAAGGAAGACCTTGCCGGGATGGAGCATCTGGGTTATGCTGCCGGTATCCCTCCATTTTTACGCGGCCCCTATTCTGCAATGTATGCAATGCACCCATGGACGGTCAGGCAATATGCAGGCTTTTCAACTGCGGAAGATTCAAATGCATTTTACCGGAGGAACCTGGCAGCCGGGCAGATGGGATTGTCGGTGGCATTTGACCTGGCGACTCACAGAGGATATGATTCTGATCATGAACGGGTTGCAGGCGATGTTGGTAAAGCGGGAGTCGCCGTCGATTCGATACTTGATATGAATATCCTTTTCGACAAGATCCCCCTGAACAAAATGTCTGTATCAATGACCATGAATGGAGCCGTTCTGCCGGTCATGGCATTTTATATTGTTGCAGCCCTTGAGCAGGGTGCAAAGCTGGAAGAACTTTCAGGGACAATTCAGAATGACATCCTAAAGGAATTCATGGTAAGGAATACATACATCTACCCTCCGGAATTCTCAATGAAGATCATCTCCGATATATTTACATATACGACAGCCAGGATGCCGAAGTTCAATTCAATAAGTATCTCAGGCTATCATATGCAGGAAGCCGGAGCCACCTGCGATCTCGAGCTGGCATATACTCTTGCCGACGGGCTCGAATACCTGAGGACCGGCATTAAAGCAGGACTTGATATAGATGCCTTTGCACCAAGGCTCTCCTTCTTCTGGGCAATTGGGATGAATCATTTCATGGAGATAGCAAAAATGCGTGCCGCCAGGATGTTATGGACAAAGATCGTGAAAGACTTTAATCCAAAAAATCCAAAATCTCTTGTGCTCCGGACACATTGCCAGACATCCGGCTGGAGCCTTACGGAGCAGGATCCATATAACAATGTCGGGAGAACGTGCATTGAAGCACTGGCAGCTGCACTTGGCCATACTCAGAGCCTTCATACGAATGCACTCGATGAAGCTAGTGCATTGCCAACTGATTTTTCTGCCCGCATCGCAAGAAATACTCAGTTATATTTACAGGAAGAAACGTGTATTTGCAGGGCAGTCGATCCATGGGCAGGGTCATATTATGTTGAGACGCTGACACATGAGCTGGCTCATCGCGCCTGGGATCATATTATGGAAATAGAGAGTCTGGGAGGCATGGCAAAAGCCATTGAACTGGGGATTCCCAAGATGAGGATCGAAGAGGCTGCTGCCAGGACTCAGGCAAAAATAGATTCCGGCATTCAGACAATTGTCGGAACAAACAGGTACAGGCTTGAAAAAGAGAATCCGCTGGAGATACTGGAGATTGATAATACAGCGGTAAGGGATTCCCAGATAAAAAGGCTTGCCAGGCTCCGCACAGAGCGAAATAATGATGAATGCCAGAGCTCACTGGAGGCAATTACAGAATGTGCAGGAACAGGTAAGGGTAACCTTCTAGAATTATCTGTCATTGCAGCATCAAAGCGGGCAAGCCTGGGCGAGATATCTTATTCAATTGAAAAAATAACAGGGAGGTATAAAGCAGTGATAAGAATAATTTCGGGGATCTATTCATCAGAGTATAAGTCTGATAAAGATTATGATGATGCCAGGGCCCTTGTGATCAGATTTGCCGGAAAGGAGGGACGCCAGCCCAGGATAATGATCGCAAAGATGGGACAGGATGGTCATGACCGCGGTGCAAAAGTTGTTTCTACAGGATATGCGGACATCGGCTTTGATGTAGATATCGGACCTCTTTTTCAGACTCCCTCAGAGGCTGCAAAACAGGCTGTGGAAAATGATGTGCATGTCCTTGGTGTATCCAGTCTTGCAGCCGGGCATAAAGTGCTTGTGCCCCAGGTTATTGATGAATTAAAAAAGCTGGGAAGGGAGGATATCCTTGTTATTGCAGGAGGGGTGATACCGCCTCAGGATTACCAGTTTCTTTACGATGCAGGAGTTGCTGCAATTTTCGGACCGGGAACTTCTGTCGCCAAAGCTGCAAAACAAATTCTTGAAATTCTTCTTCATACTTTTGAATAAAATATAAAGATTATGAACAGGCTTTTAGTTGTGTTAATTTCAATTCTGGTGTTATCTTCGGGATGTAAATCAAAACAACCGGCAGCCGAAACTCCTCGTGTTATGGAACAACAACCGGCCGCCCAGGCTGGAACCAATTTCTCGGAACAGACTACCTGGGTCCTCGGGTATTTTCCCCGGGACAGGATTACAAGACCACCTCATTCGGAGTGGTTCCTTAAAGGTTATGACGATTACATGATTAAAAGTGATGTTGTTAATATATTAACAGATATCCCCAAAGACAACCTTTCCATAAAGATTGTAATGGGAACCTGGTGTCCCGACAGCAGGAGAGAAGTACCCAGATTCATGAGAGTTTTGGATATCTGGCAATTTCCGGCTGACAGGATAACATTCATCGGCGTTGACAACGCGAAGCTTTCGCCGGTTGGCGAATATGAGGGTCTTGGCATAGAGAGAGTGCCAACATTCATTTTCTATAAAAATAATATTGAAGCGGGACGCATCATTGAAAATCCGGTAACGTCTTTAGAACAGGATATGGTTAATATCCTTACAAGGAATGAAAATTAAACATAATTAAGTATCGACATGGAAGATTTTAGCAATCCGACTGTTCAGAACAAGGAACAAAACAACCAGAAACCGGGCGGGCAGAACCTCGGGATCGCAGCCCTGATAACGGCAATAATTACATTCGTAATGGCAGTGATTCCATGTGTGGGAGTTGTTGCAATCATACCCGGAATTATTGCTATAGTTCTTGCGGCCGTCAGTCTCTCGCAGGCTTCAAGGAGTGATACTCCCCGTGGTATATCCATTGCAGGATTGATCATTGCAGTGATAGCATTTATGATAGCATTTGGCCAGATCTTCGTTGCAGGGAAAATAGCCCGGCAGGTAGATAAATGGCCACATGAGATCCAGAAAATCGTCGATGATGTACAGGATGAAGTGCTGAGAGACCTTGAGGATGCCAATATTTCGATAAAAATTGAAAACGGCGATGAAAAGGTCGAAATAACCACTAATGTTAATAAGAAAGACCAGGAACAGACACTCGAGGATCTGGAAAAAGGTAATGAGCCTGTAAATGACTCCCTGGATAAGAAAAAGTAAACAGCTAAACCTTTCGCAGATAAGGCTTAAGGACCATCCTTATCTGGTCATAAACATAGTTTTTGCCGGAATAATACTGCTCATTATAGTATATTCCGGCATTTTTTCACCCGAAAAGGATAATTATCCGGTCACATGCGTTCATGAAAAAATTACCGGAGAAACATGTGTGTCATGCGGACTGTCGCACAGTTTCTCCCTGATCCTTAGAGGAAGAATTAATGAGGCATATGAGTGGAATGATTATGGAATGATAGTCTTTCTTTTCTTCGCTTCACAGTTTCTTATGAGGATAGCTTTTTCAAGGATCTATATCAGACAGCCTGAATTCCGGAAACAACTGATCCTGTTTGACATTATCGGATCTTCCATGATATTCCTTTTCACCTTCTTACCATTCCTGGTCTATATTTTCAAATTGTACTGATAGGTTATTAGAAGAGGGTGTCTCAAAAGCCTTTATCTTGCCCCCTGCCCCCTAAAGGGGGTTCTGTAGATATCTGATAATCAATAAGTTCCGTTTTGCGGAATTTAGGGGCAATACGAAAGGAGAGGACTTTTAAGACAGCCTCTTTCATTAAAATTCTGAAAGAATATCATACAGAAGACTGCTTTCATACCCTTTTGATATCCCAAATCTGTAAAGTTTCCCCTTAAGATCGTACTGATTTTTTGCTTTTATAGTTTTGCGATGGGCTGAGATCAGCAGCTTTAAGTTATTAATATATGTTTCATCATCAATGGAACTCAGGGCAGACTGAATAATTCCCGAAGGTATCGATTTTGCCCTCAGAGAAGCAGATATTTTCACCCTGCCCCACTTATTATAATTGTACTTATCCCTGACAAAAGCGGATGCAAACCGGCCTTCATTGATGAAGTTCTCCCCGGCGAGCTCAGTCAGGATCTTTTCTGTATCATTTTCTCCCACACCCCATGAATGAAGCTTAATCCGGATATCTTCACTGCAATATTCTCTCCCGGAACAGAGAGCCATGGCCTTTGAAAGCGCCGTTTTATAAAGTTCGTGATCAGTCATGCCGGCTACCCTTTATAATCCTGTCCCTGCTATTAATATCCTTAATTAATTCAATGTCAGTGTATTTGTAAGTCAGAAGGAGATCAGTCATCTTTTTTCCCATTGCCTCGTTGATCTCAAGATATAGTTTCCCGCCCGGGACTAATATATGTTCCGCGAAGTCACAGATTGCTCTGTAAAAGATCAGTGGCGAATCATCCGGGACAAACAATGCGAAATGTGGTTCATAATCGAGGACATTCCTGTTCATCAGTGTTTTTTCAGATTTCCTGATGTAGGGAGGATTGCTCACAATAATATCAATGCTTCCGAACAGTTCAATATCAGGTTTAAGGATGTCTGATTTGATGAATTTTACCTTCGCTTCATTAAGCATTGCATTATCATGTGCAACAGCAAGTGCCTCTTCCGAAATATCGGTACCCGTAACATCAGTTCCGGGAAGGTTAACAGACAGTGCAATTGCAATACAACCCGAACCGGTACCAATATCAAGGATTGATCCCCTGAATGCCTTGTTTTCCTTTATTACAAGATCAACAAGCTCCTCTGTTTCCGGGCGCGGAATAAGCGTATCGCCGGTTACTTTGATGGAACAGTTGTAGAAACTTGTTTCACCAAGAATATATTGCAATGGTCTGCCCTTTTTAAGCTCCCTGCAGATCCGTCCAATTTCATGAACATGTTTCTGTAATACATGGCTTTCAGGCATGGCAAGAGAATGCAACCCTGAAGTCCTTAAGACTGTCTTAATGATAATGCTGGTAAGCGCATTGATCTCATGTTCGGGGTAGATCCCGGAAAGTTCGCCGGCAATGTAAGATTTAATGTCTTTAATTGTAAGTATATTGGGGACCATATACCAAAAATAGCACTTTAATGAGAATGCCGGAGACCGATAATATAAAATTTATGAGAAGATGCCTCGATCTGGCAGGAAAGGCTGAAGGGATGACTTATCCAAATCCTCTGGTAGGATCGGTCATTGTTTATGAAGGGAAGATCATTGGGGAAGGTTATCATCTAAAAGCAGGGGAACCTCATGCAGAAGTGAATGCCATTAATTCAGTGATCGACAGGGCATTGCTGAATTCTTCAACTCTGTATGTCAATCTTGAACCCTGCTCTCATTTTGGTAAAACTCCGCCCTGTACTGATATGATCATTACATGCGGGATAAAAAAAGTGGTGATCGGGACTAAAGATACAAGTGCAAAAATTTCAGGGAAAGGGATAAGCCGTCTGGAAGAAGCAGGTTGTGAGGTTATTAAAGACGTGCTTGAAGAAGAGTCCCGGTGGATCAACAGAAGGTTCTTCAGCTTTCATGAAAAGAGGCGACCCTGGATTATTTTGAAATGGGCTCAAAGTAATGATGGATATATTAATCCTGTCAGAAAGCCTGACCAGATGGGCCACCCTGTATGGATTACAGGTAACCCGGAAAGGATACTTGTCCATAGATGGAGAGCTTCTGAACAGGCTATCCTTGCCGGAGCCAGTACGATCAGGATGGATGATCCGCAGCTGAATGTGAGAGACTGGGCCGGTAATGATCCATTAAGGCTGATATTGAGCAGTTCCGGCGAAATTGACTCAGGATCAGCTCTTTTTAAAATAAACGGCACAAATATTGTTTTCACCCATAGTGAAAGAACAGAACAAATTAAGGCACAGAAAGTGAAACTTGACAGCTCAATGCCCTCATCCGGGCAGATTGCAGAATTTCTTTTTAAAAATGGTATCCAGTCTGTGATAATTGAGGGTGGTAGCAAAGTGCTCAGTCATTTCATATCAACAGGTTACTGGGATGAGGCAAGGATCTTTTATGGCAAGGAAAAATTTAGCAGTGGAATACCTGCTCCGGTAATCCAGGGTGATGTTCAGGAACGGATGACCTTCAGCAAAAGCACTCTTGAAGTGCTGATAAACTCCTCGGTATAACAGCCACAGGCTGTTGATAATTATAATAAAAATATATAACTTTGATAGTTGGCTAAACCACATTTATCGTAATAAATATGAAAAAACGAATATTTTTTCTGGCAGCCGTTGTGTCATTTTGCGTTGTTTGCACTTATGGGCAGAATGGCAAGAAGTTTTATAAAGCAGGAACAGAATTCGTTGAAAGCTTAAAATATGATGACGCTGTTGCCCAGTTCACCAGTGCACTGGGTGTTGAACCCTCCAATCCTGTATATTACCATGCCAGGGGCAAGACCTACATGTCGCTTTTGAAATACGAGGAGGCAAAGGCTGATTTTGAAAAGGCTTCAGTTTTTGATCCAAAGGATGTCGGGATATTCGTTAGTCTCGGAGCTGTAAATAATAAGATGGGCAATTATGAAGAAGCCCTCAGAAACCTGAACCGGGCATCGGCTCTGGACAAACGTGATGCATCAGTTTATCCCGAGAAGGTAATAACGCTTATAGGTCTTGAGAGGTACGATCAGGCTTTGAAAGTCTCTGATACGGCAGTAATTATCAAGGATCTGGCGATGAATTATTATTACAGGGGGATCATATATGGTAAGCTTAATAATGATATTTTTAGTAAAAGGGAGCTTGAAAAAGCCATTGTTAAGGATAAGAAGCTTGTTGAGCCCAGACTGGCTCTTGCAGAGCTTTTGCTAAGGATAAATGACAGCAAAGGGGCAATGGATCAGTGCAATGAGATACTTAAGAATAACGACAGGAATACCGATGCGTACCTGATGCGAAGCAGGGTCTACATGAAAAACCTTGATTTCCCAAGTGCAATCAATGATATCTCAAAAAACATACTTATTGATCCGGATAATTCAGAATTCTATCTTCAGAGGGGACTGGCATACCAGCAGTTTATCCAGCATGCTAATGCTATAAACGACTTTTCGAAATATATATCCCTGAATGGAAATAACCCGGATGCATACTTTGCAAGAGCCAAATCATATGAGGAGATCATGAATTTCGATAAGGCTATGGATGATTACAAAAAGATCACTGTCCTTTCCGAGTTTGACATGAAAGCCAGGAAAATGCTCAAGGAATCACAGGATAGGCTTTATGAACTCAACAGGGAAACCATTGCCCCGGAGATTGCAATTGTAAGCCCGCTTCCGATGAAAGACTCAATTGAAATAAGAGGTGATAATAACAGCATTCTTATAACAGGGAAGATAAAGGATAAGAGCAAGATAAAAACATTTGCAATAAATGGCGAGGCCATCACAATAGTTGAAAAAAATGGTGAATATGAATTCCTTTCCAATGTAACGGTAGCAGGCATCGATAAGCTCACAATGGCTGCAACAGACGATTATGATAATGTAAAATCAATGACCTACCCGATAAAACGGACTGAAATAATTCCGCCTAAGGTTGCTGTTCTTGCACCATATGCATCGGACGATGGCCAGATATATCTCGATACCAATTCGGATAATATCAACATCCAGGGAAAGGTAACGGATGGAAGCAGGATAAGGACAATCTTTATTGATGGAATGACGGCCAGCTATTCCCTCAATGATCTTAATCCAACATTCAATGCGATTGTCCCGATCCTGAATAAAAATAAAATAGTGATTGAAGCAGAAGATGTCTATGGCAATAAGCAGATCGCAGAATTCCGCCTGAACAGGGAGGGAGCCATGATAACGGAAAACAATCCGATGGGTAAGACCTGGGTGGTGTTCATTGAGAACTCGGATTATTCGACATTTGCCAGTCTGGAAGGACCGGTAAAGGATATTAATCTTATGACCAGGGCATTTGGCAATTACGATATTCATAACATTATACAAAAGAAAAACCTTTCTAAGCTTGATATGGAGAAGTTTTTCTCTATCGAGCTGAGGGATCTGATAAAGGCAAACCAGGTCAAGTCTTTGTTGATATGGTACGCGGGTCATGGCAAGTTCATAAATGATGTCGGGTACTGGATCCCTGTCGATGCCAAACGCGATGATGAATTCACCTACTATGCAATAACCTCATTACGTGCTTCGATGGAATCGTACCTTACGTATCTTACACATACTCTGGTAGTAACCGATGCATGTGAATCAGGACCAAGCTTCTACCAGGCAATGAGATCGGATCTGAAAAAGAGAAGCTGCGACGACTGGCAGGCAACGCAGTTCAAGTCATCCCAGGTATTTTCATCTGCCGGATATGAGCTTGCTGTAGATGATTCACAATTCACAAGAACGTTTGCATCAGCCCTTACGAATAATCCAAATGCGTGTATACCGATCGAAGAAGTGGTTGCAAAAGTTGCCACTGCCGTGGGCGGTAACAATCAGCAAAAACCAAAATTCGGAAAAATAACAGGATTGAAAGATGAGGATGGAACCTTCTTCTTTATAGCCAGATAAAATTGATGAAAATAGAAATTTGGTCTTTCAGCAAAAAGGTCATCAG
>Ga0105107_10002296_pt1 | contig 12565 bp, 11 predicted proteins | sample PPLLaktember2015_6_FD_79335 | JGI IMG/M metagenome (GOLD analysis project Ga0105107, IMG submission 79335) | Freshwater sediment microbial communities from Prairie Pothole Lake near Jamestown, North Dakota, USA - PPLs Lake P8 Core (1) Depth... | ecosystem: Environmental > Aquatic > Freshwater >... | reverse complement strand
TCGGGATAACCGTCAGGCCATTCAAGATAAAAACCTGCAGGAACAACTGCATCTTCTGTTTTGTAAAGCAACTTCCCAAAGGCCTCAGAAAATCCCTCTACATTAAGGATGAAGATTACCGGCTCTCTTTTCTGTATGGGAACTATATGACCTTGTCTAACATCACTCCTGAAGACAAAAAAAGGATAATTGAACAAAGATTAAGCCCTCTCTATATATCCGTCCATACCACAAACAGGACGCTTCGTAATAGAATGCTCGGAAACCCGAAGGCACAGGACATTATGAAGGAACTGAAATTCTTTTCCGACAACAAAATCCGGATGCACATTCAGATAGTCTTTTGCCCGGGATTTAACGACGGCAGGGAATTACAGAACACGATCAAAGACATTTATAAATTCTACCCCTATGTTTCCTCGATCGCGGTCGTCCCCGTAGGACTGACCCGTCACAGGAAGCTGGCACTTCAGCCTGTAGCAAAGGACGAGGCCCTTGCATCGATAGAAATAGTTGAATCATTTCAAAAAAGGTTCCGGAAGAAACACGGGGAGCAGATCGTGTATTGCTCTGATGAAATGTACATCAAGGCAGAAAAAACGTTCCCCCCTTTGACGGAATACGGCGCCCTTCCCCAGATAGAGAACGGCGTCGGCATGGTGCCGCTTTTTATCAATCAGGCAAGAAAAGTCAGAATTCCTAAAGGATTGCCGCATAAAAAGAAGTTCCTTACTTTTACCGGTAAATCATTCTATCCGTACCTGATGAAATTTATTAAACGGCTTACAGAGCACGATAATGTCAACATCACGGTCATTCCAATAGAAAATGAGTTCTTTGGCGGTTCAGTCACGGTCACCGGCCTCCTGACAGGACGGGATATCATTAAAGCACTGCATGATAACACGGATTCCTACGAAATCCTTATCGTGCCCGATGTCGTCCTGAAAGAAGGAGATAATGTATTACTCGATGAGGTGTCCCTCACGGACATTGAAGAGGCAACAGGACTGAAAACAGCAGTAACAGACGGAACACCACAGGGGTTTATCGATACGATCTGTGCATTCTAGGTTGAATCGCAAAAAAAGGAATCATCTGAGGAGATTTTAATGAACGTTACAGGCAGAACAAAACTTACGGGTCTTTATGGTTATCCGGTCGAGCATACATTATCACCGTTGATGCATAATGCGGCCTTCGAACATCTGGGGATCGATTACTGCTACCTCCCCTTTTCAGTGCATCCGGATTCTCTGAAAACCGCGATAGAGGCCATCAGAGCCCTTAACCTGGCAGGAGTAAATGTTACCATACCCCATAAAGAATCCGTCATACCTTATCTTGACGTCGTAAGTGAAGAGGCTTTATTTATCGGCGCAGTCAATACTGTCACACATCAGGGAGGAACGCTCACCGGTCATAACACAGATGGCAGGGGATTTATGCGCTCCCTCTCGGAAAATAATATTTCTCCTGACAACAAAAAAGTACTGATAGTCGGCGCCGGAGGAGCTTCGAGAGCCATCGGATACTATCTGAGCGAAAAAGCCGGTGCGCTTTATCTCTATGATATCGATAGAATGAAACTGGAGAAACTCGCATCAGATCTCTCTGCAATCAGGGGGAATATTCATATTCTGAATAACATAGTCGCAGGGGACTTTGACGTATTGATTAATGCAACTCCCCTCGGCCTCAAGGCAACAGACCCCCTTCCCTTCGATGTTTCAAGTCTTTCTCACCGCCAGACAGTTTGCGATCTGATATACAAAAAAACTCCTCTTCTGTCACAGGCGGAGCAAAAAGGATGCAGAACGAACGACGGACTTGGCATGCTTCTCTGGCAGGGGGTGTTCGCTTTTGAACTCTGGACCGGGATTTCTCCTCCCGTTGACATTATGAGAAACGCCCTTTTAAGAGGGATGAAGTAATAGCTCCTTGCTGGATTACTGTATTTCAATATCGAAGCGGTAGTTATTTCATAAAAAACATGCTTCAGATAACACAATCTCTCATTTCTGGCATACTAATTGCCTTTACTTAAAAATCCCTGTGTGATAAAATTTTTCATGAAGAAAGTTCTTCTGTTTCTTGCTTCAATTTTACTCTTTTCCTTTTTTTTCTTTCTGGTTGAAGGCGAAAAAGTCAACAAGATGGATGTTCGTCTGAAAGGAGAATCTTTCTTTGAAGGGTTAAGGATTATTCATAAGAAAAATGGCACACAAAACTGGGTTTTAGTTGCCAGACGCGCCGATATATCGAAGGATGGTGATAAAGCCCATCTCACAGATATCGAGATGGAGCTTAAGAGCAGAGGAATAACCATTTATGCTGAAAAGGGCCTCTATACCCTTAGCAGCAAAAACATATCCATTGACGGAGCCATTACGGCGAAAAATAGCAATTATTCGATCACTACGGGGCAGGTTGAAATAGACAGCGCCGCGGGGCTACTAAAGACGGGCGAAGATGTTCATATTGAAGGAAGAAAATTTAGATTGCAGGGCAAGGGCATGGAACTTGACAATAATAATCAAAAAGTGAGGATACTGAAGGATGTTCAAGCAACTTTCAATAATTAGTATTTTTTTTCTGATTGTCCTGGCGGTGCAAGCCAACGCTGAGAGTCAGAAAGCGAATGTGAAGGGACCTATCACCATCACCTCGGAATCTCTCACCGCAGATAACAAGGCGCATACGGCGTTGTTTGAAAAAAATGTTGTTGCAAAGACAACAAATTTGACCATTTACGCTGACAAAATGCTCGTTTACTATAAAGAAGACGGTGGCGATGTAACACAAATAGACGCGAACGGCAATGTCAAGGTTCTCAGGGAATCGCGCATCATTACCTCCAAATCAGCTACGTATTACGCCGAGGAAGAGAAGGTCGTTTTTACCGGCGAGCCCCGTGCCATTGACGGTGACAATGTCGTATCCGGGACTAAGATAATTTATTTCACAGTTGCTGACCGTTTTCTTGTAGAAAACAGCAAGGTTATTCTCAAGAGCAAAAAGGCCCGCTAATGCATACACTTGAAGTCAAAGGTCTGTATAAGAACTACGGCAAAAAGATCGTGCTCAGAAATATAGACCTCACGGTCTCAACCTCTGAAATCGTGGGACTGCTCGGTCCCAATGGAGCGGGAAAAACAACAACTTTTTATAGTATCCTCGGGCTGATAAGACCTGATAAAGGGAGTATTTATCTTGATCAGGAAGATATTGGCATGCTGCCGATGTATAAGAGGGCAATGCGGGGCATAAGTTATCTGCCCCAGGAGCCATCGATCTTCAGAAAACTCTCGGTTGAAGACAACCTCAGGGCTGTACTGGAAATTAAAGGTATGTCAAAAGGTGATATGGAGTCCGAGTTACATGTTTTGTTAAAAGAATTTAATCTGGAAGAATTTTCCAAGAGAGATGGATACAAACTTTCAGGAGGAGAGAGAAGAAGAACAGAAATAGCCAGGGCACTCGCTACAAAACCTACTTTTATACTCTTTGATGAACCATTTGCCGGTATCGATCCCCTTGCGATCATTGAACTAAAAAAAATGCTTGTTTACCTGAAGGAAAAAGGACTGGGGATCATCATTACTGACCACAATGTTCGGGATACCCTCTCTATAACCGACAGGGCCTATATTATTAACAACGGCGAGATCCTCGATGAAGGCAGCCCTGATAAACTCATTGCGACCCCTAAAGTGAAGGAAGTATACCTCGGAGAGGAGTTCAGGTTATAAATGGCTCTGGAAAGTCGTCTTGAACTGAAACTTTCACAAAAGCTGGTGCTTACCCCCCAGCTTCAGATGGCAATTAAATTGTTACAGATGCCGCAACTGGAATTGTCACAGACAATCAATCAGGAACTGGTGGAAAACCCTTTTCTTGAAGAGCAGTCGGATGTTTCGTCTTCAGAAGAACTCTCGCACGAGGAAAAGGAATCTATTGAGGAAATACCCCAGAATGCTGACGACTCTGAACTTTCTCTCGAAAAGCTGGCACATCTTCCCTCAGATGATTACTTTGAAGAAAGGAGTTCTGACGGAAGAGATCTGGGATATTTTACATCCGGCAATGTTACCCATCCATCGTACGAATATTTTCTCAGTTCAGCACCGGATCTTTTTGATCATTTAATCTGGCAACTCAGGATGTCAAAAGAATCAGAAGAAATACGGGAAGTCGCTGAACTCATCATCGGCAACATCGATGAAAACGGCTATCTTAGAATTTCAGATGAGGAACTTTCGGAACTTTCAAATTCTGGCAGGGAAACGGTTCAGAAGGCTGTGGCGCTGGTGCAGAGCTTTGATCCGCCTGGCATCGCAGCAAGAGATGTAAAAGAATGCCTGCAGTTGCAGTTGAGGTCTATGAATATGCAGGGCACCCTTGCAGAAAGTCTGATTCTCAATAATCTGGATCTGCTCGCCAAGAGAAAATACCTTCAGTTATCCAGGGAATACCATGTCTCTGAAGAAGACATACATGCGGCGGTTACAATAATAGAAAGCCTTGATCCAAAGCCGGCGAGGAAATTTTCCACATCATCCGCAAACTACATAACACCTGACGTTTTCATAGTAAAGGCTGACAATGGTTACCAGATTATTCTGAATGATGAAGGCTTGCCGAAAATACGGATCAACAATTATTATCAAAGACTTTTGAACCAGAAAGGTTCGATGCCAAAAGAAGAAAGGCAGTTTCTGGAAGATAAGCTGCGTTCAGCTATCTGGCTCTTAAAGAGCCTTGACCAGCGGAATAAGACAATTTACCGGGTGACCGAAAGTATTCTTCTTTTTCAGAGAGATTTTTTCGACAGGGGAGTAAACGCTTTGAAGCCTCTGAATCTTAAGGATATCGCTTCTGAGTTGAGTCTCCATGAAAGCACGATCAGCAGGGTAACTTCCAATAAATATCTTTCATGTCCGCACGGCATTTACAGCTTTAAATACTTTTTCAGCAACGCGATACCGAGTGATTCGGGAGAATTGTCTTCGACTTCTGTAAAGGAGATGATCCGGATGATAATATCCGAGGAGGATCAGAGTAATCCCCTCAGCGATATGCGTATTGTAGACATATTCAAAAGCAAAAATATCACGATCGCCAGAAGAACGATAGCAAAGTATCGGGAAGAACTGAAAATCCCCTCTCAGAGTCAGAGAAGAAGATAATAATCTGCATTGTTTTATTATTACAGAACAAAGGAGAATTTTATGAACATTTTAGTAAACGGAAGACATCTTGAAGTGACATCTGCTCTAAAAAGTTATGCGGAAGAAAAAATTAAAAAATTTGAAAGGTATTCATCGGATATTTCCGAAGCAATAGTCACTCTCAGCGTCGAAAAATACCGGCATAAGGCTGAAGTAATGCTGAAGGCAAACGGGATGCTTATTCAGGCCGAGAGTGTAACCGGTGAAATATACTCTGCAATAGACGAAGTAACTGAAAAACTTGACCGCCAGGTCAAGAAATACAAAGAGAAGCATGTATCGCGCAGGAAGGGTGCCGCAAAAAATGCCGAAACTTCTCTTAATACCTCTTCTCTGCACGAGGAAGCCCGTATCATAAAGAATAAGCGTTTTGAACTCAAACCGATGAGTCCTGATGAGGCATCCATGCAGATGGAACTCCTCGACAAAAGTTTTTTCGTATTTATTAATGACATGAGCGGGGACATTAATGTAATCTATCGTAGACAGGACGGCAATTTCGGACTTATTGAACCGGTAAAATAACGAACATTACTTGTGACCAGAAAAGCATTACGAAAAAAAAATAAAACAGCCCGGGAAAAGATAAAGATCTCCTCCCGGGTTCTTATTATTACAGGGCTATCCGGGTCAGGCAAGACCGTTGCCCTGCGGGCAGTTGAAGATACTGATTTCTTCTGCGTAGATAATCTTCCCGTTTCCCTTATAAGCGCTCTTATTACAAAAATCTCCGGCCAGGCCAGCACCAGAAACATTGCTATCGGCGTGGATATCCGTGAAAAAGAATTTCTTTCCGACATCGACAGGGTGCTGAGTGAGCTCAGGTCAAAATATCAAATTGAAATACTTTTTCTCGAGGCTGAATCCGATGTCCTGATCAGGCGTTTCAAGGAAACCCGCAGACCTCATCCGCTTGGAGGAGACATTGCAGAGGCTATCGTAGCAGAGCATGAAATACTTGCCCCTTTGAAAAAGAACGCCGACAGGATTATTGATACTTCATCATTATCTCCTCACCAACTGAGAAAGCTCGTCTCTTCGATCTATGCTTATGCAAAAGTACAGAAAGATTTGGCAGTAAGTCTCATTTCGTTCGGATTCAAGTACGGTATTCCTCAGAATATAGACCTTCTTTTCGACGTGCGGTTTTTACCAAATCCACATTTTATCCCTTTGCTTAAGGATTTGAACGGCACAGACAAAAAGGTTGCCGACTTTATTTTCAAACATGCTGAAACAAAGAAGTTTATAAAAAAGGTAAGAGATCTGCTGAACTTTCTTATCCCCTTGTATATTAGAGAAGGCAAGTCATATCTTTCAATCGCATTTGGGTGTACCGGTGGCAAGCATCGTTCCCCCGCTCTCACCGAAGAAATCGCGAAACTGATCAGCAATAAGAATATTGACTTGAATGTTATACACCGGGATATATCATGATACAATATCATTAATGATATATCTTGATAATAATGCTTCAACTCCTGTTGACCCCGAAGTTTCTGACGCAATATTTTCCTGTCTGAAAAGAGATTTTGGAAACCCTTCGAGCAGTCACCTTCAGGGCAGGAGAGCAAAGGAACTCATAGAAACCTCACGAGCTGTTATTGCGGAATTACTGGAGTGCTCACCAAAGGAAATTTACTTCACTTCAGGGGGAACTGAATCTAACAACCTCGCTCTTACAGGGACCAGCAGGCTTCACCAGTCCGGCCATATCATAACGTCTGCGATTGAACACCCGTCGGTTTTCAACACAGCCAGACACCTCGAAACCGCCGGGTACGAGGTCACCTACGTCGGCTCTGACAAAGAAGGAGTGATTAACCTCGAAGAACTCAGCAAGGCGATAAAGAAAAATACCATTCTTATATCAATAATGCACTCTAATAATGAAACCGGCGTAATTCAGCCAATTGAAGAGATAGGCGCCCTCGCAAGAAAGCATGGCATCGTGTTTCATGTCGATGCGGCTCAGTCCATAGGGAAATCATATTTCAGCCTGAACAACTCACCGGTTGATCTGCTTACTATAGTCCCTCACAAATTTTACGGCCCAAAAGGAATTGGGGGGCTTTATATTAAAGATGGCTGCAAACTGTCACCCTTAATGTTCGGGGCGAATCATGAGAGGGGCTTACGGCCCGGCACAGAAAATGTTCCGGGGATTGTAGGGTTTGCAAAGACATGCCAAATAGCAATGAGGGATATCAGGCTCAGAGTCAGTCATACCTCGCATCTGCAGGAAATGCTTTTCCAGAAACTCCACTCCGGAATTCCCAAAATACTGCTTAACGGCCACAGGACAAAAAGACTTCCCAATACATTGAATGTATGCGTCCCCGGCATATCCTCTGATTCCCTTGTCAACAAGGTCCAAGACAAGGTGGCTATTTCATCAGGGTCAGCGTGTCACTCGGGAAATCTTCTGCCGTCAAGAGTACTGAAGTGCATGGGGCTTTCTGATCAGGAAGCCCTGTCTTCAATCAGATTGAGTGTAGGCAAAGACAATACGGAAGAAGAAATTCAAAAAGCTGCTGAAATCATCATAGATGCGGTCCAAAGTCTGAGGAAGGAAACATCTCTCACAACTTTAGAATGCACAACCTGAGTCTGCGGCCTCTAAGCTCTGCGATCAGCTGCTCTTCTCAGAATAGGGGCCGGCGTTCACACCGGCCCCTATATTTTCTCTCTTTAATGGACCATAAAGGTCGTCTCACGGGAATCCTTTGAGCCGGCTGCCTGCACAGTGGTCAGGACTTTATATGTCCCCCTCTTTGCATTCTCAGGCAGTACGAGAGGAATCCTTGAGGTATAGGTCCCTCCTTTTCTCTTAACATTTACTTCAGGCTTGCCGACAAGTTCATCGCCAAGCCTGATCTCACGGGTTTCGGTGACATCGAATTCAGCATCAGGCGAAGAGCCCAATATCGCATAGGTAACTACAAGTTCTGTTTTTTCGCCACCTTTGAACATGGAAGGTTCGGATGATGCACCTTCAATTCTCACCATTGTCCCCTGCGTAGTCCCGTATTTCTCTTCTGTCTCCTGTCGTGATTTCTTGACATCATAGGTATAATGTCCTATCGCCCCTCCCGCCAGTGCGCCTAAAAGCCCGCCGATAACGGCCATCTCTGTCTTGGCTCCGCTCTTACCGAACACCGCACCTGCAACCGCGCCTGTTGCCGCGCCAACCCCCGCACCTGTTGCCGCCCCCTTATGCTCTTCCGGAACTGAAGCACACCCCATAATTCCGACACTGAACACAACTAATGTCATAAGTGTTACTATCCTGAGCTTCATGATGTCTCCTCCTTCATACATATTCTATGTCTTATAGTGTATCAAAAAAAATGCAAAAAGCTATGTCAAAAATCTTTAAGGGGGAATTTAGTCCGGCAGATTTGACAGGCTAATTACTATTTTTAAGATAACCGCCCAATTATACCTCAGCAGCATGATCACTTATGTTAAAATTACGGATGTTTATTTACTGCAAACCAGAGATGCCCTGTGAAAAAGTATAATTTTCTGGATTCTCTCTACCTGTCATTTTATTCAAAGCCTTTTTACCATGATATCGCCTTAAACTGGAAGGGGCTCTGTTTCACTTATCTTTTATTCATCCTCTGCATCCTCTGGATTCCGGAGACGTCACGCATTCACTCAGAACTGTCCGAATTTCTGTCAGCAGAAGCGCCCAAATACATAAAACAGGTCCCCCCCATCACCATAACTCAAGGGAAAGCATCCATAAAAGAGCCGGTTCCCTATTATATTAACGTGCCGGAAAAGAATACCCCTTTTGCGATAATCGATACCTCCGGCCAGATAACCTCTCTGGAGAAAACCAGCGCACTGCTGCTGCTCACTGACTCAAAGCTGATAATTAAAAACAGATCGTCGCAATCACGTTCCTTTGATTTGGCGGAAATCGGTGATCTTACCATCGATCAGAAGGTCGTCAGGGAATGGATAGATTCATTTGATGCCCTCTTCCCTGTTATTCTTTTCCCCTTCGTCCTCTTCTTCTCATTTTTCTTCCATGTCATCCAGGCGCTTGTTGCCGCTGGCATCGGCACCCTGTTTGCGAAAAGATTTCAGGCCAATTTGAACTATAAAACATTGATACGCCTGTCTGCTGTTTCGTTTACTCCTGCAATCTTTCTTCAGGCTATACACGCTGTGTTAGACATACCATTTCCTTACCGCCTTCCGGTATCGTTTCTGATCTCCCTGGGGTACCTGTACTATGCCGTTGGTTCAAATGCTGAGAGCATTATGCCCGGCGCTAAGAAAACGTTGTAAGTGAAATCGACAGACTGGCTGGACTCAGCTGCGCAGAGAAGAGATATATGGGTGGGACAGGGTGCTTGATGTATTGCCGGATTTGTAAGCTTTCCCTCTTGTCTTATATTTCTCCAGACAGGACCTTCTCATAGAACTCGCATTTCCTGCAATCCTCGCATTTTTGTGCAAAGGTGCCCTGGATCTTGCCTTCACAAAACGTCCCTCCGACCACCCAGCAGACCCTTCCAAAATAGGGATATGCAGGGCACTTTATTTCTTTTCCGGTATTCCGCTCGCACTCCATGAATTCCCAGCAGGGTACCTTGCAGAGGTCCTCTTCGCTCTGATAAGGGAAATAGAGGCTTGCCCTGAGCCCCCCTATTCTTCTGTTTTCCGCTGTAATGAAGCCCCCATGTTCTTCTATGATCTTTCTGCTGATCGAAAGCCCGAGTCCTGTGCCCCGTCCAATCTCCTTCGTGGTATGAAACGGCTCGAAAATGAGCGGCAGTTGCTCCACGGGAATACCAGGCCCGGTATCTGAAATATGCAGGGCGACAAAGGTCACGTTATGGAATCTTTCCGAAGCGGTGGTCACGGAGAGGACACCCCCGTTCGTCATAACATCAATGGCATTTGATATGAGATTTTTTACCGCCTGCCCGGCCTGCCCTGTATCAATAAGAACAGGGAGGTCGCTCCCGTACCTGGCGTCAACCTTGATGTCATGCTCTTCACAGAGTGCGGAAAAGGTCAGTACACAATCCTTCACCATATTCGTGACAGGCATCTTCTCAAAGCTTGTCTTTACGTCCCGGGAAAACGTCATAACATCTCTCAGTATCTGCTCAAGTCTGTGCACCTCGGCGACAATAATATCCGCATACACCTTTTCCTTCTCTGTGCAGGATATCTTCTGAAGCCTTCGTCCGAAGCCGCCCAATGCCGTGAGGGGGTTCCTTATCTCATGGGCAATGTCCGCGGTAATTCTGCCAAGGGCAGCCATCTTTTCCGCCTGAATGAGCTTTCCCTGGGTCTTCATTATTTCGTCCTTCTTTTTCTTCACTTCCTCCTCGAGGCTCTGCGTCCATCGTTCCATTCTCCGGCGCGCACTGTTCAGCTCTTCGGTCATAGCATTGAACGTATTGGTCAGCCTGCCTATTTCATCACCCGATGTTGCAGCCACCCTCTGCGATAAATCTCCCGATGTGACCTTCTCCATGCCTCCGGAGAGGGACTTCACCGGCCTGAGAACAAACCGCCAGAGGACATAGTACAGTATGGCTCCCGTAAGTGCGAGAAAAATAACGAGACAGAGCGAATTGTCGATTATCTGCCGCCTTATCTTCATGTCAATCGGATAGAGCGAAAAGTCCGTCGTCAGGATGCCGAGGACCTTCTGGTCTTTGTCATGTGCGTGACATGCGGCAGTATAACAGTCAGGCTCATTGTAAATCGGCTCGACAAAGCTCAGTATCCTGCCCCCCGAGGGATCAGTATAGATGTTCCACCGTTTATCTTTTAAAAGCATATCCATGGGACCGGCGGGATCCTTATGACAGCCGACGCAGGCATATGAATCGTGAGCTACCCGGTGCTTGATGCCTGCTCTGTCGGAGGAATAGAATATCATGCCCTTTGCGTCAAAAATCTGCACCTTTGCTATTGATTCCGAGGCGCCGATCGACTCAAGCGTCCTCTGGATGTCTTCCCGGCGAAAGAGGAGCATATCGTTTCTGACACTCTTTTTCACCACTTCGGAAAAGGATGAGACGAAGGTTATGGTATTGTCCATCAGGTTCTTCTTGTCATTCTGGATGGATATATACCAGAAGATACTTCCCCCCACAGTGATTAGGAGGCCGAGTATAATCACCATCTTCGCGGTGAGCGATCCCGCAATACTTTTCACTACATTCATGCTATTCACATACTCCTGATAAAATTGTTGCCCTCAGGCCAGTCCTACGGTGGCCCGCCAGATTCCCTGCCTGCGTACCTACCGGACAGGCAGGCAGGAATGACAAACAAGTCATTGCCCTGATGAAGCACCGGGATATTCTCCTGATTAAAAAAGATCGCAAACCATGATCCCTATGATCAATAAAAATCTTTCTCTCAGCCGGATTCGCGAAAACATCACGTGAGGATTCTGCCTGAAGTAAAACCATGTACTGCAGACTTCCTGATGAACTAATGAATTACGAATTCCCTTCAAAGCGTCCCGATCTCAAGCAGGACACAAGCTTCAGTCCTTGAACTATGGCACAACGCCGCCATATTCATATGCGCCGATATCACAAGTGCCGTCTACCGGTCGTGACGCGTAGCGCTGGTCGGTGGTCAGGCATGTCGCATTGTCAGCGGCATCGATGGCAGAACTGCCGGACTGCAATGCCATTGTTTTGGTCGGACCTCCGTTGTCAGCAAGACTTGAAAGCTTCGGATCACCAGTCACACTTGATGCTGCGCATACAGTGCTGCTGTTGTTGTATTCCAGGTTGACTGATGTTGTGCCGCCCCGGGTGGTATTGGCACAAAGAACCGCAAGCGACGGATGGGCAACAATCGAGTTGTAGAGTTTGATATAGCCCGACGATGCGGCGTACAGATGATTGACCGGCGAAGCGTTGGTACTCGTATTGTTATAGAAGGTTGAGTTATAAATATTTGCGTTAGCAGTTGTATTGGTATAGATGGCGCCACCTTTACCCGCTCCGGCACTGTTGCCGACGAAGGTGGAATTATAGATATTGAGGTAATAGACGGCATTCTTCATATAGATTGCGCCGCCGCCGACGGTTGCGGCTGTGAGGCTGTTATTTTCAAAGGTGCTGTTGTAGATATTGGATGTGCCGGAAAGCGGATAGAAGGCCCCGCCGTTGTCCTTGGCATAGTTACCGGTGAAGTACGCATTGTATATGGTAGCGGTTTGCGAAATTATCGCTCCACCGCCGGCAGCGTCCGCATGGTTGCCGTTAAATGTGGCGCCGGCCGTGCTGGCGAATGTCACCGCCCCGTTGACGTATATCGCCCCACCGCTGTTGGAG
>Ga0105107_10002294_pt1 | contig 12567 bp, 10 predicted proteins | sample PPLLaktember2015_6_FD_79335 | JGI IMG/M metagenome (GOLD analysis project Ga0105107, IMG submission 79335) | Freshwater sediment microbial communities from Prairie Pothole Lake near Jamestown, North Dakota, USA - PPLs Lake P8 Core (1) Depth... | ecosystem: Environmental > Aquatic > Freshwater >... | reverse complement strand
CGGGGATGCCCTTCTCGCGGGCCGCCTTGATCAGGTCCCAGACGATGAGGAAGTAGCCCTCGAAGCCCATCTTCTTGATGAGCTCGATCTCGCGCTCCATCCGCTCCTCGTACTCGGCCTGGGTGTGGGCGGCCCCCGCGTTCCCGCCCTTGGCCTCGCGCTGGGCCAGGCGGGTCTGGAAGCCGGCCCAGGCGGTCTCCTCGAAGTACTCGCTCAGGGTCTTGCCCTCGGGCGGGGTGAATTGCGGCAGGTGATAGCTCTTGGCCGGGAATTCGAAGTCGCACCGGGAGGCGATCTTGCCGGTGTTCTCGATGGCGTCGGGCGTGTCGCGGAAGATCGCGGCCATCTCGGCGGCGGACTTGAAGTAGAACTGGTCGGTCGAGAACTTGAGCCGGTCGGGGTCCGAGATCTTGCGGTTCGTCTGGATGCAGACCAGCACGTCCTGGCTCTCGGCGTCCTCGCGGCGGGCGAAGTGGATGTCGTTCGTGGCGACGAGGGGCAGGCCGAGCTTGCGGGCGATCGCGACGAGCTGGGGGTTGACGGCCTTCTGCTCGGGCAGGCCGTGGTCCATGAGCTCGACGTAATAATCGCCGGGGGCGAACAGGGCGGCGTATTCCCGGGCCGCCTCTTCGGCCTTCTCCGGGAGGCCCCGGGAGAGCCAGACCGAGAGCTCGCCCTTGAGGCAGGCCGACATGCCGATGAGGCCGCCGGAGTGGGCGGCCAGCAGTTCCTTGTCGATCCGCGGCCGGTAGTAGAAGCCCTCGAGGTAGCTCTGGGTGAGGAGCCGGCAGAGGTTGCGGTAGCCGGACTCGTCCTTGACCAGGAGGACGAGGTGGTAGTGGTGGACGTCGTTCGGACCGCCGGGCTTCTTGTCGAACCGGCTCTGCGGCGCGACGTAGACCTCGCAGCCGAGGATGGGCTTGATGCCCTTGGCCCTGGCCTCCTTGAAGAACTGGACGGCGCCGAAGATGTTGCCATGGTCGGTCATGGCCACGGCGGGCATCTTGTGCTCGTAGGCCTCGCCGACGAGGTTCGCCACGCGCAGGCAGCCGTCGAGGACGCTGTACTCGGAATGGTTGTGCAGATGGACGAACGTCGGTTCCATGGACGGCTATCTCTTTCGAACCGTCTATTCTATTCCCACTCGATCGTCCCGGGCGGCTTGGTCGTCACGTCGTAGACGACCCGGTTGACGCCCCGGACCTCGTTGACGATGCGCGTCGACATGCGGGCCATGAGCTTGGCCGGCGCGGGATACCAGTTGGCCGTCATGCCGTCCGTGCTCTGGACGAGCCGGATGACGACGACGCGGTGGTAGGTCCGCTGGTCGCCCATGACGCCGACCGAGCGGACGGGCAGCAGCACGGCGAAGGCCTGCCACAGCTTCTTGTAGATCCCCGCCTTCTGGACTTCCTGGAGGACGATGTCGTCGGCGGCCCGGAGGATCTCCAGGCTCTCCCGGTTGACCTCGCCGACCATCCGGACGGCCAGGCCGGGACCGGGGAAGGGGTGCTGGTGGATGAAATCCGCGTCGACGCCGAGCTCGAGGGCCAGGGCCCGGACCTCGTCCTTGAACAGCTCACGGAGCGGCTCGACCAGCCGGAACTTCAGGCCTTTGGGCAGCCCGCCGACGTTGTGGTGGGACTTGATGACCGAGGACGGCCCCTTGACGGGGTTCGACTCGATGACGTCCGGGTAGATCGTCCCCTGGGCCAGGAAGGCCGCCCCGCCGAGACGCATGGCCTCGCGCTCGAAGAGGTGGATGAACAGGCGGCCGATCGTCTTGCGCTTGCGCTCGGGCGAGACGACGCCGCGGAGCTTCTCCAGGAACAGGTCCGAGGCGTCGATGCCGATGACCTTCAGGGCGAACTTGCGGCGGAAGGCCTCCATCAGGGTCTCGTACTGCCCCTTCCTGAGGAGCCCGTTGTCGATGAATATGCACGTCAGCTTGTTGCCGATAGCCTTGTGGATGATGAGCGAGGTGACCAGGGAATCGACGCCGCCCGAGAGCCCGCAGATGACCCGGCCGGGGCCGACCGTCTCGCGGATCTCCTTGACCTTGCGATCGACGAACGACGAGATCGTCCAATCGGCCTTGAGGCCCGCTTCGCCGAACAGGAAGTTGCCCAGGACCTTCAGGCCCTCCTTCGTGTGGATGACCTCGGGATGGAACTGGACGCCGAAGAACCGGCGGTCCCGGTCCTCGATCACGGCGGCGCGGGTGTTGGCCGTGCTCCCCGTCAGGCGGAAGCCGGGCGGGACGCGCTCGAGGCGGTCGCCGTGGCTCATCCAGACCTGTTCCTTGTCCTTGACCTTGGCCAGCAGGCCCGTCCGATCGAGGACGCGCAGGGCGGCGAAGCCGTACTCGCCCTCCTTCGACGGGATGACCTCGCCGCCGAGGAAGTAGGCCATGAGCTGGACGCCGTAGCAGATGCCGAGGATGGGTACCCCGAGCTTGAAGATGCCCTTGTCCGGGTGCGGCGCGCCCTTGCCGTAGACGCTCTGCGGCCCCCCGGACAGGACGAGGGCCGACGGCTTCGCCTGGCGGATCGCGGCGAGCGGCGTCGCATACGGCAGGATCTCGGAGTAGACACCGAGCTCGCGGATCTTCCGGGCGATGAGCTGGGTGTACTGCGACCCGAAATCGAGGATGAGGACTTTCTGCATGGAGAGATATTATCAGAGCGGGACCGGGGCCGCAAGCGGCGGCGGATGTGCTAAAATACAGCCGATCTTCCGGAGGAGGGAGCGACCATGGAATGGGAAGACCTGGCCCGTGAGCTGAGCCAACAGACCGACACGAAGATCGTCCTGCTGGTCATGGACGGGGTCGGCGGCCTGCCCGCCGACGGCCAGAGCGAGCTCGAGGCGGCCCGCAAACCGAACCTCGATGCGCTGGCGAAGAGCGCCGTTTGCGGCCTCGCCGATCCGGTCATGATGGGCATCACGCCAGGAAGCGGCCCGGCCCACCTGGCCCTCTTCGGCTACGATCCGCTCAAGTATCAGCTCGGCCGGGGCATCCTCGAGGCCCTGGGCTCCGGCGTCGAGGTCGGCCGCAACGATCTCGTGGCCCGAGGCAACTTCGCCACGGTCCGGGACGGGCTCGTCGCCGACCGCCGGGCCGGCCGCATCCCGACCGAGGAGAACGTCCGCATCTGCGAGTATCTCAACGCCCATCTTCCCCAGCGCGAGGGCGTCGAGGTCCGGGTCTTCCCGGGCAAAGAGCACCGCTTCGTGGCCCGGTTCACGGCCGAGGAGCTGGCCGACGCCCTGTCCGACGCCGACCCCCAGAAAGAGGGCAAAGCCCCCCTCCCGACGACGCCCCTCCGCGCTGACGCGGCCAAGGCCTCGGGGATCGTCAACCGTTTTCTCGACGACGTCGCCGAGGTGCTCAAGGGCGAAGCCAAGGCCAACGCGGCCCTGCTCCGCGGCTTCTCCAAATTCCCCTCCATCCCGACCATCCGGGAACTGTTCAAGCTGCGCCCGGCGGCCGTCGCCAATTACCCCATGTACAAGGGCCTGGCCAGGCTCCTGGGCATGGACGTCGTCGAAGCCGGCTCCGAGACGGCGGACCTCTTCGACGCCCTGGAGAGAAGCTGGGCCGACCACGACTTCTTCTATGTCCACTACAAGAAGACGGACTCGACCGGCGAAGACGGCAAGTTCGCGGCCAAGGTCGCCGCGATCGAGGCCCTCGATCCCTTCATCCCGCGGCTCCTGGCCCTCAAGCCCGACGTCCTCGTCGTCACCTCGGACCATTCGACGCCGTCCGCGCTCAAGGGCCACTCCTGGCACCCGAACCCTTTTATGCTCATCTCAACGACGGCGGGGTCCGACGACGTCGCGGCCTTCACCGAACGGGCCTGCGCCAAGGGCATGCTCGGGCGCTTCCGCTCGATCTCGGCCATGCCCCTGATGCTGGCCCACGCTCTGAAGCTCCAAAAGTACGGTGCGTAAAAGGGGGACATGATACCTATTTCCTATTTTCCCGGGTTCTCGAAATAGGGAAATAGGTATCATGTCCCCCATTTTCACGGATGCCCCGCCCCCGAACGGTGGACAACTCCCGCCGGCTTCTATAAAATTGATACGAATTGAAATCTGCGCATAAAAGCCTCGGATCGCTGCTCCTCGCCGTCGCCCTGGTCGTCTCCCTGGCCGGGGCGCCCCAGGACGACCCGAGGGCCGAGATCGTCAACCTGCGCAAGTACACCCACCCGAATTTCACCCGGGTCGTCCTCGACATCGGCAAGCTCCGCGAGTACACCTTCGGCGAGCTCCGCGATCCAGGCCGGATCTACATCGACGTCCTCCAGGCCAAGCTCAACCCCATCCTCCAGGGCCAGTCCTACCCGGTCAAAGCGGAGTACGTCAGCCAGATCCGCATCTCCCAGAAGACCACCTCGACGGTCCGGCTCGTCGTCGACGTCGAGTTCTCCCGAATCCAGTCCTACCGCGTCTATCACCTCTTCGACCCCTTCCGGCTGGTCGTCGACATCTACCCTCACGGAGGCCAGGGCCAGGTCCCGGCCCAATCGCAGACGCCGGCGCAGACCCCGACTCCCGCCGGAAAGCCCCCCCAGCCCGGAGATAGGATCCATCCGGCCGTGAAACGCCAGGTCGACCCGAACGACCCGAACTTCAACGGGACGTCCCTGGCCCGCCAGCTCGGGCTGGGTGTCCGGACCATCGTCATCGACCCCGGGCACGGCGGACCTCGGCCGGGAACGATCGGCAAGAGCGGCCTCCAGGAGAAGGAGGTCAACCTGGGCGTCGCGCTCGCCCTGCGGAAGCTGCTGCGGGAAAAGGCGGGGCTCGACGCTATCCTGACCCGCGAGTCGGACGTCGACGTCACCCTGGAGGACCGGACGGTCATCGCCAACCAGAAGCGGGCCGACCTGTTCGTGTCCATCCACTCCAACGCCCACCGGGACCGCAAGCGCGGCGGCGTCGAGACCTTTTTCCTCAACGTCAGCCCCGACCCTTCCGTCGTCGAGCTGGCCGCGGCCGAGAACGCGACCTCGACCAAGAACATCGGCGAGATGAAGTCGATCCTCCAGAAGATCGTCCAGAACAGCAAGGTCCAGGAATCGCGGGAGCTGGCCGAGATGATCCAGCGGAACCTGGTCAAGGCCCTGTCCCAGGACCTGCCTTCGATCAAGAACCTGGGCGTCAAGGGCGGGCCCTTCTGGGTCCTCATCGGCGGGGAGATGCCCTCCGTCCTGGTGGAGATCTCCCATCTCAGCAACGCCCGCGAGGAGGCCAAGCTCCGGACGAAGAAGTACCAGGAGCTCGCCGCGCAGGGCATCTACGACGGGATCGTGGAATACATCCGCTCTTTAGGCAAAGGATAACGCACATGAGAAGACGCGATTTCATCAGAGACGCGGCCGCCGCCGGCCTGGCCCTGCGCTTCGGGCCCCGGGTCTTCGCCGGCCAGAAAGCCTCGGTGGGACCTCTGCCCGCGCTGGCCGCGGTCGAGGGCGAATCCCCGGCGGCCATCACCCGGGAAGCCCTGTCCCTCCTCGGCGGCATGGGCCGGTTCGTCGGCCGGGGCGACAAGGTCGTCATCAAGCCCAACATCGGCTGGGACCGGACCCCGGAGATGGCCGCCTGCACCAATCCCGAGGTCGTCAAGACCCTGGTCGAGCTCGTCCTCGGGGCCGGGGCCAAGAAGGCGGTCGTCATCGACAACACGACCAACCAGGCCAAGCGCTGCTACGTCCGGTCGGGCATCCAGGCGGCCGTCGAGCAGGCCGGCGGCGACATGATCTTCGTCGACGACTACCGCGTCAAGAAAATGGCCCTCAAGGGGGAATGGCTCAAGGAGTGGGAGATCCTCCTCGACGTCGTCGAAGCCGACAAGATCATCAACGTCCCCATCGCCAAGCATCACTCCCTCTGCCGCCTGACCCTGGGCGCCAAGAACTGGCTCGGCGCGACCGGCGGCGCGCGCAACCAGTTCCACCAGAGCCTCGACAAGACCGTGGTCGACCTGGCCGCCTTCTTCAAGCCCCAGCTGACGGTCCTCGACGCCTACCGCATCCTCGTCCGCAACGGGCCGCAGGGCGGCCGCATCTCCGACACCGAGCTCCGCAAGACCGTGATCGCCGGCACCGACCCCGTCGCCGTGGACACCTTCGGCGCCTCGCTCTTCGGGGTCGCGCCGAACGAGCTGCCCTACCTGGGACTGGCCCGCGAGCGGGGACTGGGCGAGACCGACCTCGGGAAGGTGCGCCTTGAAAAAAGAAAGATCTAGAAAGTACCGGAATCTCGAGCGCCTGCGCATCCTGAGCCAGGCGGTCTTCTTCGGCCTCTACCTCTATCTTCTGTTCGGCGCCCACTACACCGGCGAGGACTACATCGGCTCGACCGTCCAGCGCTTCTTCCACTTCGACCCGCTGCTGGCCCTGGTGACCATCGTCTCGGCGCGGCTCGTCTACGCCTATTTCGTCTTCTCCCTCGTCACCGTCGTCGCGACGCTCCTTTTCGGCCGCTTCTTCTGCGGCTGGGTCTGTCCTCTCGGCGCCCTCCACCAGTTCTCCTCGTTCGTCTTCAAGAGGACGAAATTCCTCAAGCCGCCGCGCGAGGACAAGGCCAGCCTGGCCCCGAAGTACTACATCCTGATCGCCATCCTGGCCGCGGCGGTCTTCGGACTCGACCTGGCCGGTTATCTCGATCCCTTCTCGTTCCTGACCCGGGCCCTCTCCGTGGCCGTGCTGCCATCCCTCGCCCAGGCCATTTCGAGCCTCAACGGCGTTCTCTACGGTCTCGGGGCCACCGGCCTGGCCCGCTCGATCTCGCAGGCCAGCACGAACTGGGCCATCAACACGACCTTTGTCCAGGGATTCTCGGTCGGGCTGATCTTCCTCGGCGCGATCGCCCTCAACGCCCGCAAGGAGCGGTTCTGGTGCCGCTACCTCTGCCCGGCCGGCGCTCTGCTCGGCCTCCTCAGCCGCTGGAACCTGCTCAAGCTCCGGATAGACGACGAGAAGTGCATCAAGTGCGGTCTCTGCACCCAGCACTGCGAGACACAGGCCCACCCTTATCCGAACGACAAGTGGAAAAGCGGCGAGTGCGTTTATTGCTTCAACTGCGCCTCGATCTGTCCGACCGCGGCCATCGGCTTCCGCCTCTCGGCCCGGCCCGAGAAGCTGACGAACGTATCGAACGTCGACCTCTCGCGGCGCAAGCTACTCCTGACGACCCTGCTCGGGATGGTGGCCGTGCCCTTCTTCCGGCTGACGCCTTCGCGGAAAAGGGCGTCCCTCAAGCTCATCCGGCCGCCGGGGTCCCTCGACGAGCCGAAGTTCCTGGCCAAGTGTGTCAAGTGCGGCCAGTGCATGCGGGCCTGCCCGACGGGCGGCCTGCAGCCCGTCCTGACCGAGGCCGGGCCCGAGGGCATCTACACGCCGATGCTCGTGCCCAAGATCGGCTACTGCGAGTACTACTGCTCGCTCTGCACGCAGGTCTGCCCGACCGGGGCCATCACGAAGCTCTCCATCGAGGAGAAGAACAAGGTCAAGATGGGCACGGCCTGGGTCAACAAGAGCCGCTGCATCCCCTACGTGCTGGGCAAGCCCTGCATCGTCTGCGAAGAGCACTGCCCCGTCTCGCCCAAGGCCATCAAGCTCGTCGACGTCGAGACCAAGCTCCCCGACGGCACGACGGCCGTCCAGAAGGCCCCGGTCATCGACCTCGATCTCTGCACGGGTTGCGGCATCTGCGAGAACAAGTGCCCGGTCATGGACGACCCGGCCATCTTCGTCACGAGCGTCGGGGAGACCCGTTCGGCGACCAACCGCCTGCTGCTGGACATCACAGGCGGCTCGGCGGAAGACCCCTACAAGTAAATCTCGCTCGCACTATTCGGGAAGTCTCCTCGGCGGCGAGGGATATCGGCTCGAGCGCACCTTTCTGATTAAGATCCCGCGACGGTCAGTCGGCCAGCGCCTTCTTGAGCTCGTCCGTGAGCTTCGGCAGGACTTCGAAGAGATCGCCGACGATGCCGTAGTCCGCGATCTTGAAGATCGGCGCCTCGGGGTCCTTGTTGACGGCCACGATGAATTTCGAGGAGGAGATGCCGGCCAGGTGCTGGATGGCCCCGGAGATGCCCGCTGCGATGTAGAGGTCCGGCGACACGGTCTTGCCGGTCTGCCCGACCTGGTGCTGGTGCCCGATCCAGCCGGAGTCGACGGCCGAGCGCGATGCCCCGACGGCGGCGCGCGGGAAGACGGCGACGAGGTCGCGGATAAGGGCGAAGGCATCGGGGCCCTTGAGGCCGCGGCCGCCCGATACGACGACGTCGGCTTCGGTGACGTCGATCTCCCCGCTTTCCTCCCTGATGACCTCGGCGACCCGTCCCTTGATCGCGCCGTCGGGGATGCCCACATCCTTCCGGACGACCTCTCCGCCGGCGGCCGCGGCCTTCGCCTCGCCGAGCGGGAAGATGTTCGGCCGGAGCGTCGCCAGCCGGGGCCGGGTCTTCAGCGTGAAGGCGAGGACCGCCTTGCCGGCGTAGATGGGCCGGGTGAAGACGAGGTCTCCGTCCTTGACGGCGATCTTGACGCAATCCGAAGCGAGGCCGACGCCGAGCCGGGCCGCGACCCTCGGGGCGAGGTCCCGGCCCATGGCCGTGGCCGGAAAGAAAAGGGCCTCGGGCCGGATCTCCGCCACGAGGGTGGCCAGGGCCAGCGCGTAGCCCTGCGTAGAGTAATCCGCAAGTAATTCATTTTCAAGGACATAGACTTTTGAAGCCCCGTAAGCGAAGGCCCCGGGGGCCAGCTCCGCGACCGCGCCGCCGACGAGGACGGCGGCCGTTCCGACGCCGAGCTCGGCGGCCCGGCGCCCGGCCTCGGCGAGGGCTTCGAATGAGCTCTTCTTGATCTTCCCGTCCCGCGTTTCGAGGTATACGGCGATCATCGTCCCTCTCCTTTATATGACCTTGGCCTCGTCCCGCAGGAGCCTGACGAGCTCGCGGGCCGTCTCGGCCGGATCGCCCTGGAGGATCTTGCCCGCCTGCCTCGCGGCCGGCACGTCGAGCCCGGTGACGGCGATCGCCGGGGCGAGATCGTCCGTCCCGAATCCCAGCTCGTCGAGCTTGACGACGGGGATCTCCTTCTTCTTGGCGGCCATGATGCCCTTGAGCGTCTCGTAGCGGGGCTCGTTCAGTCCTTTCTGGGCGGTGACGACGGCGGGCAGGGACAGAAGGACCTTCTCCGTGCCCCCTTCGATCTCCCGGAAGGCCGTGGCCGACCCGGCCTCGACCTCGAGCTTGGTCACAACGGTTGCCTGCGGCAGGCCGAGGAGCTCGGCGACCATGGCCGGTACCTGGCCGTTGTCCGCGCCGACCGACTGCTTTCCGAAGAGCAGGAGGTCGGTGCCGGCGAAACGCCGCTCGACGACCCGGGCGATGATGCGGGCCGTCCGCAGGCCGTCGTAGGTCTCCGGCGCTTCGTCCTTGACCAGGAGGGCCTCATCGGCGCCCATGGCCAGACACTTGCGGAGGACGGTGACGGCCTCGTCCTTCCCGACCGAAACGACCCGGATGACGCCGCCCTTGGCCTCTCTGATCCGGAGGGCCTCCTCGACCGCGTACTCGTCGTAGGGGCTGACGACGAAGTTCAGCCCGTCCTCGGCGATGGTCGCGGACCCCTGGGGGATGCGGATGCGGGATTCCGTGTCGGGCACCCGCTTGACGAAGGCGAGAATGTTCATCGGATCTTCCTCCTCGAGTCGCGTCCGGTCTCCCCGGCGGGGGGCCTTACGGCCGCTCGAACCGCTTGAAGACGAGCGCGCCGTTCGTCCCGCCGAAGCCGAACGAATTGCTGAGCCCGTGGACCATCTCGATCTTCCGGGCGGCGTTCGGGACGTAGTCCAGGTCGCAGTCCGGATCGGGGAACTCGTAGTTGATGGTCGGGGGCACGATCTGGTGGTGGAGGCTCAGGGCCAGGATGCCGGCCTCGAGCCCGCCGGCCGCGCCGAGCAGGTGGCCGGTCATGGATTTGGTCGAGCCCACGGCCAGGCGCCGGGCGGCCTCGCCGAAGACCCGCTTGATGGCCGCGGTCTCGATCTTGTCGTTGAACGGCGTCGATGTGCCGTGGGCGTTGATGTACTGGATCTCGTCCGGGCGGATGCCGGCGTCCTCGACGGCCCGGGCCATGACCCGGGCGGCCCCGTCGCCGTCCGGCGCCGGCGCGGCGACGTGGTAGGCGTCGCTCGACATCCCGTAGCCGACGACCTCGGCGTAGATCCGGGCGTCCCGGCGCAGGGCCCGGCCGAGCTCCTCGAGGATGAGGACGCCCGCCCCCTCGCCCATGACGAAGCCGTCCCGCCGGGCGTCGAACGGCCGCGAGGCTTTCGCCGGCTCGTCGTTGCGCTCCGACACGGCCTTGATGGACGTGAAGCCGGCCAGACCGAGGGGCGTGATCGGCGCCTCGGCCCCGCCGGCGATCATGATGTCGGCGTCGCCCCGGGCGATGATCCGGAACGAGTCGCCGATGGCGTGCGTGCCGGTGCTGCAGGCCGTGGCGTTGGCGCAGTTGGGGCCCTTGACGCCGTAGCGGATGGAGATCTGGCCCGAGGCCTCGTTGATGATGGTCTGGACGAGGAAGAACGGCGAGACCCGGTCCGGCCCCTTTTCGAGGAGGACCTTGTGGTTCTCCTCGATCGAGCCCATGCCGCCGATGCCCGACCCGACGTAGGTGCCGGCCCGGTCGCTCCGGAGATCGTCCCGGTCGATGCCGGAGTCGGCGACGGCCAGCTCCGCGGCGGCCAGCCCGAAGCGGATGAAGAGGTCCATCTTGCGGACCTCTTTGCGGTCGATGAAGACGAGGGGATCGAAGTCCCCGACCTCCCCGCCGAAACGCGTCGCGTAGCGCGAGACGTCGAAACGGGTCAGGGTCGCGATGCCGCTCTCGCCGCGCAGGAGGGCCTGCCAGGTCTTGTCCGTGCCCGTGCCGAGCGGCGAGACGAGGCCGATGCCCGTGACGACGACCCGGCGTTCGGGAAAACTATCCCTCTTCATGGAACCAACGATGTGCGGGGGCCCGGGACGCGGAGCGTCTTATTTCGCGTGCCCCTCGATGTAGTCGATGGCCTTGCCGACCGTGGTCAGCTTTTCGGCCTGGTCGTCGGGGATGTCCAGCCCGAACTCGTCCTCGAGGGCCATGACCAGCTCGACGGTGTCCAGGGAGTCCGCGCCGAGATCATCGATGAAGGACGCGTCCTCCGTGACCTGCTCCTCGCTGATGCTCAGCTTGTCGGAAACGATGGCCCGGACTTTCTTGAGAAGTTCTTCTCTCTGCATGGTGTCCTCCTTGCTAAATTATATAGATGATGGCGGACCGCCTACATATACATGCCGCCGTTCACGCCGACCACCTGGCCCGTGATGTACGCGGCTTCCTCGGAGAGCAGGAATTCTACCGCAGATGCCACGTCTTTGGGAAGCCCGAACTTTTTCAGGGGGATAGCCTCGAGGTAGGACTTGCGGACCTCCTCGGGGAGGGCGTCGGTCATGGCCGTGGCGATGAACCCCGGCGCGACCGCGTTGACGGTGATGCCGCGGGAGCCGACCTCGCGGGCCAGGGACTTGGCGAGGGCGATGAGGCCGGCCTTGGAAGCGGCGTAATTGGCCTGCCCGGCGTTGCCCATGAGCCCCGCGATCGAGGCGATGTTGACGATGCGGCCGTAGCGGGCCGCGATCATCGTCCGCAGGACGGACTTGGAGAAGTTGAACGCGCCCTTGAGGTTGACGCGCAGGACGGCGTCCCAGTCCGCCTCCTTCATGCGCATGAGCAGCCCGTCCCGGGTGATGCCGGCGTTGTTGACCAGGTGGTCGATCCGGCCGTGCGCGGCGACGACGGCGGCCACGGCGGCCTCGACCGCGGCGGCGTCCCCGACGTCGACCGCGCGGGCCTCGGCCCGGCCGCCGGCCCCGGCGATCGAGGCCGCCACGGCCTCGAGCTTGTCCGCCTGAACGTCGACGAGAACGACCGCGGCGCCCTCGGCGGCCAGGTCCCGGGCGATCGTCTCGCCGATGCCCTGGGATGCCCCGGTGACGACCGATACCCGTCCTTCGAATCTCATCATCCGGCGACTCCCTGGAAGGCGTGGACGTAGCGGAGGATCTCCGCCTGGATCTTTTCCTGAACGCGGTTCTCGACGATCTCCCGGGCCCGCCCGATGGCGCTGCGGACGGCGGCCGGGCTGGACCGGCCGTGGCCGATGACGCAGACGCCGTCGACGCCGAGGAGCTGGGCGCCGCCGTATTCGGAATAGTCGATCTTCTTATAGATCTTCTTCAGGTGCCGCTTCATGAGCAGGTAGCCGAGCTTGGCGAAGATGTTCTTGGTGATCTCGTGTTTGGCCATGGACATGACGTTCTGGACGACGCCCTCGGAGGCTTTGAGGGCGACGTTCCCGGTGAACCCGTCGCTCACGATGACGTCGGACACGCCGGAGAACATGTCCTTGCTCTCGACGTTGCCGATGAACCGCAGCGGCACGGACTGGAGCCGCTCGAAAGCCTCCTTGACGAGGTCGTTGCCCTTGCCCTTCTCCTCG
>Ga0105107_10002293_pt1 | contig 12567 bp, 9 predicted proteins | sample PPLLaktember2015_6_FD_79335 | JGI IMG/M metagenome (GOLD analysis project Ga0105107, IMG submission 79335) | Freshwater sediment microbial communities from Prairie Pothole Lake near Jamestown, North Dakota, USA - PPLs Lake P8 Core (1) Depth... | ecosystem: Environmental > Aquatic > Freshwater >... | reverse complement strand
CGATCACAGCGCGCTGGAACCACTCCTTCCCATCCCGAACAGGACCGTGAAACGGTGGCGCGCCGATGATAGTGCGAGGTATATCGCGCGAAAGTAGGTCATCGTCAGGACCCTACAAACGAAGCGCCCCGGCCTTGTGCCGGGGCGTTTTCGTTTCTGCGAACGATGACCGGTTCGGGCGTGACAGCCTGCCGCGCGGCGGGTTGCGGCGGAGGCTGGCCTGCAGCACTGTTGCAGGTCAAGAGCGGAGCGGCAAGGCCGCGTGCACGGCTGACGCCAAAGTGGGTCATCGTCTGGGGCCCCAAAGCAGACCCCGGTCGCGGCAGCGGCCGGGGGGTTTTGCTCTTGGAGCTAGGATTGATTTGCTGCAGCGCGATTGCGCCACAGCGGCCCCTCCGCGTCCCTGAAGCGAGCGCTTTGCAGGGCGGCATACCCCTTCCACGAGGCTTGCCGCCACGCGGGCTTGGCCGCGATACATCGAGACCCGGGACCAGACCCGCAGACGGCATACGAGATTCGGTATTTTTCCAGCCGAACACGGACTTAGACCGTCTTCCACCTAGACTTGGTGGGGCTCCCGCGCTAGTCTGATTGGATTACTACAAAACGGGCCATCAGAGCCGATGTCGCGCCCTCGAATCCGAGCCGTTCCGGCGATCAAGAACACCGTGCTGGTGGTCGACGACCAGTCCACCGGCAGGGCGATTCTTGAAGAGGTGGTCCAGAGCATTGACGCCACCATCGCAGTTCAGCCTTTCGAGAGCCCGCTTGACGCAGTCCGCTGGGCCACGACTCACCCTGCGGATCTGGTCCTGGTCGACTACCAGATGCCGGAGATCGACGGGATCGAGTTCGTTCGCCGTATCCGCCTGCTGCCCGAGTACGCACACGTGCCGATCGTCATGGTCACCGTCCACGACGACCGGAAAGTCCGCTACTCGGCGCTCGATGCGGGAATCACCGACTTCCTGACCAAGCCGATCGACACGCGCGAGTGTCTCGCGCGGTGTCGCAATCTTCTCACCCTGCGGCGTCAGCAGCTCGCGCTGGAGGACAAGGGCCGGCTCCTTGAGGGCATGGTCCAGGACGCCACGCAGGAGGTGCGCAGTCGCGAGAAGGAAACGCTGTTCAGGCTGGCGAAGGCGGGCGAATTCCGCGACGAGGAAACCGGTAACCACGTCATCCGCATGGCCCGTTATTCCCGCCTGATCGCCGAGGCGATCGGTCTCGACGCGCAGGAGTCGGAGACGATCGAGCTTGCCGCGCCGCTTCACGACATCGGCAAGATCGGCCTCCCGGACCACATCTTGCTGAAGGCCGACAAGCTCACCGAGACCGAGCTGCGTGTGATGCAGCGGCACCCGGTGATCGGCTACGAGATCCTGAAGGACAGCCCGTCGAAGTACCTGCGCATGGGGGCGCTGATTGCGCTCGGCCACCATGAGAAGTTCGACGGGTCCGGCTACCCGTATGGACTGGTGGGCGACCATATCCCGCTGCCCGCCCGTGTCGTCGCGGTCGCCGACGTGTATGACGCGCTGACCTCGCGACGCCCCTACAAGGCTGCGTGGCTGTCGGAGGAGGCGCTCAAGTACCTCCAGGCGCACCGCGGCGCCCACTTCGACCCGATGCTGGTGGACGCGTTCCTGCGGGTTCGCGAGGAAGCGCTCGCGATCCAGGAGGAGCTCAAGGACACCGGTCCAGTGCAGCAGGTCGTCTCCCCGGGATGAGCATCGGCCTGAAGGCCCGCGTCGGCGCCATACGGGCCCGGTTGAAGAGCCGGCCCGACAGCGAGCATGAGCAGGCCGTCGTCCGTCTCGCGCTCGTCACGGTCATCGTCGGTTATCTCACGATCACCGACTGGACCGGGCACGAGTCCACGCGCGACTCGGTGCTCTACGTGCTGTTCGGCCTGTACCTCGCAGTCGCAGTCGGTCTCCTGATCGAGATTTGCCGCCGGCCCGAGGCGTGTCCGCGACGGCGCGTGATCGGAATGATCGGCGACAACCTCGCGATCGCGACCTGCATGTACCTGACGACGGACCTCGGGGCGCCGCTCTTTGGTGTGTTCCTGTTCGTCACTTTCGGCAACGGCTTCAGGTACGGGCGCTTCTACCTGTTCGCATCGCAGGCGCTGGCGATCGGCGGCTTCGGCACCGTCCTCCTGCTGAATCCCTATTGGCACGATCAGGTTGCGTTGGGCCTTGGCCTGATGTTCGCGATGGTGATCCTCCCGCTCTACGTCTCCACGCTGCTCACGCGGATCCAGCGGGCGCGCGAGGCCGCGGAGGCGGCGAACATCGAGAAGACGCGCTTCCTCTCGACGATGTCGCACGAGATGCGGACGCCTCTGAACGGCGTCATCGGCATCAACGAGCTGCTGTTCGCGACGCCGCTCAGCCCCGAGCAGCGCGAGCTGTTGCATAGCTCGCAGGGATCCGCGCAGCTGATGCTGTCGCTCGTCAGCAACATTCTCGACATCTCCAGGATCGAGGCCGGTCGGCTGCAGCTCGAGCACGTCGAGTTCGACCTGCACAAGCTGCTTCACACGACCCTGCGCACCTTGCAGATCGAGGCTGATCGCAAGAAGCTCGGGCTCAACCTGAGCGTCGGTGCCGACGTGCCTTATCGGCTCATCGGCAGCCCCGTGTATATCAGGCAGGTCCTCGTCAACCTGGCGAGCAACGCCCTAAAGTTCACCGAAAGCGGGTCGGTATCGGTGCGGGTCGCCGCGTGCGCGGGCACCGGCGCCGAGGCCCGGATTCGCTTCGAGGTCGAGGACACCGGTATCGGCATCGCGCCGGAGGCTCTCCCTAGACTTTTCGAGCGCTTCTACCAGGCGGATCAGTCGATCACCCGTGTGTATGGCGGATCCGGGCTCGGCACCGCCATTTCGAAGCAGCTCGTGGAGCTCATGGGCGGCCAGATCGGCGTGCGCAGCGAGCCCGGCGCCGGGTCGTGCTTCTGGTTCGAGCTACCATTCGAGCCGGCCGCGGACGCGCCCGACGCGCAGCCAAACCTGCCGGGGTTGCGCGTGAACCTCCTGGTGGCCGAGCCGGCCGAGGTCGCCGGGCTTACCGCCAGTCTGGCCGGCTGGGGCGCGTCCGTGGAGGTCTCGGCGGGAGCGCCTGAGTTAATCCGCGCACTGTCTGCGGCAGCCCGGCAGAACCGCGCGTTCCACCTGGTGCTCATCGACGCGCGCGCCCTGCGAATGGATCCGATCCAGCTGGCGGCCACCGTGCGCTCGGAGTTCGCGCTTCGCCCGCCGATGCTGATCCTGATCAACCCGGACCTGAGCGGGCGCGCGCGCGATGCCATGCTCAAGGCCGGTTATGCAAGTTTTCTGGATTCGCCGGTCGACAAGGGGCGGCTCTTCAACATCGTGCATAGCGCGGTGGCCAAGGAGGATCTGCCGCTTCCCGAGACCGTCATTTCGATCAGCGCTGGCGCGCGCGGGCGCCGCGCTTCCGGGCGCACGGTCCTGGTGGCCGAGGACAACCCGACCAACCGACTCGTCGTCCAGAAGGTGCTCGAGGGCGCGGGGCATGAGGTCACGGTGGTCGACAATGGAGAGCAGGTCCTCGACGCCCTTGAGCAGGGCCGTTTCGACTGCGTGGTCGTCGACTGGCACATGCCGGTGATGGGCGGTCTCGAGGCGCTGAAGCTGTTCCGCATGATGGAACTGCAGGGCGAGCGCACGCCGTTCATCATGTTCACCGCCAACGCGACCCGGGAGGCGATGGACGAGTGCAGTGCCGCCGGGTTCGACGCGTTCCTCACAAAGCCGATCGAGCCGAAGCGCCTCCTCGCCGCCGTCGCGACGCTGTGTCCGGAGCAGCGCACGGTCGGACGCCGACCGATGCTGACCCCCGATCTCCCGAACATGCCCGAGGCCATCGACGCGGCCCCGGGACTGATCGATCTGGAGAAGCTGAGGGAGCTGGAGGGGATCGGACGCAGCGGGTTCGTCGTGGACCTGGTGGCGGGGTTCGTGACCGACGGCGAGAAGCTGGTCGCGGCGATGTCCGCGAGCGTGACCGACGCCGACTACAAGGGGTTCCGCGAGCAGGTGCACGCGCTCAAAGGGAGCGCGGGAAGCCTCGGTGCGGAGGCGCTCTACGTGAAATGTCGGGAAGTCTCGCAGGTCGTGCCGCGAGAACTTCCCGTCAAGGCTGAGAAGCTACTTCAAGAGATCGAACGGAGCTTCGCGGCGACGCGCGTGGCGCTCGACGAGTACGTCGCCAAGCACCTGCGCGCCACCGGGTAACGGGCGCGTTCAGGCGGCCGCGCGGTGCGTGGCGCCGTCCACCTGCGCCATGCGCTTGCCCTGCGCGCGAACGAGGCGCTCCATCAGCTTGAGCTGCGTCTCGGTCAGCTCCATCGCCGCGTCGCACCAGATGTTCACGATCGACAGCAGATCCTCGTAGCGAACCGGCTCGTGCGTGTCGCGGATGCGCTGCAGCGCGCGATGCGTGTTGGCCCTGCGCGAATGCTGGCGCACGTAGTCGTGGAGCGCTGCCTCGCCCTGGCCGTCGTCGGCGAGCACATCGACCAGTCCTTTCGCGTAGAGCTCCTCGCCGGTCCAGGTCGCCCCGGACAGAATCATCTCCTCGGCGACTTTGCGGCCCAGCCGGCGGCCGATCAGGTTGTAGGCGCCCATCCCCGGGAACAGGCCGAACAACACCTCGGGCAGGCCGAATTTCGCGCTCCGCTCCGCGATCACCACTTCGCTCGAGAGCGCCGACTCCATCCCGCCGCCGAGGGCTTCGCCCTGAACGAGCGAGATCGTGGTCACCGGGAGGTTGTAGTGGGTGACGTTGTGGTAGCAGACGTCGACGCACTCGCGCCCGTAGCGCTCGAGCGCCGCGCGATCGCGTCCACGGATGAGCTGCATGAACAGGCCGAGGTCTCCACCGAGGCTGAATACGCCAGGCACGCTCGACCCGAGCACGACGTAGCGGAACGTGCACTCGGCGCCGTTCACGCGCAATCGGCCGCCTGAGGCCTCGATCGCGCGCTGGATGTCGCGCGCCTCGGCGAGCAGCGTGCGGTTGAAGTTCGGGACCGGACTTCCGCGCATGCGCGCCCACAGGATCTGATGCCCGCCGTCGAACTCGACGTCGAACTGAGAAAACCGCTTTTCGCCCAGCCAGTCGATCGGCTGTTTCTCGGCAGCCGAGAAGACGCGGTGAATCTCCCTCGGAAGGGTCATGTCCATGGTTTAGCTCCTCAGCAGTGCGTTCTTAATATTCGCCCGCGCGTGGGCGAGTGCCTTCAGCGCTGCCCGCGGGTTTGTTCTGTCGTTGGTGCTGGGCAAGACCGACTGTGAGGTATTTAACACGCGTCCGCGAAAATGTGCAATTCGTCAAGTGCCTGTGTGTCGATGTTCCAGCGGGTCCGCAAGAGCTGTGAACAATGTCACAATCGGTGGAGAGGGTTCGGATCATGGTCAGCCGCAGCTAAAGACGCGCTCGACCCGTTCGGTAATGGCGGCAAAGTCCTTCCTATTCAGGGGGCTACCCGCAGACATGGCAGCTGCGATTGACCTGCATCAACCGGGGACGCCCGACGACTCCTAGCATCTGGATGGTGTCCGGCGTGTAATGCCCGCTCGGACCGTTCCTGGAGACCCGACCCTGCTCACCGCCGCCACCGACCGCGCGTCCGCGGCCTCGAGCGTGGATGCACGAACGTGCTTCCACTGCGGCTTAGCGATGTCGGCGGGTGAGGCACGCTCGCACCGGGTCGCGGATGAGCTGCGGTTCTTCTGCTGCGCCGGATGCGAGGCAGCGGCAATTGCCATCAGTGGCGCAGGGCTGGACGCGTACTACCGGCTGCGCGAGCAGGCAACCGGTCGCCCCGCCGTGGAGGCGCGCAGCCCGGGCGACCACGCCGCGTACGACGACCCGGTCTTCCAGGCGTCCTTCGTTGTCGCCGGCGCCGACGGCTGCCGCGAAGCGGCCCTGCTGCTCGAAGGCGTCCGCTGTTCCGCCTGCGTCTGGCTCAACGAGCAGGTGATCGGGCGGCTTCCCGGCGTTGCAGGCGTGTCGATCAACTACGCGACCCGCCGCGCGCAGGTACGGTGGGACCCGTCGCGGCTGCAACTTAGCGAGGTCCTTGCGGCCGTCGCGCGGATCGGCTACCGCGCATTTCCCTACGATCGCGCCCGCGCCGACGCGGTCCATCAGCGCGAGCGGCGCGCCGCGCTCTGGCGCCTCTTCGTCGCCGGCTTCGGCATGATGCAGGTCATGATGTACGCGGTGCCCGTGTATATCGCGGGCAGCGAGGGCGACATGCCAGCAGACGTCGAGGCGCTCATGCGCTGGGCCAGCCTGGCACTCACCGTACCGGTCGTGGCCTACTCGGCACAGGCGTTCTTCCTCGGAGCCTGGCGCGACCTCAGGTCAGGCCGCGCAGGCATGGACGTTCCCGTTGCGCTGGGGATCGCGGTCGCGTTCGCGGCGAGCCTCTGGGCCACGCTGCGCGGCAACGGCGAGGTGTACTTCGACTCGGTGACGATGTTCGTGTTTCTGCTGCTCGCCGGCCGCTTCCTCGAGCTCGAGGCCCGGCATCGCGCCGGCGCGGCGCTCGCTCATCTGGGTCGCCTCGTGCCGGCGCAGGCGGAGCGGCTGCGCCAATTTCCGGGACCGATCGCGTCGGATCGGGTCGCGGTGAGCGCGCTGCGGCGGGGCGACTTCGTTCTCGTCCGACCGGGCGAGCGCGTGCCGGCCGACGGCACGGTTGCGCAGGGGGAGGGTGCGATCAACGAATCGCTCCTGACCGGGGAAAGCCGGCCGGTCGCGAAACGCCCCGGAAGCGGCGTGATCGGCGGCTCGGTCAGCGTCTCCGCGCCCTTTGTCGTGCGCATCGACCGCGTCGGCGCCGACACCGTGCTCGCCGCGATCGTCCGTCTGGTCGAGCGGGCGATGACCGAACGCCACCGGCTCGTCGAGATCGCCGACCGGTACGCGCACTGGTTTGTTCTCGGCGTGCTGCTTCTCGCCGCCGGAACGGCAGCGGCCTGGCTGATGCTCGCGCCCGAGCGCGCGCTCTGGGTGGCGGTGTCGGTCCTGGTCGTGACCTGCCCGTGTGCGCTTTCGCTCGCAACGCCGGTTGCGTTGACGGTTGCGACCGGCGAGCTCGCGCGCCGCGGCGTGATCGTGACACGCGGTCATAGCATCGAAGCGCTCGCGCGCGCCACGGACGTGGTCTTCGACAAGACCGGCACGCTGACCCACGGCGAGCTGCGGGTCGCCGCGGCGACTGCGCTGGGAGCGCGTCCACTCGAGCAGTGCGAGGCGCTCGCGCGCGCGCTCGAGGCCGTCTCCGAGCATCCGGTTGCGCGAGCCCTCATGCGCCATACCGATGCCTCGGAGCCCGGCGCGGGCGGGGCCGAGCGGATCGCGAGCCATCCCGGGCGCGGTGTCGAAGGCGACGTGGACGGCGTTCGGTATCGGCTCGGGACGCGCGCGTTCTGCGACGAGCTAGCGGACGTTTCCTGCGACAACGCTCCGGCACCCCGCGTCGCGGCGACAGTCGTGTATCTCGCGTCTGCGGGAGCCTGGCTCGCGCAGTTCGAGCTCGAGGACACGGTGAAGCCGGGGGCCGCGGCTCTGGTGCGCAGCCTCGAAGCGATGGGCAAGCGGATTCACCTGCTGAGCGGTGATGCCGATGGGCCCGTTCGCGCCATCGCGCGGTCACTCGGTATCGCGTCAACCCGGTCGGAGGCCGACCCTGGGGCGAAGCAGGCGTATGTCGCCGCGCTCCAGCAAACGGGCGCCATCGTCGCAATGGTCGGCGACGGCGTCAACGACGCCCCGGTGCTGGCCCAGGCGAACGTCTCGGTCGCGCTCGGGACAGGCGCGGAGATCGCGCAGACGCGGGCCGACGCAATCTTGCTCTCGGGGGAACCTGGAGCGCTCGCGGAGGCGTTCGATCTGGCGCGCGCGACGATGCGCGTGATCCGCCAGAACCTGGTGTGGGCTGCCATCTACAACCTCGCGGCGGTGCCTGCCGCAGCGGCCGGGTTGGTCACGCCCTGGATGGCCGGTATCGGGATGTCGGGCAGTTCGCTCGCAGTCGTACTCAATGCACTCCGGCTGAGAAGGCGCGGCGCGTCCGGGCGCCGCGAGGGGTAGACGCGGTGGATATCCTCTATCTCCTCATCCCGCTCTCGGTCGTCCTCGTCTTTCTGATCGGGGTCGTGTTCTGGTTCGCGCTGCGATCGGGCCAGTTCGACGACCTCGAAGGGCCCGGGTTCAAGGTCCTGCTCGACGACGACGCGCCCCACGACGGGCGTGAGCAATAGAGGGCGTTTATCCGTGGTCAGCAAGTTTCGCTGCAGTGCGGCGGCGGATTTGACCTGAATCAAGTAAGACGCTGGCTGCTCTTTTAGCATTCGGTGGCGGTTGCGGACCGGGTAGGCGCACGCGTTTCGCGCGCCGCAAAAAACGAGTCGGTCAAAAGGGGAAGGGATCCATGACAGCCGGGACTTACAACTACACCGTCGTGCGGCAGTTCGCCATCATGACCGTCGTGTGGGGCATCGTGGGCATGCTGGTCGGGGTCGTCATTGCCGCCCAGTTCATCTGGCCCGATCTCACCTACGGGATCCCGTGGCTGTCGTTCGGTCGGCTCCGGCCGTTGCACACGAACGCGGTGATCTTCGCCTTCGGCGGCTCGGCGCTGTTCGCGACCTCCTACTACGTGGTGCAGAGGACGTGCCACGCGCGGATCTTCTCCGACGCGCTCGCCGCCTTCACCTTCTGGGGCTGGCAGGCCGTCATCGTGCTCGCCGCGATCACGCTCCCGCTCGGGATCACGAGCTCCAAGGAGTACGCCGAGCTCGAGTGGCCGATCGACGTGCTGATCACGCTGGTGTGGGTCGCGTACGCGGTGGTGTTCTTCGGCACGATCGCGAAGCGCAAGACCCCGCACATCTACGTCGCCAACTGGTTCTTCGGCGCGTTCATCCTCACCGTGGCGCTGCTGCACGTGGTGAACAGCGCGGCGATGCCCGCAACGCTGTGGAAGTCGTACTCGGCGTACGCGGGCGTGCAGGACGCGATGGTGCAATGGTGGTACGGGCACAACGCGGTCGGGTTCTTCCTCACGGCGGGCTTCCTGGGGATGATGTACTACTTCGTCCCGAAGCAGGCCGGGCGGCCGATCTACTCCTACCGGCTGTCGGTGGTGCACTTCTGGGCGCTGATCTTCACCTACATGTGGGCCGGCCCGCACCACCTGCACTACACGGCGCTGCCCGACTGGGCACAGTCGATCGGGATGGTGTTCTCACTCATCCTGCTCGCGCCGTCGTGGGGCGGCATGATCAACGGCATCATGACGCTCTCGGGCGCGTGGCACAAACTGCGCGACGATCCGATCCTCAAGTTCCTGATCGTCTCGCTGTCGTTCTACGGCATGTCGACCTTCGAGGGCCCGATGATGTCGATCAAGACGGTGAACGCGCTGTCGCACTACACCGACTGGACGATCGGCCACGTCCACTCGGGCGCGCTCGGCTGGGTCGGCATGATCTCGATCGGCTCGATCTACTACCTGATTCCGCGTCTGTTCGGCCGGAATCAGATGCACAGCGTGCCGCTCGTGACGCTGCACTTCTGGATCGCGACGATCGGCATCGTGCTCTATATCGCCGCGATGTGGATCGCGGGCGTCACGCAGGGCCTGATGTGGCGCGCGGTGAACCCCGATGGCACGCTCACATACACGTTCGTCGAGTCGACCAAAGCGAGCATGCCGTTCTACGTCATCCGCCTGCTCGGCGGGACGCTGTATCTCTCGGGGATGTTCGTGATGGCCTACAACGTGTGGAAGACGGTCGCCGGGCACAAGGCGGTCGACGCGCCGATCCCCGCGCCCGCGCACGCTTAAGGGGAGACGACCATGGCATTCACTCACGCACACATCGAGAAGAGCAACACGCTGCTGATCGTCCTGGTGATCCTGGTCGTGGCGGTGGGCGGTCTGGTCGAGATCGTGCCGCTGTACTTCCAGCGCTCGACCACCGAGCCGGTGGCCGGACTCAAGCCGTACGCACCGCTGCGCCTGGTCGGGCGCGACGTCTACGTCCGCGAGGGCTGCTACAACTGCCACTCGCAGATGATCCGCCCGTTCCGGGCGGAGACCGAGCGCTACGGCCATTACTCGGTGGCCGGGGAGTTCGTCTACGACCGCCCGTTCCAATGGGGCAGTAAGCGCACCGGGCCGGACCTGGCGCGCGTCGGCGGGCGGTACAGCGACGACTGGCATCGCATCCACTTCCAGAACCCGCGCGACGTCGTGCCGGAATCGATCATGCCGGCCTACCCGTGGCTCGCCGCCACGCCGGCCTCGAGCGACGACATCGAGACAAAGCTGCGCGCGCTGCGCCGCTTGGGCGTGCCCTATTCGGACGCCGAGATCGCCGGCGCGCGCAAGGAGCTCGAGGGCAAGACCGAGCTCGACGCGATGATCGCGTACCTGCAGGGGCTGGGCACGGTACTCAAGGACAGGAAGTAGGCGTATGGATCTCGACACTATCCGTTCGCTGATCACGGCAGCGAGCTTTGCGACGTTTCTCGGCGTCGTCTGGTGGGCGTACAGCGCCCGGCGCAAGTCCGGGTTCGATCGCGCCGCGCGCTCGATCCTCGATGAAGGCGACGACCAGCAATGCAAAGTCAGGGGAGACGGGCAATGAGCGACTTCACGAGCGAGTTCTGGAACTGGTACGTCGCGGTGCTGACCGTGGTGTCGATCATCGGCTGCGCCGTCCTCCTCTGGATGCAGACGACCAGGCGGGTGGCGGGCGCGAAGATCGACACGACCGGCCATGTCTGGGACGAGGACCTACAGGAGTGGAACAATCCGCTGCCCAACTGGTGGCGCTGGCTCTTCTACATCACGGTGGTTTTCGCGCTCGTCTACCTCGCGTTCTACCCCGGGCTCGGCAGCTTCCGCGGGAGCCTCGGCTGGTCGCAGACGAAGCAGTACGACGATGAGGTGAAGAAGGCGGACGCGACGTACGGGCCGATCTACGCGAAATACGCGGCGATGGATTTCGACAAGCTCGCCGGGGACGCGAACGCGATGGCCATCGGCCAGAACCTGTACCTCAACTACTGCGCGCAGTGCCACGCCTCCGATGCGCGCGGCGCCAAGGGCTTCCCGAACCTGGCCGACGCGGACTGGCAATGGGGCGGGGATCCGAAGGTGATCAAGGAGACCATCCTGAACGGCCGCACGGCCGTGATGCCGCCGCAGGGCACCGCGCTCGGCGCGGACGGCGTGAAGGACGTGGCGCACTACGTCATGTCGCTGTCGGGCATGGCGAGCGATTCGATCCGGGTGGCGCGCGGAAAGGAGAAGTTCGCGCAGGTCTGCGCGGCCTGCCATGGCCCCGACGGCAAGGGCAACCCCGCGCTCGGCGCGCCCAATCTCACCGACAAGGTGTGGCTGTACGGCGGCTCCGAAGCCGACATCGTCGTGACGATTCAGAACGGCCGAACCGGCCAGATGCCGGCGTGGAAGGACTTCCTCGGCGAAGCGAAAGCGCACCTCGTGGCGGCGTACGTCTGGGGCGTCGGCAACAAGCCGGTGAAGTGATCGAGCAGGAGCGCATGAACGATCCGCTCGGGGGCCAGGCCATCGCGAGAGATCTCGAGGGCAAGGGCAGGACTGCCGCGGGGCCGGCGAAAGAGGTCGAGCAGGCCCTCTATGCGGTGCGGAAGAAGATCTATCCGCGCACCGTCCACGGCCGTTTCGACCGCTGGCGGTGGGGACTCGTGTGGCTCACGCAGCTCGTCTTCTACGGCCTGCCCTGGCTCGGGTGGAACGACCGGCAGGCGGTGCTGTTCGACCTCGCGGCCCGCAAGTTCTACATCTTCGGGTTCGTCTTCTGGCCGCAGGACTTCATCTACCTGACGGCGCTGCTCATCATCGCCGCCCTCACGCTGTTCCTCGTTACGGCGGTCGGGGGGCGGCTGTGGTGCGGGTACGCGTGCCCGCAGACGGTGTACACGGAGATCTTCATGTGGATCGAGCGCAAGATCGAGGGCGGGCGCGCACAGCGCATGCTCCTCGACGAGGCGCCGATGAGCGCGCGCAAGCTTGCGATCAAGGCCGCGAAGCACGGCGCCTGGATCGCGGTCGCGCTGTGGACCGGGTTCACCTTCGTCGGCTATTTCATGCCGATCACGGCGCTCCTGGGGGAGGTCGCGAGCCTCGCCACCGGGCCCTGGGAAACCTTCTGGATCCTGTTCTACGGCTTCGCGACCTACGGCAACGCCGGCTGGATGCGGGAGCAGGTGTGCAAGTACATGTGCCCGTACGCGCGCTTCCAGAGCGCGATGTTCGACCGCGACACGATGATCGTCACCTATGACGCGGCGCGCGGCGAGCCGCGCGGGCCGCGGTCGAGGAAGATCGCGCGCGGCGCCGCCGCGCTCGGCGACTGCGTGAACTGCGGCCTGTGCGTCCAGGTCTGCCCGACCGGCATCGACATCCGCGACGGGCTGCAGTACGAGTGCATCGGCTGCGCGGCATGCATCGATGCGTGCGACCAGG
>Ga0105107_10002289_pt1 | contig 12582 bp, 8 predicted proteins | sample PPLLaktember2015_6_FD_79335 | JGI IMG/M metagenome (GOLD analysis project Ga0105107, IMG submission 79335) | Freshwater sediment microbial communities from Prairie Pothole Lake near Jamestown, North Dakota, USA - PPLs Lake P8 Core (1) Depth... | ecosystem: Environmental > Aquatic > Freshwater >... | reverse complement strand
TAATTCAGGACGATTCCTCAGTATTTCAAACATATCAAACTGCCGGTTTCTGGCAAGTACATGTTGATCAATGGCGACATTCTTCAAAAACCCAAATCCCTCCTGATGATCACCCATCATTACCTGATTATTCTTAGTATCTCCCCGTACCAGAAAACTGCCCTGAATGGTAGCGCCAGCCGAAGATCCTCCAATGGTTCCTCCGTTTTCAAGAACTTTCCATAACATCCGTTCGGTCAGAGTATTCTTATATGCATCAACAAGTCTCCATTGACGCCCCCCACTGAACCAAACCAGCTTAGCATTCAAAAGTGGCTTTACAAATTCTTCGGTATTCGCTACATTCCTGTCACTCGTATGCAGAACTGTGACATTAGTTGCACCCATTTTTCGGAGCATCCCTGCTTCACCAAAATTTTCATCATAGTTTTCCCTTCCGTCAGCTGTGGGAATAATCACGATCGGAATTTGAAGACCCCCGCTTATTTCCATTATCTTTTTATTCAGTGATTCACTTATGTCACCTCCGCCAATGATAATGAGCGTTCCCTTTGCCGGGCCTGATGAAAATTCCCGATTCCCGGCATCCTGACAGCTGAGAGAAAGGAAATTCATACTTAGAAACAAAAAGATGTAGTAAGTTTTCATTTTCAATATATAAACAGATCCAAATTCAAATCTAATAAATTAATATTCTCCAAAAAACCGGAAGATCGTCAAATTGAGAGATGATTTCTTTAATAAAGGCTCTCAATAAAAATGATGACCTGTTCTTCGAGCAGTTTTCCTTGAAATCTTCATGACTGAGAAGGGGTTTTATTATGACTTTGATTTCAAGAATTCTGTGACTTCCTGTCAGATCTTTGTTGTTTCAATATGTATGTTAAGAGTTTTCAGACCTTCTTCTGAAGTGGTCAAAAAAGGACGGATTTTGAAGCTAGAGACATAAAAAAGGTTAAATTCTGGAAGCGAAATGTTGCCTTAAAGCGTTTAAATATTCACCTGAAGAAATCAAGCACAATATAAATCTGAATTAAGATTGATAATATAGTTTTTGATTCCAGCTTTCGTATTCTAATCCTCAGGGTGATGGTATATTTTCCTTGATTTGTCTTACTGATCCTTGATTTTCATAACCAAGTGTTCCTTTTGAAACAATAAACAGTATGACTGCAAACAGCCAGTAAACTATCGTTTTTATAACTGTAAATTCATCATTTACTGAGTCAAAGATGTTAGTTTCCATTGGGAAATACCTGAAAACGACATTGGTTCCTGCATGCAACAACATTACTGGTATAATGCTTTTACTTGATTTGTAATAAAGCCAGGTTAATATCATTGATAAAGGGATACAGTAAATCACCAACCAGATAAATGGCTGATCATTACCGCCCCAATCTCCGAATAAATAAAGGGGCAGATGCCACAAGGCCCATCCGGTCCCAACGATTACTTGAACCAGTAAAATATTGAAACGGCTCAACAAAACGGGCGTAATATATCCACGCCAGCCAGGTTCTTCGTTGCCTCCTGTAAGTAATGTGGTTGATATCAGGTATGCAAAATATGTCAGCCACTCAAGGTTGAATTTGATACCTGATTCACCCCCTAAAGCCAGATAAATACAATGATGAATCGCACCTAATAAAAAGGGCAGAAGAATTGCTCCCATAAGGTACCATGTGACAGGCACCCTGAAATTGAAAGTGGTTTTAAGCCAGTCCTTAATTCCAACTATTCCTCCTGTAAATCTGAGTATAATAATGGATGCCAGGAAAGGGCCAAAGGCTCCAATTATAAGAGTGATATTTAAAAGATCCTTTGGCAGCAAAATATTCCCCAGGATCCATACAGGCCAACTGATAATGAAAGTCAGAATAAAGTAGAACCACCAGCAGTTCTTTGTAAGAAATTTTTTCATTAATTGAAGTTTTTCAGAGAAATTTATTAAAAACCCTGAATATGAACAACATGAATTTTACCAATGGTACATTGGAATATATAAAATGCCTAAAAATGTGAATAGATTGTTTTACAAGGTAAAAGTTATCAGGTAGAGAAATCACCAATCCTGTCCATAGTCAGGGATCCCGATTAAATCACCAACATCACGAATTAAATCAAAGTTGTTTTACTCATGTATGTTAAGTCTTTTCAGACCTTCTTTTGAAGAGTTCAGAGAAGGATGGATTTTGAAGAAAATCTTTTGCCAAGCCAGAATTAATTTGATTTTTTTCGTTGGGTGGTTTAACTTACACATTGTTACGATACTTCAAGATAAAACTAGGGTAGAGTATAAAAAAAGTGCTGCCACATCTCCACCTGTTAAAGTACCAACTGCCATATCAAGTATGATTGGATAAGCCGGTCGCCTTGACCACATTCCGCCGGTCAGATTAACATTTTTATATTTATCTATTGATCATGGGATTAACTCCGGCCCTGGGTAGTCAGCTTGTGCCGACGAGTGATGGTCAGGGTCAACGGCTTTTACAGTAATATTGAATATGAAGTTTGTTTAATTGTCAAATGCAATTTTAAAAGTATAATCTGCTCCCGGCTCAACAGTCAGGAAAGCATAATCATATCCCCTTACTGATCTTTTTGTGTATGTGACCTCTTTTCCGTTGCATTCGATACTCTTTAATGCATTTCCCCTGCAATTAAAGGGGATCATGACAGTCAGACCGCTCTTGTGCATCAAAGATGAGTGAAGATCGAATGACATAGTGCTGCCTGACAGTGATTTGTTGCTGAATCTGGCTTCATCCCGCATTCTTGTAAAATCAGCCAGTTCTGACACAGTCCAGACCGGAATGCCATTATTGCGTGCATAGGCTAACATTTTCATCAGCGGATTCCTGGAAAAATAATATTCATCATTATGTGATTTAATACTGATGAATGAATACACTTCATTGTTCAGGCTCCTGTCCATCAAGCCTTTAAAGCAGTTATAAAATCCTTCCGGATCATCGTTTTCATTGTACTGCTGATCGTATACATTGTTGAGGTGCTGATATATGTCGATTATCTTTCCGGAGCTTCCTGCAAATCTCATTGGCAATCCGCTCCCGGTAAAATTTCCCTGGCGGTTGCCCTGCGGACCCAGGAAATGTCCCTGGCCGGAATTATTATCATAATGTGCATAGTTTACATCCATCGACAACCCATTCTTTGCCTCAATCTCAGCCTGAGCAGAAAACCAGGGATCTCCCGATTCATTGTTCCCGCACCATATAAACCAGTGATTCACAACGGTTGACATTGGTAATCCATAGATATCATTTATTTCCCTGATTTTTGATGACACCGTCCTGTCCATGTTGCTCCAGACAGGAGCTCTGGCCTCCCTGGTATCGTCGGGGTGGCCCGATATTTCAAAACCCCTGGCTGTCCATTTCTCAACCCATTGTCTGGATACCCTGGCTGTCTCCATGACGTATAGGGACATTTTGGCTCCCATTGAATCGATATCCCTGAATTGCGGTTCAAAGTCATTTTCATTATTGAATTCACCATCATTCGTAAGTGTTACAAGACATTTCAGTGAATCGGGAAAATACCACAGCCTTGGCAATGGTTTAATATCTCCGGTCATTCGCTCAATGCAATGGGACAGCAGGATCATCTGCTCGTCAGCCTGATTGATTACGTTGTTTGCAGTATCAACCCATCCGTTTGTGAATAGATCCATGGCCCTGATTCCGGGAATAGAGTCCTTTTCAATTCCCGCAGATTCAGGATTACCCTGCCTGGTATAAACAATATTATGGGGGAGATCATAGAGAAATGCTGTTGTATGACCTTTTCCATAGCTGTTTGTCACAACGGCAGGGAATTCATATACTGAATCTGTTTTATTGCAGAACCAGGCAACTGCCTTTCCGGTTTTAAGAGAAAATCTATCCATATTTACATGAATCTGAATCCTTTTGCCGGTGAGAGATTTTCCTTCCGCTGAGGAAGTATCAATGGCAATACAGGTTGTGCCTGTTTTTCCGGGCATCTTTTCGATGCCAAACAGACCTGCCTGAGCCTGACCGGGCTGAATGGCAATAAGATTTCCACCCCGCCGGATATATTGCCTTAAAAAATTCCAAGTACGCCGGTCATCTGACTGTTCTGAAATAATTATCAGGTCAAACTGAGCAAGGAAAGATCTGCTGATTTTGTTACTTTCGGTTGAACCGGTAATGAATTCATTGAAACCTTCAGCTTTAAGGATTTCACCGGTATAGGCTCCGAAATCTTTGCTGCCGGCCAGAAGCAATATCGGCGCTGCCGGTTTTTCCTTTGAACAGGCCGTTGCTGAAAACAGAAGTATAAAACAGGATAAGATAAATATGGCAGGAAAAGCTTTTTGCATTATTGTTTTTTTGAAGCTTCAACCGCAATTTTTTCATAAATATCACGTGCTTTCAGGTATCTCTTCCTGACGCTGTCCTTGTCATAAGCAAAGTATTGATTCCATGATCCTCCCGGGGCAATGTTGACAAGGATATTGTCAATCCATTTCACAAAATACCTGGCGTCTTCAGCACTTGCTCTTACCGGTGCACCTTTCAGGGAAATATATACAGGCGAGGTTTGCAACTGGTGGCCCCTCTCATCCATCCGCCGTGCGCTGATCCAGCTGCTCTGACCGATTTTATACCTGGTTTTCAGACTGACCGGTTCTCCCGGACTTGCTGTTCCCTCAAGTTTTGCAATTACCTTTCCATTGCAAATGATCTCGATACGACCGGTTAAAGGCTTAATTGCAGTCCAGATTGCATCAATTTCAACCGATTTCCTTCCTTTCAGCTTAATCTCATCACCCGGACCATAACCACCGTTGATTTTCAGATCAAGGAATTCAGCATGCCCGTTTGTCGCCACAACCGTTCTCCCTTGTTTAATACCTTCAATCCATTTCCTGTAAGTAAGCGGCTGATCTTTTACCTGAACATAAGTAAGCAATGAACCGAAAGGCCTGCTTTCGTTGCAGGGAAAATCAGTTCCTGCGGTCCAGGCCACCCTGAAGCCACAGTTTAAAAGCCTGTACCAGCCATTTATGGCTGCATCATTCAGCCAGACATCCTCTGAAAGAAAATCAATTGTCCCGAGAGCTGCCTCAACGGGGTAATCAACTGGTATGCAACATGTCAGATCATTCTGTATAGTATCATTCAGGTATTGCATATGACAAAATCCCATTACAGCATCCTGCGCTTTTCCCCATTCAAGGATTTTATATGATGATTCGTCCCATATCTGCTGTGCCTCATTGAGGCCAAGGAGAACAATGTGCCCTCCCAGTGCTTTGTTTTCAAAAGTGACGCCTGCCGGATCAAAATGCCATTCTGCATCCCAGTGGACGATCCGGCCGGGTTCCGAATAAGCTGCATCTGAGCCATTAACCTTTGGCAGATCAATCCTGCTGTCCTTTACTTCTCCGTTACCCATGTCGGCAAGTACCGAAATAACAGCCAGGTCGTTGGCTGCCATCATCGCCTCGAGTTCAGTCTCTGATATTATTGAAGTTGTTTCCCCGCAATTTCGGTGAATATGAATATCACCGGCATACCAGTCTGAAGGCTCTGGCTTCGTTATCTTCGTTGATGATAGTTCATCTGAAAGCCCGGTTAATGTAAAAACTGACTCCGGAGGTACGGAAACTGTGAAACCGGCGCCTGATAAGATAACATCTTTCCCTTCAGCTAAATTGTCTGTGGAATTGGTGTAGATCAACTTAATTCTTTTCTGAAACGGAAGAACGGAAAGCATTCCATTTACAATTACTGTCCGGCCGGAATTATTCCTGCCCGCAATGACCAGATTCCCGTTGGGGTTGAGCCAGGCATAAGCTGACAGGCTGCTGTCTTGTCCTGTAATGCCGATCCGTATGGAGCCGGGCTGTACAAACTTCATTATCTGTGCATATTCGAAAAACTGTTTCCGCGGCTTCCAGCTCTCTGTGGATTCGATGTATTCGATCAAAGGCTTGCCTTCATCACCAGCCAGCCAGAAGACCCAGTCGTTGGGTGGCACGCTGCCATAGCCATTTCGCCTGCCATGCTGGTAAACGCAGTCAAATCCATCCCAGAAAACATAAGCAGAGGCATTGTCATCGAACTGGCCGAGCATGTTGCTGATGCCAGCGGTTTCGGTCACCCAGAAAGACCTTGTGGGAAATGACGATTTAAAGATCTTCTTCTGATAATTCCCTGCATCGTTGCCATATTGATGCACACCCCAGCATTTCAGCTTTCCCATAAGATAATCGTCCCTGACAATTTCGTCGAGGCATTCACTAAAAAGACGGTCTCCGCCGGAATCGGGAGCCACGAATCTGACATCGCTCATTCCAATGGCATCGAGTTTTCCGGCGAGTTTTCTGACCACACGGACATACTGGATCGCATCCGGGATATTCGGGCCTTCCACTATTCCGTCAGGATGATCGGCACTTCTGGTCATTGCCATTATATCTGTTTCATTCATCGGAGATACAAGTTCAAAATGAATACCGGCCGTGTGCCTCATATAATACAACAGTGCTGCAATCGATTCAACCAGTTCATCTTCCATATCAGCGGCAATGGTATGATCAGTACCTCCCATCCAGCTTTTTTGCGGGTCCCTGGCAGCCAGTGGTGCTGAAGCCGGCGGTGCACCCATAAAACTGATGACAAGACCATCAGTGATCCCTTTATTGTTAAGATAGCGCAGGGTATTCCATACTCCCTGGAACCTGGGGGTTGAGAAAACAATGTTATAATAGGTCCAGTTGAAGTTGTCAGGATCATTATCATCATTGACGGTTTCCCAGTCAATCTCTTCAATTACAGCCCTGAAAATGGTGGCTCCAAGTGAATCAACAAGAAGGTCAATTGCCGGTTGAACTACTTTTGCATCAGTGTATTCACCATTGTTCCACCATGCTGTGTTTATGTTGACACCAAAGCCATCAATGGTCTGGTATCTGGCTGCTCCATCGATCTCAAGCCTGATTTCTTCAGGCTGGGCAAAAACCTTCGCGGGGATTGCTGCCACAACCATGAGTAACAGGCAGCTTCCTGTCAGTCTCCTGAAATAAGAATATCGCATGGTTCACTGTGTTTAATTATCATTGCATAATCACCATTGCCCAGTTTCTTAAGAAGGTATGAATCGGGCATCGGTCTATTGTCTGATCTGATATCCTTCCCGTTGATTGTAACCCTCCCGGGTCTGAAGGAGAGTCTTAGATACTCAATTCCATTTCCGGATGATGCAGTGTACCTTACCTGTTTTTCAGCATACTGAACGTTCTTGAGTATGCCTTCTGAGTATAATATATGGTCTTCCCGGGACGGAGCCCATTCAGGCACACCTGCAAAAGCCTGGTAAAACATCCTCGGGCATTCGCCGTAACAATCGGACCACCAGCTTGCAATACCATTGCTTACGGGGCTTTCAAAAGCCAGTCCGGTTGAATCGTTACAGTATGTCACCCAGTTCAGGGAGCGATAAGCTTTTTCTTTGTACGATTCATCCCCCGAAATTGCGTACCATCGTGCACATGCGGCTGCATACCGGGCTGTCTGGTAGTCCATTTTGACAAGGAAGGTATCCTGTTCCCCCACAATATTTGCCCCCCACATTGTTGATGGTTCTCCCGGTCTGCTGCGAAAAATAAAATTATCCTCAGTCCATTTTATCAACCGTGGAATATTGGTTTTCCAGTTCGGATCAAGTTCAGGATAATCGAGCATGCAAAGGGTTGCATTGCTGGCGCTCAGGTTGCTCTTATATGTATTACTGTTGATATCTGTATCGGTATGCCCGTCAGTCCAGTATCCGGTCTTCATCGGGTATTGAAGGATGAAATCCCTGGCTTTGTCGCGGGCAGCAATATACTCATTCACATTTCCGATGCCAGCCCTGATCAGATTGTCAAGCAGCATATAGCTACCAGTCCAGTTGGCTCCATACTGTGCAATGATTCTCCCATCGGACATCACGACCCGGTACGGCCATACAGATTCAGTTGCTGTTCCTGTCCTTGCGTATTTTGCAAGAACATCGGCAACATTCAGGGCAGCCTCAAGATATCTGGTCTCTCCTGTGAACTTGTACATCCTGAAATAAGTCAATCCCATTTCCCCTGCATGGTCTACCTGTATTTCGTCAGTAACCATTACGGGGTGATCTGAAAAGCCGCGAAACAAAGTATCGCCTGCGTTGGCGGTGGTATACGGAAAATCGGGCCAGGCAAATTCCGGGGAACTGGTTCCGTGATTCAGGGTATAATCTAAAAAATCGCGAACGATCTTCATTGCAGAGGGATCGCCTGAGTAGGCATAATAAAGCCTTGCCGATTCAAACCAGTTTGGTATTTTCTCACCAACATCATTCATCCAGGTATCGGGAAGGATCGAGTCGTTCCTGACCCTGAATGCACAATAGAAGTAGTATTGAGGATATCGTGACCTGGGATATGGTCCGGGAGAATTGGGAACTCTTGTCATAATAAAGTTCCATCGGAGGCGAAGAAAGTGATCATAGGCATTTTCAGCGGGAGAGTACCACGGAACGATTTTTCCCTGTTCGTCCAGCACCACCTGATGGGTGGAAAAAACCGTACTGGTTATCACCCTCTTCTCTTTCTTGCATGAGATGAGGATAATAAAAAAAAGAACCGCTATGGAAAAATGCTTTATAAACCTGGAAGTTTTCATCAATGATAATTCTTCAGGATTCTAAAATTACAATATAGATTAAAATATTTCTTAAAAGATGGAAAAGATCTTTAATGTTTGCTAAACCATTTATTGTGAGGGAAGACAAAGTCATGTCTCTGTGCGTGCACATTAGAATGTATTGCAGGTTGGGGATTATGGAGTGCCGATAAAGGTGCCGCCATCCTGTCTTTTGCTATTATTCCTGTTGAAATGGTTTTCTTTATTGGATTCGCACTACCATTCGGCCCTCTTTTCCTCCTTATACGATCGGTCCTCTTGTTAATTATTTGGTCATCCATCAATTGAACATGAAATTCTACAAATGATGATGTTTTCAGAAACGATAAATAATTTATAACCCTTAGACTCCCTGAAATAATTTTAAGCTGGTCTTTGCTCATCAAAATCCCTTACCCTCCCCTGTTTTTTCATAACCAAAAACCGTTCCTTTATTTGGAATTGAAATCATCAAATGGACTCATAAGAGATAATTCGGTAAGAAAAATCCTTTTTAGGCTTAGGTTAAACTCTCCAGTAAAATAAGGATTTTACTTATTAATTATTTGAACTTCTACCCTGCGATTTATTGCCATTGACTTATCATCGGCGGAATTTACCAAAGGTTGTTTTTTGCCGAATCCCTGGTATTCCAATCTTGACGGTTGAATTCCTTTATTTATTAGCCAATTATATACAGATTTGGCCCTCTTTATAGATAGATCCTGATTGTATTCATCGGTTCCAATATTATCAGTGTGTCCATTAATCGTGAACCTGAGCGGTGAATTATTAATGAGAAATTGATAGAAAGAATTTAATTCATCCTCGGAAGATTCGAGGAGAATATAACTATCAAAGTCAAAATTGACATTATTAAGTACTACAGCTTTCCCCTCTTTTAAATCATTATAATATGTCGGATGCTTTAACAAAACAGTGTCACGCGTTTTAAGAGTTAACGGAAGTTTGTCAATAATTGTTCTGCAATTACATTCAAGTGAATCATGGATTTCAAGAAGTTCAACTCCATCAATCAGGTAATAAGATGATTGATCAAGATTAAACTGGCTTTTTGGGAAACTGTCTTTTACTGTTACTGAAAGATCCTCCTTTTTTATGAAACGACCAATCGTTAAAAAATTTTCTCCTCCTTTAGCGGTGAAATAGTCACAAAGTGTCATGAACGATTTAGGATCAGTTGGCAAGTAGGAAAAACTAATTTGTGGTGAAAATGAACCTTCGTTCTTGTCATTTATCATAATAGGGTTTGGAGAAAAGTGACAAGCAAGGCGATTAACCAGGTATTTTGTAAACCTTGTCGAGTTTATCGAAATTTTAAAACAATATGTTTTGCCCTTAATAAGAGGTTCAGTTAACATGCCCTGGATATACTCAGAATAATCATCATCGTCTTTGAATAGAGCAAACCCGATATAATTGAACTTTTCAGGCAGCTTATAATCAAAAAGATAATTGTAATCCAACACATCAATGAATCTCAGATTGCTAATATAATCAGGGGTGTATTTACCAGGACTGGACCAAAAAGGCACCCAGGCCTCGATCCTGTCTTTGCCATGATAAATTATAGGGATAGACTTGTAAAAATAGTAATCAAAATCTGCGTTTATTATCAGATTGTTAAGTTTTATCAGTGGATGAAGAATAGAAGTATCTGGCATTCCGTTTTTAATACTGATTTTACCAGCCAGACCTGTATCACTATATATATCCCTTTCTCCAGATTCCAGTTTACCATCTCTATAAATGTCTTCCCTGTATTTGATTCCCTGATAGTTAAAATATGTCCATAATCCATCGGGAAGGTCGTTTGGATCGTTGTTTTTAATTAGTTTAAAGTTTTCAATTCTTTCAATCTGTCCATTTTGAAACCAGTATTTCCATTCTTTTTCTCTTTTTATTAATTCACCAAAGTACTGGTGTTTTTTGCCTGTAACCTTGTTATCGTAGTATATTGGATATGTATACGTTGAACCTTTTGATTTAATTCTCCCATTGGAATAATATGTTTCTTCGGTTTTATGCTGTCCAGATAGGTTTATTGGGACCAGAAAAAATCCAATAAGAAGAAATGAACATAAGAATTTTGTTTTTGGGACTATTCCAAAAAAAGAACTATTTGTGATCTGAGCCTTATCAATGGATTGTTTTAGGGGCATAAAAATCTCTTAATATTTACTGTATTTAATTAATCCTAAATATTTATATGTCTAAAGATAAAGGTATTTGACCAAATATGGAGTTTGCAGCAAGTCTGACAGAATTCAATCCAGTATCATCAGACAATAAAAAACTATTTGGTAAAGTTTATTATCTTACAAACTTATAGATAGATATCAACCCTGGATTAGAAATGAATCCAGTATAATTTATTAACGATGAAAATAAATCCAATAATTCTTTTCCTGAGTTGCTTAATTTTTTCTGCTTGTACGACAACAAGACCTTTAACTTCAGATGTTAATCCTGCTGAAATTACCGATTTGAAACTTCTGGAGCCATTTTCCTACATTTCAAAGATAGAAAAAGGCAACAGGGGAAAACTTGATGACAGTTTATCTTTAATTTCAAAACAGCTACTCTACAAAGTCCTTGGCAATCTTAAGGGACAAATACCATTAGAAGGTGAAATAACGCTTTCAGATACTGCTGTGCAAAGACGCCTTGAAAAGGAAATTGAATCACTTTGCCTTTCAGCAGACAGGTCCGGGAACCTCGTAAATCTTAAGATAACACCAACAATTGATAGAATTCTGGAAGCAAACGAAACAAGGTTTGGACTTATTACAGTTAGTTCAGGCTTCACAAGAATCAAAGGAAATTACGGTAAAGAAATTGCCAAAGGAGCCGCACTTGGTATTTTAACTTTAGGTATGTACTATCAGACACCTGTAAAAGCATATTCTACCGTTTATGCAATGATTGTTGATTCCAAAACGAACAATGTTTCATTTTACCGAAAATCCTTTGTACAAGACAAAGAACCACTTGATGAAAGTGTCTTGACAAAGCAGTTCCAAAATATATTTAAGGATTATTTTATTCTTACAAAATAATTGCAGGTTATCCGTGGTTAAATACAAACAACTTTCAAAAATATGGAGGTAAACCCATGAAACTATTTAAAGACAGTACTGCATCAAAAAGAACCATGTTTATACTGGTATTACTTGCTGGTGTTGCTACTTTACATTTTGCCTGCAATAAAACCGAAGATTATCCCAGAAAACCTGACCGTCCCGGATCCGGCAAAATCAAGTGGACGGAATCACTGACTCCGGACGGCTGGACTATGGTAACAAATGAAAACGGGGCTACCCTCGGATATTCAAAGAGTTCCGGGCTTCAGATTATCCAGGCAGACAGATACGCGTTCAAAGATCTCAACAGGAACAATCTGCTCGATCAATTTGAAGACTGGCGGGTTGACTTTAAAACAAGGGCAGCAAGCATCGTTAAAGAAATCCCGGTCGATCAGATGATGGGCATGAAAATGAATCCATTCGGTATCGGGAGCGTCAACGCTGATGCACTGGATGATGTCATGAGAAACAGATTGGAAATCGGTTACAGACAGCTGCGGGCACCCGGTTCGAATACATCAGGGAAAGTAAAGGCTTCGTGGAACAACATGGTACAGGAATACATAGAAACGCTTGATGATATTGTCTGTATTCCTGCGGTTTGGATAGCTGACCCAAGATCAGGAGACGTATCCGACTGGCCAGCCAACCTTGCTATGGCGGCAACCTTTGATCCTGAGGTCGGAGCCGAATACGGGCGACTGATGTCAGAAGAGTGGAGGGCCATGGGAATATCCATGCAGGTCGCGACACAGATGGACCTGGCT
>Ga0105107_10002287_pt1 | contig 12585 bp, 11 predicted proteins | sample PPLLaktember2015_6_FD_79335 | JGI IMG/M metagenome (GOLD analysis project Ga0105107, IMG submission 79335) | Freshwater sediment microbial communities from Prairie Pothole Lake near Jamestown, North Dakota, USA - PPLs Lake P8 Core (1) Depth... | ecosystem: Environmental > Aquatic > Freshwater >... | reverse complement strand
GATCGCCGAGAACAGCCACCTGTACCGCCCGATCGGGCTCGGCTACGCGAACCTGGGCGCGCTGCTCATGTCGCGCGGCGTCGCCTACGACAGCGACGAGGGCCGCAACCTCTCGGCGTCGGTGACGGCGCTGATGTGCGGGCAGGCCTATCTGACCTCGGCGGAGATCGCCGAGGCGATGGGGTCGTTCCCGCGCTACCGCGAGAACCGCGAGTCGTTCCTCGACGTGATCGGCATGCACAAGGCGGCGGCCGACGCGATCCCGGCGGCGGGCGTGCCGGCGGACCTGCTGGCGGCGGCGCGCGCGGCGTGGGGCGACGCGCTCGCCCGCGGCCGCAAGCACGGCTTCAAGAACGCGCAGGCCACCGTGCTGGCGCCGACCGGCACGATCGCGTTCATGATGGACTGCGACACCACCGGCGTGGAGCCCGACATCGCGCTGGTGAAGTACAAGAAGCTGGTCGGCGGCGGCCTGCTCAAGATCGTCAACCAGACCGTGCCGATGGCGCTGGCGCGGCTCGGCTACTCGCCGGAGCAGGTCTCCGCGATCATTCGCTACGTGGACGAGCAGGAGACGATCGAGGGCGCGCCCGAGCTGCGCGACGAACACCTCTCTGTGTTCGACTGCGCGTTCCGGCCGGCCAACGGCAAGCGCTCGATCCACTGGATGGGGCACGTGCGCATGATGGGCGCCGTGCAGCCGTTCCTGTCGGGCGCCATCTCGAAGACGGTGAACCTGCCCGAGGACGCCACGATCGACGACATCACCACCGCCTACACGGAGGCCTGGCGGCTCGGGCTCAAGGCGCTCGCGGTGTACCGCGACGGCTGCAAGCGGTCGCAGCCCCTGAACACCGGCAAGGCGAAGGAAGAGGCGGTCGCGAAGGTGATCTCGATCGAGGAGGCGCGCCCGCGGCGCACGAAGCTCCCCGACGAGCGGGTGGCCCGCACGCACAAGTTCTCGATCGCGGGCCACGAGGGCTACCTCACCGTCGGCCTCTACGAGGACGGCGACCCCGGCGAGATCTTCCTGCGCATGGCCAAGGAGGGCAGCACGGTCTCGGGGCTGATGGACACGATCGCCACCATGACGTCGATCGCGCTCCAGTACGGCGTGCCGCTCAAGACGCTGGTGGACAAGTTCAGCCACACCCGCTTCGAGCCCTCGGGCTTCACGAACAACCCGGAGATCCCGTTTGCGAAGTCGGTCACCGACTACGTCTTCCGCTACCTCGGCAGCCGCTTCCTGCGCAGCGAAGCGCCGCCCGAGGAGCAGGAGGCAGACGGCCTGGAGGCGCCGGTGCGCGCGCTTCCGCGCGCCGCGGTGGCCGGTGGCTCGGGCCGCACGCCGCTCGCGCCGTCGCGGCCGGCCGCCGAGCACCAGGCCTTCGTCAACCAGGCCGACGCGCCCGCGTGTACCGACTGCGGCTCGATCACCGTGCGCAACGGCGCCTGCTACAAGTGCGCGAACTGCGGGCTCTCGATGGGCTGCTCCTAGCAAGCGGAGCGACCGGTCCTCCGGTCGCGGGAGCGCGCAGCGAGCCGCAGGCGAGCGAAGTTCATCAGGACGCGAGCGCGTCAGCAAGGAAGGTCTTCAAGGAACCCCTGACCCCTCGTACCCCGACCATGCAGTGCCGGCGTCTCCAAGGGGGGTGAGCCGCCGGCAGGAGGGCGGAGTTCCGGGCGACCGGGGCTCCGCCCTCTGCACTTCATTCGCTTGCCGAGCGGGCGGGAGCGATACACTCGGGTCGCCCCCGACCGGACGAGCGCCAGCGCTCCCGTTCCCGCTGAGATCGCTCCTCCGCCTTTCCGGTCCGACCGTCGCTCGTCCTGGCGAGTCTCCGGCGCGAAACCGGAAGGAGACCGCTCATGACTCCGCGACCTCGAAGCGGGACCGCGCTCGGCGCGATCCTCCTGCTCGCCTCCGCGGCCCACGCGGGCAACCCCGGACCGCTGGCGCGCCAGCAGCTGCTCGGCCTCGGGTCCTGCCCGGGCGGTGCGCCTCCCATTCGACTCTGCGTCGATGACTCCGATTGCACCGCGGAAGGAGGTGCCCTCGGTGTCTGCTCGACGCCGATCGCCGACGTCGCGGTGCGCGGCGTCCTCACGCTCATCTCGGACAAGGACTCCGGACGCTGGGAGGACACCTCGACGGTTCCCGAGGTGAAGGACGCCAAGGGCAACGTCGTGCCGACCGACTTCTCGCGCTCGACCCTGACCGCCGTCCTGGAGTTCACGAAGGACGGGCAGCGCTTCGTCCTGGCGGAGACCTTCCAGGACCTCGGCGACCATGCGAACCCCGCGCTCCAGATCGACTGCAAGGGCTTCTGCGTCCCGGGCTGGCGCGACCCGGCGGTCGAGAACCGGATCGCGACGCCCTCGGAGGAGACCAGCGAGGGCACCGGCGGCGGGACGGGCGGGGGCGGTGGCCAGGCGTCCTCGCCCGGGATCCGCATCTCCTTCGCCACCCCGCCTCCCGCACTCGGTGCGGCGCTCCGGCAGGCGCTCGGGCTTCCGCCCGGCGCCACGCCCTTCCTCGAGGTGGTGAACACGACGGCGATCTTCGACCACTCGCAGCAGCAGGACCCGCTCGCGAGCGTGCGCCGCCTCAAGGTGACCATCCGCGCGCTCCTGCCCGAGTCGACCCCATGATGGCAACCAGCGCGATCCTCCTGTTCTTCGCCTGGCTCGTGCCGTCCGGCTTCCAGGTCGAGCGCGAGCCGAACGATCGCCCCGCCGAAGCGACGCCGCTGGTCGCGACGCGAGGCGGCCTGCCCGACTTCCTCGCGAGCCGCTTCGCGGACGGCGTCGTGGAGCGCGGCCGGCTCGAGCCGGGCGACGTGGACTACTACTCGTTCGCCGCGCGCGCAGGCGACGTCCTGATGGCGTCGGTCTTCGAGGCCGGCGGCGGAGCGTTCGCCGATCCGGTGCTGGCCGTCGCCGGGCCCGGCGACCCCGAGCCCTCGCGGGTCGACGACGACGGCGGTCCCGGCTTCCTTTCCCGGGTCAACGTGCCCATCGACCGCACGGGCGTGTGGACGATCGCCGTCGCGGGGTTCGGGGACGACGAGCTCGACGGCGGGGATCACGAGGAGCGCTTCGCGTACGACCTGGTGGTCGCCGTGGCGGCGCACCCGGCCTCGATCGCCGAACGCGACATGCGGGGCGGCAACGACAGCCCGCGCCGTGCCGAGCCGGTGCCGCTCCTGCCGCAACGCGCCGTCGTCGTGACCGGCACCCTCGTGCCCGGCGACGCCGACCACTTCCTGATCCCGCTTCCGCCGCGCACCGTACTCACCGCCTCGCTCTACGACGACGATGGCGGAGCCTTCAACGACTCGCGGCTCGAGCTGCGGGATCTGGCGGGGCGCCTGATCGCCGAAGACGACGATTCGGGCCCGGGCTTCCTCTCCAACGTCGCGCTCGACCCCGCCCGGGTGCGCGGCCCCGTCGTCATCCGGGTGAGCGGCTTCGACCCGTTCCCCGCCGATGCGCAGGGGCACGAGCAGAGCTTTGCCTATCGCCTGGTGGTGTCTGCCCGGCGGGCTCCGCCGGCCTGGTAGCCCGTCACGGAAGCCGCTCGCCCAGCAGCTCCAGGAGATGCGCGTGGCTGTCCGCGACGGCGTCCGCCTCGGGGTGCTCCGAGCGGTCGTCGTGGACCGCGCGCAGGCGCACGGTACCCATGCCGAAGCCGCGGCCGCCGGCGATGTCGGTGGGGCGCAGGTCGCCCACGTGCACGGTGTCCGCGGGATCGACGTCGAGCGGCCGCAGGGCGGCCTCGAACATGCGGCGGTGCGGCTTCGGGACGCCGACCTCGTCGGAGAAGACCTGGATCTCGAGCACCTCGAGCAGGCCCACCCGCGCCAGGAACTGGCGCACGATGCGGCCGCCACTGAAGCCGGTGTCGCAGACCAGCGCCAGGCGCACGCCCCGCTGCGCCAGCGCGACCAACGTCTCGCCCGCGCCGGGCAGCGGCTCGACGTCGCCCGCGAGCCCCGCGTCCTCGAAGCGGCGGCCGAGTGCCGCCGCGAGGGCCGGGTCCTCGATGCCGAGCGAAGCCAGCGCCCAGCCCGCCATCTCCGGCGAGCCGGTGCCGGTTCCGCGGGCCCACAGCTCGACGTGGCGCCCGTGCGCCGCGCGGATCGCCGCCAGCGCCGCGTCCGGGCCGACCTCGAGCCCGCGCCCGGCGGCGGCCTCGACCAGCGCTGCGGTGCGCGCCTCACGAGCCGCGTCGAGGTTGCGGTCGACGAGCAGTGTCTGCCAGCAGTCGAAGGTGACGGCGCGCAGCGCCGCCCGGCGGTCGCGCTTCATGGAATCTCCTCCGAGGCCAGCGCTGGTGTCCGCGCTGCCGCTGGGCTACGTCCCCGCCGCGCCATGGACGACCTGCCCACGCCCGACGAGTTCGTGCGCACGCTCTCGCCCGCGCTCGACCAGGCGGCCGCGATCGCCGCTGCGCTCCAGGGCCGCGTGCCGAACGTGCCGAAGGCGGGCGAGGCCACCCCCGTGAAGGCCTCCCTCACGATCGCCGACACCGCGGCGCAGGAGGCGCTGCTGGTGCCGCTGCTGGCGCGCTTCCGCGCCGCGCGCCTCGAGGCCGAGGAGGAGACGCACAGCGTCGAGCTGTTCACCGGCGCCGCGCCCGCCCATCGCATCGTCGTCGACCCCATCGACGGCACGCTCCACTTCTACCTGGCCGGCCGTGGCTTGTACGCCGTGATGGCCGGCTTCGCCGTGGACGACCGGTACCAGGCGGCGCTGGTGGCGCTGCCGCGCGAGGGCCTGCGCTTCGACACGGTGCGCGGCCGCACCCCGCGGCGCGGGTGGCTGGGCGGCGCGCTGGAGCCGGCCCGCTGCACGGCGTCCGGCGACAAGCTGCTGCTGAGCGACGGCGTGCCCGAGGCGATCGAGGCGCGCCTGCGCGCCGACGGCTTCGCCATCGAGCGGGCCTGCGGCGGCGCGGTGGCGCTGGCGCCGCTGGTGCCCGGCGTGCGCGGCGGCCTGCGCGTCTCGAAGTACGCGACGATCAGCGCGCGCGGCCGGATCGGGACGTTGATCGCCCGCGAGGGCGGCGCGCTCGTGGAGACCGGCACCGGCGAGCCCTTCCCGGACTCCCTCGACGCGCCCGCCACCTCGCTGGTGGTGGCCTCCGACCGCGAGACCGCCGCCGCGATCCAGGCCGCGCTGCGCGCCTGAATCGCGCTGCGCCTTCCATCACATCTGCGTGTAATCGGGGCCCTCTCCGCCCTGCGGCGGCGTCCATGTGATCACCTGGTACGGATCGGCGATGTCGCAGGTCTTGCAGTGCACGCAGTTCTCGTGGTGGATGAACAGCTTCTTGCGCCCGGGCTGCTCCGGGTCCGGCATCATCTCGTACACCGCGGCCGGGCAGAAGCTCTCGCACGGGTTGCCGTACTCGCGCGTGCACACGTCGCTGCACAGGTCGACGTCCGCCACCACCAGGTGCGAGGGCTGGTCCACCTCGTGCTGCGCGCCGCTCAGCGCGACCAGGTGCTCCTTGGTGAAGGTGAGCTTGCCGTCGAACTCGAACTTCTCCTTTTCCCGCTTGCCGGCGGGCAGCTCGGAGAGCTTCTTCATGTGCGAATGGCCGGCCGTGTACGGAAGCGGATCGTAGAGGCCGTGGCCCTTGGTGATCAGCATCAGCGGGATGTTGAGGCCCAGCGCGAAGATCGGGCTCACCTCGGTGGAGCCATGGAAGTTGCGCGCCTCCCAGTGCTCCTCGTACGCCCAGCTCGCGCGGTAGCGCTCGGCGTAGCCGCCCAGCGTCACCGAGGAGAAGTCGTCGCCCACGAGCGCGTCCACGATCGTCTCGGCCGCCATCATCCCCGACTTCATCGCCAGGTGGATCCCGGACAGCCGGAACGCGTTGCACATGCTCGCCGAGTCGCCGACCAGCATGGCGCCGTCGCAATACAGCTTGGGCTGCGCGTACAGACCCGTCACCGGCAGCGCCTTGGCGCCGTAGCGCACCAGCTCGGCGCCTTCGAGCAGGTCGCGCATGAACGGCGTGGTCTTGAACTTCTGCGCCTCGAGGTGCGGGTCGTTGAAGGGATTCTTCGAGTCGAGCATCGTCACGAAGCCGAACGACACCAGGTTGTCCTTCATGTCGTACAGCCACATGCCGTTGAACTGCTTCAGGAAGTCCGGGAACAGCGAGCCGTGGATCACGCGGCCCGGCTTGTGCTTCTCCGGCTTGACGCGCCAGATCTCCTTGATGCCGGTCTCGTAGACCTGCGGGTACTGGCCCTCCAGCTCGAAGCGCTCGATGAGCTGCTTGGTGAGGCTGCCGCGCACGCCCTCGCCGAGGACGGTCACCTTGGCGCGGATGTCCATGCCCGGCTGGTAGTTCGCCTTCGGCTTGCCGTGCCGGTCGACGCCCATGTCGCCGATCCGCACGCCGACGACGCGCTTGCCCTCGATGAGCAGCTGGTCGCCCGCGAAGCCGGGATAGATGTCGATGCCGGCCGCCTCGCACTTCTCCGCCAGCCACTTCGTGACGTTGGAGAGCGATGCGACGTGGTAGCCCTTCTTCTGGAAGTTGGGCGGGCAGATCGGCGACTTGATCGTGAACGAGCGGAAGAACATGTAGAAGGAGGCGTCGTCGCAGACGTACTCGGTCGGGAAGCCCTGCTCCTGGAAGTCGGGCATCAGCTCGGCGATCGCCTTGGTGTTGATCACGGCGCCCGACAGCGAGTGGTCGCCGACCCCGGCGGCCTTCTCGATCACCAGCACGCTGGGCTTTTCGAGGGTCGGGGCTCCCTTCTTCGCGGCCTGCTCGTTGTGGCGGTCGATCGAGCGCATCAGGTGCAAGGCGGACGCCAGGGTGCCGGGCCCGGCTCCCACGTAGAGCACGTCGACCTCCAGGCTCTCGCGCTCGACTTCGCTCATCTCGCTCTCCTTCCGGCCGCGGGACCCTCTGGATTCTCGGGATCCAGGCTCAACGTAGGGGACCGTTCCCGCGGGTCAACGGAGTCACTTCCATCCTCATAGGGGCTGTACGTTGGCCCCCGGGGGCCAATCGCGGCGGCGCGGTTATGATCCGCGCATGGCACACATGGCCGCCGGCCTCGTCGACATCGCCCGGGAGTTCCTGCTCGCGCATCGCGAGCTGCGCCGGCTCTTCGAGCGGCACCGCCAGGGCTCCCTGGGCTGGGAGGAGGTGCAGCGGCTGGTCGGGGACGACGAGGCGAGCGTGCTGTTCCGGCTGAAGGAGCGCTCGCACGCGCTGTTCCGCGGCGGCGTCGCCGGCGCCGAGCTGCCGCGGGTGGCGCTCTTCGACCTGGCCGTCGGCTCGCTCTTCCACGAGGCGATGAAGCTGCGCGAGAACTTCTACCAGCTCGAGGTCTACGCGCCCAAGGTGGCGGCGGCGCGTGCCGACGCCGAGCCCGGCAGCGAGGCGCTGTTCGACGAGTTCGCGCGGATCCTGCGCGCGTCGCGGGTCCGGCTCGAGGAGGCGCTCGGCGAGAGCGAGTCCCTGCTCGAGCAGACCCGGCGGCAGTTCCGGGTGCTGCTGGCCGCGCATCGCGAGAACGGCTTCGTCACCCGCTACCTGCTCGAGAACGCCTCGCTCGCCGAGGAGGTGCTCGGCGAGCCGCTCGACGCGCTGTTCGCCTCGCTCCACGGCGACGCGGTGGCGGGCTACGCGCTGGCCGCGCGCTCGTACCTGGAGAGCGGCTACTTCGAGGAGGCGCGCCAGGCGCTCGCCGAGGCCGAGGCGCGCGATCCGGGCCGCGCGTCGCTGCGCGCGGCCGCCGCCTACGCCGACGGCATGAGCTCCTGGTTGCGCGGCGACTACGAGCACGCGCTCGAGCACCTCGAGCACTGGGCGGCCGAGCCACCGGCGCCCGAGGACGCGCGCTTTCGCGAGCTGGCGCTGGCGGCGGTGTCGCGCCTCGGCCAGCTCGTCGAGGGCGAGCGCGCCGAGACGCTGGCGCCGCGCGCCACGGCGCTGCGCCGCATGCTCGCCGCCGCCGCGTAGAGACTCCGCTCAGTCGGAGATCGGAGCCCGCATGCGCTGCGGCTCGGGCTTGCCCTCGCGGCGCAGCACGCCGTCTTCGAGCACGCCCAGCACCTCGTCGCTCCGCCAGCCGACCGCCTCGGCCGTGAAGATGTCCGGGACGCCGAGCACCCGGGCGCTGAAGAAGGGCGCCGCGTAGTGGAAGATGCTCATGCCGAGGAAGTGCTGGAAGAAATGGCGCGAGGAGAGCCGGCGGAACGCTCCTGCGTCCACGCCCTCGCGGTAGAACCGGAACAGCCGGCCGATCACGCGCTCGACGATCGGCAGCACGCGGCTCGCGTCCACCCCCGGGCTGTCCACGAAGACCCGGATCAGGATGCGGGCGTAGGGGCGATGCTCCGCCAGCAGCTGGTTGAAGCCGGTGACCAGCCGCTCGAGCCGCTTCTCGGGGGCATCGGAGACCTCGAGCGCCTGGACCAGCGCGCGGTCGAAGGTCTCCAGCATGTCCTCGAGCACGGCGGTGTAGAGCGCCGCCTTGCTGTCGAAGTAGTAGTAGAGCGCCGTCTTCCGCACGCCCACCTGCTCGGCGATCTTCTGCAGGTGCGCGCCGGCATAGCCCTCGGTGGCGAACTCGCGCTCGGCCACCTCGAGGATCTTGCTGCGTGTGTCATGGCCTCGCGACAACGGCTCCCCTTCGCGTGTGTCAGGCCGTGGCCGGAGCGGGGCTGCGGCGCGCCGCCACCAGCCAGCTCACGCCGCCCACCAGGGCCAGTCCGATCGCGATGATCTGCGCCTCGCTGAGGCCGAGCACCACGCGCGGGTTCACGCGCAGGAACTCGACAGCGAGGCGGCCCGCGGCGGCGAGCATCAGGTATTCCCCCCAGAGCAGAGGGCTGCGCTTCCGGCGCCACCAGAGGAAGCCGGTCAACGCGAACAGCCAGACCATCTCGTAGAGCTGCGTCGGATGCACGCGCTCGAGTGTCGGCGGCGCGCCTTGCGGGAAGGCCATGCCCCAGGGAGCGTCGGTCGGGCGACCGTAGTCGTCGCCCACCAGGAAGCAGCCGAGGCGGCCGAACGCCTGGCCGATCGCGCCCGCCAGGGACGCGGCGTTGAAGAAGGCCGAGCTCGGGATCCGGTGAATCCTGGTTCCGATCCAGACCAGCCCGATCGCGCCCAGCAGCCCGCCGTAGAAGGTGATCCCGGCCCGCGACAGGAGCGCTTCGGCGAACGGCAGGTCCCCGCGCAGCCACATGTCGAGCGCGTAGTACAGCTTGGAGCCGCCGATCCCTCCCACCATGGCGTAGATCAGCATGGTGGTGGCGCCTTCGGGGTCGAGTCCCATCTCCGACATGCGCCTGGCCGTGAGCCAGGTGCCCGTCAGGAAGGCGACGGCGAGCATCAGACCGAAGGACGAGATCGGGAATCCGAAGATCTCGAAGACGACGGGATACATGGTGCCTCGGCGGCGCGCAGCCTACGGAAGCCGGCTGGGCTGCGCCAGCCGTCGGGGCCCGCGGGCTGGTGACAACTGGAAGCGTCAGGAGGAGGGCGCACGCCCTCTCGATCATCGGCGGGGGAGCGCCACGTGGAAGGCTGCGCCGGCGCTCGGCGTGCTCTCGACCCACGCACGGCCGCCGTGCAGCTCGGCGATCTTCTGGACGATCGCGAGCCCGATCCCGGTCCCCTTGCGGCCGCCCTCGCGGGGCACGCTGTGGAACATCTCGAAGATGCGCCGGTGCTGGCTCGGATCGATGCCGCGCCCGTTGTCGCGCACGACGAGCACGTGCCACCGCTCGTCCTCGCCGATCTCGACCCACACCTGCGGCCGCTCGCACGGCCCCATGTGGTCGAGCGCGTTGCCGATCAGGTTGGAGAAGATCTGGTAGAGCCGGGTGCGGTCGCAGAGCAACAGCGGCGGCTCCGCCGGAAGCTCGAGCGACGCGCCGGCGGCGTCGAAGCGCGGCTTGAGCTCGCCCTTCAGCTGCTCGAGCACCGAGCGCGGATCCACCAGCACGCGCTGCTCGCCGTGGCCGATGCGCGCGAAGTCGAGGAGCTCCCGGATCAGGGTCTCCATGGTCCGCCCGGCCTCGCTGATGCGCTCCAGGTAATGGGTGCCGCGCTCGCCGAGCAGGCCGCCGAAGTCGTCGCGCAGGAGCCGCGAGAAGCCGAGCACCGACACCAGCGGCGAGCGCAGGTCGTGGGCGACGGCCCGGATCGTCTGCTCCAGCTCTTCGTGGCGGCGGCTCCACTGCTGCTCGTCGCGACGCCGATCCGTGTCGTCTCGCAGGAACACGACGGCGCCCACGCCGACGCCGGCTTCGTCGCGCAGCGGGCTCGCAGACCACGACACCCAGCGCGGCTCGCCGCCCTGCTGCGGGTGCAGCTCGAAGTGCCCGCGCAGCACCGCGCCGGCGCTCTCGCAGGGCTGCGTCTTCGCGCCGGCCAGCTTGCGGGCGCACTCGGCGACGGGCCGGCCGACCAGCGCCGCGGGCGGGTGGCCGAAGAGCAGGCCGAACGGCGGGTTCGCGTAGCGGAGGTGGCCCGCCCCATCCACGACCCCGACCGCCTCGGGCGAGCCGTCGAAGACGGCGGCGACCGCCGCGAGCCGGCCGGCGAGCCCCGTGGCAAGTCCCGAGTCGGGGTCGGCGCCGGCACCGGCATCGGTGGCTTCCAAGCGAGGCAGTGCTGTGGGTCCTGCGAAATCCACGCAGCTCCTTGGGACGCTTTGTGGGTCCGAGCGGGTCCGCATCCTATCAGAGCGCGAAAGCGGGGGTCAAACCCGGCGATGACCCAGCCTGACCGCTGCGTGACGGCCCCTCGGGGCCCTGTCGTGAGCGGTGGGGGTAGCACCGTGGCCTCCGTTGACGGGCTTCCGCCGCGCTGTAGGGTTCGCCGCGTGGAGCGCCGCGTCGTCCGCCGTTCGCAAGCCAAATTCGACGCCCCCGACGGAACCCGGCTCCTCCGCCGCGCATGGCTCCCTCGGGAGGCGCGGCGCGCCGTGGTGTTGGTGCACGGTCTCGCCGAGCACAGCGGCCGCTACGACCACGTGGGCGCGTGGCTCTCCACCCGCGACTGCGCCGTCCACGCCTACGACCACCGCGGCCACGGCCAGTCCGAGGGCCCGCGCGGGCATCTGGGCGCCTTCGCCCACCTGCTCGACGACCTGGAGGCCTTCCTCCAGATCGTGCGCCGCGAGCATCCGGACCTGCCGCTGGTGCTGGTCGGCCACAGCATGGGCGGCCTCGTGACGACGGCCCTGCTCGCGGAGCGCAAGCCGGACGTGGCGTGCGCCGTGGTGTCGGGGCCGGCGCTCGCGGTGCCCGAGCACGTATCGCCCGCGAAGCGCCGGGTGGCGCGCTGGCTGCGTCGGCTGGCGCCGCAGCTGCGCATGGCGGCGGGCCTGGCGCCCGAGCATCTCTCCCGCGACCCGGAGGTCGTGCGCGGCTACGTCGAGGACCCGCTGGTCTTCCAGCACGTCACCGTCTCGCTCGCCTCCGAGCTGCTCGACGCCATGACGCGCACCGCCGGCGGCGCCTTCCAGGTCCAGGTGCCGATGCTGCTGCTGCACGGCGAGGCCGACCGCCTGTGCCCGCCGCGCGGCAGCCGCGCCTTCCACGGTCAGCTCCGGGGCCCCGGACACCGGCTGCGCGTCTACCCCCAGCTCCGCCACGAGATCTTCAACGAGCCGGAGCACGAGCAGGTGCTCGAGGACCTGCTCGCGTGGCTGCGCGAGCGCGAGGGCTGAGCTTGGCGCTGAGCCACCTCGACGAGCGCGGCCGCGTGCGCATGGTCGACGTCGGGGACAAGGAGGTGACGGCCCGCGAGTGCGTCGCGCGGGCCGTGGTGCGGATGGCGCCTGCGACGCTCGCGGCGATCACCGAGGGCCGCACGCCGAAGGGCGACGTGCTCGCCGTGGCGCGGATCGCCGGCATGCAGGCGGCCAAGCGCACCCACGAGTGGATCCCGCTCGCCCACCCGCTCGCGCTCGACGTCGTCGAGGTGGACCTGCGGCCGGATCCCGCGGCGTCGTGCGTGCACGTCGAGGCGCGGGTGCGTGCCCGGGCGCGCACGGGCGTCGAGATGGAAGCGCTGGTCGCCGCCAGCGCCGCCGGGCTCACCCTCTACGACATGTGCAAGGCGATCGACCGCGGCATGACGCTCGACGCGGTCCGGCTGGTGCGCAAGAGCGGCGGCAAGAGCGGCGACTGGCGGCGCCCTGGCGAGAACGAGCCGCCGAGCTGAAGCGGATCGGCCTGTGCGGCGCAGAGCCGCGAGGCTATGGTGCGGCGGGGGCCGACATCCGTTCCGGGGGAAAACTCGCCTTGCCCACGCGGGTCGCGCGCCTCCTCGTCGCCAGCACGCTCGCGCTCTGCGCGCTCGCCGCGCTGCCCCGGGCCTCGGCCGCCGACGCCAGCGGCGCCCAGCGCATCGTCCTCAAGCCGGAGGACCGCGCCGGCTGGAGCCCCACCCAGATCTTCGGCTCCATGCGCCCGGACTACCACTCGGCACGCACGCTGAAGGTCGAGACCTCCCCGCCCGGCGCCACCCTCGACCTGTTCTACGTGCGCGCCAGCTTCCAGAAGCGCTACGAGCAGGCGCAGGCGCCGGTG
>Ga0105107_10002286_pt1 | contig 12591 bp, 9 predicted proteins | sample PPLLaktember2015_6_FD_79335 | JGI IMG/M metagenome (GOLD analysis project Ga0105107, IMG submission 79335) | Freshwater sediment microbial communities from Prairie Pothole Lake near Jamestown, North Dakota, USA - PPLs Lake P8 Core (1) Depth... | ecosystem: Environmental > Aquatic > Freshwater >... | reverse complement strand
TCTGCATCTGATCTTCAAGTTTTACGGCAAGCCGATTGGAAGGCGTCGCAGACTGCATAGCGATTTCTCTTGTCCTGTCAAAATCCGGAACTTACCGATAGCGCTTCCCGGATCCTAATCTTTGATTTTTGAATTGCTTTCGCAGTGCCGATTCCGTAAAAAGTAGGGGCGATTCATGAATCGCCCCTCCGTCTCTCCGCTTTGGTCCCCTCGTCCCGCCAAGGAGGGGGCCTTTTTACGAAACCATCAAATGTCCAGATTGGTCACGCTCAAGGCGTTTTTCTGGATAAATTCGCGCCGCGGTTCTACCTGGTCTCCCATGAGGACCGTAAAGATTTCATCCGCTTTTACCGCATCTTCCACGCGAACTTGTAGCAGGGTGCGGCTCTCCGGGTTCATGGTCGTCTCCCAGAGCTGTTCCGGGTTCATTTCGCCCAGGCCTTTGTAGCGCTGGATCTCGACCCCTTTCTTGCCGAAGGCGAAGATCTCCTTGACCAGTTGGGAATATCCGCCCACTTCTTTCGACTCCTCCCCGGTTTTCAGCTGGAAGGGCGGCGCTCCCAGGGCGCCGAGCTGCTGCGCGATTTTCCGCAGCTCCTCAAATTGGGCCGAGCTGACCAGTTCTAAATCCAGCAAGGTCTCCTGGCGGGATCCGTTGCTGCTGGAGAAGCAGGAGAGATTGATGCTGCCGTGCTCCGGATCTTTTTCCACCTGAAATTCCACTTCGCCTTTAGCCCCTTTCAAGGCCTTTTTCACGGTCTCGATGGCCCGCTTGACTTCTTTTTCGGACTTGAGGGTGGTCTTGGAGAACTCCTCTAACTGGGCAAACGCCAGAATCACCTCCGGATCCATTTTTCTCTTTGCCAGCCGGGATAGAATTTTTTCCTGGCGAATCACCTTCTTGATCATTTCCAAAAGGGCCTTGCCGCTCAGCGGATTCTTGTTTCCGGCGATCATCAGTTTAAGATCCTCAATTCCCTTTTCTAAAATAAAATCCTCGAGATTCTCTTCGCTGACAAGATAATTGGCTCCTTCTTTTCCTTTTTTCACCCGGAACAAAGGCGGTTGGGCGATATAGAGATATCCTCCTTCGATCAGCGGAAACATCTGCCGATAAAAAAGGGTCATGAGCAGAGTGCAAATATGCGATCCGTCCACATCGGCGTCGGTCATGATGATGACGCGATGATAGCGAAGTCTTTCCAGGCTGAATTCGTCCTTTCCCGCCCCGGTTCCCAAAGCCGAGATCACGGTTTTGATCTCCTGATTGGAAATAATCTGATCGAAACGCGCCTTTTCGACGTTGAGAATCTTCCCGCGCAGGGGAAGAATGGCCTGGGTGCGACGGTCTCTCCCCTGCTTGGCGGAGCCCCCGGCAGAGTCTCCTTCGACAATAAAGATTTCGCTTTCGCGAGGATCCTGCTCCTGACAGTCGGCCAGTTTTCCCGGAAGAGAACAGGTTTCGAGGAATCCCTTGCGCCGAGAAAGCTCCTTGGCTTTGCGCGCGGCTTCCCGAGCGCGGGCCGAATCGATGACTTTTTCCAGGATCTTTTTCGCGATGGGCGGGTTTTCCTCAAAAAAGGTGCCCAACTTTTCATTTACCAGGGCCTCCACGAGGCCTTTCACCTCGCTGTTCCCCAATTTGGCCTTGGTCTGTCCTTCAAACTGAGGATTAGAAAGCTTGACGCTGATCACGCCGTTGAGGCCTTCCCGGGTGTCGTCTCCCTGGATGCTGACCTTCCCGTTTTTCAGAAGGTTATTGTTGCTGGCGTAGGCATTCAAGGTTCGGGTGAGGCCGGCCTTAAAGCCCACTAAGTGGGTGCCCCCGTCGTAGGTGTTGATATTGTTGGCAAAGGAAAATAGGTTCTCCGCATATCCGTCGTTGTACTGCAAAGCGATATCAAGGAAGATTCCTTCCTTCTCGCCGTCAATATGAATCGGCTTGGAATGAATTGGCGTTTTGTTTTTGTTCAAATATTCCACGAAGGAGACGATGCCCCCTTTGTATTGGAAATCCTGCTTTTTGTCCGCGCGCTCATCGGCAACCGTGATTCGAATCCCGCTGTTTAGAAAGGATAGTTCCCGCAGCCGCTGAGAGAGGGTATCAAAACTGAAGTCCAAACTTTCAAAAATCTCCGCATCGGGGCGAAAGCGGATTTTGGTTCCCCGGCGCTTGGTATTTCCCGTAACCTCAAAAGGGGAAACCGGTTTTCCTTTTTCATACCGCTGAACATAGACTTTGCCATCCCGCCAGATTTCAAGATCCAAAAATTCCGAAAGCGCATTTACCACGGAAACGCCCACGCCGTGAAGCCCGCCGGAAAACTGATAGCTGTCACTGTCAAATTTTCCGCCGGCATGAAGCATCGTCATCACCACTTCGGCTGCCGGTCTTCCTTCTTCTTTGTGAAAATCCACCGGGATCCCCCGGCCATTGTCTTCCACCGTAACGCTGTTGTCTTCGTGGATGACGACGTCAATTTTGTTGCAGAACCCGGCCAGCGATTCGTCAATGGAATTGTCCACCACCTCGTAGACTAAATGATGGAGCCCGGAAATACCGGTGCTGCCGATATACATGGCCGGCCGTTTACGGACGGCTTCCAGTCCCTGGAGAACCTTGATGTTATCCGCCGTATAATCCTGAGAAGCATCCTTTTTTTCTGTCTCTTTTTCGGAACCGTTCTTCTTGGCCAACGCCTTCACCTTTCTCTGCTCAAATTCGCATGGGCATAATCACGCAGGTGTGTCTTGGGTCATCCGCCGGACGGATGATCGCCGGGCTTACGTTATCTTCGATCTCAAAGACGACCTCTTCGCTTCTGAGGTTGTTTAAAACCTCCATGACAAAGCGGGAGTTGAAGCCGACTTGCAGCGTTTCTCCCTTATATTCCACGGAGAGCTCTTCCTTGGCTTCTCCAAACTCCGGATTATAGGAAGAGAGCTCCAAAAAATCCTGATTGAACTGAAACTTAACCCCGCGCGTTTTTTCGCTCGAAAGAATGGATACCCTCCTCAAAGAATCCTGAATCTCATTTCTTTTAACGGTAATCCGGCGCTTGGGATCTTTCGGAATGACCTGGCGGTAATCCGGAAATTCCGCGTCCAGAAGGCGCATAATGAGAATGACGGGGTCCTTTTTTAGAATGAAATTATTTCCTTTTAACTTGATCCCGCTGTTTTTTATTCCTTCTTTTCCCCCCTCTTCGAGGATTTTGTTCATTTCTATTAATCCTTTTTTGGGGAGAAGAATTCCGTTTTCCAAGCCCTTCATTTCCTCTCCCAAAGAACGGTCGATCAAAGAGAGCCGGTATCCGTCCGTGGCGACCATCCGAACCTCTTTTGGGGAATCACTTTCCTTTTTGACAAAAAACACGCCGTTGAGATTATATCTGGCTTCGTCCGTCGAAACGGCAAAGACGGTCTTTTCCACCATCTCCTTCAAAATTTCCGTTTCCACCAATAGGAATCCCTCTTCCTCGTAGGAAGGGAGGGAAGGAAACGATTCGGCGGAGATCCCCATAATATTGAAAGTGGATTTTCCGCTTTTAATTTCGACCCAATGATTTTCCTTCAGGCGAAAAGAAACTTCCTTTTCCGGAAGCTCTCTGACGACCTCGTATATTTTTTTCGCCGACAGCGTCGTCTTCCCGGATTTTATAATCTCCGCCGGATGGCGTCCCTTCAAACCAATTTCCAAATCGGTCGCCGTAATGACAATTTCGGCTTCCTGCGCTTCGATCAAAACATTGAGGAGAATCGGCATCGTCCCTTTTTTCTCCACGACGCTCTGGGTTCGGTGAAGGCCTTTTAAAAATTCTTCCTGGGAAATTTTAAATTCCATTTTTCATCTCCCATTGCTATTAATATTTTATAAATATATAAATAATTATAGTAGTAGTAATGCCTGTTTAATAAACCATTATATAAAAAAAATTTTTTAATTTCAATAGGTTTTATTTGTTTTGGAAAGTGGAAAGAAGGAAGAATTTCTGTGGATAATTTTATCCACACCCGTAAGGAAGAAGGAATAAACAGGAAATCCACAGCTGAGTGTCAAGAAAGGCACTGTTATTTTTGAAGTTCATTAAGAAGAGAATCAAGGACGTTTTTTAAATCTCGATCCACGGAAATTTTTTTTTCGATCTGCCGAAAAGCGTGAATGACCGTAGAGTGATCCTTTCCTCCGAATTTTGTTCCAATTTCCGGAAAAGAAGCCTTTGTCATGGTTCGACAAAGATACATGGCTATCTGTCTTGGAGAGGCATATATTTTTAATTTTCTTGGAGATTTAATATCGGAAACCTTTATGTTGTAATAATTTGCGACCACCTTCTGGATATTTTCAACGGTGATGGTCTTTTGGCGGTCTCTCAAAAGATCTCTCAGAACGTCCTTGGCCATCGAAGCGGTAATTTCTTGGCCGGTCAGCGAGGAATAAGCTCGAAGCCGCGTTAGGGCCCCCTCCAGCTCGCGGATGTTGGACCCCAACTGTCCGGCAAGAAAGAGACCAACCTCATTCGAAAGAGAAAGATTATAAAGCTCGGCCTTTTTACATAGAATAGCCACTTTGGTTTCAATATCCGGCGGCTGAATATCCGCAATCAGCCCCCAACTGATTCGGGAGCGAAGGCGCTCTTCCAATCCAGGAATATCCTTCGGCAGTTTGTCGCTGGTAATGACGATTTGTTTGTGGGAATCGTAAAGGGTGTTGAAAGTGTGAAAAAATTCTTCTTGAGTCCTTTCTTTTCCACCGAGAAATTGAATGTCATCCACCAAAAGAACATCTTTCGTCCGGTATTTGTTTCGAAAATCGGTCATTTTTTCATATCGCAGACAGTTGATCAGCTCATTTGTGAATTTTTCGGAAGAGAGATAACAGACCTTTGCCGAAGGATCGTTTTCCACAATCTGATTTCCGATCGCATTGACCAGGTGGGTTTTTCCCAGGCCGACGCCTCCGTAAATGAAGAAGGGATTGTAATTTTTTGCCGGAAGATTAGCTACCGCCAGGGCGGCGGCATGCGCAAACTGGTTGCAGGAGCCGACCACAAAGGCTTTAAAGCTGTAGCTCGAATTTAAACCGTCTTCCTTTATCGTCGGCCGAGACGTCTTGAGAGACGGCCGGTCCTTTGCCTTGGTCTCCTTAGCCTCCTTGGGCTCTTCTTCCTTCCCTTCCCGCAGAGAGAGAGTCAGAGAGAAAGATTTTTGGGTGAGCTGGCGCAAAACGTCCCGGATGACGGCATGATAGTTTTCACTGATCCAATCCTTGAAAAACTTGTTTGGAACCTCAATTTCTAAAATCGTATCTTTGAGGGTCAGCGCCTTCAAAGGTTTTAGCCAGATGTCAAAAGATTTTTGATTGACCTTTTCGGAAAGGGCTGATAAGCAGCGGTTCCAGAGCTCTGTTGCGGGCATTCGGGAAAAACCTCCCCCCAAAAGAAGAACTTATTCACAGGGATATAAACACCTGTGAATAAAAAAATATTTAATAAAAATGATGTGTTAGGACGAGTAAGAATCCTCTTTCAAGCCGGAAAGGTTTTCAAAGCGGGTATATTTGTCCAAGAAGGCCAGATCCACCTTGTCCGTAGGACCGTTTCTCTGCTTGCCGATGATGAGCTCGGCCTTTCCGCGATTCTCCTCCGATTTATTGTAAACTTCCTCCCGATAGAGAAAAAGAATGACATCGGCATCTTGTTCAATGGCGCCGGATTCCCGGAGGTCGGAAAGCTGCGGGCGTTTGTCGCCGCGCTCTTCCACTCTCCGGTTCAATTGCGAAAGGGCGATCACCGGAATGGACAGCTCTTTGGCCAGCGCCTTTAAAGAACGGGAAATATCGGAGATCTCCTGTTCGCGGGAGTCCGCGGAGGCGCGGCCCCGCATGAGCTGAAGGTAATCTACGATCACCAGACCGAGGTTGTGTTCAATTTTCAGCCGGCGGGTTTTCGCGCGCATCTCTAAGGCGGAAAGGCCGGGGGTGTCATCGATGAAAAGAGGAGCCTCCGAAAGAGACCCGGCGGCGCGGGTCAGCTTGGGCCAATCCGCTTCGCTTAGAAAACCGCCACGGAGGCGATGGGCATCCACTTTCGCTTCCGAGCAAAGCATCCGCAAGGCTAACTGTTCTTTGGACATTTCAAGGGAAAAGATGGCGGCGGGAATCGCGGCCTGGACCGAGGCATTTTGGGCAATATTCAAGGCAAGAGCGGTTTTTCCCATGGATGGCCGTCCGGCGATGATGATCAAATCGGAAGGCTGAAGGCCGGAGGTCAGCTCATCCAGTCTTTGAAATCCCGTCGGAACCCCGGTGATGAGTTGGCGCTTTTCGTAGAGACGCTCGATGGTCTTAAAGCTGGATTTAATCAGGTCTTTGATGGGATAAAAAGAAGGCCGGACGCGATCTTCGGAAATTTCAAAGATGGTGCGTTCGGCTTGGTCAATAAATTCATCCACATCGCCGGAATTGGAGTAGCTCTGGCTGACAATCTCCGTGGCCCGGTTGATCAGCTTTCGCAGGATCGCCTTTTCTTTGATGATTTTGGCGTAATAAGAAATGTTGGCCGCGGTAGGAACGGCGTTGACGAGAGAATTCAAATATTCAACCCCGCCCACATCATCCAGTTCGCCGCGGGTCTTGAGAACTTCTGAAAGAGTAATCAAATCAACCGGTTCGCTATGTTCGTAGAGATGAAGGATGGCAGAGAAGATCCGGCGATGGGCATTCCGATAGAAGTCGTCCTCCTGGAGGATTTCGAGAACGCGGTTCAGAGCTTCATTTTCTAAAAGGACGGCGCCGAGCACCGAGGTCTCCGCCTCAAGGTTCTGAGGGGGAAGACGTTGGGCGAGAAGGTCCATCGAAGATTCCTTCAAAGACTAAGACTTCTCTTTTGTAGGGGGGGCTGGAACCACTTCCACTTTTAGTTGGGCGATCACTTCCGGATGAAGCTTAATGGGAATCGTAAATGTCCCGAGCATCTTGATCGGCGCGGGCAAGTGAATCTTGCGGCGATCGAGCGAAACCCCTTTCTCGCTGAGAAATTTTTGAAGGTCCAAGCTGGTTACGGAGCCGAAAAGTTTTTCGCTCTCGCCAACCGGCCGGGACAGCGTGCAGGGGAGAGAATCGATTTGGGCCGCCATTTCCATAGCCCGGTGTTTTTCATTTCCGGCTTTCTGAAGAAAAACCTTCTTTTGGCGCTCTAAAAGCTGGATATTTGCGGGGGAGGCTTCCAAAGCTTGTTTTTGGGGGATTAGGTAGTTTCTCCCATAGCCCGGAGCGACTTGAACCAGATCTCCCGCCTTCCCTAAGGAGGGCACATTTTCAATCAAAATGATTTTCATAAAATCCTCCGTATGCCAAGACCCGAAACGGGGAGGAAAATGCCCTCTTCGACTTTTCCCCAAAAGAGGGTCTGGAAAAGCGAGCCAAAGACCCCAACCAAGGGAAAACGGTCAAAAGGAAGCCGGCCCCCCAAAAGCAAAAGGCAACAGTTAGGAACCGAACACCGAAAAAGCCAGAAGGGAAATATTCCGGGCTTTTTTAATGGCCTGGGTGATATCCCGTTGATGCTTGGCGCAATTCCCCGAAATTCTCCTGGGAAGAATCTTGCCTCGCTCGGTGACGAAGTGATTCAGGGTTTTCACGTCTTTGTAATCGATCTTCATGCCGCTGTCGGCGCAGAAAACGCAAACTTTGCGCCGTTGAAAAGTCCGTTTTCTCTTCATGGGAGGTTTCATTTCTCTTCTCCTCCGGCCTCGGTTTTCGCCGCTTCTACGGGGGCGGGGGTGGGTTCGGGGGCGGCCGGACGCTCTTCCAACGGGAGGGTCTTGGCCGCCAGGGAGGCCGCGTTTAAGGCCAGGATCTGTTCGCTTGTGACCCGGGCACTGGTCTAGACCGTCAGGAATTTCAAGACGCCGTCGTTGAGCCGCAGCGTTCTTTCCAATTCGCGGACCAGAGCGGGAGCCTCGGCCAGATAATCCACCAGAAAATAGCGGCCGCGGGAATTTTTGCGGATCGGGTAGCTGAGCTTTCGGAGGCCCCAGTCTTCCAGTTTGACGAATTCACCCTTAAAACTTGCCACGATGGAACGAACTTTCTCTTGAAGGGCGTTTTGGTCTTCTTCGGACAGGTCGGGGTTGGCGATAAAAATAGTCTCGTATCTTCGCAACGGGAATACCTCCTTTTGGGTTCGATAGCCCTTCTATCTTTGAGAAGAGCAAGGAGTTGCTCTATATTTATACTTCAAAAGAGGAAAATGGGCAATAAAAATTTTTGCAATCGTCTCCAGGGTCAAGTCCCCTGCGGAGGAAAGGGGTCGTGATTAGCGGGGTTGAAAGGCAACTTTATCAAGCCATTTGGCAGAGGGTGCGGATTATTCTGCAAGGGAAAGAAAGGGTGAGGCCGGAGCATTACTCCGGCAGATAGGTCGGTTCCAGGGTGTAAAAAAGGTATGGGTCTAAGGGGATCACGCTGACCACCTCTCCTTTTTGAGCCGCGGATTTTACCGCCGGAAGAACGACCAGGCCTTGGGCTCTCACCATGGAAGATAGAATTCCCGATCCCTGCTCCCCCGTAGTAGTGGCAAGCAGTCTTCCACCTTCCTCGATAAGACGGCAGCGGACGAAATAGGTCAACCCCGTCTTTTTGGAAAGATCCTCTTTCAGCACGGCGCTCAGAGGCATTCGGAAAATGCGGGAAAATCCCGCCATCTTCAGGAGGGAGGGGCGGACGAATTGTTCAAAAGAGATCATGCAGGAGACCGGATTTCCCGGAAGGCCGAAGAGCGGCTTCCCGGCCAGGCGTCCGAAGGCTAAGGGCTGTCCGGGGCGCATGGCCACTTTCCAGAAGTTCATTTGGCCCATTTCCTTCAAAAGGCCTTTCACAAGGTCATAATCCCCCACGGAAACCCCGCCGGTGGTGATCAGAATATCCGCCACCAGACCTTCTTTCATCTTGGCGGACAGCTCTTCGCGGCGGTCCCGGGCAATCCCCAGCTGAAGCGGCTGGCCCCCGCACTCGAGCACCTGCCCGGCAATCGAATAGCTGTTGCTGTTTATGATTTTCCCGTCCTGCCAGGGCTCATCGATTTCCAGAAGTTCATCGCCGGTGGAAAGAACGGCTACTCGTGGGCGCTGGTATACATAGATGGCGGATCGGCGCAGGGAAGCAAGCATCCCCGCGTGAGCCGCGCGTAAAACGATCCCCTCCTCCAGGACTTTTACTCCGGCGCTGACATCTTCCCCGGCCCGGCGGATGTTTCCCTCCGCCGGAATGGCCGCCAAGATTTTCACATTTCCGTCCGCCTTGACGGTTTCTTCCACGGGGACCACGGTGTCGGCCCCTTCAGGAAGAGGCGCTCCGGTCATGATCCGAACCGCTTCTCCCGGGCCGATCCGTCCTTCGAAAACCCTGCCGGCCGGAAGATCCGAAAGAACTTTGAGAAAAACCGGGTTTTTCTCAGAAGCCTCTTGAATATCGAAATATCGAACCGCATAGCCATCCATGGCGGAGTTATCCCAGGGGGGAATATTTTGGGAAGAAAAAATATCTTCGGCCAGAACCCTTCCCTGAGCCTCAAGGATACCGACGCGCTCCTTGCCAAGCCTGGGAATCTGCTCGAGAATTCGATAAAGGGCCTCTTTGACGGGAATCATAGGTTTCGGGAAATTTTACACTTATTGGGGAATTTTCAAAATGGCCCCGGGTTTGAGGAGCGATTGAGGCGTCAACGCGTTAGCCCCGCACAGCTCTTGAACGCTAACGTTGTATTTCTTAGCCAGCCGGGAGAGGGTGTCGCCGGAGCAGACCCGGTAGGTGTTTTTGCTCGCCGAAGAACGGCTCAGGGAAGGAAAGTTCCTTTCAAAAACTTCCTTTTTCCCTGAAGGGAGGTTAACTTCGAAATGGGGCAAATTGGGGGGGGTTTTTTCCCGAAGAAGAGCCGGATTCAGGGAGCGGATTTCAGAGAGATCCGTTTCCGCGGCCTTGGCAATCAGGGCCAAGCCGGTGGAAGGGGGGACGGCCACCTTTTCATAAACCAGGGGAGGATGATACTCGATATTAGAAAAACCATATTTTTGAGGCTCTTTGGCAATGGTCATGGCGGCCAGGAACATGGGGACATATTTTTTTGTCTCCTGCTTCAAGTAGCGGTGATTGGAGATTTCCCAAAAATCATCGCTTCGGGCCTTTTTCATGGCGGTTAGTACTTTTCCCTCTCCGGCATTATAGCTTGCCGCAGCGAGATCCCAGTTGTTGAACATGCCATGCAGGGTTTTCAGATATTCGGCTGCCGCCAAGGTGGATTTTTCCGGATCTCTTCGTTCATCCACCCACTTGTCGACCCGCAGGCCGAAGCGTTTAGCCGTTTGGCTGATAAACTGCCAGATGCCGCTGGCCTTGGCTCGGGAAAAAGCGGTGGGGTTGTACCCGCTCTCTATGAGGGCAAGATAGAACAGCTCTTCCGGGAGGTTCCTTTCCCGAAAGATCCTCTTCATCATCTCTTCATAGGCTTGGGAGCGGGCCAGGGATCGGGAGAAGAAGGCCTCGGCTCTGCCCTGAAAAAAAGAGATGAAGTCCTGGACTTTGTCATTTAAAAGAGAGGGAAAGGCATGGACGGCGGCACCGCGGATAGAAGTTTTGGTTTCAGATCCTGAGAGTTGCAGAGAAGATTCTCGGGGAAATGCCGGGTTTTGGGCCTTTCCATCGGGCTGGGGCAAAAAAGCGCGGGGCGGACTTGCCGATTCCTGAAAATCGGAGTCGAGGAGAAAAGACCCTCCCGCCGAAAGAAACGGCTCGGATGGATTTTCGGTTACAGGGCTATCCAACCCTTTCGTTGCCCAAGGGGAGCTAAGCGAAGACTCGTTTCCGGCAGGGCGCGAAAGTGTCTTGGCCGACTTTTGTGGGGAAGAGGTGCGCTTTTTCTCAACCGGAAGAATCCCGTCTGTATCCGGGCGAATCGTTTCGGAATGCGGGGGAAAGATTTCCTCTGCCGCAGGGCCGGGATTTCCGTTTGCTGCTTGCGCGGGGTAAGCCGAAAACGAGGGGTCTTCCCAGGAAGCCCATTCTTGCATCTCTGAGAGGGAAACGATGGCGGCCTCAAAATGTTGATTCGGTGGGGTTTCTGAAGGAGTCTCGCGCAAGAAACCCTGCGTTTCCGGAGGATCGGGAATAACAATAGCGGCGAGAGGCACATCCAGCTCGGGAAGAAACGAATCAGCGGGTCCTTTAGACAATTTGTTCATTCCACCGCAGCCGAAAGCTAAAAAGCCCAATAATATTATCGATATTAACTTCTTCAGAGAGAGACCCTCCAAATGGCTGAAAATGGGTAGTTATAATAACGAAAAGGGTTTCGTCCTGTCAAGCCTAATTTTTCACATTACCTTTCGGCAAAAGAGGCTTCGCCCTTCAGTGTAAAAGAAAGCTGCGTCCCCTGGAAGACCGCCTCTCGAGGAAAGAACGGACCGCTTCCACCCGCAGCGCCTCCCTCAAATCACCCCGAGGGTTTTTGGGGCGCCCGTTTGGCCGGGGCAGGCCCCCTCGCAAGCTTCAGGGCCAATTCCCGGGGGCCATTATAGTAACCCTTCAGTGACGGGGGGCCAGACGCAATGAATGGAGGTGCGAGGTAAAGGCAAAAAGGTGCCAGGGCCTGGGGGTCCGGACGGTCCGCTTGGAATCATGAGGCGCTGATTTCTTCGCAGAGGGGGCGGGGGCCAAGGCCTCCCGCATCCCACCGCGGAGGATCAGGGCTTTCTCCGAGTCTCTACCCCTCCCAGCCGATGCTTCCCGCGCGTACCGCCCGAACCCCCAGGCCCCAACAAAACCTGCACCGGGCCCCCCGTCACTGAAGGGTTACATCCTATTTTTGGTTAGGAACGGCTTTTTTCTTTCAGGCGGCCGGCGACGGCCAGAACGGTATTCACATAAACGGGGCAGTGGTTATATGCATATATGACTTTTTGCTGGGCTCTTATAGGCAGGTCTCTCAACCATCCGTGTCCGCGGAGATAATTGGCGATGCTGTGAAGGGCATCGTCTTTTGAGAAGAGGTCGATGCGCCCGTCCTGGTCCGCATCGACGCCGAAAGGAGAAATATTGGAGGGCATGAACTGGCAGAGGCCGATCGCCCCGTAAGTGGAGCCGGGGATGCCCAGGGGATCGAAACCGGATTTTTGGCTGTAGTCGAGAAGAGCCCTGAGCTCTTGGTAGGCCCATTCCGACTTTGCCTGGCATCTTTCCCGGGCGTATTCCTCGGTTCGAGCCGTGAGGAGTTTGCGGGATACATACGGGCGGATTTTTTCAAGATCCGTGCAGAGCGCCATGCTTGCCAGGCGGTTGAAGGCAATCTTTTCTCCCAGGTACTCTCCGAGGCGGGTCTCGATCAGCAGGATGGAAACGACGATTTCCTTAGGCACCCCGTAGAGGGAGTGAATGGTTTCCAGAACCACCCGGTTTTCGTTGAGAAAGGATCTCGCCTTGGCGAGAATCGGATTTTTCAATAGGCTTTTCATGACCCCGCTATTTTGGGAAACAGGGCCCGGCGCCTCTCCGGAAGGCGCCCGGCTCCTGAGGAGGGATTCCAGTTTGCCGCCCAT
>Ga0105107_10002284_pt1 | contig 12595 bp, 12 predicted proteins | sample PPLLaktember2015_6_FD_79335 | JGI IMG/M metagenome (GOLD analysis project Ga0105107, IMG submission 79335) | Freshwater sediment microbial communities from Prairie Pothole Lake near Jamestown, North Dakota, USA - PPLs Lake P8 Core (1) Depth... | ecosystem: Environmental > Aquatic > Freshwater >... | reverse complement strand
GCGCGCTCGCCTACGCCTTCGCCGAGGCGCAGGCCGAGACCTCGCCGCGCCTCGCGCCCGCCCTGGCCGTCGGTCCGGGCGCCAGTGCGGGGCTGCTGGTCGGCGGCGCCGACGACCGCTGGCGCGCGCACCTGCGCGCGCGCGCCGTCCACCTGCCGCTCGGCGACGCCCACAGCGCCTTCACGCTCGCCCTCGAGCAGAGCCTGCGGCTCGGCCCCGACCTCGCGCTCGAGCTGCGCGTGGCCGGCGAGCGCGACTTCGGCCGCTCGTGGCTCGAGACCGGCCTGTTCCTGCGCCGCTGGTTCTGAGCGCCCGGCGCCGGTTGCCGCCGCCGCCCCGCCTCCGTCACCCTCCCGCACCGGAGGATCCCATGGGCATCGTCGAGGGGCACTGCGATCCGCGCTTCGCGCCCGTGCGCGAGATCTTCGAGGCGAGCTTCGCGAACGGCGAGGAGCTCGGCGCGGCGATCGCCTGCTGCGTCGATGGCGAGCTGGTGATCGACCTCTGGGGCGGCCATCACGACCCCGCCCGCACGCGCCCCTGGCGGCGCGACACGCTCGTCAACACCTACTCGACGACCAAGGGCATGACCGCGATCTGCGCCCACCAGCTCGTCGAGCGCGGGCTCCTGGACCTCGACGCGCCGGTGGCGCGGTACTGGCCCGAGTTCGCCGCCCATGGCAAGGACGCGATCCCCGTGCGCTGGCTGCTCTCGCACCAGGCGGGCCTGCCCGCCGTGCGCGCCCGGCTCGCGCCGGGCGCTCTCTACGACTGGGACGCGATGACGGCGGCGCTTGCCGCGCAGGAGCCGTGGTGGGAGCCGGGCACGCGACATGGCTACCACGCGCTCACCTTCGGCCACCTGGTCGGCGAGGTGATCCGCCGCGCGTCGGGCCAGACGGTGGGCGCGTGGTTTCGCGAGAACGTCGCCGGCCCGCTCGACGCGGACTACCACATCGGCCTCGACGCCATGCACGACGAGCGCGTCTCGGACCTGCACGGCAGGCTCGCGCCGCCGGCGGCGCCGGGCGGCGGGACGCTCGCACTGCCCGGCCCGTTCGGGCAGTTCCTGAAGGACATGACCGACCCGGCGACGATGACCGGCGCGGCGTTCCTCAACCCGCCGGCCGGCGCCGAGCACGCCAACACGCGGGCGTGGCGGGCCGCCGAGATCCCCGCCGCCAACGGTCACGGCACGGCGACGGCGCTGGCGCGCATCTACGGCGCGCTGGCCCGCGGCGGCGCCCTCGACGGCGCGCGCCTGCTGGCGCCCGAGTCGATCGCGCGCGCCCGCGAGGAGCAGGCCTTCGGGCCCGACGCGGTGCTCGGCGGCCTGCCGATGCGCTTCGGCCTGGGCTTCATGCTGCGCCAGGACCTGATGCCGATCTCGCCGAGCCCGAACGCCTTCGGCCATCCGGGCGCCGGCGGGTCGATCGGCATGGCCGATCCGGACGCGAAGGTCGGCTTCGGCTACGTGATGAACAAGATGAAGCTGGGCCTGGTCGGCGGGCCGAGCGCGTTCGCGATGCTGCAGGCGCTCTTCGCCCGGCTCTGAGCGGCCGCCCTGCGGCAAAGGGTCGCACCCCGGCCCCGGCGGCCGCGCCCCCTCGCTACGTTGGGCCGGTGCGTCGCCTCTCCCCCTGCACGCTCGCCGCGCTCGCGCTCCTCGCCGCCCTCGTCGCGCCGCGCCCGGCGAGCGCATGCTCGGTGTGCCTGGCCGGCGACCCCAGCTTCTCGACCCACGGCACCTCGACCCTCGAGTCCGGCAAGGTCGCGCTGTACCTGGAGCTGCGCGGCTGGGAGAAGCGCAGCGGCAGCCTCGCCCACGCCGAGCCCGACGAGCCGGAGGAGGCGCGTCGGCCCGGCGGCGGCCACGCGGGCCACCATGAGGAGGAGGGCCCGAGCGAGGAGGAGGCGAGCAGCCAGCGCCTCGACCTGTACGTCGCGTGGACGCCGCTCGACCGCCTGACGCTCACCCTGAACCTGCCGTGGGCATTCAACGGCATCGACGAGATCGGCGACGACGGGCGCACCAGCACCTCGCTCTCCGGCTTCGGCGACCTCTCGCTCGCCGCGAGCGGGGTGGTGTGGCGCAACCGCGACGTGCTGCCCTCGACGTGGGTCGAGGCGCGCCTGTGGGGCAAGGCACCGAGCGGCCGCGACGAGCAGCGCGTCGAGGGCGAGCGCGATCCGCACCTGCAGGTCGGCACCGGCTCGTGGGACTTCGGCGCCGGTGGCGCGGTGGTACACCGGGTGGCGTGGGCGTCGCTGTACGCCAGCGCGCTCTATCGCGTCAACGGCGAGGGCGCGCTCGACTACGAGTACGGCGACGTGGCACTGGCGACGCTCGCCGTCGAGGCACCGCTCGGCCACGCGCTCGGCCGCGAGTCGCTGCGCTGGCTCACGCCGGGGCTCGCGCTCGACCTGCGCTGGGCGGCGCGCGATCGCCAGGACGGCGCCTCCTACGACGACAGCGGCGGCACGATCCCGTACCTCACGCCGTCGCTGCGGATCGCGCTGCCGGGGTTCGGGGAGGGCCGGCGCGCGTGGCTGCGCACCGGCGTGCAGGTGCCGCTCACGAACCGCTGGCTCTACGGCAGCCAGGACGAGGAGCCGGTCTGGTCCGTGGGCGTCGGCGTCGGGCTCTGAGTGCGGGCCGCCGCGCTCATCCTCGCCACGCTCGCGCTGCCCGCCGCCGCCGCCGAGCCGCTGCGCTTCGTCGATCTCGAGGGCCGCGCCGTGGAGCTGGTGCCGCCGGCCGAGAGCGAGGCGATCGTCCTGCACTACTGGGCCACCTGGTGTCCGACCTGCGGGCCGGAGCTGGCGGCGCTCGCGCAGGCGGCGCGCGCGTGCGAGGGCAGCGAGGTGCGCGTGCTCGCCGTCGACGTCGGCGAGCCGGCCGAGCAGGTGCGGCGGTTCCTCGCCGAGCGCCCGCTGGCGCTGCCCGTCGTGCTCGACCCGGCGGGCCGCACCTGGCGCCGTGCGGGCGGGCGCGAGCTGCCCGCCAACCTGGTCTGGACCGCCCGCGAGCAGCAGGTCTCGTTCGGCCCGAGCGACGAGGCGACCTGGCGCGCGCGCCTCGCCGCCCTCGGCTGCCGCGGCGCGGCGTCGGGCCGCTGATTATCCTGCGCGCGTCGTGACCTCTCCGATCTCGCTGTCCCCCCGGCGCCAGGACGAGCAGGACTGGCAGGCCTGGCTGCCCTGGATCGTCCGCCTGCGCTGGGCGGCGGTGCTGGGGCAGCTGCTGACGGTGGCCGCGGCGCGCTTCGCGTTCGAGCTGCCGGTGCCGACCGCGGCGCTGCTCGGCGTCGTCGCCTTCACGGGCGCCAGCAACCTGCTGCTCGGCTGGCTCGGCGCCCGCACCGCGTTCGCGAACGCGCTGGTGGCGCTGGTGCTCGGGCTCGACGTGCTGCTGTTCACCCTGCTGCTCGCCCTCACGGGCGGGCCCGCCAACCCGTTCAGCGTGCTGTACCTGGTGCACGTCGCGCTGGCCGCGCTGGTCTTCGGCCTGGGCTGGAGCATCGCCCTGGCGGGCCTGTGCGCCGCCGCCTACGCGACCTTGTTCTGGTGGCACGTGCCGATCGCCTGGGACCACGGCGCGCATGCGCACCACGGCGGCGGCGGCGCGATCGGCCTGCACCTGCAGGGCATGTGGGCGGCGACCGCGCTGGCGGCCGGCATCCTCGGCTACTTCGTCTCGCGCACCGCTGCGGCGCTGCGCGCGCGCGAGGCGGAGGTGCGGCGCCTCGCCCGCGCGGCGGCCCGCGACGAACGACTCGTGGCGCTGTCGGCGCTGGCCGCAGGCGCGGCCCACGAGCTGGGCTCGCCGCTCGCCACGATCGCGGTGGCCGCCCGCGAGCTCGAGCGGCGCGCGGCCAGCGAGCCGCTCGTCGAGGACGCGCGCCTGATCCGCGCCGAGGTCGAGCGCTGCCGCCAGATCGTCGCGCGCATGAGCGGGAGCGCCGGCGCGGAGCCGGGCGAAGCGCTCGAGGCGATCGCCGTGGGCGACGTGCTCGCGCAGCTCGAGCGCGAGCTGGAGCCGGCCGAGCGCACGCGGCTGCGCGTCGAGGAACCTGCACCGGCCACCGTGCTGCGCGCGCCGCGCACGGCGCTGGCGCGCGCGCTCGCGAGCCTGGTTCGCAACGCGCTCGCCGCCTCGCCGGCCGGCGCGCCCGTCTCGCTGCGCGCCGAGCAGCGCGGCGACGCGCTGCGCTTCGAGGTCGCCGACCAGGGCACGGGCATGACGCCCGAGGTGCTCGCGCGCGCCGGCGAGCCCTTCTTCACCACGCGGCCGGCCGGCGAGGGCATGGGCCTCGGCCTGTTCCTGGCCCGCGCCACGGCCGAGCACCTCGGCGGCGGGCTGCGCCTCGAGGCCCGGCGGCCCCGCGGCACCCGCGCCGTGCTCGAGGTGCGCTGCGACCCGATGGCGGCGCGATGAGCGAGCCCGGCGAGGCGCAGACCCTGCTGGTGGTCGACGACGACACGGTGTTCCGCACGCGCCTGGCGCGCGCCTTCCGCGAGCGCGGCTACGCGGTCCGCGAAGCCGCGAACGGAGACGAGGCGCTCGCGCTCGCCCGCGAGGAGAGCCCCGAGCTCGCCGTGGTCGACCTGCGCATGCCGGGGCCCGGCGGCCTCGACGTCGTGCGCGGGCTGCACGAGATCGATCCCACCACCCGGATCGTCGTGCTCACCGGCTACGGCAGCGTCGCCACCGCCGTCGAGGCGATGCGGCTCGGCGCCACCCACTACCTCGCCAAGCCCGCCGACGCAGACGACCTGCTCGCCGCCTTCGCGCGCGCGGAAGGGCCGCCCGCGCTGGATCAGCCCGTCCCGTCGCTGGCACGCGTCGAGTGGGAGCACATCAACCGCGTGCTCGCCGACTGCGGCGGCAACGTCTCGCAGGCCGCGCGCCTGCTCGGCCTCCACCGCCGCTCGCTCCAGCGCAAGCTCGCGAAATACCCGGTTCCCCGCTGAGCCTCCGGCAACGCCAGCTCGAATGTGGCGCCCGACGAGGACGCCACCAGGCGGCCGTCGATCAGGTTGCGGGTCGCTCCGAACGCGGCGAGCGCGGATGGCGCGGCGGGACGCTGTCGGCCCGCAGCGGACGCAGCCGTCGCGCATCGCGCTCCGCGAGCACGCGCGCCGTGTCGGCGCCGAGCGCTCGCGCGCGGCCGGCCGGGCGGCGCGCCCGCGGCGCCGCCACCGGCAGGCCGGCGTCCTCCGCCGCCGGCGGCGCGCACGCGGCGGCGGCCGCCGCCACCGTCGCGAGCGCGACATCGAGCAGAATGCCGCCGCCTGCGTCGTGCGCGGCCAGCGCGGCGGCGGCCGCGTGCAGACCCGTGAGCGGGTCGGCGATCGCGTCGGCGCAGGCGAGCGGGCCGTCGAGGCCGGAGCCGGCCAGCGCCCACAGGCCGCCCGCCGCCGCCGCGTCGTCGCCGAACGCCACCCAGCCGGCGCCCGGCTCGGCCCGGCCGTGGCCCGAGATCGCCACCCAGGTGACACCCGCTGATGTCGCGACGATCTCCTCCGCGTCGATCCCGAGCTGGCGTAGCGCGCGCGGCCGCGCGCTCTCGACGACCACGTCGGCGGCCGCCACCAGCGCGCGCAGCGCAGCGCGATCCTCGGCGCGCGCGAAGTCGAGCGCCACGCTCTCGTGGCCGGCGTGCAGCAGGTCGAAGAAGGCGGGCGGGCCGCGGCGGGCGCCGTCGGGCCGGCCACGGCTCTCCACCTTCACCACCCGCGCGCCGGCGAGCCCGAGGAGCTGCGCGCAGAGCGGGCCCGCCCACAGCGAAGAGAGATCGACGACGAGCGGCGGCGCCGCGCCCCGCTCACCGCGCGGACCGCGGGCGGCGACGCGCACCGGCGGCGGCGGCGCGCTCGGCGGCGGCGCCGCCACGGCGGCCGGCAGGCCGATCAGGCGCGCGCGCGCCACCGCGTCGGCGGCGGCGCGTTCGGCGAGAGCGGCGGCCGCGACGGCCCACGGATCGCGTGCGGCGCACGAGCCGGGCGCCAGTTCGAGCCACGCGGGCAGCGCGGCCACGTCGTCGGCGCGCGCCAGGGTCAGCGCGAGCCAGCCGTCGGCGGCGCGCAACAGCCGGGTGGCGCCGCCGGGCGCCGTGCGGCCGCGCCGCGCCAGCCCGGCGAGGGCGGCCCGCTCGCCGAGCAGCGCGGGGCCGTCGAGCGCCAGCCGCACGCCGCGGCGCGCCGCGCTGGCGACCAGGTCCTGCGCCGCGCGCGCCATCGCCGCCGCCGCCGGCGCCGGCGCCGCGCGCGGCGGGCCGGCGGCGAGGCCGGTGAGCGCCATCGCCCCGGAGCGCGCCCAGGCGAGCGCCACCGGGTCCTTGTCGCTGGCGTGCGCGCGTGAGAACATCGCGGGCCGTTGCCCCCCGGCCCCGAGGATACCCGCGCTGCGATGTCTACCGGCGAGCCCGTCGTCCTGAAGCCCGGCACGCGCCTGCGCAGCGCCGTCTGCGCGACCGAGGTGATGGTGATCCAGGCGCCGGCCGGCCCCATCGCGCTCACCTGCGGCGGCGCGCCGCTGGCGCCGCTCGGCGCACCGGCCCCGGCGGGCGGAAGCGGGCCGGCGCCCGACGCGGCCGGCGGCACCCAGATCGGCAAGCGCTACGTCAACGCGGCCGGCGACCTCGAGCTGCTGTGCACCAAGCCCGGGGCCGGCACGCTCGCCGCCGACGGCGCGCCGCTCGCGATCAAGGCCGCGCGCCCCCTGCCCTCCTCCGACTGAGCCGCCCGTGAACCGGGTGGTGCTCCTCGAGACGGCGGCCAGCAGCTTCGGCGGCCCCGGGTGAGCGCGCCCCGCATCCACTCGCTCGCCGAGGCCGTCGCGCGCCTGCGCGCGCCCGACGCCGCCGAGGCGTTCGGGCCGCTGGGCGACGAGCCGCTGCTGGCGGTGGACGTGGTGGGTGGCGGCGGCTCCCCGCTGCCGGGCGCCGCCGATGCGCTGCGCGCCCGCCTCGAGCGCCTGCCCTGCCCGACGATCGCGCTCGCGCGCGCCGGCGCGCGAGGCACCGCGGCGAAGCGCTGGGGACCTGCCTTCGACGTCGTGGTCGAGAGCGACGAGGAGCTGGCGCGGATCGCCGAGACCACGGCGCGCACGCCGATCGCGGCCGCCACCTGCGCGCAGCTGCTGCGCTTCGGCGCCTGGCGCGACGTCGAGGCGGGGCTGGTCGCCGAGTCGCTGGCCTACGCGACGCTCCAGGCCGGGCCCGAGTTCGCCGCGTGGCTGATGAACCGGAGGGCTTCGCGCGCCGCGCATCCCCCTCGATCGGGCCGCTCCGACGGCGACGCGCCGCCGCTGCGCGTCGCCCGCGACGGAGACCGCCTGCTCCTGACCCTCGACTGCCCGGCCCGGCGCAATGCCTTCTCCGCCGCGATGCGCGACGCGCTGATCGAGGCGCTCGCGCTGGCGGCCGAGGACGGCTCGCTGCGCGAGATCGTGCTCGACGGCGCGGGGCCGGCGTTCTGCGCCGGCGGCGACCTCGACGAGTTCGGCACGCGCCCCGATCCGGCGACCGCCCACGTCGTGCGCACAACGCGCAGCGCGGCGCGCGCGCTGGCCGCCTGCGCGCCGCGCGTGGTGGCCGTGGTGCACGGCGCCTGCATCGGCGCGGGTCTCGAGCTGGCGGCCTTCGCGGGCCGGGTGCGCGCGCGGCCCGATGCGCGCTTCGCGCTGCCCGAGCTGGCGATGGGCCTGGTGCCGGGCGCCGGCGGGACGGTGAGCCTGCCGCGCCGCATCGGCCGACACCGGACCGCGTGGCTCGCCCTCACCGGAACCGCGATCGACGCCGCGACCGCCCTGGACTGGGGGCTCGCCGATGAGCTGGCCCCCGCGGAGTGAAGGCGCTCAGAGCAGCGAGCCGCTCAGCAGCACCATCGCAACGCTGAAGTAGATCACGAGGCCGGTCACGTCCACGACCGTCGCCACGAACGGCGCGGACGCGCTGGCCGGGTCCAAGCCGAGCCGCGAGAGCAGGAAGGGCAGCATGGCGCCGACCAGCGAGCCCCACAGCACGATGCCGACCAGGCTCGCCGCCACCGTGAGCGCGATCCGCTCGACGTCGCCGGCCGGCGCGCCGGGCCCCGGCCACAGCCACACGCGCACGAAGCCGATCACGCCCAGGATCGCGCCGAGCGCCAGCCCGGAGCTCAGCTCCTTCAAGAGCACCCGCCACCAGTCGCGCAGGCGCAGCTCGCCGATCGCGAGCGCGCGAATCACCAGCGTGGTGGCCTGGGAGCCGGAGTTGCCGCCGCTCGAGATGATCAGCGGGATGAACAGCGCCAGCACCACGGCGCGGGCGATCGCATCCTCGTAGTGGCCGATCACGGTCGCGGTGAGCAGCGAGCCGAGGAACAGGATGGCGAGCCAGAACACCCGCTTGCGGACCATCTCGAGCAGGCCCACCTCGAGATAGGGCGCGTCCAGGGCGGAGGTGCCGCCGATCTTCTGGATGTCCTCGGTGGCCTCTTCGCGGACCACGTCGACGATGTCGTCGACGGTGACGATGCCCTTGATGCGGCCCTCGGCGTCCACCACCGGCACCGCCATCAGGTCCGACTCCGCGAAGACCTGCGACACCGCCTCCTGGTCCATGTCGTCGGGAACGGTGACGACGTCGCTGTGCATGACGTCGCGGACGGTCTTCTCGGGCGGCGCGCCGAACAGCTCGCGGAACGAGACCACGCCGACCAGCCGCTGCTCGGCGTCGAGGACGTAGATGTAGTAGATGGTCTCGAGGCTGGTACGAGCCTGGCGGCGCAGGTAGCTGATCGCCTCGTCCACGCGCATCTCGGGGCGCAGGCGCGCATAGCGAGGGCTCATCAGGCCGCCGGCCGCGTCCTCGGCGTAGGCGAGCAGCGCGATCACCTCGCGCCGCGTCTCGGGGTCGATCAGCTGGAGCAGCTCGGCGCGCTCCTCCTCGCCCGCCTCCTGCAACACGTCGGCGGCGTCGTCCGGGGCGAGCTGGCGAACCCAGAGCTGGCGCTCGGCGCGCGAGAGCGCCGCGAGCAGCGCCGCCTGCTCGCGCGCGCCGAGCCCCTGGAACAGGTCACTGGCCTCGTCGGAGGCGAGCAGCCGGAAGCCCTCGGAGCGCTCGGCGGCGTCCAGGAACGGCCAGGCGTCGGCCAGGTCGGCGCCGGACAGGGCCTCGGGGCGGTCGTCCGGCTCGCTCGCGCTCACCGGCGCGCTCCGCGCGGCGTCCCGCACGCCCGCGCTCCGCGCGTCACAGGATCGCCCCCGCCTTCTTGAGCCGGGCCAGGTCCTCCCACGCGAGGCCGAGCTCGAGCAGCACCTCCTCGGTGTGCTGGCCGAGCTCGGGCGACGGCGAGAGGTCCACCGGGCACTCGTCGAACTGCACGGGGCTCGCCACCAGCGCGAAGTGGCCCTTGTCGCCGCCTTCGACCGGGCGCAGGTAGCCGTTGGCGATCGCCTGCGGATCGTCGTGCAGCTCGGTCGCGGTCTGCATCGGCGCCCACGGGCCCTGGAGCGTCGCGAAGCGCTCGCGCCATGCCGCCAGGGAGCGCGCGGCGAAGGCGCGGTCGAGCGCGGCGATCAGCTCCTCGCGGTGCTCGAAGCGCCCGCGCCCGTCGGCGTAGCGCGCGTCGGCGGCGAGGTCGGGGCGCTCGAGATGGGCGCAGAAGTCGGCCCAGTAGCGATCCGGCTGGAGCATCATCAGCAGCAGCCAGCGGCCGTCCTGGGTGCGGTACGCGTTGGCGAGCGGGTTCGGCGCCGAGCTGCGGCCGAACGAGGGGATGCCCTTGCCCGGCGCCATCAGCTTGCTCGCGACCACGTCGGGCGCCATCACCCACATGGCCGTCCCGAGCAGCGAGACGTCCACGATCGGCGGCTCGCCGCCGCGCTCGCGCTGGAACAGCGCCGCCGCGATGCCGCCCGCGATCGTCATCGCGCCGATCGAGTCGCCGAAGGCGGGGCGCTGCATGGTCGGGAAGTCGGCGTCGGCGCGGGTCAGCGCCGCCCCGATCCCGCCGCGCGACCAGAAGGCGGTGGCGTCGTAGCCGCCCTTGTCGCGGTCGGGGCCCTGCGGGCCCTGCCCCGAGCCGCGCACGTACACGATGCGCGGGTTCACCGCGCGCACGTCCTCCGGATCGAGGCGCAGCTTCGCGCGGGCGCTCGGCAGGAAGTTGGTGACGAAGACGTCCGCGCGGCGGATCAGCTCGTCGAGCACGGCGCGGCCTTCGGGGCTTCCGAGGTCGAGGCCGACCGAGCGCTTGCCGCGGTTCGACTGCTGCATCATGAAGTCGACGCCGCCCTCGGTCATGCCGAAGCCGGCGGCCGCCAGGCCGCGCTGGGCGTCGCCGTGCACCGGGTGCTCGATCTTCACCACCTCGGCGCCCCAGTCCGCGAGCACGGCGCCCGCCGCCGGCACGAACCACCACTGGGCCACCTCGAGCACCCGGATCCCTGCGAGCGGTCCGCCCATCGCGCACTCCTTCCCCGCTGGCGGGCGACACGATAACCCGCGCGGCGGCGGAAACCGCGTGGGCGGACGCCTTCGCCCCGCGGGCGGTCGAGTGCGCGAGCGGGCCTCGAGTCGCGCCGCTGGCCAGTCGATACGCCTCACCAAGGGGGATCCGCTCATGAGACTTCGCATCGCCGTCCTGTGCACCGGCTCCGCGCTGTTGCTGGCGGGGTGCATGGTGAAGAGCCTGTCGGAGGCCGGCGCCGACGTGACGACCGTGTCGCAGACGCCACGCGGCTGCGAGCGCCTCGGCGACGTCGTGGGCAGCACCGGCGGCCCCCTGCGCGGCGAAGTGAGCTCGGCGCGCGACCTCGACCTGGGCGCGCGCAACGACCTGCGCAACCGCGCCGCGGAGCTGGGCGCCGACACCGTGCAGATCGTGCGCCGCGAGGGCGTCTCTCCGCAGACCTTCGCCGGCAACTCCGCGCCGAGCCAGGTCCGCTACACCGGCATCGCCTGGCGCTGCGCGCGCCGCTAGCGCGCGCCGGCTCGCGCTCGCTGGGGGCCGCGCCGCCGGCATGCGGCGGCCCGGCCTGCCGGCCTACGCGGTCCTGCCGCGGCGACCCGCGCGCTCGCGGAAGCGCTGAACCTCCTGGGAACCCTGCCAGTCTCGTATAGGGGGTGAGCGGGAGGGGGGCCCGATCGCCATCGTGTTCGCGGGCTCCCCTAGACGGGACCTCGACCCCGTCCACCATGCCTGACCCTGGTCCGATCGAGGGGGACTGGTGCCGGTTTGGAGGTGCTGCGCTGGCTCGCCTGGCGGCCGAGGACCGCTGAAAGACTCCCTCGGTCCCCGCTTGCCGGAAAGTTGCGCGAATCCATGCCAGGAATGGGGTCGCTCGTCCGACAAAAGGAGAAATTCCGGATTTTTTAGCGACAAACGGTCCGGACCCGGCTAGGATGACCAAGTCTTCATTTTTGCTTCACCTTCAGGTCGAGCCGACCACCGCGGAGAGCTACATGCAGTCCTTGACCCGCTCAATCGTTGCCGTTGCCTTCGTTCTTTCGCTGGTTGCCGTGGCGAACACCGCGAGCGCCGGGCGCAACTCGGATCGCGATCGTGACCGCGATCGCTACTCGGATCGCGATCGTGACCGCGATCGCGACCACAAGTCGCGCGACCACAAGTACAAGTCGCGCGACCACAAGTGGCATCCCGGCCACACGAGCCGCGACTGCAACAATCAGAAGCCGCCGGTGGTTCCGGAGCCGACCAGCGCGCTCGTGTTCGGGGCCGGCTTGCTCGCAGTGAGCGCGGCGACGCGACGGCGCGAAGCGCGCTAGCGAAGACCCAGGCCGGCCGTCCTACCTTCGGGTGCGAGGCGGGCAGACCACGATCTCCACACGCCGATCGCGCGTTCGTCGCGCGATCGGCGTGTCGCGTTCTGGTGGTTCAGAACAGGCGGACTACTTCCTAGCCGATCGTCACCCTCCTAGTTCGGCGCGCTTTCGCGCGAGGAAGCGACGCACGGCGGGATCACTCTCCAGGCCGATCGCTCGTTCGTAGGCGCCGTCCGCGAGCGGGGTCTCGCCGTTGCGGGCGTGCAAGATCGCACGTGCCGCCCAGTACGGCTGGTAGTCGCCCAGGCGCGGATGGCCGAGCGCATCGAGCGCGGCGAGGCCAGCCTCGCAGCCGTGGTTCTCCGCCACCGCGATCGCCCGGTTGACCGCCACGACGGGCGAGCCGGTGATCGCGAGCAGAGCGTCGTAGAGGCGCTCGATCGCCTGCCAGTCGGTGCGGCCCGTGAAGCGGCGAGCGACGTGCGCCGATTGGACGGCGGCCTCGAGCTGGTAGCGGCCCGACCCGGGCAAGGCGCTGGCCCGGGACAGCAGCTCTTCCGCCTCCTCGATCAGCGTGGCGTCCCAGGACGCCGGGTCCTGCTCCGAGAGCGGCACGTACTCGCCCCGAGCGTCGCGCCGCGCAGGCCGCCGGGCCTGCGCGTACAGCATCTGCGAGAGCAGGCCGAGCGCCTCGGGCTCCTTGGGCAGCAACGAGGCGACGAGCCGGCCCAGCCAGATCCCGTCCTCGGCGAGATTGCGGCGGCGCACCTCCGCCCCGGCCGGCTCCGACCAGCCCTCGGCGAAGGCGGCATAGATCGCCG